>PDYJ01000769.1_pt1 | contig 381917 bp, 347 predicted proteins | sample 1430841 | NCBI WGS metagenome assembly PDYJ01 (sample SAMN07237672, study PRJNA390542) | Gut metagenome, whole genome shotgun sequencing project. | isolation source: fecal pellets | host: Mus musculus | place: USA: New York, NY | collected 2016-10
ACTCAGAAATGGATGGCAGTATTCCCGAATGGCAATGAAGGCTGGCTGAGTTCCGCCGCACGGATTATCCTAAACTTATGCTTCCGCTGAATAACGCTTCAGTGGCGATGTCCCGGAAGGTCACTTCATCAAGCGTCTGCTTTATCCTAATTCAGAGAACTCAAATAAGGCGTTTACCGAAAGTGACATGCCTGCAAAGAACTCACAGGGCCGACGCCTATGGTGGGATGTGTCGGACGATGTTCCTTCAAACTTTGGTAACAGCGGTGCACTCCTCCGCATTCGTAGATAAAGCATAATAAAACTTGCCGGCAAAATCAAAAAGTGCCGGCAAGTTATACTTGTTTATACCAATCAATACCATAACAATTTATTATTAAAGAGATGAAAATCACAAAGCAAATTCTGGCCTCGGCAATGATGCTGTCGGCCATGATGACTGCCGGAGCCCAGCAGCCGTATAGCGGATGCTGGTTTCCCGATGATGTAATCAACTGGTCGCCGCAGACAGATGCCGACGCAAAGTTCAACCGTTCCCGCATTCCTCTGCAGAAACGCATTGACAACCATTACGGAAGTGGTCAGGTCGAGACTGCTACCATTACAAACAAGATGTGCTCGATGACTCCATCGCAGGGTGACAATAACTTCCTCGCTTATCAGCCCACCTACTGGCAGTACATGGAGAAGTTCGTCAACTGGGTGTGCCGGCAACGAAGGTATCTTCGTTTGTCCTCCCGCCGGAACAATTGATGCCGCACACCTCAACGGTGTTAAAATCCTTGGCACACTCTTCTTTATGCCCCGCACAATCGGTGGTCGCGACGGATGGATTGAAGCCATGCTTACCAAGGATGAAAATGGTAAATATCCCTATGCTGTAAAGATGTATGAGATCGCCAAATACTTCGGTTTTGACGGCTGGTTCATCAACAAGGAGCTTGACAACGGCAAGCGCGTCAACGAGTGGGCTGACTTTATCAAATGCTTCGGTGAGACAGCAGATGCTGCCGGTGACACATATATGGAAATCCAGTGGTACGACGCCGGAAGCACACCCACAATCAAACTTCTCACATCACACCGCAACACATCACAGTTCCTTGAATACAATAGCACCGGCGACAAGAGCAGTTACGCTTCACAGCTTGGCTGCACCGCCGCCGACACATATCACCGTCTTTATGCCGGTATAGAATGTTCACAAGCCGGCCTGTACGGATTCTCGATGCCATCTGCCGGTTCGGTCGCTCTCTTCACCCCCGAGCAGCATACCTACAAGTGCTTACCGATGACCTTTGGAAAGATGAAAGCAACCTTACGGGTCAGAAAGCATACGATGTTCAGGCCGAAGTGTTCGTGCGCGAGCAAAAGACATGGGACGGCATCGTAGGATCCAAAGTATCGGCTATGTCTACTATCACAAAGATGCCTTTCACAACATCTTTCTCTGTAGGTCTAGGCAAACATCGTTTTGCAAAGGGCGAAAAACTTAATACTCAGGACTGGAACTCAACTTCAGTGCAAAGTATTCTGCCCAAATACCGCACAAAGAGCGGCATGACCGTGTCATACGACTATGATGATGCCTATAACCATGGCAACTCGTTCAAGCTCAGTGGTGCGCTCTCTTCGGGCACTACTACATGGTCACTTTTCGAAAGCAAAATAGCTTGAAAACGGTGGTCTCGGTCGCCTCGTCTATAAGAGCAATGGCGCCGAACCCGAACTCTGTCTCGGTGGCACAACTCTTACAGGAGCCAAGAAGAGCAATGTGAATGGCTGGACTGGGCTGAATATGATCTCGCTTCGCTCAACGGAAAAACCATCGGTGACATAGCTGTAACTATAAATGCTTCTGCCGCCAATGGTAATTATGAGTTGAAACTTGGCGAAATCGCAATCCTTCCTGCAAACTACAATCCTGCTGCTGTGGCAGTAAGTGATGTAAAGATTGAAGGCGATATGACAGCAACAGACGGCGATCTCCGCCTGTCGTGGAGCTATGACTACAATGATGACTTTGACCACTTCGATATCTATGTTACCGGTGCTAAAGGTCGTCGTCTTGTAGGCCAGACTCGTGGCGAAGGCTTCTATGTGCCTCGTTTTAAAAGAGAAAACGGCGAAAACAATCTCAAGGTCGAACTTGTGACTGTAATGAAGGACGGCAAGACAACTGTAGCCAAGAGTGAAAATGTAAGTTTCCATATTGTGGCTGCCCCTGTTGTTACTGTTATTCCTGTCAAGAGCTACGCAAAAGTTGGCGATGTAATCTCCCTTACAGCAAAAGGTACAGACAATCCTACTTCTTTCAAGTGGACTCTTCCTGCCGACGTAAAACTTGTACGCGGTGAACTTACCGACGCAACCATTGAAGTTGAAGCGCTCAAGGAAGGAAAGCCCGAAATCAAAGTTGAACTTACCAATGCTCAGGGAACAGGCTCATTCAAGGGTGTGGCCTTTGACGTGTTCTCTGACCTCGCATACAAAGAAGTACACAATGCTGCCATAGGAAAAATTGCAGACTGCGGTCGTGCTGTAATTGGCGAGGCTGCATATCTGATTGACGGTGTTTCCAAGCCTAACAACAAGGATTACTGCTGGAGCGATATTTCTACAGCTCCTTACGCAGTAATTGACCTGAAGACTCCCCATACACTCTATGATTTCACAGTCTATGACTGCAAACTTTTAACCGGTGCCAGCGAAGGCAATATAGCTAACTACCGAATCCTTGTGAGCGACAATGGCTCCGACTGGAAAGAAGTCGCTGACGCTACCGAAACCCAGAATGAGAACGTGCATACCGCCAACATCATACCGACTGTTGGTGCGATACGTAATGCTTCAGCCTTATGCCGACAAGCGATTCACTTGCCGTATCTATGAATTTGAAATATCAGCCCGTGATAATTCACGTATCACAGTCGAAGCTCCGCATACTATCAATATGCAGCCCAAAGAAACACAGACTGTAACCGTGAACTACAACATGAACGGAGAGAAAGCCGGCCGACAATTTCGGCCTGATACTCTCTTCGGAAAGCTCATACGTGTCGTTTACCGAACCCAAAGATGACGGTGCCGGACATTTCACTTTTGAACTGAAAACAGCTAAAGTCATTGGTAAGGCAGAAGTTAGTGTAGCTCTTTCAGAACGGCGATGCCAAACGTCAGACATTCATCGATGTCATCATTTGATTCCGAAGCAGCAAAGAATGCCATTTCCGGTTCAGAAGCTGAAATGCGCAATTTCAATGAAGACTATGTGACCGGCGCATCCTATGTAAACCCAGAAGACCGGTAATCTGACCGATGGCGACACCAAAATCGGAAGGTCTTACCGAAGAAATGTATGAAGATCCCTGTAAGTATCGTAACGATACCTGGGCCGTATTTTACCAACCCCCAGCGTTTCTCTCTCGGCAAAGTGAAGGTTTATATCCCGAATTCCAACAAGGGTGAGAACGACAATGGCAAGGAAGGCTTTGTAAACAACGTGTAAGCATCCGCACCAGTAACGACGGCCTCAACTGGAACGTCATTGAAAGCGTGACAAATCTCAAGGAAGTTTCCGAACTTACATTCTACATTCCGGAGGTCGAGCCCTTCACATATCTCGCCGTAGTGTGTGATGTCAACACCTACTTCTACCCGTCGCTCGCCGAAGTCGAGGCTTATGCCCAGCTTGAGGCCGACGGACCCAAAGTAGTGCCTGTAGCTATCGCAAAAGGCTTTACCTACGACATAGTTGCCGAGGAGAGACCCGTAAAGGATCACGCAGATCTTGAATTCAGCTATGGCTGCTTCTTCACTTCCAATGTTAACAACGATTTATGCAATCTCGTCGCCCGATAGCCGCATAATCATAACCAAGAATGGTACAATCTTCGAGCTCGCTGATTATACTCAGAAAAACGTTCTCGCTGTTGAGAGCAAGAACACTGACTATACTCTCGAATTCGCCGAGCCTATTCCTGCCGAAGAGATTTACGTTCTTTGCAACAGTACTTCGACACGTGAGATAACCGCCACTATCAAATATGAAGATGGTTCAGTTTCAGAAGGATTTATCATTGATGTACCTCGCAGTGATTACGTCAAAAGCAATATCGACGAATTTGCGGTAACCGACCTCAAAGTACTGGAAGATGAAACAACATTCGGAGATAAAAAACACGGTATGAATGAGGTTGCCATCAAGGCGAACGCCGAAAAGAATGCCGTAGCCGTGAATTTCCGAGCATCCAAGAGTCCTGAATTCTGGGTATTCGCTATCTCTGCTCTTGCTGATTTGAACGGTTCGAAGATCCGTCTTACACCTTCTGCCGCCACTATTAAAGTAGCTCCCGAATCGACCGAGAACCTTGTCATTACATACGACATGAACGGCGGGGCACGCGAAGCCAACTTCAGCGCTGATGCAGAATTCGCAGGCAATGGTATTATCCTTGGTGAGATTACAGAAGATAAAGCCGCTTGCACATTCACAGTTTCCTGTGACTGCTCTTTCCGACAAGGGTAATGGCGAGATTACATTTACTGTTACCAATGGCGAGCTTGCAAAATCTTGCAAAGTGAAGGTGTCTGTGGAAAAACCGTCTGAGTTTACCGGTTGGAAACAAGACGTAATTGCAGAGTCCACTCCCTCTAATGAATTTACCACCAAATACCTTGATAAAGATGGTTGGGTACTCTACACTTCAGCCGTTAAGGAAGAGGGCGCACTTGCCGGTGACGATCGCACAATTGTAACCTCTAACGGAACTGTATTTACACTTGAACCTTACGATGCGCCCAATGCTCTACGTCTTGACGCGAACGATGATCCTGCGGAGCTTACTGCAGTTAACCCCAGCTTATGTGAACAACTCCACATCCTTGCAATCTCAGCTAACGGCGATTGTGATGTAGAAGTTACAGTCGGATATGAAGACGGTAGCGCCGACGATCCTCAGACTATTACAATTCAGGACTGGTACGGTGATGCTGAAGGCGCTGCACTCCACGGTTTCGACCGTATATTTGCGAGCAACAGCAGCTGGAGCTATGATGTAGATGATTTCGACGGTCAAAACAATTTCCGTCTTTTCGAATTCACTCTTGATCTTGACGACACCAAGAAGTTCTCGAAAGTTAGTTTCTCGCACGAGACCAACGGTACATATCCTACAATTCTTGCTCTTGCCAAAGCAGAGAAAACATCCGGAATAGACTCCATTGAATCTGATGGCGACAAGACTATCGAGGCTGTTTACAATATCCAGGGCATTGAAGTCAAGAATCCTACATCAGGCCTGTACATTGTCCGTTATTCTGACGGCAGCACACGAAAAGTCATTATCAAATGATATTTTCCTGAAATAAGCACTTTTTATTAGTTAGAATGAGCCGGTGTCCAACTTTTAAGGACATCGGTTCTTTTTAACAGATGCGGATAGGAAAACTGCCTCGATGAATAAGTAGTAATTGCAATTGAGGTGTTTATTGGGCAGAACCAACATATCAACAATTTAAATTATTATGAACTTTAAATCTAACTTCTTTTCATTGATAGCTGTTTCGGCTGGCTTAAGCCTTCAGATGTCAGCTGCGGAAATTGTGCCTTTGACAATTTCCGAAGGCTTCAATGTCGATGTAATCGCAGAAAACAAACCGGTCGAAGAGTATGCAGAGCTGGAGTTTGAATGGGGTACATTCTTTACCACAAACGTTAATGAAGAGTATGCCATTTCTTCTCCCGACAGCCGTATTATAGTAACGAAGGACGGCACCAAGTTTGAATTGGGTGACTACTCCCTTGCTAATGTTCTTTATGTTGACAGCAAGAACCAAGATTATGAGCTGAAATTTGAAGAACCTGTGTCGGCTGAACAGCTCCATATTCTTTGCACCTGCACAAGCACCCGTGCCATTAAAGCGGTGATCAAATATGAAGACGGCACAATCGATGAACGCGAAATAGCAAGCGATGATGTGCCCAACAGTTATTACACCTCGGCAAGCTATGCCGAAGATTACGCCGTGAGTGGTCTCAAGCTGCTTGAGGATGATGAGACTTTTGGCCGCGGATACTATGGCTTCAGCGAGGTGGTGCTGGCGGCTAATCCCGATAAAAATGCGGTTTCGGTAACATTCTCGGCAGCAAAGACTCCTTATTTCTGGGTATTCGCAGTGTCCGCACTTGCAGACCTCAGCGGCTCGAAAATCAAACTCTACCCCTCTGCCAAAGTGCTCAAACTTGCACCCCTCGCCAGCGGTGAGATTGTTGTGAGATATGATATGAACGGAGAAACCCGCGGTGAAGATTTCTCTTGCGCCGCCACAACTGCCGACAAGTGCATAGCCATCGGCGAGATAACCGAAAACGAGGCTGAGTCGACATTCACAATCCCTGTGGAGGCATTAAGCGAGAAAGGTAAAGCCGAGGTTACAGTGACTGTTACCAACGGCGGCGTTGAAAAAGTTATCACCGTCAATGTTTCTATTGATAAGCCCTCTGAGTTTACCGGCTGGAAACATGATGTTATCGTCGAGGCCATTCCTTCTAACAAATATGTCACCAAATATCTTGACAAGGACGGATGGGTATTATATACCACTTCTGTTAAGGAAGAGGGTGCAGTTGCCGGTGACGATCGCACAATTGTAACCTCTAACGGAACTGTATTCACACTTGAACCTTACGATGCACCCAATGCTCTACGTCTTGACGCGAACGATGATCCTGCGGAGCTTACTGCAGTTAACCCCAGCTTATGTGAACAACTCCACATCCTTGCAATCTCAGCTAACGGCGATTGTGATGTAGAAGTTACAGTCGGATATGAAGACGGTAGCGCCGACGATCCTCAGACTATTACAATTCAGGACTGGTACGGTGATGCTGAAGGCACTGCACTCCATGGTCTCGACCGTATATTTGCGGAAGAAGACGACTGGGACCAAAATTTGGATGATTTCGACGGTCAAAACAATTTCCGTCTTTTCGAATTCACTCTTGATCTTGACGACACCAAGAAGTTCTCGAAAGTTAGTTTCTCGCACGAGACCAACGGTACATATCCTACAATTCTTGCTCTTGCCAAAGCAGAGAAAACATCCGGAATAGACTCCATTGAATCTGATAGCGACAAGACTATCGAGGCTGTTTACAATATCCAGGGCATTGAAGTCAAGAATCCTACATCAGGTCTGTACATTGTCCGTTATTCTGACGGCAGCACACGAAAAGTCATTATCAAATGATACTTTCCTGAAATAAGCACGATTTATAAGTAAAAATGAACCGGTGTCCAACTTTTAAGGACATCGGTTCTTTTTTTTAATTTGCGTAAGTAGTTATTTCGCTATGCGTGTTTCTCTAAATAGCAAAATGATCTTAAATTAGTAGTGGTGCGATAAAAATCTAGCCACTGTTGTTAAAGTATTAATATTTAGTTAAATACGAGGGTACATTGATTTTTTGATTTGAATTTGATTTATTAGTCTTGTTGTTTAGAAGCATCAAGATTATGAATCAGGGTAAATTTGTGTTCTCCCAAGTTGTCGAGTTTATACCGCGTTACCAGTTCGATAAACTTGTAAAGCAATATAAAGGAGACTGGCATGCAAAGAATCTCAACAGTTACAACCACCTTCTTCATCTGCTTTTTGGGCAGTTGACAGGATGTGATTCTCTTAGAGACATCTGTTTATGCTTGGAAGCTCACTCAAAAATTCTATATCATCTCGGTTTTCGCAACACTGTGAACCACACATCGTTGTCACGAGCCAACGAAAGCAGGGACTATCGTATTTTTGAAGGTCTTGGAATGTACCTCATCGGATTGGTCAGGCCAATGTATTCAAAGGCCAAACTGTCAGATATAAGCATTGACAATGTGATTTATGCATTGGACTCCACAACAATATCCACCAGTATAAAACTTGCAGCGTGGGCATTGGGCAAATACAGCAAAGGCGCAGTCAAGATGCACACATTGCTTGATTTGCGAGGAAGCATTCCGGCCAATATCCACATTACCGATGGAAAATGGCATGACAGTAATGAACTTGACAATCTTACACCCGAACCATTCGCATTCTATGTAATGGACAAGGCGTATGTTGACTTCAAGGCACTGTTCAGATTCCATCTGTCGCAAGCTTTCTGGGTATCCAGGCCAAAGGAGAACATGAAATTCACAACCGTCAGGCAGATGGGAATACCCGATGAAAAATCCGGTATTATAGAAGACTCGCTAATCCGTGTTACCGGATACAAGTCACGTAAACTTTATCCAGAGGACATGAGATTTGTGCGGGTTTATGATCCGGAAAATGACACGATTGTAGACTTCATATCCAACAATCTTGAAGTCAGCGCATTGGAGATTTCCAATCTTTACCGTCACCGTTGGGATATAGAAGTTTTCTTCAAGTGGATAAAACAGAACATTGTTGTTAAAACCCTTTGGGGATTTTCAGAAAATGCTGTTAAAATTCACCTTTGGACCGCTATAATATCCTATCTGACAATAGCACGGATTAAGGCTGACAAAGGAAGCTGCTATTCCATCACCGAAGTGGCAACCCTGATTAGAATCTCGGCTTTGGAGCGTGTCGAGTTACGACAACTCATAACCAAACAGGACTCAACAATCAATTCAAACCAAAATGTCAAAGAACTCTCTTTATTTGATGATTTTTAAACTAACGCGATTTTATCGCACCAGTAGTAATCTTAAATCATAATTAACCAATATTATACCATTTATGAAATTCAGACTTTACCTTATTTCGGCTTTGCTGGCAGCAGCAACAAGTCTGGGTCTGAGCGCACAACAGCCTTATGGCGGTTGTTGGCATCCACGCGATATCAAGAGTTGGTCGCCGGAAAATGACCCTGTGGCAAAATTCAATCGTTCACGTGTGCCTCTTGCAAAGCGTTTTCAAGAACCGGAGCTGATGAAAGCTAATAATTCTCAGCACTATGAAGGTCAAATCTGCAACGCTACAATCCTTTTCAACATGTGCTCACTCAGCCCCTCGCAGGGAGCTGACAATTTCATCGGCTATCAGCCTACCTACTGGCAATATATGGACAAACTCGTCTATTGGGCCGGTTCGGCGTCTGAAGGCATTATCATTCCTCCCCCGCAGGCTCTATTGATGCCGCCCATCAGGCCGGCGTAAAGATCCTCGGCCAGATTTTCTTCCCTCCAAAAGATTTCGGCGGAGATCCTGAATGGGTGAAGGAAATGGTTGTCAAGGAAGACGGCAAGTATCCTTATGCCAAGAAACTGTATGAAATTGCCAAATATTTTGGCTTCGACGGTTGGTTCATCAACCAGGAAACCAGCGGTTCGGGCGTGAAAAGCGCTACCTGGGCTGAATTCATCAAGGAGTTCAACTCGTATGCCGATGCCGCCGGCGACACACAGATGGAGATGATGTACTATAACGCCCTCGGTGTTATCGACGCCACCATCCTTAAGTCTCATAAGAACACCTCGATGTTCCTTGAGTACTACTCTGAGGGTGATTACCGCCATTTTGCTAAAGACATAAATTGTACCGAAGCTGAGACTTTCAGTAAGATTTATGCCGGTGTGCAGTGTGTACGTTCCGGTCTCACAGGCTATCAGAGCTCTCTCGACAAAGCATTCCCCGCGTCGGGCCATGTAGGCTCGCTCGCCCTCTTCTGCCCGGAAGAGCGCTCTTGGAAAGACAACGTTCGCAATCTTCTCGGAACACCCGACGACAACGGTGAAAAAGCCTATGCAGCCATCAAACAGACATTCGAGAATGAAGAGCAGGCTTGGGTAAACACTGCCGGCGACCCCTCTACAGGTGGTAATAGTAACTGGACCGGCATTTCAGGTGCTGTACTCGAACGCTCGGCAATTACTTCTATGCCTTTCGTCAGCAACATGTGTGTAGGTGTCGGCAAGTACCGCTATGTCAATGGAGAAAAACAGGGAACACAGGACTGGTATCACAGCGGCGTTCAGAGTGTGCTTCCCACATGGCGCTGGTGGATTGAAAACAGAGGCAATCTCAAAGTATCTATCGACTGGGATAACGCCTACAATCATGGTTCATCGTTTAAGATTTCCGGCAATCTCAGTGGCAATGCCCTTATGCGTCTTTACAAGACAATGATTCCCGTTAAGAACGGCGGTATTGTGCGCGTTGTATTTAAAGGTGCTGATACCCCGAGCTTAAGCTCTCTACCGCATCTTCAGTCACTCCCGATGTTACTCTTTCAGCAGCTAACACCTCAAAGAAAAACGGATGGACTGTAGCCGAATATGACCTTTCATCTTTAAAAGGCAAAACAATATATATGGTGGCTCTGAATCTCATCGGTTCAGGATCATTCAATATGAATCTCGGACAGCTGGCAATTCTTCCCGGTTCATACGCCCCTGCTGCTGTCGCAGTAGACAACCTGCAGCTTTCACACCGCCTTGAGGAAAACGGCGGCGATATCCGCGTGACATGGGACTTCGACTGGAACGATGATTTTGACCATTTCGACATTTATATCACAACTGCTTCAGGTCGTAAATTAATTGGACAGACACGCGATGAAGCTTTCTATATCCCCACGCTGACACGCGAAGGCAGCGAAGATGCAGTGAAGGTTGAAGTTGTTCCTGTGACCAAGGATATGGCACAGCAGACTCCCGTCAGCGCATCTGCCGAATATCCCAAACCCGGAGCTCCCGTCGTAAGCCTTAAGCTCAGCAAGAGCTGTGTGAAAGTTGGCGAGACCGTTACTATTACAGCCTTCGGAACCGGTTCACCCACAGCCTGGAAATGGATCCTTCCTGAAACACTTGAACTTGTTGAGGGCAATCTTACCGATAATGTTATTACGGTCAAAGCCCTCGCCGAAGGTACTCAGAAAGTTACCGTAGAGTCGACCAATTCACTCGGCACATCATCTACCGCTTTCGACGCGATTGATGTGGTTAGCAACAATGACTACAGCAGTCTGCACAATATCGCTCTCCATAAAATAATCTATAGCTACAGCGGTTGTACCAATTCAAAGGAAACCCCTGAAAATCTTATTGACGGCATTACCAACCCAAGCAGCCCTTCTCAGAAGTGGTGTAATGTATCGCCCGACAACTGGGTAATAATCGACTGCCAGAGCCTGTATCGTATCTATGGCTTTAAGATCTACGACTGTAAGTCCGGTCCTGAGAACAATGAAAATATCCGCAACTATACTATTGAAGTTTCGGAGGATTGTAAAAACTGGACAAAGGTTGTGGACGAAAAGGACAAGAGTTCCGTAAATATCAAGGAAGATTATATTGTTCCCACAATGGGACGTTATATCCGCTTCTCTCCCTCTGTCAGTGGCACGCTGCGTGTTTGGGAATTCGAGGCTTACGGTATCGACAACGTAAAGATGACTATTGATGTTAATCCCACCGAGCTCAAAGTCAATTCTGGCGATACAAAATATATCGAAGTCAATTACAGCCTCAACGGTGATGATCGTAATCCCTCTTTCACTTGCAATGCCATTGGCGGCGACAATGTAGAAATCGGTGACATTACCGAAGATTTGCAGGCTAATAAGTTTGTAATCCCCGTTACCGGTGGCGAACTCATTGGGGAATCCGATATTCTTATCACAGTTTCCAACGGTGCAGCCTATAAGGAAGCCGGAGTAAAAGTATACATTGATAATGAAAATCGCCCCAATATCCTTGCAGGACTTGACGCAAAATTGCGCCACTACAAGGAAGACTATTCCACTACTGCAGCTTTCGATGAGACAACCGTGTCGACTCTTACCGACGGAAATACAGTTGAAGAAGCCTGCGAAAGCATAGAAAACCCGTCAAGTCATACCGATGACTTCTGGGCTATATTCGAGGCTCCCGAGATATGGCATCTTTCAAAGGTCAAAGTATATATTCCCGAGAATAACCGTGGCGAAAATGACAACGGTAACGAGGGTGTTATAAACAATACCATTTCTATTGCTGTCGGCAACTCGCTGGATAAGATGACACGCGTTAAAACGTTTGAAAAACTCAGCGACATTAGCGAACTCGAGTACATCTTCCCCGAATATAAGGATGCCAAATATCTGGCTGTAATTTGCAACCTCAATCCTTTCTTCTTTCCTTCTCTCGCCGAAGTCGAGGCCTATGAGCAGGTAGAGAGTGCAGTGCCTGTATGCGTTCCTCTTGAAGTTACAGGCTGGACTGACGATGTTATTGCCGAGGGTCTCCCCTCGAAGTCTTATGTCACCGGTCAGATAGATGAAGACAATTATTGGAGTCTCTACACTCCCGCAGTGAAGGAAAAAGGCGCGATTGCCGGTGATGACCGTGTGGTTCGTTCAGTAAGCGGTCTGAAATATCAACTCCAGCCCTACGATCAGAAGAACTCCGTCACCCTCCGTGAGCGTTACGATGTTGCCATATTGACATTAAAAACTCCCGTACTTTGCCAGAAATTCCACTTGCTGGCATTCTCAGGCGACGATTTTCGGGCGGCTATCAATGTAACGCCCATCTTTGAAGATGATAGTGAAGGCGACGAAAAATACTACACCTTGAGCGGATGGGATAGTGATGACGAATATGCTATCGGCAAAACTTTCGGCGTGGTGATGAGTGGAAAAACCGATAAATATCAAAAAACCGAAGACGAGATCGATGATAGCGATCACTTCCTTAGAGAGAAAACTTATACTCTCGATGCGAACAACACCAAGAAACTAAAAGCTATTAAAATCGAATCAGACAAGTGGTATGTTGCCAATATTCTGGCAGTTTCAGGTACCGGTCTTCCTTCTGAAATGTCGGGTATCGATGAAATAGTCATTACTCCTGAAGAAGATGATGTTGTTCCTGTAGCATACTACAATCTCCAAGGTATCGAAGTAAAGAATCCGTCATCAGGTTTTTATATTGTACGCTACTCTAACGGTACAACTAAGAAAATCGTGATTAAATAAAGTTAGGTAAGAATAGGTAAAATAGATTGTATTCAGCGCTCTTCATTAACGCTGATGGTTCAAGGCGGGAATGATGATAAGCTTTCATCATTCCCGCTCTTTTAATTGGTTTATCGAAATGAAATATTTTACATTAAAAGTTTTTGTGGGAGTTATCGCTGTTTTTTTGTTTGCATGTCATGGCAAGAAACCGGTTTTAAATCCCGATTATACATCGTATGTCAACACATTGATTGGCACAGATTTTACAGGCAACACATATCCGGGGGCGCAAACTCCATTTGGAATGGTACAGTTGAGTCCCGACAACGGTCTACCCGGCTGGGATAGAATTGCAGGATATTTTTATCCTGATTCAACTATAGCCGGCTTCAGCCATACACATCTTTCCGGAACCGGTGCCGGTGACTTGTATGATATTTCATTTATGCCGGTAATGCTTCCGGCGATTGAAGCAGAACAGCCACTTGGAGTCTACTCGCGCTTCAGTCATGACGATGAAACAGCCACAGCCGGTTATTATCAGGTAAGACTTACCGATTATGATATAAATGTCGAATTGACAGCAACAGATCGTTGCGGCATCCAGCAATATACATTTCCTGAAGGCTCTGCTGCTGTAATACTGAATCTTGCAAAGGCTATGAACTGGGATGCAACTCTCGACAGCCGCATAGAAATTGTCGATTCCGTGACGATTGAAGGCTACCGTTTTTCTGATGGCTGGGCGAGAAACCAGCGTTTGTGGTTTCGCTCAAGATTTTCAGAACCTTGGGATAGTGTAACAATAGATTCTACCCCTATTATTAAAGACGGCAACGAGATCGGCACTGCGGAAACTGCCCGCTTCTACTTTTCAACCGCTGCCGACGACAAGATAACAGTCGCCACTTCTCTTTCGTGTACAGGCTCTGACGGAGCGAAACTCAATCTCGAAAGTGAAGCTCCGAACAATGATTTTGAAAAATACAGAAATATTGCTCATGACAAATGGCAGAACGCATTATCGGGAATATCGGTTATAGGCGACAATGACGCGGACAAAACGAAATTCTATACAGCACTATATCACTCAATGCTCGCACCTACAATATATTGTGATGTCGATGGATCATACATGGGACCCGACAACAATATACACAATGCGACCGATTGGAAAAACTACAGTACCTTCTCCCTATGGGACACCTATCGCGCCGCTCATCCGCTTATGACATATCTACAACCTGATCGTGCGCGTGACTTTGCTTGTTCACTTATAGCTTTCGGCAGACAGAACCACAGACTTCCGGTATGGAATTTTCAAGCATCGGAAACCGATATGATGATTGGCTATCACTCCGTTCCTGTAATTGTTGATGCATACCTCAAGGGGATGCTGCCGGATAATCTTAAACATGAAGCCCTTGATTTATGTATTGCCACTGCCAATAACGACACCTATCGGCAAATAGGTGTATATAAAAAACTCGGGTATGTTCCGTGTGACCTCATCGATGAATACAATAACGAAAACTGGTCTATGTCAAAAACTTTGGAATATGCCTTTGACGATTATTGTATAGCATTAATGGCACAGAAACTGGGTCGACAGGAAATAGCCGACGATTTCTTCCGACGCGCTATGAATTATAAGAATGTATATAATCCGAAGTCAGGTTTTATGCAGCCGCGAGACTCTCATGGCGATTTCATTGAAGGATTTAATCCCGAAGATTATTCCGAACATATATGCGAAAGTAATGCCTGGCAATATCACTGGTCCGTGCAGCATGATATTGACGGTCTGATGGAACTTATGGGCGGCAAGGAACGCTTTTTGCAAAAACTTGACAGCATGATGACTTACAATCCTTCGGCCGACAACACACTCCCGATTTTCAGCACAGGTATGATCGGGCAATACGTTCAGGGCAATGAACCAAGTCACCATGTGATATATCTCTTCAATAAGGCAGGACGCCCCGATAAAACTCAACAATACATTTCAGAAGTAATGAATAGGCTTTATGACACAACTCCTGCTGGATTATGTGGAAATGAAGACTGCGGTCAGATGTCGGCATGGTTTGTATTCAGTGCAATGGGATTCTATCCGGTCAATCCTGTAATCGGTCAATACGAACTTGGAACACCACTGTTCAAATCAATGGACTTGAAGCTCAGCAATGGCAAGACATTCAGGGTAACTGCTCCCGCTCTGTCTAAAGAGAACATATATATCAAGTCCGCAAAACTGAACGGAGAGCCATATAATGAAACGTACATTACACACGAGCAGATTATGAGTGGCGCACATCTCGAACTTGAAATGTCGGCGACCCCTCGTAAGTAGTTAAAAGAATTTAGGTGTTTGTATATCTAAATAAAGCACAGTAAGAACTATGGCCTCAAATCTAATGAAAATAATAAGCGGTGCGTATATAGCCTCTGCTATAGCGTTTTCTGCATCGGCAAATGATTATACCCGGTTTGTTAACCCCCTGATGGGTTCTCAGTCGAGTTTTGAACTTTCTGCCGGTAATACTTATCCGGCAATTGCACGCCCGTGGGGTATGAACTTCTGGACACCTCAGACCGGAAAAATGGGAGACGGATGGGTATATAGTTATGACTCTCATATAATCAGAGGCATTAAGCAAACTCATCAGCCAAGTCCGTGGATCAACGATTACGGTCAGTTCTCAATTATGGCAACCACCGGCAAACAGGTCTTTGATGAAAATGATAGAGCAAGCTGGTTCTCTCATAAAGGTGAAGAATGTCATCCCTTTTATTATAAGGTATATCTGGCAGATTACGATGTGGTAGCAGAAGTTACGCCTACAGAAAGAGCTGCGATGTTTCGTTTCACATTTCCTGAAGCCGAAAATGCAAATATTATCATTGATGCTTTCGATAAAGGCTCTGCCATAACCGTAGATAAAGAGAACCGCACAATTACCGGTTATACCACACGAAACAGTGGAGGCGTGCCTGATAATTTCAAAAATTATTTCATAGTAAAATTTGATAAGCCTTTCGCGTCATACACAACTGTATCCGACTCTATTCTGCAGCCGGATGTGAAAAGTGTAATGGCAGACCATACCGGAGTCATTCTTACATTTAACACCGGAAAAGGTGAAAAAATCCTCGCCCGAGTCGCTTCTTCCTTTATCAGCCCGGAGCAAGCTGTGCGCAATCTGGATGAGTTAGGCAACAATTCGTTTGATGCGCTGGTTGAGGAAGGCAAAAGCGTATGGAACAAAGAACTGGCAAAAATTGCAGTGGAAGGTGGTTCTGACAGGCAGATGCGCACATTCTACTCGTGCCTATACCGCTCACTGCTGTTTCCGCGCAAGTTTTACGAAATCGACAGCAATGGTAAAGCATATCACTATAGCCCACATACAGGGAAAGTTATGCCGGGGTATATGTACACCGACACAGGTCTGTGGGACACTTTCCGCGCACTGTTCCCATTGCTGAACCTCTGCTACGCAAATGTTAACGCGGAGATACAGGAAGGCTTACTCAACCATTACCGAGAAAGCGGCTTTGTTCCGGAATGGGCAAGTCCCGGTCACAGAGGCTGTATGGTGGGTAATAACTCAGCTTCGGTTCTTGCCGACGCATATCTATCCGGTGTATGTGTAACAGACACTGCAACATTGTGGAAAGCCGTTACAGCCGGCACCAACGCAGTTCATCCCACTGTTTCTTCAAGCGGACGTCTCGGACACGAGTATTACAATAAACTGGGCTATGTGCCTTATGATGTGAATATTAATGAAAACGTTGCACGTACACTTGAGTATGCCTATGACGACTGGTGTATATACCGGCTTGCGCAGGCACTCGGACGCTCTGAATACGAACAGAATCTTTATGCCGCAAGAGCATTGAACTATCGGAATGTTTTCGATAAGGAAACAAATCTTATGCGTGGACGCAATGCCAACGGCGAATTCCAGACACCATTTTCTCCATTGAAATGGGGCGATGCTTTTACCGAAGGTAACAGTTGGCATTATACATGGTCGGTATTTCATGATCCGGAAGGCCTGATTCGCCTTATGGGCGGTAAAGACAAGTTTGTAGAAATGCTCGACTCGGTGTTCACTGTAGCCCCGGTATATGATGACAGTTACTATGGTTTCCCTATCCACGAAATCAGAGAGATGACTGTGATGAATATGGGTAATTATGCACATGGCAACCAACCTATTCAACACATGATTTATCTGTATAATTATGCCGGACAGCCTTGGAAAGCACAACGTAAGCTGTATGATGTAATGGAGAAAATGTATTCTCCGACTCCCGACGGATACTGTGGCGATGAGGACAACGGACAAACATCTGCATGGTATGTATTTTCTGCATTGGGATTTTATCCCGTAGCACCGGGCAGTGGGCAATATGTAATAGGGACTCCTTTATTTAAGAAAGCCATACTGACATTCGACAATGGCAAACAGACCATCTTTGAAAGCAACGCTGACGACAAAGCCGTATATATAGACAATATCAAAGTTGACGGCAAAATTTACACCCCGACTTACTTCGATATCGAACAACTGAAATCGGGTAAGAATATAGAAATCAAAAAAAGCAGCGAACCGAATCCCAAATGGGGAAGCAATAAAAAGGATTATCCCTATTCATTCTCTATAAAATAAATAGAACTTTCAATCAGAATTACCATGTATACAACAGACAATCGAATAGTAATTACTCTCGATGCCGGAGGAACGAATCTGGTATTCGGAGCTATGCGCGGATGCGACTTTATAACATCGCCGATAACATATCCTTCAAATGCACATGACTTGGATTTGTGTCTGGCAACTATTGTAAAAGGTTTCAAAGAAGTTATTGCTGCTCTTGATGAAAAACCGGTTGCTATAAGTTTTGCATTCCCCGGTCCGGCGGACTATCCAAATGGCATAATAGGCGGATTTCTGCCTAATTTCCCGTCTTTCCGCGACGGCGTGGCTTTGGGCCCGTACCTTGAACGTGAATTCGGAATTCCGGTTTTCATAAACAACGATGGAGATCTGTTTGCATACGGTGAGGCTTTATGCGGTATCCTTCCGGAGATAAACAACAAACTGAAAACAAGCGGAAGCGCCAAGCAGTTTCACAATCTTATAGGCTACACCTTCGGCACCGGCTTTGGCATAGGTGTGGTAATCGATGGTAAACTCAATCGAGGCGACAATTCTTGTGTCGAAACCTTTTGCCTGCCGCATAAGACAAAACGTGGCGTAATGGCCGAGGAAGGGGTTTCGGTCCGTGCGATCAAGCGCGTATATCGCATTCTAAGCGGTGACGAGCGTCAAGATTTAACCCCCAAAGACATCTGTGAAATAGCCGACGGCAAAAAGCCCGGCGATCGAGAAGCCGCAAGAAAGGCCTTTGCTGAAATGGGAGAGACTGCCGGACACTCTATGGCAGTTGCTGCATCACTGATTGACGGTATTATAGTTATCGGCGGCGGCATTACTGCGGCACGCCATCTCATGATTGATGCGATATTGAAGGAACTGCGCGACTCGGTCAGCACCCTTGACGGAACCAGAGTCAAATGCGTACAGCCTGAAGTATTCTATCTCGACGATGCTGAAGAATTTGAGAAATTCTCAGCAGGATCCCGTCAGACTATTCTTATCCCGGGAACCGATATACCTGTAGTTTACGATCCGATGAAGCGTATCGGTGTGGCATTCTCTAAAATCGGTGCCAGCAAAGCAATTTCTGCCGGAGCTTATGCTTTTGCACTCTCACAACTTGACAACAACGCAAATGAAGATTAATATTCTTGGGACTCTTGCAGGATTTATCATTTCTGCTTGCGTTGTGTCTTGTTCAGACAAAGGTGTTCATACAGATGAGGTTCAATATACCGATTTTGTCAATCCATTCATTGGCACAGCCGAGCATGGACATGTCTTTTTGGGTGCAAACGTGCCATTCGGCATGGTGCAATTAGGTCCGTCTCAGCGAGTAAAGGGTTGGGATTGGTGTTCAGGTTATCACCATTCCGACTCTACAATCATTGGATTCAGCCACACACATCTGAGTGGTACAGGCATAGGTGATCTTGGCGATATTTTAATAATGCCTGTAGTAAACAGAGATGACACCGTGGCGGTGTTTTCTCATCAAAACGAGGTGTGTCGCCCAGGATATTATAAAGTTCATCTCGATGATTCGCATATAACAGTTGAGCTCACAGCCACACCCCGGACAGGATTCCATAGATATGCTTTTCCTGATAATGTCGACTCAGCTTTTGTGAAGGTCGATTTGGTCTATGGTATCGGTTGGGATAAACCGACCGAAAGCAAAATTTTTGTCAAAAATGACAGCACAATATCCGGATACCGATACTCTACCGGCTGGGCTAAAGATCAGAAAATTTATTTTTCAGCGCAGTTCTCTCGCCCATTTTCTGCTTTTTGCGGCAATGATACGACAACTCTGTTTTCATTTGGTAAGTCGTCAGAGCCATTATTGGTTAAAGTCGGAATATCTCCGGTAAGCATTGATAATGCCATGACCAATATTCTTGATGAGAACTCTGACTGGGATTTCGATTATATAGCCGGCTTTGCTCAGAAAGAATGGAATAGACAACTTGCGAAAGTTAAGATAGAAACAGAAAATACGGATGATAAGATAAAGTTTTACACGGCTTTATATCATACGATGTTCGCCCCGGCAGTATTCAGCGACGCCAATGGCGAGTATCGTGGCGCAGACGGCAATATACACACTACAGACGGTAAATTCACAAATTATACAATATTTTCACTGTGGGATACTTATAGAGCCGCACACCCGCTGTCGACGCTCATTCATCCCGAAATGCAGGCGGATTATGCCAATACATTCATAAACATCTATCGCCAGCAAGGGAAACTCCCGGTCTGGCATCTGCATGGCAACGAAACCGACTGCATGATAGGTAATCCCGGCGTAATAGTGCTTGGCGACCTGTTTATGAAAGGTTTTGTTAAAGACTCACTCAACGCCTACGAGGCAATGAGAAACTCCTGTATGCTGGACGAACGCTCTCTGGACGCACTTAAAAAATATGGCTACATACCCTATGATGCTCCGGGTTGCGAAGAGAGTGTAGCAAAAGGTCTGGAATATGCCGTTGCCGACAATGCCGTGGCAAAAGTCGCATCTTCGCTTGGTAGAGCAGATGATGAAAAATACTTCGGTCAACGCTCTGATTCATATCGCATTTATTTTGACTCAGCTCTAAAATTCATGCGTGGTAAATCGGCGGCAGGTAACTTCAGAGATGAAACATTCAACCCATTTGCAACAACTCATCGTGCAGATGATTATTGCGAAGGCAACGGCTGGCAATATGCATGGCTCGTGCCGCACGACCCTCATGGTCTGATTGAACTATTCGGGTCGGAAGATGCATTTGTCAACAAGCTGGATTCGCTCTTTACAGTTGACGGTACACTCGGCGATAACGCTTCCCCCGACATCAGCGGACTGATAGGGCAGTACGCACATGGAAACGAACCGAGCCATCACACCGTGTACCTCTATAATTATGCCGGTAAGCCACACAAGGCAGCTCCCATTCTTCGCCGCATAATGAACGAACTGTATACCAATAATAATGCCGGACTTTGCGGCAATGAGGACGTAGGGCAGATGTCGGCATGGTTCGTTCTCTCTTCCCTTGGCTTATATCAGGTAGAGCCTGCCGGTGGTAAATTCATTTTCGGAAGCCCGCTCTTCGATGCCGCCACGGTTGATGTCGGAGGTGGAAAGCAGCTTGAAATAAAGGTGCAGAATAATTCAGCCGATAATATTTATGTGCAACGTGTCAACTTTAACGGCGAGTCATACGACAAGTCATATATCGATTATGAACGCATCAAAAATGGAGGCGTCCTTGAATTCATAATGGGTAACAAACCATCCGACACTTATGGAACGAACAAAGAATCAAGACCTTAAAAAATCGTCTCCGATTTCATGGATTCCGACCGCTTATTTTGCCATGGGATTGCCCTTTGTGGCTCTCTCATTGGCATCGGTCATAATGTTTGCTGATCTCGGCGTAGATGAGGCGAGCATTACATTCTGGACATCGTTGCTCATATTGCCATATTCACTCAAGCCGTTGTGGAGTCCGCTGCTCGAACTCTATTATACCAAGAAGCATTTTGCGCTTGTATGTCAGATGATTACCGGCTTTTGCTTCGGACTGATAGTTTTTCTGCTGCCGATACCTGACTCGTTTGCCTATGTGATTGCCATAATGGGCGTCATCTCGATATGCGGAGCAACCAACGATATTGCAACCGACGGTATATATCTTACGGCTCTTGACAAGAAGACGCAGGCAGAATATATTGGTTGGCAGGGTGCTTTTTATAATCTGGCTAAAGTTCTTGTGAACGGAGGTCTTGTTTATTTGGCCGGAGTATTAATCAAGCATTTTCAGACCGACAACCCGGAAAATGCGGCAAAATATGCGTGGATGATTATAATCGGCATTGTGTCGTGTGTGATGATTGGCTTGTCGGTTTATCACCGTATATTCCTTCCGGTCGGCTCAAGAAACGAAGATTCTCCACGTAGTTTCAGCAGTGCGATGACTTCTTTGTTCGAAGTCTTCAAAGATTTTTTCAAAAAGAAACATATCTGGTTATACATAATTTTCATTGTCTGCTATAGATTGACAGAAGGTTTCGCGGTAAAAATGGTTCCACTGTTTTTGAAATCTTCGGTGTCTGCCGGCGGATTAGGTCTGTCTAATGAGACCATCGGTTTGATTTACGGCACTTTGGGTACTGTCGCATTCATTGTTGGTTCTATTTTAGGCGGTTACTATATAGCTCGCTTTGGATTGAAAAAAGTGATTTTTTCATTGGTGTGCATTTTTAACATCCCATTCGCCATCTACCTCCTGTTTGCCCAATTCCAGCCTGACAATATAGCTGTTATCGCTATCGGTCTGATTGTAGAATATTTCTGCTATGGTTTTGGCTTCGTTGGGCTCACATTATTCATGATGCAACAGGTGGCACCCGGAAAGCATCCTATGGCTCATTATGCTTTTGCTTCGGGTATTATGAATCTCGGTTTTATGTTGCCGGGTATGGTAAGCGGTTATATATATCAGCAGATAGGATATGAGCTGTTTTTTACAGTCGCATTGGTTATGTCTGTACCGGCTTTTATTCTTGCTGCAACTATTCCATTTACTCATAAATCTGAAACTCACTGAATTTAAAATATTTAGATGATGATTAAACCACAATCCATTTCAAAAACAATGCCTTGGGAGGAGAGACCGAACGGTTGTGAAGCCCCTCTCTGGAGATACTCCAAGAATCCTATAATCGACAGGTATCACATTCCAACATCAAACAGCATCTTCAATAGTGCCGTGGTGCCGTTTGGCGATGGTTTTGCAGGTGTTTTCCGCTGTGATAATAAGGCGGTTCAGATGAATATATTTGCCGGTTTCAGCAAAGACGGCATCAACTGGGAAATAGAACATGAGCCAATCAAGTTCCGTCCCGGTAATACCAATATGATTGACTCTGATTATAAATACGACCCGCGAGTGACATGGATTGAAGACCGTTACTGGATCACATGGTGTAACGGCTATAACGGTCCCACTATCGGTATCGGATATACGTTCGATTTCAAAGAGTTCTATCAATGCGAAAATGCCTTTCTGCCATTCAACCGCAATGGAGTCTTGCTTCCTGAAAAAATTAATGGACGCTATGCAATGCTCAGCCGTCCAAGCGACAATGGTCACACTCCCTTCGGCGACATTTTTATCAGCTACAGCCCCGATATGAAGTATTGGGGAGAACATCGTTGCGTAATGAAGGTAACACCTTTTGAAGAAAGCGCATGGCAATGTTTGAAAATTGGTGCCGGTTCTGTGCCATTTCTTACAGATGAAGGTTGGCTGATGTTCTACCACGGTGTAATTCGCACATGTAATGGCTACCGTTATTCACTTGGTGCTGCAATTCTTGATAAAGACGATCCGTCTAAAGTGCTGTATCGTACTCGCGACTATCTGCTGGCCCCCGCTGCGCCATACGAACTGGTTGGCGATGTTCCCAATGTAGTGTTCCCTTGCGCCGCCCTTACGGATGGCAGACGAGTGGCCGTATACTACGGTGCCGCCGACACTACAGTCTGCATGGCATTCGGCTACGTCGATGAAATAATACAATTTGTCAAAGAACACTCCTTTATCGGATAATGCGCACGTTGTTAATATCGCTGTGTCTGGCGGCTGCGCTCAATGTCAACGGCGTTGAGCGAGCCGACACCACGGTGCTGCGGTATGTCAATCCGTTCATCGGAACTACCAACTTCGGAACCACGAATCCCGGAGCAGTGGTTCCAAACGGACTGATGTCAGTGTCTCCGTTCAATGTCACAGGCTCGGAAATCAACCGGTATGATAAAGATGCGCGGTGATGGTCAACGCCTTACGATGCTACCAACAGTTACCTTACCGGCTTTTCACATGTAAATCTGAGCGGCGTAGGTTGCCCTGAGCTTGGCTCTGTTGTCACAATGGCTACTACTGGTCCTCTGCAGGTCGACTACCGCCAATATGGCTCCACTTATAGCTCCGAGAAGGCATCGCCGGGATATTATTCATCTAAACTTAACAAATATAATGTCGTGGCTGAAGTAACAGCATCTCAGCGTACTTCTATAGAACGATATACATTCCCGGCCGGACAAGGTAATATACTGGTCAATCTCGGCATTGGTCTGACAAACGAAACAGGAGCATCCATAAAACGGATTTCTGACACGGAAATCGTCGGAAGCCGCCTTATGGGAACATTCTGCTATAATCCTGACGCAGTGTTCATAATGTATTTTGCAGTAAAGGTCAATAAAAAACCTTCTTCTTCAGGATTTTGGAAAATGCAACCTGCAATGCAGGGAGTTGAAGCTGAATGGACTCCCGACAATGGAACATATAAAATCTACAACGCATACTCAAGGGAAATATCAGGCGACGACATCGGATATTGGTTCTCGTACGACAATCTATCAGAAGGAGAACAAATTGAAGTTTCGGTAGGTGTTTCTTTCGTTTCTGCTGACAATGCCTTGGAAAACCTCAATGCAGAACAAGCATCGTCAGACTTCGACACAATTCATGACAATGCCCGCCGGACATGGGCAAGTGAACTCAACAAGATTGAGGTAGAAGGCGGTACGGCAGAACAGAAAACAGTATTTTATACGGCTCTTTACCACACTCTGATTCATCCCAACATCCTGCAGGATGTCAACGGACAATATCCAATGATGGAATCGGGGGCAAACGGTGTAACCGACCGTAACCGTTACACTGTTTTCTCTCTTTGGGATACATACAGAAATGTTCACCAGCTTATGACCCTTGTTTATCCCGAGAAGCAAATCGACATGGTTAACTCTATGGTCGAGATGTACCGTGAATGGGGCTGGCTACCTAAATGGGAACTTTATGGCAGGGAGACTTTCACAATGGAAGGCGACCCTGCAATTCCCGTTATCGTCGACACCTGGCGCAAAGGCTTGCGAGATTTTGACATGGATCTTGCCTATGAGGCAATGAAAAAATCCGCTACATTGCCCGGTAAACAAAACCGCATGCGACCCGATATCGATAGCTATATCCAACGTGGCTATATACCTTTGGGTGTCCATCAGAACGATAACTCAGGCGACAACTCAGTCAGCCATGCACTTGAATATTATGTTGCCGACAATGCACTTGAATGGTTGGCACGCGAGCGCGGAGATGCTGCTTTTGCTGACACTCTGGCTGCTCGTGCAAAAGGATATAAACACTATTACTCCACCGAAAGCGGAACATTCCGCCCGATAAATCAGGACGGTACATTTCTCGATCCGTTCAATCCTCGACAGGGAGAAAACTTTGAACCGGTACCCGGCTTCCATGAGGGAAGTGCATGGAACTATACTTTCTTTGTTCCTCACGATGTCAAAGGTCTTGTGAAGATAATGGGTGGCAAAAAGAAATTTGTTGATAAATTGCAGAGCGTTTTCGATCGTGGCTTATATGATCCGGCAAACGAACCCGATATTGCATATCCCTATCTATTTACACATATAAAAGGCGAAGAATACCGGACTGGTGTTGAGGTAAGCCGATTGCTGAAAAAATACTTTAACACAGATCCCGACGGTATTCCAGGCAATGACGACACCGGTACAATGTCGGCATGGGCAGTATTCTCAATGATGGGAATATATCCCGATTGTCCCGGAGTTCCTGAATATGCAATCACTGTTCCGACATTCGATAAAATCACCATTCATCTGAATCCTGACTATTACGATTCGGATACCCTTATTATAGAGAAAACAAACAGAGCCAAAGAGACCAACAAATACAGAATTTCCCATTCAGATTTGATTGGCAGAGGGAAACTTAGCATAAATACCAAGAAAGCAGAACTTAAATAACTGGTAAAATGATATACAAATTTAATCCAATTCTGAAAACGACCCTTTGGGGAGGCGATAGGATTGCATCTTTCAAAAGCATTTTATCCTCCGACGACCATATAGGTGAGAGTTGGGAGATATCAGGAGTTAAAGATAATATTTCTGTTGTGTGCAACGGAAGTGATGCCGGATTATCTCTTAATCAACTCATCGAACGCGACGGAGCCAAACTCTTAGGAGAAGCCAATTTCAAAAGATTCGGGCAGGAATTTCCTCTGCTGATAAAGTTTATCGATGCAAAACAAGACCTCTCGATTCAGGTGCATCCCAACGACGAGTTGGCTCAAAAACGTCACAACTCCAAAGGCAAAACCGAGATGTGGTATGTGGTGGATGCTACCGAAACTGCACATCTCAAATCCGGCCTTGGATCAGAACTCACCCCCGAATCGTATGTCAAAGCCATCGAAGATAACACAATCTGCGACAAACTGAAAGATTACCGAGTCAAAGCCGGCGACGTATTCTTTCTTCCGGCCGGACGTATACACAGCATCGGTGCCGGTTGCTTTATCGCCGAAATCCAGCAGACTTCAGATATTACATACCGAATATACGACTTCAACAGGGTAGGTGCTGACGGGAAGCCCAGACAGTTACATACCGAGCTTTCCAAGGATGCAATCGATTATACTGTATTAGATGATTACAGAACTGATTATATCGCACCTGCCAATGGATTGGTTTCATTAGTAGATTGTCCATATTTTAATGTTGGGCTTGCCGTATTATCAGGTAATGTGATCTCTATTCCCGATGTTGACTCGTTTAAAATAGTCATTGCAATCGAAAGTGACATCATTATAGAAACTGCAGAAGGATCTGAAACCGTTTGCAAAGGCGAAACGGCCCTTATACCTGCAAATTCCACCAATGTGAATATAAAAGCTCAAGACGGCAAAAAAGCCAAAGCCTTAATAGCATATATTGATTAACAAAACAATCAAATATCATCAGCTGGACTGGACCTAATTTCAGTCCGGCTTTTTTTATCTCATTTATAGAAGATGAACTAAGGCTTGTGTACTTGCATTGCTTATGAAGCTAACGTATGTGCCACCAAATTATGTATAAACGCTCAGTATGGTGAGATGCCTCCGGTTATTCCGATTTCATTCCACCGGAACGGTGGTCGGTACTTTTAAAGAAAAGGTAGGACCGAAAGCCAGACGAGAAGATATAGAGAGTATTTTATTACGTATCCGTCCGAAATAGGCCGGGTTTTTCATGGTGTTTATGGTTGCGATCTTTGCAGTCAAAAATGCTATGTTTAATTTGAATGAGAGCAATCGTATTGTAATGGCGCAGCATCCGACCGATATGCGCATGGGCGTCAACTGTCTGAGTGGTCAGGTCAGATTGGTCGGACTGGATCCTTCGAACGGCGACGTTTATATTTTTGTGGGCAAATCCCGCAAGGTAATGAAAATCCTGCACTGGGAGCACGGCGGATACGTGGTCTACTACAAGCGGCTTGAAGAGGGTCGCTTTCACCCTCGCATTTTCCTGCGCCAGGGCGTGGGGTTCCGCAGTATGCGCTGGTCGGAACTGGTGCTTCTGATGGAGGGTATCTCGCCTAAGGTTGCCCGGCGGCACCGATATGAAAAACAGCAAAAATAGTTGGCCGAAATCTTGGAAATATCGCTAAATATTAGTAATTTAGCGATATGAAACGGACGCTGGAACTACCCGATACGATTGAAGCCTGCCATGAAATCATTATCAGTCAGGCACGGCTTATCGAGCAGTTGCAGCGTCGAGCTTTTGGCGGATCGCTCAAAGACAGAGCCATTAAATACGATGGACCGTCGCTCTTTGATGAAGTTGACGAGAAAGCGATGCTTGCCGCGAAAAAGGAACTCGAGAAGGCTTCCAAAGATGTTGACGAAGCGGCACAGAAGCGTCGCGCCGAAGCCAAGGCCCAGTCACAAGGCCGCGGCAACCGCCCTGAAAAATACAATATATACGGACTGCCGGTAGAGACAAAGACTGTTTACCCCGAGGGTGTCGATATTGACGACTACGACATTATCGGACAGGACGAGACAAACGTGCTGCATCTGGAACCTCAGCGTCTGTGGGTGGAGAAAACCGTCACACCGATACTTCGGCTTAAAAGAGACAAAGGCGCTCCGGATCCCGAGATACTTCAGGCCGGGCGGCCGCACAGCATCATCGGAGGCGGACATGTAGGAGCCGACCTGCTTGCCACTCTCGTTGACAACAAGTTCAACCACCATCTGCCCGAGTATCGTCAGGTCAAGATGTTCTCCGAGCTCGGTATAAAGCTCCCGACCTCGACCGTAAACGACTGGATGCACGCCACGGCCAACGTGCTTTATCCTCTGTACGAAAGCCAGCGCGAGGCGGTGATGGCAGGAAGCTACGTCCAGATAGACGAAGTCCCGTGGAACATAGCCGACCGCAAGGGACAGGCCAGCCGCAAAGGATACGCCTGGCAGTTCCGCGACGTAAGTCCGCATTCCCGGGGCACCTTCTTCTACTATCACAAAGGCAGTCGTGGCGGAGAGATACCGCGGACACAGCTTCGGGGATATCAGGGAGTGATACAGAATGACGGATATAAGGTATACAGCGAATTTGAGAATGTACCCGGGATAACGGTCCTGGCGTGCATGGCCCACATACGCCGTAAATTTGTCGATGCGCAAAAGTCGAACCCGCTGGCTGCGGAAGCCGTCAAATATATCGCCACATTATATACTCTTGAGGAAAACCTCAAGGCCGCCGGCGCTACCGCGGATGAAATCCGAGCGGAACGCCAACGGCTTGCCGTGCCCATACTCAACGGCATCGAGGCTTGGATGAGAACCGCATATATGACATGTACCCCAAAGGAGCCGCTTGCTGTTGCCATCAAATATGCCTTGTCTCTGTGGCCGCGCGTGATGCGTTATACCGAAGAAGGATATTACCTTATTGACAGCAACCCGGTAGAACAGGGTCAACGGCCCTCGGTGCTTGGACGCAAGAATTATCTCTTCAGTCAGAACGACCGCGGTGCCGAAGACAACGCAATCTTCTACACTTTTATGGTCTCTTGCGACACTCTCGGCATCAACCCCTATCAATGGCTGAAGGACACATTGGAACGCATCCGACCCGATATGGAGGAAGACGAGTTTGTCAGACTCCTCCCTTACAACTACAAAAGCTAAAGCGGGTCAGCGGATTTTTCCGGTGGGCGATGGATGAGATCTCAAGTGTATGTCGTATCTTTGCGCAATGAAACCAGACAAACTGCTCAGAGCCATCCTGCCCGAAGTGTTGATAGACAACTTCGATATTGATCGATTTGAAAAAAGCGATACACGCTTCGATATATGGCTTGACGAGAAGAAGGAGCAACTTCGCGAAGACAAGTACAATAAAAACATCATCGCCCACGGTTTTGGAGATTACCACACCATACAGGATTATCCTATACGTGGACGTGCAACATACCTCCATGTGCGGAAGCGCAAGTGGCTGGACAAATCTACAGGCGAGATATTCAGTTATGAGTGGGACATATCCGAGTTCGACGGCACGAGGCTTAACGCCGAGTTCGTCGCTTTTTTAAAAGAGGGAGATTGAAAGCACTCCCGTGAGCATATCCACTCTTGCCGCACGCAACGGGCTTAACGGTCAGACTCTGCGCAAGCAATACAAGGAAGTAATCAGTGGCTACCGGTTATGGAACCAGCTTGCCCATGCCGATGAATACATACTGTTTCCTGAAAATTTCGGCGCGGACATGAGTCTCGACGAGACCTGCCTGAGCAATGGCGATGTCTATACCATACTGACCAACAAGGAAGCGCATGGAGACAAAGGCGCCCTGGCGGCGATGATTCGCGGAGTGGCAAGCGACACAGTGTCGGCAATACTGCGAAAAATCCCTTTGAAACAGCGCCTTAAGGTAAAAACGGTTACGACAGACCTTTCATCGTCCATGATGCTGACTGTCAGGAACGTGTTTCCCGGCGCATCGCTTGTCAATGACCGGTTCCATGTCCAGCAGCTCGTTTCCGAAGCTGTTGACCAACTGAGGATACGGCACCGCTGGGAGGTTCTTGACACAGAGAACAAGGCAATAAGGGAGCATCGCCAAAAGCGAAAGAAAGCAGCCTCAAAAGAAGAACGCGACCGAATCGGACAATGGGAACCCGTGAGGATGGAAAACGGCGAGACCATGCCGCAGATCATGGCACGCAGCCGGCATATCATTCTCAAGCACAAATCAAAATGGAACGACCAGCAGAAAATACGCGCCCGGATATTGTTCGGGAAGTTCCCCGATCTGGAAAAGGCATACGGACTGTTCCTAAAGCTTGTTGACATATTCAACCAGAAAACCTCAGCCGGAGTTGCCAGGCTGAATCTTGCCAGGTGGTACAACGAAGTGTCGGCCTTTGGAAATAACGAATTCGACAAGGTCCTTGAGACATTCGAGAACCACAACACCACTATCATCAACTATTTCGAACGAAGGCTCACCAATGCCTCGGCAGAATCCTTCAATGCCAAGATCAAGGCCTTCAGAACCCAGTTCCGTGGAGTCGGAGACATCAAGTTCTTCATGTTCAGACTGGCCACACTATATTCCTGACAACTCCACCGCCCACCGGAAAAATCCGCTGACCCGCTAAAGCCGACAAAAATCAAGTCGGCTTTTTTCGGACGGATACTTTATTACAATTCCAAAATCCTGCTGGCACATACATGCTTGGCGAATAAAGAAAAGCGCCGAAAATCATTTGATTTTCAGCGCTTTGGTGACCTCGGAGGGGCTCGAACCCTCGACCCACTGATTAAGAGTCAGTTGCTCTACCAACTGAGCTACGAAGTCGATTGCTTAGGGTTGTTTCCCAATTGCGGTGCAAAGTTAGGCACTTTTTATTAATTGTGCAAATTTTTTGGCAACTTTTTTGTAAAAATTTTTATTCTTCTCTATGCCAGTACTCGATATTGCCGGTTTCGAGCGAGTCTTTTACCTTGATTAGACGCTGGTTATCGCTGCCACGGAATAAAAGTTCGGTGTTTCGGCGGGACTCGATGTACGGACCGTCTACAAGCACGTCGATATAGTCAAGCAGCGCACGCATGTCCTCGTTCTGTATCACCTGCTCGAACGAAAAGCCTGTATAGCACCATATGTTGCGGCCACTTTCTTTAATGCGTCTTGCCAGTGGCAGCAGGGATTTTGCATTATACATCGGGTCGCCGCCGGAAAAGGTGACATCAAAATTATTATAATCTATAATTCCGACAATCTCGTCGATATCCATTTGCCGGCCGGCGTCGAATGACCACGTGCCCGGATTGTGACATCCGGGGCAGTGGTGTTCGCATCCTGCAAAGTAGATCGAAGTGCGAAGTCCGGGGCCGTCTACGCTTGTGCCTTCTACTATGTCTACAACCTGCAGCATATTTTTATTCATGTACGATACGGTCGTTGAGTTCGGCGAGTTTTGCGTTGTTCCAGCGGTCAGTAGTACCTACGAGGTAGCCTGTGATGCGCTGCAGTTTGTCGATTGCCTTGCTACCGCATACCGGGCATACTTCCAGGTTGCTTGTCGCGTCTTCATAGCCGCAGTCCATACAGCGGTTACGGTTGTGGTTAACCGAGCTGTAGCCGATGTTGTACTGGTCCATAAGGTCTACGATAGCTGCAATTGCTTCGGGGTTGTGAGTGGCATCTCCGTCAATCTCTACATAGAAGATATGGCCGCCGCCGGTCAGTGCGTGGTAGGGCGCTTCCGCTTCTGCTTTATGTCTTGGTGAGCAGTGGTAATACACCGGTACATGGTTTGAGTTGGTGTAATATATTTTATCGGTAATACCGGGTATGATACCGTAAGACTTACGGTCTTTGGCGGTAAATTTACCAGAAAGTCCTTCGGCAGGCGTTGCAAGCACCGAGTAGTTGTGCTTGTACTGCTCGCAGAAGTCGTTGACACGGCTTCGCATGTGGCTGACGATTTTGATGCCGAGTGCCTGTGCCTCTTCGCTTTCGCCATGGTGTTTGCCGGTAAGTGCGATAAGGCATTCTGCAAGGCCGATAAAACCGATGCCGAGAGTGCCCTGATTGATAACGGATTCTATAGAGTCGTTGGCTTTGAGGTTTTCTCCGCCGATCCATAGCTTCGACATCAGCAGGGGAAATTGCTTGGCAAATGCTGTTTTCTGGAAGTTGAAGCGGTCGTCGAGCTGTCGCGCTGTAATCTCGAGGATGTCGTCGAGTTTGTGGAAGAATGTGTCGATACGCTCCTGGCGGTCCTGAATGGCCATGCATTCAATACCAAGGCGCGGCAGGTTGATAGTCGAGAATGACAGGTTGCCTCGGCCTATTGATGTTTTTTCACCGTAGCGATTTTCAAATACCCTCGTGCGGCAGCCCATAGTAGCCACCTCGTACATGTATCGTTTCGGGTCGTCGGCACGCCATTTTTCGTGTTGGTTGAATGTGGCGTCGAGGTTTACGAAATTGGGGAAGAATCGGCGGGCTGTTACCTTGCAGGCGAGTTTGTATAGATCGTAGTTGCGGTCTTCCGGCAGATAGCTTACGCCGCGTTTTTTCTTCCATATCTGTATCGGGAAGATTGCGGTGGCGCCATTGCCGACGCCCTCATATGTAGAGTTGAGGAGCTCGCGGATAATGCATCGTCCTTCGGCTGAGGTGTCTGTTCCGTAGTTGATTGAGCTGAATACTACCTGGTTGCCGCCTCGGCTGTGGATAGTGTTCATGTTGTGGATAAAGGCTTCCATAGCCTGGTGTACTCGGCTGACGGTACGGTTCACTGCATGTTGTATCAGGCGTTCATCGCCTTCGAGACCTTCGAGGCTGCGCGATATATAATCGTTGAAGACCGCATTTCGAAGTGCGGGAAGTTCGTGACCTGTGAGTTTTTCGAGGTTTTCAACTTCTTCGATATACGATGACCGCACAAACGGTGCAAGATAGAAGTCAAACGCCGGTATGGCCTGGCCTCCGTGCATTTCGTTCTGAGCTGTCTCGAGCGATATGCAGGCAATGATGCTTGCTGTCTCGATGCGTTTGGCCGGGCGCGATTCACCATGTCCGGCTACGAAGCCGTGCTCAAGTATGTTGTCGAGCGGGTGCTGCACGCAGGTAAGACTCTTGGTGGGGTAGTAATCTTTGTCGTGTATGTGGAGGTAGTTGTGACGGACTGCTTCGCGAACTTCGGCGGTGAGCAGATAGTCATCGACAAAGGGCTTTGTGGTTTCGCTTGCGAACTTCATCATCATACCGGCTGGTGAGTCGGTATTCATATTGGCGTTCTCGCGTGTGATGTCGTTGTTCTTTGCTTCAATGATTTCATGGAAGATGTCGCGGGTCTTGGCTTTGCGGGCGATGCTGCGCTGGTCGCGGTAGGCGATATATCGCTTGGCTACTTCCTTGCGCGGGCTGTTCATCAGCTCGAGTTCAACCATGTCCTGGATTTCTTCGACAGTCATACGCTCGGTGCCGTGTGCCCCTATGCGGTCCGATATTTTTTGAATAAGCGGTTCGTCCTCGCCAAGCTCGGTGGTGAGCATGGCTTTGCGGATTGCGGCTTTGATTTTTTCTTCGTTGTAGCCGACTATTCGGCCATCGCGTTTAACGACTGTCTGTATCATTGGTGATTGAGTTTTTTCGTATGTTTTTTCGGCTTGCAAAGCTAATATAAATATCTCAATCCGGCAAGTTTTTGAGGCTTAAAGCGTGGATAAAATTTTTGAATTGGAAAACTTTTCGAGTCTGTGAAAAATATAGTTGTTTGATTATTAGTGTTTTGTAAAAATTTTTGGAAAACTTTGGTTGGATTTGCGAATTTTTAGTTATATTTATGGTGTGCGCGGCTAAAATTTAATTCCGGCAAATCCCATAAATGCCATTGCGAGAATTCCTGCCGTAATCAGTGCTACAGGAACACCCCTCATCGGCTGTGGCACATCGGTAATTGAGAGCTGTGTGCGTATGCCGGCCATTATCATGAGTGCGAGGGCAAATCCAAGTGCTGTTGCCACTGCATATACTATCGAATATACAAAATCATAGTCTTTCTGTGCAATGATGATAGCCACGCCGAGAACTGCGCAGTTTGTGGTAATCAATGGCAGAAAAACACCAAGGGCGGCATAAAGCCCCGGAGATGTTTTTTTCATTATAATCTCGAGCATCTGCACCAGTACTGCGATTACGAGTATAAAAGCTATTGTCTGTACATATGCAAGCCCGAGAGGCAATAGCACGTAATGCTGCAAGAGCCAGGTTACGGCGCTTGATACAGCCATTACAAACGTTACCGCCGCGCCCATGCCTAAGGCAGACGATAAATTCTTGGACACGCCGATAAACGGGCATATTCCTAAAAATTGGGCGAAAACTATGTTGTTGACAAGTATTGCCGAGAATATTATTGCGAGATATTCGAGCATCAGCTGTTGGTGATTCGGTTAAACAATGCGATTAATAAACCCAATATAATGAAGGCTCCGGGTGCAAGGATAAAAAGCAGGGCGGCATAAGAGGAGTCGTAGACTTGAAAATCAAATACAGATCCGGCTCCTAACAATTCACGTACAAGCCCGATAAGTGTCAAGGCGATAGTAAATCCGGCTCCGGTGCCAAGACCGTCGCAGATTGATAGCCATATACTGTTTTTTGATGCGAATGCTTCGGCTCTGCCCAATAGTATGCAGTTCACTACAATCAAGGGTATGAAAATGCCAAGGGTAGAGTATAGCCCCGGAGTCCATGCCTGCATCACCATTTGGAGTATTGTCACAAATGATGCGATAACGACGATGAATGCCGGAATACGAACCATTGCAGGTACAAGGTTCTTGATCGACGATATTGCCGCGTTGGAGCAGGTGAGTACCGCCATTGTGGCGAGGCCCATCGACATGCCTGTCAATGCCGATGATGTTGTGCCCAGGGTAGGGCACATTCCTAATAATAACACAAATGTTGGGTTGCGTTTGATTATTCCGTCGAGGAGTACTTTACTTGCTGTCATGGCTGTAATTATCATATGCCTCTCGGGCTCGGTTTATAGCGTCGGTAAAAGCTCTCGAAGTTATTGTTGCGCCGGTTATCGCATCCACATCTCCGCCGTCGGCCTTGACTGCGATTGTGGCTGTAGTGCCTATTACATTATCGTTTTGAAACCATTCGCCCATTTTTGCCCCGAGACCTGCAGTTTCGGCATGGTTTAATACACGGTAGCCGTAAAGTGCCCCTTCGGAGTCAAATCCGGCCATTATGTCGATTCGTCCGCTGAAACCGTTGTCGGAGTATGTCTCAACTGCAATCCCAATGGTGTTGCCGTTCAGACTTGCCTCATATAGTTTAAGGCTCCGGTACTCTATGTCTTCGAGGTTGTCGAATTCAGGCAATACTGCGGCGATTGCTTCACGCCGCGAAGCCTCGCGGGCTTTTGCAATCGGTTCTGTTGTAAAATAGTTTACAGCGCCGAGTGCAAGCCCGGCCACAACTGTGAGCCCGGTGAGCGAAAGCAGCATGTTGCGAAGTGATGATTTCATACGGCAAGCTCCTTTCTGCGTGTCGAAAAACGCTTCGGTTTCATATATTGGTTGATAAGCGGCGTGAATCCATTCATAATCAGTATGGCAAATGACATGCCTTCGGGATAAATGCCCCAACGACGTATCACTGCCGTGATAATGCCTATCGCAAGGCCGTATACAATCATACCTTTTGTAGTTACCGGCGATGTCACGTAATCGGTAGCCATGAAGATTGCCCCAAGCAGAAGACCGCCACTCAGTATATCGGCTATCGGTGGCCAGCCACAGCATATATCGACCAGTGCGAGACCGGCTACGACACATACAGGGATGTGCCATTTGATTACCTTGGTTATCAGAAGGTACACAAACCCGATAATCAGAGCTATGGCGCTCACTTCGCCCATTGAACCTCCGATATCTCCGCGCAACATACGGGTCATGTCGAGCGTCGCCGGGTCTAATTGCCCTAATTTTTCCAACCCGAGTATTGTTGGTCCTGTGATACCGTCGGTGTCAAACGGGACCGGCCACGAGGTCATGGCCACAGGGAAGGATATTAGCAAAAATACGCGTCCTACCAATGCCGGATTGAATATGTTGCATCCTAATCCGCCAAAAGCCATTTTGGCAATGCCTATAGCGATTATAGCACCCGAAACGACCATCCATAACGGAAGATTCGACGGCAGGTTGAGGGCAAGTAGCACGCCGGTCAGAATCGCAGAGCCGTCAAACACTGTTGTTGGCCTTCCGAGCATAAAGCGGGTGATTGCCCACTCGGTCGCGACACATGCTGCAACTGATGTTGCAAGCACGCCTACAGCCGGGAATCCAAAGAAATATATCGCACAACATATCGCCGGGAGCAATGCTATAAGTACATGATACATCGCTCCGGTCGTGGTTCGCCCGGAGTGTACGTGCGGTGCCGATTCAAATATGAGCTTGGCTTGGTTCATGATAGTTTTTTGATTCGTTTTTTTGCGATACTGATGTATTCGAGTATTGGCCTTGATGACGGACACGACCAGCTGCACGAGCCACATTCAATGCAATCGGCAACGCCTGCTGCGCGAGCTTCGTCCCACATGCGCAGTCTGCCGTATGTCGAAATCAAATAAGGCTCGAGCCCCATGGGGCAGGCTTCTATGCATGCTCCGCAGCGTACACAAGCCATTGCCGGACGCTTCGCCTTGTCCTTCAGTACCACCATACCCGACATGCCTTTTACTATTGGGGCTTCAAGAGTCACTGCCGACCTGCCCATCATCGGTCCGCCAATTACCACGCGCGATCTGGCGGGAAGCGTTGCCGGGATGGCGGACAGTCGCGTGCCTATGGCTGCAATGTAATTGCGCCGTTCGGTTTCCGGTATATTGCCGCTTACTGTAATAAGCCTTTCGATAAGAGGTTGGCCACAAGCCACAGCCTGCCATATGGCAAATGCAGTTGCCACGTTATTAACGGTAGCTCCTACTGCAAGGGGTAATTCGCCTGAAGGAATACGACGGCCTGTAACAGCTTCTATAAGTTGTTTTTCGCCGCCTTGCGGATACTTTGTCTTTACGACTTGCAAAGATACGTTTGTGTTTGAACCGAGGTTTGCCCTTATGGCGGCTATTGCTTCGGGCTTGTTATCCTCTATAGCGATGACGGCTCGGGCTATACCTCCGGCTTTGAGCATCAGCTCGGCTCCTGCAATGACCTGCGAGGGATAGTTTGTCATAAGTACATCGTCGGCCATGAGGTATGGCTCGCATTCGCAACCGTTTATAATCAATACTTCGGGCCTTTCTCCTTCTTTGATTGTAAGTTTTACGTGCGATGGAAAAGTGGCGCCGCCAAGGCCTACGATACCGGCTTCGATAATAGATTTGCGAATGTCTTCAGCACCGGCCGATGCACAGTTTTCTGTTTTATTGGATAGAGCTTGCCAATATTCTGAGCGTGATGTGGAATCTGCAAGATGCTCTTGCTCGGTCGACTCAATTACTATGGCTGTCGACGGTCTGCCGTCGAGCATGACTACAGCTTCTATTGCCTTCACAGTACCGGTAATTGGTGAGTGTATACCGGCCGAGACAAATGACGCATTCTTTGCAATTATTTGTCCCCGGTCTACGTGCTCGCCTCGGCTTACAACAGCTTGTGCGGGTGCTCCCTTGTGTTGCAAGAGCGGCACATAGGCAATTCTCGGCAGTGGAAGTAATTCTATCTCCCGGCTTGCTGTCTTGTTCGGAGCGGGGTGTACGCCTCCTATTCTAAATGTTTTTGTCATAGCTGCCGATGTTTAGTTTTTTCCAATTGGTGTAAAGCTTGCCTGAATTGCAGAGGTAGGGCATACCTGCAGGCACTTGCCACAAGTCTTGCACTTATCCGGAGAAATATATGCAAGATTCTCCGCGACATCGATTGCATCAAACGGACATGTCGATTTGCATTTGCCGCAACCGATGCATGCATTCGCGCATGATTTGCGGGCAATGGCACCTCTGTCGTGGCTCGAACATGCAATCCATACACGACGCGCACGCTTCCCTTCGGGTCTTAACTCGATAAGATTGCGCGGACACTCGGCAACGCATGCCCCACATGCTGTGCACTTTTCAGGGTCGATTACCGGTAAGGCGGTTTCATTGTCGATATATATAGCCCCGAATGAGCATACCTCTGTGCAGTCGCCACAACCGAGACATCCGAATGAGCAGCCACGAGTGCCGACTGCAACAGAGTCCATGACTTTGCACGACTTGACGCCGTCGTATTCAAATAGAACTTCGCGAGCCTTGCAGTTGCCGTTACACTTCAGTACGGCAATATTGCGTTCGTGTACGTCTGCTTCTACGCCGAGAATCTCGGCAATCCTACCCATTCCGTCAGCACCGGATACAGGGCAATACAGGCCGTTGAGACTGCCTTTTGAAACAGAAGCCCCGGCGAAATCGCGGCAGCCATTGTAGCCGCATCCGCCGCAGTTTGCCCCGGGAAGAAGCGCGACTATCTGCTCGATGCGCGGGTCTTCATCTACTCGAAATTTTTGCGAGGTAACATACAATACCACAGCACCCAAAAGGCCGAGTATTCCAAGAAGCAATAGTGTCAAGAGAATAAGTTGCATAATGCCTCAGTTTAAAATATCGACAATTGTCCAAACCGGTTTCTGTCGTTTGCAGAATAAGTGGACTAATATATATGATGCACCCCCGGCAAGCAACGATGATAGTCCGGTTACGAGATCGCTGAAATTGGCGGCACTCATTATTATCATTGTTGCTATCATTATCGTAAGCGGCAATACAAATAGCAGTATTGTAGCGAGTTCGGTACTTCGTTGGTCGGGAATCAGACTAACCTTATCGCCAACCGACGGAAATAAATTCTTGTCCGACAAAGCATCGACTGTAATGCTGCTGTCGCTTCCACCACCGCAAACCCCGGCCATGCGGCAACCGGCACAGTCATGAGAACCGGTCGATGATATGTCAACCGAATATACTGAGCCATAGATATACTTTACCCGGCCTGTGTGAATGTTGTGATGATGACTGCTTACCATAATAATCCGCCGCAAAATTAAGGAAATATTTCCGTAATTAAATATTTTTGTTTGCAAATATTTGTTAATAAAACTCGTTATTCCAATTTATTCATCCTTTGCATCTCCCCAGTTGATATTATGGGCAAGGAGTTGGTTGAAATCTGATTCGCGCATACCGCTTGCCGAAAGGGGTGTAGCTTCGTTGTAGTCATCCAGAAATACACGGGTAGGGGCGGTATATGCAAGCGAGGACAAATCGGCTGAGGCATCATAGTAAGGGGTGGTGATACCGGCAAGTGAAACCATTGTGTGGAAAGCGCTACGGCTCGACGATACATCGCTGTCGGCGTTGGTTGTCATACAGGTCAATGCGTCCGGATTTTCGGATTTATAGCTCTCGCTTACCCATGCCAGCATCGGCACATGTAATTGCCAATAAGTTGGTGTCGGCGATGCGTGCAGGAAGCGCTCGCGCTCATCGTCGAAAATATCCTCACCATGGTCGGCGAGGTATATCATTGCCGATGGCCGGTTACTTGATGAAAGAATTTCAATCACGCTATCGATGAATGTGTCGGTGTAGAGTATAGCATTGTCATAGGCGTTGATTAGTCCTTGGCGATTTGATGCTTTGGCTTCGGCACTGTTGTCGGGGCTGAATCGGTTGAATTCAGCCGGATAGCGTTCGTGATAGTTGAAATGGCTGCCGTAAGTATGTAGCACTATAAGCAAAGGCTTGCCGGGATTTTTGGCGATAAATTCACCAAGCAATGGACACAGGTCTGTATCGTAGTGCAGAGCGCCGTCGTCGGTAATGAACTTGACGGTATCGGCTTGCTCGCCGAAGAAGTCGATAAGCGCACCATTGCGCTGTTGATTTGAAAGCCATGCTGTAGTAAAGCCAGCCTCTCGAAAAGCGTCGATTATCCCTTTGCTGTAATAGATAGAATCGGCGAAGGTGCAAGATTCGAGGTGCGACATCAGCAAAGGCACACTTTTGTGTGTCGTGTTGCTTTCGCTCATGGCCTTTGTAAAATACACCAAATTCTTGCGTTTCGATAATTCCGGATTGGTGGGTCGTTTATAGCCGCCGAGCTGCCAATTGTCGGCACGTGACGTTTCTCCAATTATCATTACATATATCCCGGCAGGATCGTTGTCACATCGCGCAGAGTGGAATCTAAAACTGTCGGATGTCTCAAAATAGCTGTCGGACATTTCAGTACGTTTGAAGGCATCAACCATATTGGATATAACATTGACCGGGAATAATCGTCGTGAGGCCTTGTAATCATCTGCACAAAGCCAGCATGCCGCCCCGGCGACTATCAGTGCTGTTCCACAGAGTCGTGCCATGCGCCTTGGCCGCTCTGTCGTGTCGACTTTATTGATAATCAGTATTATGGCGATAATAATCGGCGGCAGGTAAACGAGGCATACCACTACAATCGCCACCAAAAGGTTGCTAAGCAACTCGGAAGCTTCGTGAACGTTGGTAGTAGCCACGTTCAGAAACATATCGATTGCTATTATAGACTCTCCGTAGAGAAAGAGCAGCACAATTTGAAAAGCACAAAGAATCATTATCGGCAACAAGCACAAGGTAGCAATGCCGATACGGCGTATGAATGAGCATACAAGTAGATACACGCCCAATGGGAGCAGAATGTTGATTGCCCGCTCAAGACCGGTGTAATGTAGTTCTGTTACATCCAGACAGACATTTGGAATCAGCAGGAGTAACGGAACAATACACAGCATACAATTTGCCGCGGTGGTCCAATATGAAGATATGTTGTCAGAATGCTTCATTGATACTGAAAATAAAACCGGTTTGTTTTCGCCCGAATCCGAGGTCGAGTCGAACGTTTACTCTACGTTTGAATTCCCAGCGATAACCAATGCCGTAGTTTGGTAGAATGCGGTTGAATCGCAAGGCAGAGAATTTTGGGAATACAGTGCCGGCCCCGACCCATACCACAATGCCGTTGCGCCGCCATACATGCTGCCGGAGTTCGATACACATATCAATTTCCGATTTGTCGCGGTAGCGCCCCTCGAAATAACCGCGCATATTGTCGCTGCCACCAAGGGTCGACAGCAAGCCCCACGGAGTGTTGCCATAAGTAAGGCGCGAGTGCAACTGCATAGCTATAGTGGCTGATTTCCAAAGAGGATGGTAATAAGATATATAGAACTCAGTGAGCGAAAATGCACGTTTGTTGGCAAGGAAACGCGGACTGAAACGCTGGTCGAGTCTAAGGTAAAGACCTCGCGAGGCATTGGTGAGGAAGTCGCGGTTATCGAACTGAACGGTAAAACCTACACCGATGTTAAAAGACTTGTCGCTTTGTCCTTCCCACAGTTCGGGTTTTTCCATATCTCTGGCGTTGATGTAGTCTACATTGAGCATTGGTCCGAGATAGAAATTACGGGCAAGCCTCCATACGTAGTTGACCTCGGCCTGAGAGGTGAAATATTTATACTTGGACTCGTTGTCGTTGTTTCGAGCCATTTCGTAGCCTATTCCCCAGAATTTAGTCGCAATCTGGGCAACATTGAGGTCGTAGTTCAGCCTGGCTCTGTCGAAGGGGAATATATGAGTTCCGCGGACACCGAGCTTGAAAAACATGCTTGTGGTGGCATCGGCATAAACAGCCACGTTTGACAAAGGCGAAACGGTGTCTCTTTTCGACGGACGGTACAATCCGGATCCGACAAGGCCGATGCCGAATTTAGTATCCGACGAATAATGCGGTCCGCCGATAATGCTGAAATCAAATTTCTTGTTTCTGCGCACTTTGTTTGAATCGTCGAAATATGCAATAATCTTATTTATTAGCCCTTTTGGCTTTTTTACGACAGTCGACGAGTCAGATAAAGTGCTATCTACAACAGACTCAATCGCCGACGCAGGTATGCTATTATCGTCGTTGGATGCGTAACACCCTGTAATGACGATAAATATGGAGCAAGTGATGAATGTTATAAATCTCTTCATAGTAGAAACGCTTTGCAATATTAACAAATAAGTGCTAATTTTGTTAGCTGAAAAATCACAGACTTTGATTTTTGCAAATCACGGTCGGATTGATTTAGATGACAAAACTTAAATCATCATACATCGTTAATGTCGATAAAAGCAAAGCCCACCGCAACGCAGCTGTCCGTACTCTTGTATGAGTATGGAGTTCGTCATGTCGTATTGTCGCCCGGTTCGCGCAACGCACCTATCATTATAGCGCTTGCAGCTTCGGATCGCTATATACTGCATTATGTTGTAGATGAGCGTGTGGCGGCTTTCGTCGCACTTGGAATCGCGGTATCTGCCGGGCAGGCAGTTGCCATGGTCTGCACATCGGGGTCGGCGATACTCGATTATGCCCCGGCAATTGCAGAGGCTTACTATAGCAGTATTCCGCTTATTGCGATAAGTGCAGACCGTCCTTATTACGATATAGATCAAAACAAGCCTCAGACTTTACGACAGCATGGAATTCTCGATAATATCGTAAGAAAAAGCGTAGATATAAGAGACGAGGAAAAACCGGACTATTCCAATCGCCTTCTCAACGAGGCATTGCAGGCTGCAGTTGGTTTGATGCCTGGTCCGGTACATATCAATATGCAGTTTGAGATGCCTCTTACGCCAATAGGAGAGACAGATCCGGTAGTAGCATATAAGTCGCAAGTTGTAAGAGCGCGAGAGTTACCGGTCTTCAAACTTGAACCGGCACTTAAATACCTGATTTATATCGGCGGATTACCCCCGGGTGAAGATGTGGAGAAGTGCAGGAGATTGCTCAATACACTTCCGTGTAATGTAGCTGTCGTTGCAGAGGCACAGTCGAATTTATCGAGCTGTTCGACGGTTACGGCTGCTGATTTCGACAATGGCATAGAATACATAGAGAAGCCGGATATTGTTGTTTTGGCGGGTTCGTCGCCTGTGTCTGTGAAAATCGGAGCATGGATAGGCGAGTCTGCTCTGACAAGTATTCATATCGACCCGATGTCGCGCTGTTACAGTGGAAAGACTATAGCAGCAAACTTGTCGGACTTTCTTGAAAGCATTGCTTTTGATAACGAAGCACAGCCTTCAGTTTATCATATTGACGCAGCCCACGCAAAGCCCGGCCAGGTGTCAAGGCTTATTGAGAAACTATCCGGACAGGATATCATGTTGCATCTAAGTAACGGAATGACAGTACGCGAGGCTCAAAAAGTAAAGATTTTACGCCCGACTGATGTATGGTCTAATCGAGGAGTAAGCGGCATCGACGGAGCGACCTCGACAGCAATAGGGTCGGCACTCGTGAGCGAGAAACCGGTAGTCCTTGTTACCGGCGATATGTCGGCTGCATATGATGTTGGCGCTCTTGCCGTAGAGGGTGTTGGCGGAAATTTTACAATGGTTGTGGTCAATAATCACGGTGGCGAGATATTCCGCCGCGTGGCTACGACAAGAGATTTGCCCGAGCGAGAATTGTACTTTACCGCAATGCCCAAATTCCCGCTTGCCAAGCTTGCCGATGCATACGGATTTGATTATTCGCTTATAACTACTCCTGAAGAATTCGAGCCAGCCACGGGTGACAAACCTAAAATAGTAGAACTAATAATACAATAATAAATATGCGCAACTGGAAAACAATCAAGGAATATACCGATATCCTTTTCGATTTTTATGAAGGAATCGCAAAGATAACAATCAACCGCCCCGAAGTATATAATGCGTTCAGGCCTCAGACCAATCACGAGATTCTCGACGCGCTGAACTATTGTCGCGATACCCCCGAGGTGCGCGTGGTAGTGCTCACCGGAGCCGGAGACAAAGCTTTCTGTAGCGGTGGTGACCAGCATTACAAATCGAGAGGCGGATATCGCGACTCGGACGGTACTCCGCGACTGAATGTGCTTGAGATTCACAAGGCCATACGTTCGCTTGTCAAACCTGTAATTGCCATGGTCAATGGATATGCAATCGGTGGCGGTAACGTACTGCAGGTTGTGTGTGACCTGTCGATAGCGTCGGAAAACGCCCGCTTCGGACAGACAGGCCCCAAGGTCGGCAGCTTCGATGCCGGATTCGGCTCAAGCTATCTGGCACGTTGCGTTGGTCAGAAAAAGGCACGTGAGATATGGTTCCTGTGCCGTCAGTACACAGCAGCGGAGGCTCTTGAAATGGGAATGGTAAATAAAGTTGTGCCATTCGACAAACTTGAAGACGAAGTTGTGGACTGGTGCAAAACTATCATTAAGCGAAGCCCATTTGCTATTCGTATGATCAAACGCGCTCTTAATGCAGAGCTCGACGGTCAGCATGGCCTTATGGAGTTTGCCGGAGACGCAACATTGATGTACTATCTAATGGATGAGGCTCAGGAAGGTGCGCAGGCATTCCTCGAGAAGCGTGATCCGGATTTTGACCAGTACCCCCAGTTCCCCGGCTGATGACATTTGTCGGATATAAGGCAGAGTGGTGCAAATATACACTCGATTTTATATTTGATGCCCGCACCTCACGCGGGTCGATGCGTAGTAAAGATACGTACTTGTTGCGTATTACTACTCCGGATGGACGTCGCGGTATAGGCGAAGTGCCATTATTCAGAGGACTTTCGGCTGAGGACACGCCCGAATTCGAGACAATACTGTCGGAAAGATGCCGTAATTTAGCTCAGGCTTTTGATGCACCCGGTGCAAGTTCGATAGCATTTGGCCTGTATAGCGCCCTTGAAACCCTTGGCGGAGAGACACCTTCGGCATGGGAACAAGGGCAATACGGCATACCTATCAACGGATTGATATGGATGGGCGACAAGCAATTGATGCAAGCTCGTATCCGAGAAAAACTCGATGCCGGATTCCGCGTGATCAAAATCAAGATTGGCGGTATCAATTTCGAAGACGAACTCGATTTGATATCGAATATTCGCAGACACTTCGATGCCTCCGATCTGGAGTTGCGTCTTGATGCCAACGGCTCATTCACACCTGATAATGCACTCGGTTATCTCGACAGGCTTTTGAAGTATGGAATACATTCGATAGAGCAACCAATAAAGGCCGGTCAGATAGATGAAATGGCGGCATTATGTAGTAAAACACCAATTCCGATAGCCCTTGACGAAGAGCTGATCGGTATGCGAAATTTTGCGGAAAAGAAGGCGTTGTTAGAGGCCATACAGCCCCATTATATCATATTGAAACCTGCGCTTTGCGGTGGCTTTAAAGATGCCGATGAGTATATCAGTCTTGTCGGTCCGAGCCGCTGGTGGGCAACCTCTGCGTTGGAGTCAAATGTGGGACTTTATGCTATAGCTTCGTGGCTCACAAGGCATCACCAAATCGATATGCCTCAAGGACTTGGGACCGGTATGCTATATTCGAATAATTTTGCCTCGCCATTGTTGATGCACGATGCACGGTTGTGGTATGACCCGGCAAAGAAATGGCAGAATCTTGATTCTTTGGCATGGCGACAGTAGAAGATTTCACGCAAGAGTGGCTTTCGGACAGCACGGTCATAAAGGCTCATACTTCGGGGTCGACCGGGAAGCCCAAGGATATTTTGCTGAACAAGGCAGATATGCGGGCATCGGCGCGGGCTACAAATGCTTATTTTGGAATTGAAGCCTCATCGGTGCTTGCATCGCCTCTATCGGTAGATTACATTGCCGGAAAGATGATGGTAGTGCGTGCCTGTGAGGCAGGGTGCAGGCTGATAGAATTGCCGGTGAGTAATGAGATAAAGATTCCTTGCGGCATAGACCGAATAGACTTGCTGCCAATTGTGCCAAGCCAGATAAATTCATTGCTCGAGCAAGCACACTTGTCGGGCGTTATCCGCAACGTACTTATCGGCGGGGCTCCGCCGTCGGCAGAAGATTGCCACCGGTTGACATTGGCCGGATATAAGGCATTTATTAGTTATGGCATGACAGAAACGTGTAGTCATGTGGCACTTGCACGAGCAGATGAACCACGGCGTATATTTCATGCCATGCCAGGTGTCAGTTTTGATGTAGATCCGGACAATCGTCTTATAATCAATGCTTCCGGTTTTACATTCAAGAGCCTTTTGACTAACGATGTTGTGACCCTACTGTCTCCGACTGCTATGGAATGGAGAGGTAGGGCAGACGGTATCATAAATACCGGAGGCTTGAAATTGCTGCCTGAAGAACTCGAAACACTATATTCTGAAGTCTTGAGCGGACGAGAATATTATGTGAAGGGTGTAGACGATCGACAGTGGGGTACAGCTGTAGCCCTGGTGATTGTGGCTCGGGAAAGCGAAACGGAGGAACTGAAGATGAGGCTCCGCTCATCAATAGCAGATCACCGCTTGCTGCCTAAATATATAATTGCAGTTGACAATTTGCCTCGGACCTCGAATGGTAAAATTAAACGGCACTGAACCGGCCGATTGTATATTGTGGAAGTATAATATAATAGCTATCTTTGCGGATAGTATTAATCCTGAATTATGAAAATGAAAAGAGTATTTATATTGCTTTCGTCATTGGCACTCGCATTCGGTTCGTTTACGCAAACGAAATCGTGGAGTGCCGATAATGGCAATGGGACTTACACCAACCCTCTGACCTATGATGAGTTTTCCGATCCTGATGTAATACGAGTAGGAGACGATTACTACCTTGCAGGCACCACGATGCATACAGTTCCCGGCCTTGTGATTCTACATTCAAAAGACCTTGTGAACTGGGAGAATGTATCGTACTGTTTCGATCGTTTTGATTTTGACGATGATGCCTTTTCACTCAAAAACGGCAAGGAAATCTACGGCCAAGGAATATGGGCGCCGTGTATCAGATATAATGACGGTAAGTTTTATCTCTATAGCAACGTGAACGGCAAGGGCCTGCAATGTTTTGTAAGCGACAAAATCGAAGGCCCTTGGAAGCACATCAATATGAAAGGCCGCATTTACGACCTGAGTGTACTATTTGATGATGACGGAAAAGTATATGCTATTCATGGTTATGGCGAGGTGAAATGTACCGAACTTAAGCCTGATATGAGTGGCCCGATTGAAGGAACGGAAAGAGTGATAATTCCCGAAGGTAGTGCAGTTGGCGAAGGCCACCATATGTATAAAATCGGTGATATGTATTATCTGATTTCTACCGATTATATCCCCAACGGACGAACTCTCTGTTCGCGCTCCAAGAGTATTTGGGGCCCATATGAGACCTGTGTGATAACAGCGGACGAAACATTTGGCTACCATGCCGCGCCTATGACCAAGATCAAGGGGCGTATCATGCCCGACGGCCATCCGGTGAGCATTACACCGGCCGACCCCGACAAGGTAGTTGCTTCCAATATTCACCAAGGCGGTATAGTTTCTACGCCCGACGGCCAATGGTGGGCATTGCTGATGATGGATTTTCATTCTCTTGGCCGCACGGTAACACTGGCTCCAATAACCTGGCACGACGGCTGGCCTATGATCGGCCTCGAAGGGAATCTTGGTCGAGCTCCCCGAACTTGGACCAAGCCTAATACCCCGGCACGAGATACCGAACCCATTCATGCGCCGTACGAACGTAATGAAAGTTTCGACGGAAAGACCCTTGGACGTGTGTGGCAGTGGAACCACAATCCCGACGACAGAATGTGGAGCCTGACCAAAGGTAAACTGAGACTTAAAACCATGCCTGCCGAGCAATTGATGTGGGCCCGCAACACCCTTACCCAGCGAGCAATCGGCCCGGAATCGGTAGTGACTGTAGAGCTTGATGTATCGCATCTTAAAGACGGTGATGTGTGCGGACTCGGCAATATCAATGTGCCATGTTCATGGGCCGGAATCGTAAAGCAGGACGGCAAGTTGATACTGCGTCGTTTCGAGCAGCTTGACAATGATACTCTTGATGTGCCGGTAACACTCGATAAAGGCAGGATTTGGCTTCGTTTTATCGGCGATTTCGACAATGATAAAGGACGCTACGCATATTCTACAGACGGAAAGACATTTGTCGACCTTGGCGGAGAGATGATACTGAGCTATCAGCTCATAACATTCCAAGGAGCGCGAATGTCGTTGTTTGCATTCAACACCCTTGGGAAAAACGGCGGTTACGCCGAGTTCGATAACTTTACGGTTGACGAACCCAAGGCCGACCGCACGGGTTATATACCGTTCGATAAAACCTTCCGTATAATAAACCTTGCGACAGGTCTGCCAATGGATGCGACCAAGCACGGATTGATGTACGATACCAAAGCAGACGCCGATACTCCGCATACACGTTTCCGCGTGTTAGACCGTGGCAATGGCAAGGTGATATTACAGTGCGCCGATGGCCGCTATGTATTTGTTTCGGGCTTAGGCCTACCCGGCGATGTCCGTCTGACCGATGATATCAACCTTGCTGAAGAGTTTATGTGGCAGGATTATCTCGACCGCGAATTTATGCTCATGTCGACCCGAACACACAAATATATCGGCAAGAGCCCGACAACAGGCAGCCCATATTCAATGGATTATCCCGGAGCCGACCCTGCCCGCCGCAACGGTGCAGTATTCCGCTGGGAAGAATGAAAAGAACAAGTATAATATAAATAGAAAGCGCTTGACCATGGTCAAGCGCTTTCTTATAAGAGCCACATCAAAGGATGCGATGAAACTCCGAAAAGACAGGATTTGAGTGCTCGCCGCCCTTTGTAATCCTCCGGCACAAAGGCATCGGCACCGAAGTGCCGCTGAGGCCCGCCATCGGTCAGCTAAGCTTGTTCTCGGTATTTCATGAAAAATTTGAAGAGTTTCCCAATCTACTTTGATGTGGTATTTCATTAACAACTCTTGCAGCTCTCTTGCCTTTGATTTTATAACACAAAATTAGTACATAGAGTTTAATCGTGCAAATTTTTTCCTCAAAAAATATACATAAAAAGAGGGCGTGAAATATCGCTGTAAAAGTTTTGGAGGGAATGGGAATTTTTGATTATATTTGCATTCTGCATACTTGAATAAACGATCGGTTAAACGGATAAATTGAATAGTGAACAGGTCTTGTAGATGTGTGTTTGCTGCACGAGTGTATGCGGAATCTCAATCTTGTATTGTTTAGACTCGCAGGCTATCTCAACTGTCTTTGTTAGCGCAATGAATAAGGTTGAGGTTGATGAACTGAATCGTTTACAAGCTTATAATGCCAAGCTTTGGTTTTTGTTGCGCTAATGGTATTTCGCTGCGTAAACCGGAGTTGCTCGTAGAAAATGTTGCGCTTTTTCGTATCCTGTTTTGTGGTAGAGAGGATTCCTTTCAATATATGATAGGAAGTGTCTTCGACTTTAATTGCCACTCTTCGGCCTATATATTAAGATTGTTTTGTCTAATTGGTATAAGTAACTCTTAAAAATTAGTTTTTATTATTTAGATTCATTGTATCTCGATGTGGCAGCGGCGCTTTTTGTTTTCATACTCAGTCGTGTAGCTGTATCCGTCCGAAAAAAGCCGACTTGATTTTTGTCGGCTTTAGCTTTTGTAGTTGCAAGGGAGGAGTCTGACAAGCTCGTCTTCCTCCATATCGGGTCGGATGCGTTCCAATGTGTCCTTCAGCCATTGATAGGGGTTGATGCCGAGAGTGTCGCAAGAGACCATAAAAGTGTAGAAGATTGCGTTGTCTTCGGCACCGCGGTCGTTCTGACTGAAGAGATAATTCTTGCGTCCAAGCACCGAGGGCCGTTGACCCTGTTCTACCGGGTTGCTGTCAATAAGGTAATATCCTTCTTCGGTATAACGCATCACGCGCGGCCACAGAGACAAGGCATATTTGATGGCAACAGCAAGCGGCTCCTTTGGGGTACATGTCATATATGCGGTTCTCATCCAAGCCTCGATGCCGTTGAGTATGGGCACGGCAAGCCGTTGGCGTTCCGCTCGGATTTCATCCGCGGTAGCGCCGGCGGCCTTGAGGTTTTCCTCAAGAGTATATAATGTGGCGATATATTTGACGGCTTCCGCAGCCAGCGGGTTCGACTTTTGCGCATCGACAAATTTACGGCGTATGTGGGCCATGCACGCCAGGACCGTTATCCCGGGTACATTCTCAAATTCGCTGTATACCTTATATCCGTCATTCTGTATCACTCCCTGATATCCCCGAAGCTGTGTCCGCGGTATCTCTCCGCCACGACTGCCTTTGTGATAGTAGAAGAAGGTGCCCCGGGAATGCGGACTTACGTCGCGGAACTGCCAGGCGTATCCTTTGCGGCTGGCCTGTCCCTTGCGGTCGGCTATGTTCCACGGGACTTCGTCTATCTGGACGTAGCTTCCTGCCATCACCGCCTCGCGCTGGCTTTCGTACAGAGGATAAAGCACGTTGGCCGTGGCGTGCATCCAGTCGTTTACGGTCGAGGTCGGGAGCTTTATACCGAGCTCAGAGAACATCTTGACCTGACGATACTCGGGCAGATGGTGGTTGAACTTGTTGTCAACGAGAGTGGCAAGCAGGTCGGCTCCTACATGTCCGCCTCCGATGATGCTGTGCGGCCGCCCGGCCTGAAGTATCTCGGGATCCGGAGCGCCTTTGTCTCTTTTAAGCCGAAGTATCGGTGTGACGGTTTTCTCCACCCACAGACGCTGAGGTTCCAGATGCAGCACGTTTGTCTCGTCCTGTCCGATAATGTCGTAGTCGTCAATATCGACACCCTCGGGGTAAACAGTCTTTGTCTCTACCGGCAGTCCGTATATATTGTATTTTTCAGGGCGGTTGCCGCGGCCTTGTGACTGGGCCTTGGCTTCGGCGCGACGCTTCTGTGCCGCTTCGTCAACATCTTTGGAAGCCTTCTCGAGTTCCTTTTTCGCGGCAAGCGTCGCGTTCTCGTCAACTTCATCAAAGAGCGACGGTCCATCGTATTTAATGGCTCTGTCTTTGAGCGATCCGCCAAAAGCTCGACGCTGCAACTGCTCGATAAGCCGTGCCTGACTGATAATGATTTCATGGCAGGCTTCAATCGTATCGGGTAGTTCCAGCGTCCGTTTCATATCGCTAAATTACTAATATTTAGCGATATTTCCAAGATTTCGGCCAACTATTTTTGCTGTTTTTCATATCGGTGCCGCCGGGCAACCTTAGGCGAGATACCCTCCATCAGAAGCACCAGTTCCGACCAGCGCATACTGCGGAACCCCACGCCCTGGCGCAGGAAAATGCGAGGGTGAAAGCGACCCTCTTCAAGCCGCTTGTAGTAGACCACGTATCCGCCGTGCTCCCAGTGCAGGATTTTCATTACCTTGCGGGATTTGCCCACAAAAATATAAACGTCGCCGTTCGAAGGATCCAGTCCGACCAATCTGACCTGACCACTCAGACAGTTGACGCCCATGCGCATATCGGTCGGATGCTGCGCCATTACAATACGATTGCTCTCATTCAAATTAAACATAGCATTTTTGACTGCAAAGATCGCAACCATAAACACCATGAAAAACCCGGCCTATTTCGGACGGATACGTGTAGCTCGCTACACTCCTTCGTGTTCAATCAAAAATCACTCGCAGCTAATTTTTACGAGTTACTTATAAAACAAGGCGCGACTCCCTGAGCCGCGCCTTGAATATTATTTGACTAATTATTATTAGTTGAGAGCCTTCGAAAGGTTGTAGTTGGCGAATTCGAGGTCTTCAACTGCACGTTTTGCAAGTGAGTTGTCGAGACGGATTGCCTGACGAAGGTTTGTGTTGAGCATCGACTCGTTGTTTGTGCGAGCGCCGAGTACTGCCATGAGGTAGTATGTTGTAGCATCGGGACGGTCGATAGCAGCGAGAGTAGATTTTGCTTTGCTGTAGTCTTTTGTGAGAATCTGAGCAAGAGCGGCATTGTTGCTCTTAGTGTCGCCAAAAGCTTTTACAGCAGCAGCGGCATCACCTTGTTTGAGGTAGTAAACGCCCATAGCATCGCCGAGTTCTTTAACGCCTGCAGCAGAACCGAAGAACTGGTTGGCTTTGTTGTAGTTGCCCTGCAGAAGTTCGATAAGACCGAGGTTCATCTGGGGTTCGCCATTCTTGGTGAGCTGAGCAGCTTTAGCAAATGAAGCTTTTGCAGCGTCGTAGTCGCCATCGATATACTGAGCCATACCGAGGTCGTTCCAAGTACGATAGTCGTTGGGGTAGAGTCGGGCAGCCTGGTCGTAGATTTTGAGACGCTGGCTGTTGTCGTCGGTAAGGGTAGCGGCGTAGAGGATTTCTTCGACGTTGAGAGCTTTGGGGTTATTGTTTACGAGAGCTTTGATTTCGCTGTCGCTTTTGCCGATAACATCAATAGAAGCAGTGATGCGGCTGTAGCGGAGCTGGGGAAGAATCTGGTCTGCGAGCTGCTCGAAAACAGAAGAAAGGTTGCGGATTTCGCGTTCACGCTGCTCGGGATCTTTGTACATCGAAAGAACACTCAGGATAAGGTCTTTGTCCTGGATGTTGCTCTGGGCAACGAGTTTCTGGAAACCTTCCCAATCCTGTGCGGTGAACTGTGCGGTAAGTTCTCCGAATTCGGTAATTTTGTCTTTCTTGAGCTGTTTTTCTACGTAACCTTTGGTGTTTTTCTCGCGGTTCTCAGCCAGCTTGGTGTTGAGTTTTACACCACCGTCGGGCGAAGCGTAAGATTGGATGTTGATTTCCTGGAGTACGCGAGCGGTGTCGCCGTTTGCTTCTTTGATTTCCTTCTGGAGTTCAAGCATAGCATCGCTGTTGAGCTGGCCGGCGCGGATGTTTGCCTGATTGATAAGGAACATAATGTCGGCAGCATATTTTTCGTTGATGATACGCTGGAATGCATCGGGAGCGATAGCCGGAGTAACACCGGCAGCTGATGCAAGAGCTGCAGTGGCAACAACGCCGTTTGCAACTTTTACGCGGGGAAGAACGTATTTTTTATTGCCCTGTGTAACGGTGAAGTCGAGCATGAGTTCGCTCTTTGCCATTTCGGGCTGGTATTTGAAGTCAACGGGTATTGTCTGTGTACCACCGTATTCGTAAGAAATAACGGGATTATTGCCGCGAACTTTTTCGCCCTGGAATGAGTAGGACTGCGATGCAACTTCTTGTCCGTTGAAAGTCAGGACGGGAGTTACGGTAACTTCTGCATTTTTAACAAAGAATTTAGCAGGAATTTTAGCGCTGACGCTTGCAGGTACATTTTCGCCCACAACTTCGAGGGGGTTGGGATTTACACTGAAGTAATCAGAGCTGAACTGTCCGAGTTTCTTACCACAAGAACTCAGTGTCAGAGCAACGCCCAGACCCAGTACATAGCACAATTTACGGTTCATAATTGATGTGTTATAAAGTTGAATGTCTTATTTATGCAAAATTACGATTTTATTTTGTAATTGGCAAAATTATTTCACGCCGCCTTTGCAGCCTTTAGCCCCTTTGACACCTCCGCCCATGGCAAAGATATTGGAGTCGAAGCTTGTAGTTTTGGTTTCTTGCTGGCGTTTGCGTTTGAATGCAAGTCGAACAAGGCGGTCCATGAGTTCGGTAAATCCAACCCCGGCCGCTTCCCAGAGATAGAATGAGAGCGAGCCCGGTATGGTGTTGATTTCGTTGACGTATATTTCGCGAGTGTCGGCATCGATCATCACATCTACTCGGCTTACACCGTGGCAGCCAAGAACGCGGAAAGTTTCACCGGCGAGGTGCTGAATGCGTTTGGTTTCATCTTCGGGCAGGTCGGCCGGAATTCGTTTTTTCGAAGCCTGCATGCCTCGTTCGTTCTTGCTACCGCCCATGTATTTCTGTCCGTAGTCAAGAAAGTCGCCGCTTTTGATAGGTTCTTCGAGAACGGATGTCTGATATTCGTCGGCATCGCCAAGAACAGAGCAGTTGATTTCCTGAAGGTTGCGTACCATTTTTTCGACAATGATGCGCATTGAATAGCGCGAAGCATCGTCGATACGCGATATTAGTTCTTCGCGGTTGTGTGCGCTACCGATACCGATGCTTGAGCCGAGGTTGGCGGGCTTGATAATGACGGGATAGCCGAGCTCTTTTTCGATACGGTCGATGAGGGCGTCTTTGTCGCATCCCCATTGGCGGTCGGTAAACCAAACATAGTCGACAACAGGAATACCGTCGGCCGCGAGTATCATTTTCATTGTAATTTTGTCCATGCCATTTGCCGATGCAAGGGTGTTGCATCCGGCATACGGTATGCCTATGGTCTCGAGTACACCCTCGAAAATGCCGTCTTCGACATTAGAGCCGTGTAATACGGGTATAACGACATCAAGAGTTGCAACCGGTTTGCCTTTGTCGAAGAGTCCTGATCGCTTGGCAGGGTAGAGGTTGTAGTCGCCGTAGACCGGACGCATGTATACTTCGGTGCATGTGGCCAGCAATTCTTTTATTCCTTTTTTGTAATTGCTGACATCGGTGAGAGCATCGCCGGTGTACCAGTGGCCGTCTTTGGCTATATAGATAGGCACAATATTATATTTGTCGGCATCGATGGCAGCCATTGCCTGATTAGCAGAAATCACCGAAATCTCATGTTCGGTGGAGCGTCCGCCGAAAAACACGCCTACTGTTGTTTTCATTAAAAGATGTATTTTTTATTATTTAGTTCCTGTTGTTGATAGGAACTTATCTATGTTTATAAATGTAGTTATTATTTGAATGTGTCGGGAAGGTCGTTTTCATATAATATGATATCAACCTTGAAAGCTCCGCTGTTAAGACGCTGTTGTGCGTCGGCAAAGCTGTCGGCGAGGACAATTGATTCGTCGGCCATTCCACCGCGCTTCAAGCCTTCGACTATCGCGTCGCGGTTGTAGTGACCCACAACGATAACCGTGTCGGCTGAAGATGCAGCTTTGGCGCCGAATTCCTCGTTCAGTTCGTACTGGCGATCGCCGAGTTCGATCATGCCGGGTGTGACAAGTACGCGCCCTCCGGGCTTCATCGCGGCAAGGACATCGAGTGCCATTGCGGCTCCGGCCGGGTTGCTGTTGAAAGCATCGTCGATTATGGTGAGACCATTGGGGAGGTGTTTTACGGCAAGGCGATGCTCTACATGCTCAATCTGGCTGACGGCGTAGATAATCCTGTCGTCGGAAACACCCATTGCGATAGACATCGCTACAGCTCCGAGAATGTTGGATACATTGCATTCGCCAACGAGGCGAGTGTGAAGTCGGAGTTCTTTGCCGTCGCTTACTCGAATAACGGTAAAATCTGTACCGCCTGCGCTGTATTTGATGTCGCGGGCGATGTAGTCGGCATGTTCGATGTTTTTGACGCCGTAGCGAAGGCATGGTACATTTTCGACCGCACGGTTGGCAATCATTTCGAAATCATTGTTGATTACGATAAGTCCGTCGGAAGGCAGCGAGTCGGCGAGCTCGAATTTGGTTGCCTGTACCCTTTCGATTGTTTTGAAAGACTCGAGATGCTGAGGTCCTACGGCAGTGATGATGCCACGCCGGGGGTGGACGATGCGGCATATTTCGGCAATGTCGTCGGGCTGTTTTGCGCCCATTTCAACGATGAATACTTCGTGGTACGGCTTAAGCATTTCCCTGACAGTACGTACAACTCCGAGGGTCGTATTGTAGCTGCCGGGAGTCATGAGTGTCTCGTAACGCTCTGATAATATGCGGTAGAGGTAGTGCTTGGTGCTTGTTTTGCCATAACTTCCTGTGATGCCGATGATTTTGAGGTCGGGCATCTGGGCGAGTATTTTCTGAGCGTCGCGTATGTAGGCATTGTTGATTGACTTTTCAACCGGCGACAGAACAGCTCCGGCAAAGAGTATAATCATGTGTGATATGCAGTAGCAGAGCAAAAGCGCCTCGCTAAGTGCGAATAGGCGACTCTCTATGCCAGCTCCGCCAAATAGCAGAACTCCGGCACCGCAAACAAGTGCAGATGCGAAAAGTGATGTGGCATATATACGCTTTGCTCTCGGAGTCATCACGAGGGGCTTTTTATATTTGCGTTTGAATAGTGTCAAACCGCTTATTGCTGAGAATATCGCAACAAGGATAGCCCCGGGCATCAGGTGCACCAGTGGCATGAGGACAAGCAGGAAAACCATAATACCGCATAGGCGCCAGGCCGAAGTTGTGTCTCCTGAAGCCTTGAGCCAGCGGCGATAGCGCTCGCTGCGGTAGCTATTCTGCTGAAACATCATAAGGTCGCGGCGCAGCTCTGTGCCGAGATTGAAAAGGGCAAATGCTGCTGCGACTGATATAATAATACTTGTCATGATCGTTTGAAATTTAAAAAGCTGGCAATGACAGCCTTGGTTTGAGCCGGGCGGTCGAGGAACGAATAATGTCCTGCGCCTTCGTAAGCAACAAGTCCGGCATCGGGAATCAAGCGTTCCATAGTTTTGGCATCTGTTATCGGGGTGGCTGTATCTTCTGTACCCCATATAAGCAGGGTGGGGGATTTGATTAGCGAAAGACGGTCGGTAAGGTCCTCGTTGACCACGCGGCTCATTATGGCACGCATCTTTGGAGTGGCATTGTTGTAGTCGCTCGACCCTGCTTTACCCCTCATGCGGTCGATGAGCTTGTTGGCACGGCTGCGGCCTAAGAAGATTGGGGCCAGACGCTTGGCAAGCTTGAATGAATAAACCTTGAAGTAATATTTGATGCTACGGCGAGGTTTGATTCCTGCTGCGTCGACAAGAATTACTCTTTCGACGTCATTTCGCGATGCAAAAAGGATAGCAATGCGTCCTCCAAAAGAATGCCCTACAAGTATAGGCCGTTCGATGCCGGACTGACGGCAAAAATCCTCAATGAGAGAAGTGTATTGCTCGACGCCCCATATCTCGTTGGGCTCGGAAGATAAGCCAAACCCCGGAAGGTCAAGGTTATAGACGGTGGTTGAAGAGTCGGCACACGCATCGGCGAGTACGGCTACAGTGGCCGAAGTACAACCCCAGCCATGCATGACGATTACCGGACGAGCACCGTCGCCGACAACACTGTATCCTATATCAACCCCGTGTATTTCTATTGTTTTACTCATATTTTGTCAAATACCTTGCAAAATTAGCGAATCCAAATCGCATATAGAAACGATTGAGCCAAAAAAATTATCAATACGCATAAATTTAAGAATTAGCAATTTTTAACTTGTCGATAGTGCGCATAATAAAAACAAATTACTATCTTTGTAAACTTTTTCCACCATTTGGAACCAAAGAATCGGGGCTGACCGGTTTTGACAGCGTGTAGAAGTGGTGTGTAAGCGTGCAGAGCTTTAAGACATATGCTCTATAATATCAGGTCTTGACCAATTTAAATGGCGAAAATAACTACGCTCTTGCTGCGTAACCGAAGTACAGTAGGTAACGCTTAATCGCCGCAACAGTTGCAGCGACAAGACATCGCCCGATTGTCCTTTTTCCGAGACCAATCGACCCGGCGGTGCTAATATATCGGAAATAGGGAGGCCTGTTCCCCGGAAGCCGCCCGAAATTTAAGGGGATAAGGCCGTGGTTGGTAGTTTCAGGCCTGCCACAGCTCGACAATTAACTTGAGACTACGCACGTAGAAAGCTCATTAGTTCCGCGTTTGGACGAGGGTTCAAGTCCCTCCAGCTCCACAACCCACATTAAATATCAACCACTTACAAATGAGTGGGGCAAAAAGTGGGACAATTTTAAAGGAAACGCTCAGTTTTGGGTGTTTCCTTTCTTTTGTTCGCCCGGCATGGGCATAATCTAACGGGTGCAAGTCCCGAGTGCGCCCCGATAGCGGGAAGCACATAGTCCGAGGCAACGGTGTCTACCGCGAGGAGAATCGGAAGGAAGCCAAGGACAAAAGTCTGGCTCCACGTACAGAAACTTGATATAAGGCTCGAAATCAGGGGCAAGGTTGCAAAACAAACCAAAGCCCGATAGCTATCCGGACTGACGAGAGTAAATCAAGGGAGTATAAGACTGAAAGATTATGCTCTTAATCGGGGAAGTCTGTGGGGCGAACCGCAAGGCGAGCAGTAACAACGAACCCACAGAAGTCAGCAGATGCCATAGTAGTCAAAGCCTTAAAGCTCGTGGGCTATGATGAAGGGCAAAACTTAACCACACGAGCAGAACTTTATTTTACCCGATGAAAGGAGAAAAGCCGAAAACATCAGAAAGCTGCCCTCGGAAAAATAGCGCGGAACGCGAAAGATATGAGGGAGCGCCTACTTTGATTGGGATAGTTGGAGACGAACTCGTAGAAGTGCAACTATCGTCAGACAGGATGTTAGAGTACATTCTGACTCCCGACAACCTTAACAGAGCATACAGACAAGTCAAGGCCAACAAGGGGAGCGGAGGAGTCGACAGAATGGAAGTAGACCAACTGCTGCCATATCTGCGAGAACACAAGGATGAAATAACTGAAAGTCTGCTTGGCGGAAGCTACCGCCCCAATCCCGTAAGGAGGGTAGAGATACCCAAAGAGGGAGGCAAGACACGTCTACTCGGTATCCCCACCGTAGTTGACCGTGTCATCCAGCAATCCATAGCCCAGGTACTGAGCTTGGTGTACGAACCAAAGTTCTCGGAGACGAGCTACGGCTTCCGCCCGAGACGTAGCGCGCACCAAGCCTTGCAGAAGGCGCAGGAAATCATCAACGCTGGCTATAAATGGTGCGTAGACCTTGACCTTGAAAAGTTCTTCGATACGGTCAGCCACAGCAAACTGATACAGTTGCTCGGCGAGACAATCAAAGACGGCAGGGTCATATCACTGATACATAAGTATCTCAACGCAGGAGTTATGGACGGACACAAGTATGAGGAAACGACAGAGGGCGTGCCGCAGGGCGGTCCGCTCAGTCCTATACTTAGCAACATAATGCTGACGGAACTTGACCGAGAACTTGAAAGACGCGGTCTGCCGTTCGTGCGCTATGCCGATGACTGCGTCATCTTCTGCAAAAGCCCGAGAGCGGCCGAAAGAGTATGCGAAAGTATCACCAAGTTCATAGAGGGGAAGCTATTCCTTAAAGTGAATCGCGAGAAAACGCACGTCGGCAGTGTAAACGGACAGAAGTTCCTCGGCTACTCATTCAACATGTGAAGAGGAAAGGCTCGCCTGTGCGTACATCCGAAAACCAAGGCCAAATTAAAAGCAAAGCTTAAAGAACTGACATCACGCAGTAACGGCTGGGGTCAAGAGAAGCGCAAGGAGAAACTGACCTATGCAATCCGAGGGTGGGTAAACTACTTTCGGCTTGCCGAGATGCGCAACTTTCTGAGGGCTACCGATGAATGGCTGCGCAGTCGCATACGCATGTGTATATGGAAATGTTGGAAGCAAGTGCGAACACGCTTCAGGAATCTACAACAATGTGGCATCCCCAAATGGCAGGCATGGCAGTGGGCCAACACCCGAAAAGGCTACTGGCGCACCGCACATGCATTCTTACACAGAGCTATATCTAACGAGAACTTGAAACGCGCCCACTATCCCACACTTACGGAATATTACGAGAAACTGCATCCGCGTTAAGAACCGCCGTATGCCGAACGGCACGTACGGTGGTGTGAGAGGTCGGTAAACACGAAAGTAGGAGGTAAACACTCTATGATTAGTGTTTACCTCCTACTCGATTCTGTAGATACGAAAACAGGCGTGTTTCACAACGCGCCTGCAATCGAATAAACCAAAATGAGAAAAGTACAAAAGTCTACTGTTGGTGTTTAATTTTCCTGATAAGCCAGATGACCGCGATAGACAAAATGGCAACAAGTATACCTATTGCTATGCCGCCGGTCTCTTGCTTAAGGCGCTCCCATTTAGATAGTGGTTTCTACACGGGAATTGGGGTTTGCCGGATTTGCTCAAGAATTGCGTTAAATTCTTTACTTTGCGCTTTGAAAATGCTGTCGTATTTAGCCTGTATCAGCAATACGGCCTCATTGCGTGAAAAGTTTCGGTCGCGGTCATGGAATGTTCCTTTGCTTATTACCCCACCGGCCTCTTTGATTACCATTACAACGCTATCGCGGATTACTATGCTATCACGTGTATCAATACGTTGCTGTAAGATATTCAGCAAGTATTGGAATTGTACATCGTTACATTCAGCTTTCGTGCTGATGCAAGATTACCGCCGAACTTGCACCTAAGCACGATGAAAACGACGGCACAGAGAATAAGCAGGAGCAATCAAAACCTTCGCAGACTGAAGGAAAAAGCCAAATGATGGATTCTCCATCAACGTCTCAATCCCAGAAGCCTTCAATGGTTGCAGAGCCGATGGCTCGGTACAACCCGCGAGAACCGCTAAGTTCTCGAACAATAATCGGCGGTTACGGTGCATCTCTCCGGCGACTTTAGATGTAGTCTCCCAGTTATGAATAATGGCAAGACTCTTTAATAAGAGTCTTGCCATTATTCATAACTGTTACTCAAGGCTATTCGTTCGATAATATGATTCTGCGAACGACACGTACTCGTGCCTATCTTTAATGTATTTTATTTTATAGGAGTAAAACTAAATCAAAATGGCTTCTATAAAAGTAAAGTTCCGCCCGTCAACTGTCGCAGACCACGAGGGTACGATCTACTTTCAGATCATTCATGAGAGAAAGACGCGACAAATTCTCTCAAACTATCACATTTTCATCCATGAGTGGGATGAAAAACGCCAAATGGCGACAACCACCAGTATAAGCGACCGGCGATCTGTTATCCAATCTATATGCGAACATATACGATCGGATATTGAACGTCTTAATAAAATTATTCGAAAATTAGAGCATCGCGGATGGTCGTATACAGCTGATGATATAGTTCTTGAGTACAAGCGTTACTCTAAGGAGTATACTGTCTTTAACTACATGGAGACTCTAATTGACAGGTTAAAGAATCACAACCGCATACGCACCTCTGAAACTTATAAATCTGCCCTCAAAAGTTTCAAAAAGTTTCGCCATGATGAAGATATTATGCTTGATAGCCTCACTTCCGAAGTCATGGAGGAATATGAGGCTTGGCACAGAACCAGAGGCAATACGCCCAATACCATATCCTTCTATACACGTATACTCCGGGCAGTGTATAATCGAGCGGTAGAGGAAGAAATCATTGAAAACAAATATCCATTTAAACGCGTGTATACCGGGGTGGACAAGACTATTAAACGAGCTTTACCTCTTTCAATAATCAGGAGGATTAAAACTCTTGACTTGCACATGGAGCCGGCAATGGAGTATGCCCGCGATATGTTCCTTTTAAGCTTTTATCTCCGGGGTATGAGTATCATTGATATGGCCTTTCTTCGTAAGACGGATCTCATAAACGGTTTTATAGTCTATCGACGCCGTAAGACAGGGCAGAAACTTACAATCCGATGGACAAACGAAATGCAGTTAATCCTCGATAAATATGCCGTAAATCCCACCCAATATCTGCTACCCATTATTAAACACACGGGTATAAACGAAAGGGCGTGCTATAGGAATACGGCCTACCGTATTAACATAAATCTCAACCGAATAGCTCAAATGCTCAACCTTAACTTCAGATTGACGATGTATGTTGCCCGTCATTCATGGGCCAGTGTTGCCAAAGCAAAAGGTGTGCCTATTTCGGTCATAAGTGTGGGGATGGGGCATGAAAGCGAAACCACAACTCGAATCTATCTATCAAGTCTCGATACCTCGGTAGTTGATCGCGCCAACGACCTTATAATCTCGTCGCTATAATCCTTTATAAGAAAATAACTTATATATATTCTTTGTAGTGTACTTCTAAATGTTAATGCCTCAGACCATCACTATCGGCTCTGAGGCAATTAAATGCGTAATACACTCTATATAAGAGTGCCTTATTTTCGACTGCAAAGTTAGTTAGTTTTCTTCAAATACGCAAATTTAAGGTCATCAAGTACACCAAAATGACTTCAGGAATTGATGAATGATGGATATGTTAAGTTAATTGTTGAGCATTATAAATATTTTCTACAGTAATTAGTTGAAATAACGTTAGATATAATTCATTCTCCACTCTTATATAGAGTCCCTTATTCAACATAAACATAATGTAAGGACAATCAGGCTTTTAGGTAACTAGCAATGGCTAATATTATAACACATAACAGAGAGGCTTACCAGCATTTGTCAGAAGCGCCACCAAAGCAATATGGCGTAAAAACCATAACAAATAGAATCAGAAACCATAACGACATATATGCGGGTTCAAGCATCAAAGTCGCTGGATAGCTCAGATGTTTTGCCGCAAGATGCTGATAATGAGCTTTTCTCCGATGAGTCATATTCATCGGAAAGGGAAATACATTCTGTCGGCAAATGGGTATTCTTATTTACTCACCGAATAAAACTTGACAATGTCAAAGATAAACTGAGTAAGCGATTCGAGGTATTCGTCCATAAGACTGTAATCTATCAGCACAGTGAAAAAGGAAGAATCGTCAAGAAAGAGCAACCCACTATTGCAGGTCTGATATTCATACGAGGCGCTGCCAGAACGGTACAGAAGTTCTTAAACGACTCATATCCAAGTCTCCATTTGGTGAAGAACTATGCTACCGGGCGTCCGGCAGAAATACCCGATCGAGAGATGCAAGCCTTTATGAAAATCGCATCGGTAGAGAAGGAGGGAGTCAGATTTATGCTCAATCCGCTTGACTACTATTCCAAAGGCCATCAGCGAATCCGAATCACTTCGGGTAGTCTGAAAGGATGTGAAGGTTATATAGTTCGTCTACACAGAGACCGAAAACTTATCACTCAGATAGGCAATATGACAGTTGCAATTGGTGGGATTACCAAAGAGTGTTTTGAGAATGCCGAGGAGTTTGTTGAAGTGAGCAGAAATATAGACTCCGATCCTGGATTAAAGACTGAGCTTACCCCTGCAGAACAAGAAATTGACCGATATTTCTTCACTCCGACAAATGATATTGAGGCAATGGCAATATCCGGAAACTTAGCAACTCTCACAATTAAGTTTCAGAAAGAGCTATCAGGTCAATGCGATAGCAAGACTGCTGATGATATACTGTTTACCCTCTCGGAGATAGCAGATAGATTCGCGCCCAAGTATTTCAATAATCAGTCAGTAGGTATCAATGACGTATGTAAAATCTTGATTAAGACTCTAAAAGAAATCATTGATAGTCCTGCAGTTGATGTAGAAACAAAAGCGAAGATTCGGGTTGAGCTGGAGTCTATGATGCTCCGCCATCCAAAACTCCCGATAGATGAAATTGTTAAGACAATACATGAATGATTATAGCAGTAGATTTTGACGGAACAATAGTAGAGCATCGTTATCCGCAGATCGGTAAGGAGAAACCGTTTGCAATAGCCACATTAAAAAAACTTCAGCATGACGGTCATTATCTTATCCTGTGGACTATAAGAGAGGGTGATTTTCTTGATGAAGCGGTGGAATATTGTCGCTCCAAAGGTCTGGAATTTCATGCTGTCAATTCCGGTATAGGAGAAGACCTGACAAGTAAGAAGCACCGGAAAATCTCGGCTGATCTCTTTATTGATGACCGCAATCTTGGCGGCTTACCGGACTGGGGTGATATATACCGCATGATTACAGAAAAGTTGGGCTGGGAACACCTTGCCTATGATTATCAATCCGAGAAGAAATCATTTCTTAAAAAACTATTTAGCCGACACTCGTGATTGAGTTTAAATATAAGAATCAATGTTGTGGATGCTCCGCATGTGTCGACTTATGCCCGAAGAAGTGCATCCGTATGCGGGAAGACCGTGAAGGATTTCTCTATGCCGAGGTTGACGCCAAGGAATGCATCGAATGTGGGCTGTGTGAGCGACTCTGTCCGATGATTGATGATAAAGACCAAAAACAGCAAGTTGCAAAGGCCTATGCCGCCTGGAGTAATCGAGATGACATACATACTTCGAGTACGTCCGGCGGCGCTGCCTACGAATTGGGCAAAGTTACTTTAGAAAAGGGTGGTGTCGTTTATGGCTGTTCGGGTGTTAACCCATATAATGTCCGTCACATACGAATTGATAAACTATCTGATTTGGCTTCGACTCAGGGCTCAAAATATGTTCAAAGTTCAACCGAAGGAATATACCGGCAGGTGCGCAAAGATGTTGCTGCCGGCCTACGGGTACTCTTTATAGGTACTCCATGCCAAGCGGCAGCTGTAAGGAATATGTTCGGAAAACATACACCTGATAATTTGATGATTGTTGATATTATCTGTCATGGGGTTCCATCTCAAAAGATGCTGAACCGACAACTGAATACAATTAAAAGGCGTAACCATATTACTTCAATTGAGTCAATGTCTTTCCGACAAAACAGCGAATTTAATCTGTTGATTAAAGGGATACATATGGGAGTGGGGACAATGACGATTAAGGAATCATGCTTAAAAAATCCCTATTATAAGGCTTTCTTTTATGGGCTCAATTACCGAGAGTCATGCTATCAGTGTTCGTATGCATGCGAAAATAGAGTCGGCGACCTTTCTATCGGAGACTTTTGGGGATTTGGTGATATTGAGTCGTTGCCATTTGAGCACAAAAAAGGTCTGAGCCTCATTTTTGTCAACAATGAGCGCGGAGAAGCATTGCAGAAAGAAATATCAACTGCTATGTCGTTTATAGAACGTCCGTTGGAAGAGGCTATCGTAGGCAATCCCCAGCTGCGACATCCTGTGAAAAGAACAAATAGAGTCCGCATTTATAGACTTCTGAGTCGATTTATGCCTGACAGCGTTACATCAAAAATGGTATTTATCGATCGCAAAATATTACGTAAATGACCTCTGATGATAATAAACGTATTGCCAAGAACACATTGTTTCTCTACATGAGGACTTTCGTAGCTATGGCAATCGGTCTATATACGTCACGAAAAATACTTGAAATACTTGGTGTCGAAGACTTCGGTATACTCAGTGTTGTCGGCGGTCTCATTGCGATGATCACCTTCCTCAATAACTCGATGTCGGTGGCTACACAACGCTTTCTTACCATTGAACTCGGTAAGGGTAACGAAAAGGCTTTTCGCAGAGTGTTTTCAATGTGTGTGATGATTCATATAGGCATTGCCCTATTGGCTCTTACTCTTGGTGAAACCCTTGGAGTATGGTTTGTGAATACGCATCTAAACATAGCGGCGGATAGAATGGTAGCCGCTAACGTCGTGTACCAGACCTCAATTATAGCAGCTATAATAGGAATATTACAAACTCCATATAATGCCGCTATTGTTAGCCATGAACGTATGCATGTGTATGCCTATGCAGGTCTCGGTGAGTCAATCGCAAAGTTGGTGATAGTGATGCTTCTTTTCCTTTCGTCATTTGACCGATTGATTATCTACTCGCTGCTCTTTCTTGGCGTACAACTATGTGTCGGCTTATTTTACGTAATTTATTGTTATCGCCACGTTCCGGACTGTAGAGTGAAGGTTTCGTTTGACAAAAGGTTGTTTAAAGATATTGTAAATTTCACCGGTTGGAATATGTTTGGTACATTGGCATGGATTCTGAAAGATAACGGCTCAAACCTGCTGCTAAACATATTCGGCGGGACGACGGTAAATGCGGCCCGGGGGTTGCATCAACACTTTATGCAGCGTCCAACACTCTGGTAGGTGGATTTCAATCAGCGGTGAATCCCCAACTCACAAAAAAACTATGCTGCCGACGATTATCAGGCGACCTGTCGGTTATTGTGTCGCAGTTCTAAGTTTTCATTTGTCCTGATGCTCATCGTTATGCTGCCGCTATTTCTGGAATGTCAGTTTGTTCTCAGTATCTGGTTGGTAGAAGTACCCCGATATGCGGTATTATTCACGCGTATTGTTTTACTCGAAGCATTGATTGGTACTCTTCAAGGACCAATGATAACGGCACTGATGGCCACTGGCAAAATAAAGTGGTATCAAATAGTGGTTGGAGGCATATTGTTGCTCAATCTGCCGGTAGCATATCTGCTGATGAAACTCGGAGGACATATAGCTGTCCCTCTGATTGTGTCTCTCATTTTGGTCATTATTGGCAATATACTGCGTCTCGTATTCTCTCATAATATGATTGGACTCTCTTACAAGAAATATGTTAAGAATGTAATATTACCGATCATTGCAGTAACGGCAGCTTCATCCATATTGCCGATTATCTTATATTATTCTATCGAAGAAGGATGGATGCAATTGATTGCCGTAACGCTCACAAGTATAACAAGTGTGGGAGTGTCGAGCTGGACTATAGTACTCAATAACTCGGAGCGTCGATTATTAACTAGTGTGATCAAATCAAGACTTTCCTCAAAACAAGTTGGATATCTAAGCAAATGAAAGTCGGCATCATAACCTTTCATGCGTCGCATAATTATGGTTCTATGCTTCAATCATATGCCATGCAGCAGACTGTAATGGCGATGGGTCACAAGTGCGAGATAATCAATTTCCGCACTCACAGACAGATAGAGCGTTACAGACCGTTTTATCGAGACAACAGGATTATGTCGAAGTTGAAAGCGCTGCGTTATCCAACGTTAGCGTTAGCGGATCTCGGCAAATACCAGAAGTTTGAAGCATTCCTACGCAAGGAGCTAACACTTTCAGCAAACCAATACTCCAATCTGCAAGAATTGGAGGAGGCTTCCTTTGATTATGATGCGGTAATCTGCGGCAGCGACCAGATATGGAATACAACTTGTTTTGACTACGACACGGCATATCTGCTTCCTTTTGTTGGACAAGCGCGTAAAATCTCTTATGCCCCAAGTATGGGACCGTGTAATACTTCTGAAATGAGTCAACACAGTATCGAATCTTTCAGAAGTCTACTCCCTCGTTTCGACTATTTGTCTGTACGCGAAAACCAATCGAGCCAAGTTATTGAGAAATTATGCGGTAAAAAGCCAGAAGTAGTTGTTGACCCCACGCTATTGTTGAACTCAACGGACTGGGAGCCTCTTTGTGGCTCAGATCGACTTATTGAGGGAGACTATATCTTTTTCTACTCTCCCTGGGACAACATAGAGAAATACAACGAAGCAATTGCGCTATCTTCAGATTTGCAGATTAAACTTGTAGTGTCGATGCCCTATTGGTATCATCAGTTCCATCGCAATCCCAATGTAGAGTATTATGTTGACTGCGGACCACGCGAGTTTCTAAATCTCATTAAGTATTCGCGAATAGTTGTTGGCGCGTCGTTTCACGCTATTGCTTTCTCAATAATCTACGGTAAACAATTTTATGCCATCGATGGCATGAGCGACAATCGTGTGAGCACTCTACTGCAACAACTTTCCGTTGAACAGTTTGCAAATAGACCGGATTCTTTCTTGCCTAATATAGAATTAGAGTTGGTCTACCAAAGAGTGCGGCAGAAACTCAGCAAAATGATTAAGGAGTCGAAAGCATATCTCGACAAGTCACTTTCGCAATGAAGAATCCCCTTATTTCAGTCATAATGCCGATTTACAATGCAGAATCGACAGTGAGCAGAGCCGTTGATTCCATATTACAACAGACCTTTTCTGACTTTGAGCTAATCTTGGTTAACGATGGCTCGACTGATTCTTCGTTAGAGATCTGTCGCACATATGAAGCGAATAATCGTAATATAAAGGTTATAGATCAGCTCAACGGGGGAGTTTCATCGGCTCGCAATGCAGGAATGGCCATTGCCTGTGGCGATTGGATTACGTTCTGTGATTCCGACGACTTCGTAGACCCTGTGTGGCTCGAAAATTTTGCCAGGGATGGAGTTGATGACTATTCACTGATCGTTCAGAGCCTTAAGATACATCGAATATTCAAATGCGAGAATGGCGAAACGGAAAAATGGAGTGAAAGTTTCGATACGGTTAGAATTGATAGAGGAATCTATTTTGCAGATCATGTAATTGGTCTTTTAAGGAAGAAATACATATTTGGGTTTGTATATCTCAAATTGTATAAAACTGAAATTATTCGTAGGAATAATATACATTTTCATTCCGGAGTAACATTTCGTGAAGATGAACTGTTTAATATTGAGTATATATCCATGATATCGGGGCAAAAAGTACTCTTTACCGGAACTGCATCTTATAACTATAACTATGAATTAGTAGATGTTAATAATAAGTATGTATTGACTGATTATTTATTTAAGACAGTGCAGGTGCTTCGTGAAAAATATCCAACATATAATCTTGAAGCAAGAACGTATGCTATAGATAGATATTTCGAACTCGTTACGGATAGTTTCAGATGTAAGTACAATTCAAAAATGAAGTTACTGAAAGATTTTCATGTATTTATCAAAGAAAAGAGTAATGATAGTGTCCCTACCGAATATCGTCTGAATAAATTGTCGCAGAGAATACTCAAACTGCCGGGGGGTGTCTATCTTGTTTATATTATGCTTTCGCTGATTCGCTTGTAACTGCCGGTAGATGAAACCCATTAAAACTTTGATTATAAATCTGCCGAAATCATCGGCTCGGCGTAAGTATATGGAGGAACTTTTGGCTCCGGTTGATATACTTGATGTTGAGTTTATTGAAGGTGTGGACGGCCGGCAACTCTCTGAGGGTGAGCGGCGGAGTCGGTTTGACTACAAAAAGTGTGTTGAACTCATCGGTCGAGAACCTAATAATGGAGAACTTGGATGTACCCTGTCACATCGTCGGTGTTACGAAACTCTTCTTGCTTCAGATAGTGACTATGCCTTAATTCTTGAGGATGACATCACATTTATGCGTAGTCCTGAAGAGTTGGTGAAATTATCCCTTGACAGTATTCTCATTTCGGAAACTCCCAGAGTCATAATGCTGTCAGGCGACTATTGGTTCTGGAATCGCGGAAAGATAGTATCGGTCTACGACTGCAATGGGGCGTATGCTTACATTATCAATCGTGCTGCCGCAAAGTTGATGCTTTCGCACGAGGCTTGCTGCTTGGCGGATCAATGGAGCCTGTATAAGACCTATGGCCTTGACTTTAAGGCTGTATATCCCTACATGGTGGATGCCAATCTGAAGATGGATAATCTATCATCGGATGTGATGCAGGATACGTGGTCTGTGAATCGCAAAAGAATGAGTAGACGCGCTGTTATTTCCAGTTATGCTATGTCTATTGTACGTCGTGGGCTTAAGTTTGTCGGACACTTTGAAAGCAAAATTCGGGTTATTGACAATAAGCCCCGGCTATAACCAAGTGTGATTTAAGATAGAGTATGCAACGCCATGCTTTTCTAATTTTGGCTCATGAGAATGAACCACAGTTGCGGACTCTCGTAGCTGCACTCGACGTGGAGAATTGTGATGTCTATGTGCATATTGATGCTAAAAGTCACTTCTCCGGGGAGTCTCTGACGATGCAGAACGGACAGCTTCACATCCTGTCTAATCGAACCGATTGCCGATGGGGTGATTATTCGCTGGTTGAGGCAGAGCTCAGTCTGATAGAGGAAGCATTGGAGTGTGGGGATTATTCTTACCTCCATCTGATATCGGGGGCAGATTATCCCCTCAAAGGCGTGGAACACATTATCAGGTTCTGTGAGCGTAATTCCGGGAAAGAGTTCATAGGTTTTTCACAGAATGTCAAAACAGGCGAACTTGAAAGGCGATATGCACGTCGATTTCTTTTCTGCCGTGAATTTCAGAGTAAGTCAGTTATAAAAAGGTTGATTCGAAAAATCCATGCTCAGATGCAGTCCTTGCCACTGCTTGGAAGAAAGATTGATGCTGAGATGAAGAAGGGGGCTCAATGGTGGTCGATTACCAGTGACTTTGCCCGCTATGTACTTTCCCGTAAAGGGTGGATAAGAAAACATCTGCGACATACCTTCTGCCCTGATGAAACTGTGATGCAGACTTTGGCTTGGAACAGCCGTTTTCGCCACCAGATATTTGATGCTGACGATGAGTTCCACGGATGTATGCGCTACATACCTTGGCACAACGGATATCTGCGACCTTTCGCGACGGAAGATTTTGTGTCAATGAAAAAGTCAGACCGATTCTTTGGTAGAAAATTCACTCTCAACGACATTGAGACTTATGAGCGAATGTAAAGTTTCTGTAATTGTTTCATGCTATAATATTGGAGATTTCATTGGTCAGTGTGTCCGCTCTCTGATGTCACAGACCCTGACCGGTGTGGAGTATATCATTGTGGATGATAACTCCACTGACGGTAGTTATGAAACTATTAAGGGTATGGTCAGTGATGCTCCGGGATTTAATGTTGTACGTCATGAACGGAATCTCGGACTGCCTGCTACGCGTAATACGGGATTGAAATTGGCATCCGGTGATTACATCGTTTTCTGTGACGGAGATGACTACATGGAACCCACGATGCTTGAGGGACTCTATCAATGTGCTATAGCCAACGATGCCGACATGGTGTGGTGCGACTGGTATCTGTCATTCTCAGGCAGCGAACGCTACATGAAACAACCCTCCTATCATACGGGGCGTGAAGCTATGACCGGTATGTTGCATGGAAGCATGAAGTATAACGTCTGGAACAAAATGTGTCGGCGTAGTCTGTATGACGGACTGTCATTCCCGGTAGAGCGTTCGATGGGTGAGGATATGACGATGATTAAGGTCGCGTCCAAGGCAAACATTACAGCTCATTGCGCGAACGCATTATACCATTACCGCCGTACAAACACTGAGGCTCTTACTCAGAACTATTCATGCAAGAAACTTGAGGAACTTAGAGAAAACAGTCTTGACGTGGTAAATTTTCTGGAGGCTAATAAGGTCGTTAGCGATATTGATATTAAGCGATTCATGCTGAATGTAAAGCTGCCATTTCTCTTCACCGGAAAAACCGAAGATATAAGAAGATGGCGCGAATGGTTTCCGGAGGCCGATAGCGAAATCCTCGGCAATAAAGACCAGTCTCTAAGAGTGCGTCTGCTCCAGTGGAGCGCTTCAAAAGGATTGGATTGTGTTAATATTCTCTACTACTATCTGGTTCAGAGAGTAATCTATGGCAAAATCTACAGATAATCCGATAATCAGAATATTTGCCGTAATATTATCGGCAATTGCAGTGGAGCTATTCTTCTTTCCACTTCAGACCTATGGAATGCCTGTAAATACAAAAACTTTGTTTGCGGCGTTCGGCATAGTAGTCGCTATTGTGGAGACAGCAAGAAAAGGTTATGGAGTGCTACGAACTGATCTGATCCTACTGAGTGGATTGGCTTTTATGGTGTCGCTATGCTGCTATGCCTCATTGACTATCAATGCTACCGCTGATTCAACCTATCTGACATACATTATATCCATGTGGGTGTGGTTGTCGGCTGCTTACTTTAGTTTGTGGATTGTAAGACAATGTATCGGAAAACTCTCAATCCGGATACTGACATATCTATTGCTCAGTGTCTCGCTTTTTGAATGTCTCACGGCTTTGGGAGTAGAAATGAATCCTACGGTGTACAGATGGGTCAATTCTATTACGGATCATGAATGGGTAGAGAGCGTCAAACGTATGCATGGCCTGAGCGCGGAACTGGATACTGCCGGCATCCATTTTTCGATAGTACTTGTGATGATTTCCTACCTCATTGGTGATATTAAGGAGCGGTCATCAAGCTGGACGTTGGTATTCCTTTGGCTGTCGTTCGTAGTCATTACGGTAATTGGCAGTATGATTGCCCGCACCACTCTTACCGGTACGCTGATAGGCTTTGCCTACATTCTGTGGAGAAGCATTCCAATTGGTGGCAGAATCACACCGGGACAGTTGAAGATGCTACGTGTGGTGAGCTTGACCGTGGTGCTCTCTTTACCAATAATCGTGTATTACTACAACAACGACTCTACGATTCACGATAAACTCAGATTCGGTTTTGAAGGCTTTTTCTCACTTGCAGAGAAAGGTAAATGGGAGGTGGCGTCAAACAATACTCTCAAGAGTATGATAGTCTGGCCCGATAATCTACACACATGGATTATTGGAGACGGATATATTGTCAATCCCAAGGATGACCCTTATTATATAGGTGAGGTAACAAAAGGATATTATAAGAATACAGACATCGGCTATCTCAGGTTTATATTTTATTTCGGAACTATCGGACTTTTGGCATTTTCTATCTTCATCGTTATGTCGGCCAGAGCATGTATTATCCGTCTGTCTAAATATAAAACCCTGATTCTGCTGCTCCTTATACTCAATTTTGTGATATGGATGAAGGTTTCGACAGACTTGTTTTTTATTTTCGCGATGCTACTGTCGACCGATTTTGTAGAGGAAGATAGCGGCGAACGTGAATTCATAGAGGAAGATATAATAGTCAGCGCCTAATGAAAATCGCTTACTGCATAGCCGGCACAAGACATTCAGGAGGAATGGAACGTGTACTGGCCAATAAAGCCAACTGGCTTGTTTCGCACGGCCATGAGGTAATCGTCATTACTACCGATCAGCATAACGAGTCTCCATACTTTGATATGGATGCCCGCATACGCCATTACGATTTAGGTATTAACTATGAGGATAACAATGGTAAATCATTACTTAATAAGATATATAGCTATCCTTTTAAGCAACTGCGACATCGTAAACGGCTCACCTCCTTACTGAAACAACTGCGCCCTGACGTTACGGTCTCAATGTTTTGCAACGACGCCAACATCCTTCCCGCACTTAACGATGGAAGTAACAAGGTGCTTGAAATACATTTCAGTCGTTTCAAACGCATACAATATGGTCGAAAAGGTTTATGGCGAATTGCAGACCTGTTGCGCTCGCGTACTGACATTAAAACAGTCAGCCGCTATAAGAAATTCGTTGTGCTGACCCACGAAGATCAAGGCTATTGGCATAATCTCCCGAATATTGAGGTTATACCTAATGCCAATACCTTGCATGTCAAGCCAAAGTATGATACCGAATCAAAACGTGTGATAGCCGTTGGGCGATTCTCTTATCAGAAGGGATTTGACCGTCTTATAGAAGCTTGGAAGGAAGTATCAAAAAGTCATGCTGACTGGTCGCTACATATCTACGGAGACGGAAACAAAGATGATATAGTTAAGTTGATAGAAACGTTGAATCTCAGACAAAGTGTTCGTCTTCATAAAGCAACCGCTGACATCATTAATCGATACAAGGAATCATCCTTTCTTGTCATGTCATCTCGCTATGAGGGGCTGCCCATGGTAATGATTGAAGCACAATCATGCGGACTTCCGGTGGTTTCTTTCGACTGTAAGTGCGGTCCAAAAGATATAATAACCGACGGAGTAAATGGATTACTAGTCAAGGACGGTAATATTGCAGGATTATCGGAAGCAATCGCCCGAATGATTGAATATCCCGAAGCAAGAGAGAGAATGAGTCGTGCTGCTGTAGAGAGGATGTCCGAATATGACGAGGACATGATAATGAACCGTTGGGTCGAACTATTCAAATCCATATGTTGAAAACCATAGTAGTATCAGCGGTAAACATACGCAAAGGTGGTACTTTGACGATTTTGCGTAGCTGTCTCCGCTATCTTTCATCGTTGGCTGCATCAGAGGAATATCGGATTATTGCGCTCGTCCATCGTCGGGAACTTGCTGATTATAGCGGAATCGAATATATCGAATTCCCCGATTCAATCAAGAGCTGGTTTAATCGCTTATGGTGTGAATATGTCACAATGAATAAGGTGTCAAAACAGATAGGAAACATCGACCTTTGGCTCTCCCTGCATGATTCTACCCCCAGAGTAGAAGCCCGGCGTCAGGCTGTTTATTGTCAGACATCATTCCCGGTCTTAAAGTGGAATCTCAACGACCTTCGCTTTGATTATAAGATCGTACTATTCTCAATTCTTACAAAATACGTCTATAAATTCAGATGTCATAAGAATCACCGTATGATAGTGCAGACCCGGTGGCTACGCAAATCACTCTCCGAAATGATCGGATACCCTAAAGCACGTTTTATCGTAGCACCTCCGGAAACCGCTACTCAGTCGATATCTGTTTCGCCGAATACGTCGGGTAAATATACATTTCTATATGCTGCTACGCCGGATTGTCACAAAAACTTCGAGCTGATATGTAAGGCAGCAAGGATGCTTTCCGATGAAATCGGTAATGACAGTTTTGAGGTGATACTGACTATAGCCGGGAAGGAAAACAAATATTCCTCGTGGATATACCGTAAATGGGGAAACGTTTTTCCTATCAGGTTTGTCGGTTTCATGTCAAGAGAAAAGTTATTTGAAACATACGCCAAATCGGATTGTCTGATCTTTCCCTCACGAGTGGAAACATGGGGACTACCAATTTCAGAATACGCACAGTTCAATAAACCTATGCTACTGGCTGATCTACCATATTCGCATGAAACAGCTGCGGGAACCACTAAATCGGCCTTCTTCGACGCAACAAAACCGGAGGAATTGAAGACACTCATGAAACGCCTTGTGGCAGGAGATGAGTCATTCCTCTTGTCGGTAGAACAACAAACTGAAAATGGGCTGACTGCTCACTCTTGGCAGCAACTCTTTAATTTATTACTCAATGACTGATTAATAACAGATTGCGAACATTAAAAAACTTCTTCTAATGTCACAATTGCAACCAAGAATATTACAACTAGGCAAATTCTATCCAATCAGAGGTGGTATTGAGAAGGTCATGTATGACCTCACCACCGGTCTCACAGAAAAAGGAGTGAGCTGTGATATGCTGTGTGCCTCGTTAGATGGGAATAGTCAGGAAAAGATTCTGTCACCCAACTCAAAATTGATATGCACACGGTCACTTTTCAAATTCGCGGGCACTATGATTTCACCTGCAATGATTATTAAGTTGCGGGAAATATGCTCTCAATACGACATTATTCATGTCCACCACCCGGACCCAATGGCGAGTCTCGCTCTTAAACTCTCCGGATTCTCTGGAAAGGTTGTACTCCATTGGCACAGCGATATAATCCGTCAGAAACAATTTCTCAAACTATATCTACCTCTACAGTCGTGGCTACTGAATAGAGCTGATATAATCGTCGGCACGTCGCCGGTATATCTCAGCGAAAGCCCCCATTTGAAGATGGTGCAACACAAAACCGTCAGTCTTCCCATTGGCGTAGACGCGATACCACAGGACAACTACTCGGCTGAGAGAATAAAGAAGCAGTATGGCAATCGCAAGATTGTATTCTCGCTTGGTCGCCTTGTCCCCTACAAAGGCTTCTGCCATCTGATTGATGCAGCTTCATATCTTGATGATGACTATGTGGTGCTTATTGGTGGTACAGGACCTCTGAAAGACGAACTTGAACATCAGATAGCACGGCTGGGATTAGAAGACAAAGTTAAGCTATTGGGGCGTATTCCCGATCAGGTACTCCCTTCCTACTACAATGCTTGCCGAGTATTTTGTCTCAGCAGCATACAGAAAACCGAAGCTTTCGCCATCGTGCAGATTGAAGCTATGTCATGTGGCAAACCGATTGTTGCGACCAAAATAGGACAGTCCGGCGTATCGTGGGTCAATTCTCACAAGGAATCGGGCCTTAACGTAAATACTCATGCTCCCAAAGAGCTTGCTGAAGCCATAATGGAAATCACTAAAGATGAAGACATTTACTCGGCTTATTCACTCCGAGCCAAAGAACGCTATACCACATTATTCACAAAAGAGACAATGATAGACAATTGTCTGAATATTTATCAAACACTATGGAGAAAGTAATACATGCACTTATGTTCAGGATGTATCACGGCGCTGATACCTATGCTTGGATACGAGAACATCATTTAGACTATAGTGCTCCTATCAAACGTACCTTTGACATTACTTGCAGTATTGTCGGTATGGTATTGTTATCACCGTTATATCTTTTTATTTACATAGCTGTCAAACGTGAAGATGGCGGAAACGCTATCTTCAAACAGGAAAGGATTGGCTATAAAGGCAAAGCGTTTACGCTATACAAGTTCCGGTCTATGGCACTCGATGCTGAGGCGGAAGGGACTCCGATTCTATGCAGTGAGAAAGACGATAGACTCACAAAAATCGGCGGTTTTATCCGTTCGCATCATCTTGATGAGTTACCGCAACTCTGGAACGTATTGCGCGGCGATATGAGTTTCGTAGGCTACCGTCCGGAACGCAAATATTTTATTGATAAAATTTCCGTTCACAACCCCAATTATAGAAGGCTTTATGCCATGAGACCCGGAGTATTTTCCAAGGCTACATTATATAACGGATATACCGATACAATGGAAAAAATGCTCATACGTCTTGATATGGATCTGGAATACCTTAATCATCATTCTTTTTGGAGCGATATGAAGATAATCTGGTTAACAGGCTACTCCATTATTTCCGGCAAGAAGTTCTGATGAATTAGTAGTGGTGCGATAAAAATCTAGCCACTGTTGTTAAAGTATTAATATTTAGTTAAATACGAGGGTACATTGATTTTTTGATTTGAATTTGATTTATTAGTCTTGTTGTTTAGAAGCATCAAGATTATGAATCAGGGTAAATTTGTGTTCTCCCAAGTTGTCGAGTTTATACCGCGTTACCAGTTCGATAAACTTGTAAAGCAATATAAAGGAGACTGGCATGCAAAGAATCTCAACAGTTACAACCACCTTCTTCATCTGCTTTTTGGGCAGTTGACAGGATGTGATTCTCTTAGAGACATCTGTTTATGCTTGGAAGCTCACTCAAAAATTCTATATCATCTCGGTTTTCGCAACACTGTGAACCACACATCGTTGTCACGAGCCAACGAAAGCAGGGACTATCGTATTTTTGAAGGTCTTGGAATGTACCTCATCGGATTGGTCAGGCCAATGTATTCAAAGGCCAAACTGTCAGATATAAGCATTGACAATGTGATTTATGCATTGGACTCCACAACAATATCCACCAGTATAAAACTTGCAGCGTGGGCATTGGGCAAATACAGCAAAGGCGCAGTCAAGATGCACACATTGCTTGATTTGCGAGGAAGCATTCCGGCCAATATCCACATTACCGATGGAAAATGGCATGACAGTAATGAACTTGACAATCTTACACCCGAACCATTCGCATTCTATGTAATGGACAAGGCGTATGTTGACTTCAAGGCACTGTTCAGATTCCATCTGTCGCAAGCTTTCTGGGTATCCAGGCCAAAGGAGAACATGAAATTCACAACCGTCAGGCAGATGGGAATACCCGATGAAAAATCCGGTATTATAGAAGACTCGCTAATCCGTGTTACCGGATACAAGTCACGTAAACTTTATCCAGAGGACATGAGATTTGTGCGGGTTTATGATCCGGAAAATGACACGATTGTAGACTTCATATCCAACAATCTTGAAGTCAGCGCATTGGAGATTTCCAATCTTTACCGTCACCGTTGGGATATAGAAGTTTTCTTCAAGTGGATAAAACAGAACATTGTTGTTAAAACCCTTTGGGGATTTTCAGAAAATGCTGTTAAAATTCACCTTTGGACCGCTATAATATCCTATCTGACAATAGCACGGATTAAGGCTGACAAAGGAAGCTGCTATTCCATCACCGAAGTGGCAACCCTGATTAGAATCTCGGCTTTGGAGCGTGTCGAGTTACGACAACTCATAACCAAACAGGACTCAACAATCAATTCAAACCAAAATGTCAAAGAACTCTCTTTATTTGATGATTTTTAAACTAACGCGATTTTATCGCACCAGTAGTACTGATGAATAAATACACAATGTTCGAGAAGATAAAAGCACTGATATTGCGCAAAATAGGCCAACGGTTTATGCTCGTAGAATCGGATGGAAAGGAAATGAATATGACCAACGTCTACAGTATGAACTCAACCGCCGCATGGCTTTGGCGTCGCATAGACAATCCTTGCAACAATATTGAAGAAATTGCCAAAGCCATGTGTGAGGAATATGACGTAGACCTCCATACCGCTATCAGGGATATAACCCAGCAACTTACGCAGTGGCATGATATGGGATTGATAAAATAATCTGATGTTGCCTACCCATTTACAATCCGGTTTCTTTGAACTACTCCGCAGCGGACTGTGGGGTGAGTCGTGGTCAATCACTCCAGCCCACTTTTCAGATAGAGATTGGGCGGAAATATACCGTGAATCCGTTATTCAGACTGTTTCCGGTATTACATATGCGAGAATCACCAATAGCGCCACTTCGTCCCTCCCGGATAATAATTTGTTGGCTCAATGGACGGTAAGGACTATCAGAATTGCAAATTATAACGAGAGAGTTAACAGCACTATTTCGTCGCTGGCCCAGACACTTAACTCAGAAGGGATTGTTCCAGTTCTTCTCAAGGGACAAGCAAATGGAATGCTATATAGCGATCCTACCATGAGAGAGGCAGGTGACATAGACTTCTTTTTTCAGGATGAAAGAGACTTCATGACTGCTTGTAAGATCATCGGGAAAGGATATATAACTGACTATAAAAGTGATGGAGCACTTGTGTGCAACCGCAACGGAGTTATGATTGAATTACACCGCAAGATGTTTGATATGGTGACACCTTTTCAACGTAAGCACCTGTCAAATACCATTCTCGATCTCGGTTTCAAGCGTCTTGAATGGTCTGACAATCCCTCTGTAGCAATCCTTACGCCGACCCCGATTCTGAACATGCTGATGCAAAATCTTCATATCTTGCGACACGCTCTGTGTTTCGGCATTGGACTCAGACAGCTCTGCGACTATGCCATATGCCATAAGACCCTTAATCACTCGGAAATAATACGCCTCTCCGCTATATTGGATAAAATGGGACTTTGCAAATGGAACCGGATGCTGATGTCTTTTATTGATACATATATCTATGGCAAGACACCATCTGCCACACTAAGTCCATTATATAAAATCGTAATGAGAAAAGGAAATTTCGGATTCGGAAAAGACTCACGATCATGGAGACAGGTCATTGCAAATAATGCTTTAATGTTTATGACTGTTCCCACCCAGTCGCTCACAACTTTATTCTGCCTTTGCACAAGAAGATGAAGACAACGTGCTATTACACCATAGCGGATTTTCCCTTCTGTATAACAGCCTCCCAACGGACTATGGATGAAATGACCTCCTTCGAACCATTCCGTTCCAAAGTAAGTCATTCCTCCAATATCTTCAACGCCAATGTTGAGTTTACCTCTACTACCACAACTCTTTTTCAGGATGGAATGGTCGACGAAGAGATATGTAATGGTTTCGGAAAAATACGGATGTGTCGAGATGAAAGTGTATATCAATTTGAGCTCTCTTTCGGCGAATCTTCCGCATTCCATACAATGACCGTAGACTCCGCTTTCTCTCATGCAAACATTTGTCTGAACAATTCTGACAAATATCATAATATTGCTCTGTCGTCCTTACTCCATATTCTTTTCTCCATGGCCATACTTCCTCATGGTGGCATCATGACCCATGCCTCATGTGTGATACAGGACTGTAAAGGTTTTATGTTCTTAGGCAAAAGCGGAACAGGAAAAAGTACTCATGCCTCCTTATGGTTACAGAGCTTCCCCAACACCACACTCCTTAATGATGATAATCCAGTCATCCGACTTGTAGGTAGTGACGTATACGTCTATGGCACTCCGTGGTCAGGAAAGACAGCCTGTTATAAGAATCTTTCAGCACCGCTGAGAGGAATTGTACGTCTTGAACAGGCTGCCTTCAACCAATTTGTCACTCTCATTGAGTCTGCTGCTTTTGCATGTCTTCTCCCTTCATGTTCGGTAATTCATTCAGATGAACGTCTATCTGACACCCTCTATGAATCAGTTATTACCGTGTGTGAAAAAATACGAATAGGACACTTAAAATGTCTTCCCGACAATGAGGCAGCCGCCATGTGTCGGAAGAATCTCATGTCCAACTAATTACGCAGGTCTCTTTACTATATATTAACCAACCTCATTATCTATGTATAAATATTCATTGCTCACATTGCTATTCATCATCGCACTGTGTTCTTGCAGTTCAAAAAAAGATGTAGTATATCTGCTGGATATGCAGCCGGTACAAGAGTATCACTTTACTCCCGATAAGGAGGTGGTGATTCAGCCTAATGACTTGTTGCAGATTACAGTTAGTTGTAAGCGACCGGAACTTGCACTACCATTCAATAACCATAGCAGTGCGGTATCCGTAACCGAAGATGGCAGTATCAATACTCACTCCGGAGGTACAACAACTTACGATAACAGTTATCGTGTCAACAAACAGGGTAACATAATCTTCCCCGTACTTGGCAAAATTCATGTAGCCGGTTTCCGGCTCACCCAGATCAGTGAGATTATCCGGACTAAAATAATTGAAGGCGATTATATTAAGGATCCTCAAGTGGCTGTTGACCTCCTCAATTTCAAATATACGGTAATGGGAGCGGTAAACAATAACGGCACTTTTATAGCCGATGGTGACCGGGTGACTCTTTTGGAGGCAATTGCGAAGGCCGGCGATATTACACCTAACGGAAAGATTAAAAATGTAAAAGTAATCCGTGAAGTAGATGGTAAACGCATAGTTCTTGAACATGATCTGACCAGTGCTGAAGTTTTCAACTCACCTTTCTACTATCTCAAGCCAAACGACATCGTATATGTCGAACCGAAATATAAGAATAAAGATAATGAAAATCGTGGTTGGCAGATAACAACACTCATTGTCAGTATAGCGTCAGTTATTACCTCACTCCTATGGGTATTAAAGTAATTTCACTCGGATGAACACTACTCAGAATAAAGCCAATGCCGAACAGGGTATCAATATCTCAGACCTGTTCTATTATCTCCTCTCAAAGTGGAAATGGTTTCTACTTTCTGTAATTATATTCGGTACATTGGGGTGGTACCGCTATGCTACCTCACCCGAAATTTATTTCAGCACTGCCACGGTTGTTATTAAAGATCCCTCAAACAAGACCGTCACTGCCGGTTTGGACCGTTTTGACAGCTATATAAATAAGGTGAATGTAGCAAACGAAATTCTTCAGTTCCGCTCAATAGAAATGATGGAAGATGTGGTGGAGCGTCTCAATCTCAACATAGATTATACAATAAAGGATGGCCTGCGTACTACCAACCTCTATACCACCTCTCCCGTACAACTCTCACTCAAAGATGTCCTTCCCGAACGATATTTCTCTTTCAAAGTAACTCCGCTTGACTCGATACATGTTCTTGTCTCTGATATCGAGGGAATTCCCGGTGCGGAATCCACATATAAGATTCAGCTCGGAAAGGCGTTCATGCTCAACGAAGAGTTACTCACCATCACAGCGACAAGTCATTACGGAGCAAAATGGAAAGATAAAGTAATTCAAGTTACCAAGATGCCAGAAAGTAGCACAGTAGACTACTTTCAATCCAATCTGTCTATCCGTCAGGAAGAAGACGAATCGTCGATTCTCAATATATCAATACGCGACACCTCGCCTCTGCGAGCCACTGACGTCATCAACACTCTTGTTGCCGTCTACAATGAGGAGGCAATACGCGACAAAAATCAGGTGGCAATCAATACTGCCGATTTCATCAATGATCGCCTTATTATTATCGAGAATGAACTCGGTGATGTCGAGTCTGATCTGGAGAAGTACAAGAAAAACAATCAAATCGTAGACCTGGATATTACAGCTAACCGCTATGAGGGTGAAGCTGTCAGATACGCTCATGAAGCCATAGACCGTGAAACCCAGCTTAAGTGGGCCGTGTATATCCGCGAATATCTCAATGATCCATCAAAGAGCCGTGAGTTGCTACCTACCAATACAGGTTTGGAAGGAAGTAAAATTGACGACTATATTGCGAAATATAACTCCCTGCGGCTCAAACGTGACCGTATTGCAGATGACAGCGGTGAATCGAATCCTGTACTGGAAGAAATAGATCAAACTCTTCACGGACTCCGTCAGACCGTGGTCCGCTCGGTTGATAATCTGATTGTCAACCTGAATGTACAGCGCGAGGATGCACTCAACCGCGAAGCACGCTCGCAGGCACGTACAGCCTCAATACCCTCCAAGGAACGTGCTCTGCTGTCGATCGAACGCCAACAGAAAATCAAGGAATCGCTCTATATATTTCTCCTCAACAAACGCGAGGAAAATGCCTTGTCTCAGGCGATGGCCGACAACAACGCCCGAATGGTTGACCATGCTCATGGCCCTAAGACTCCTATTGCGCCAAACCGTAATCGCATGATTCTTCTCGGAATTGCTATCGGCTTGGTTTTGCCATGTATCTTCTACCTGCTGAAACTTTTCCTTGATACTAAAGTACACAGCCGTAAGGATATAGAAGGTAAGATATCGGTTCCTCTGCTTGGCGAAATTCCCTACGACAAGTTACAGTCGAAACGACAACAGCTTGATAGCGAAGAGGAAGAAGTTACGGACGATGTCATATCCGAAGCATTCCGTATCATCCGCACCAACATCGCCTTCATGGCCAAAACCGGACAAGAGCAGCAGGTCATCACTTTTACTTCATTCAATGAAGGCGCCGGCAAGACATTCATCTCCCGCAATCTCGCTCTAAGTCTCGCTCTTACCGGAAAAAAGGTGGTCGTTGTTGACCTTGATATTCGTAAGGCTACCCTCAGCCGCTATTTCAAAGCGCATAAGACCGGCGTTACAAACTACATTATCGACACCGACATGAAGGCTGCCGATATAATTCAGCACAGAAAGGGTTATGACTTTATCTCAGCCGGAAGTACCGCACCCAATCCTGCCGAATTACTGATGAGCGAACGTCTCGATGAACTTATTAAAGAATTGCGCAATGAATACGACTATATCATAGCAGATAACGTGCCGGTAGGTATTATAGCTGATGCCACTATCGCCAACCGAATTGCCGACTTGACAATTTTTGTGGCGCGTATCGGCCGCCTCGATCGTCGACAGCTCCCCGACATCGAACGCCTTTATACCGAAAACAAGCTAAACAATATGGCACTTCTGCTCAATGGAGCCGAAATATCCCACCGATATGGTTACTACGGTTATTACGGATATGGTTATGGCAATTACGGTTATGGCTATTCCTATGGGAAAAACAAACAAAAGAAACACAAATCCAAACATACAAAAAACAAATAATATATCACAAAGATATGAAAGAAAAAAAACAGTATGAGGCCCCGGCAACCAGGCTTGTCAGGGTAGAACTCGAAAGCGACATTTGTGCCGGGTCTGAAGGACAACCTGTTCACAAAGACGAAGACCGACACATCAACATCAATCAACAAGATAACGGTGGTTCGGTAGATTTCACCACTTCAGGCAATAACAATTGGGACTAATCATACAATCAGCAATGGAACGAAAGAAACGACATCTCAAACCAACCCTCGTTGCATTCACATCCTTAGCCCTGTTGGCAACCGGATGTAGCGAGCACTCTGACGAACCCACGCCGGGTATCAAGGCTAAAAGTGGGCAGGCCATCTCCTTCTCATCGAATGCCGGTGCTGTGTCTCGCTCTATCTATAGCGAAGATGACGAATATCAGATTCACTGGGTCAATGGCGACGAATTAAACATCTTTTCTAACGAAGCGTGGGTAGGCACACCAGGCACAGACAATGCCGACCCGGTCATCCTACCGAAAGAGCACGTCGCTGGGTATAAAGTGACCGAAGCTAAGGATACACTCACACACGGTTTTATTAATCCGCTGGATCCAGACCAAATGATGCTATGGAGCAGCCACGACGCTGACCATACCTTCTACGCTGTTTACCCCAAGAGCCGTAATATCAGCATCACCGAGACCATTTCGATGCAATACCACACCAATCAGCAGTGTGCAGGTATGCAATCGGACGGAAACGGGAATTATACCACCAAACCCGATATGCGCAACGCTTATATGGTAGCCAAAAATAAAGTCTCGGCTGCAAATACAGCTCATGTGCTGCTGAATTTCGACCCGATCATGACCACGCTCGACCTCACTGTCACTGCCGGCAAATACGAAGTGGGTACTGGTATTATACAGCCTATCACCGTTACGGGTGTGAGCGTGATAATGCCCAAGTATCTCAAGAACGGCGAATTTATCTACGATATGAACGCCGGCGTCGACACATCCACCGGTCATGCCGACGGCGGATGGCATCTGACCACCGTAGAGGAGGGCACTGAATCGGTATTTGTGGGTATAGTCGACGACCGCGACGGCGCGAAGAACCACTACCTTGACCTGTTCGAGGGTGAGACGCTGAAACTTATGGCCTTCCTCCCTCCGATGGATGTCGATAAGTATCAGATCAAAATTCACACCACCTCAGGCTACGACTTTGTAAAGACCGTAAGTGGTACTGACATCTCAAACACTATCAACAAACGCAGCCGCATAAAAATTACCCTACCCAACATCTATCCCGATGGGGCAGAGTATATCGGAGAAGGCACAGAAGCTAAATCGGGTAATTCTTGGATGTCGCGTCTGCCCGAATCGACTCCCATCACCAAACTCTCTATCCCCGGCTACAAGTGTAGCAAAGACATCACTGTCCAGCAGCTTCAATATTTGCTCAACCATGGTGTTCGCGCCTTCGATTTGGATGAATTCGGAAAATATAATCTTGCCGTTCAATATGATTTTGACATGGATGCGAAATTAATCTCTGTATTCGATGATTTTATCAAAGAACATAAAGGCGAAACTTTGTTTGTCTGGATAAATACAAGTTCAGGTCTTGCCCATTGGAAGCAATTACCGTCAAATTGGAGTGCTGCTCCTGACAATTTTTTGAGTACCACACTGGCTGATAAGAACGTGAGAGGAAATATTTTGGCATTCGAAGTTCATAGTAATTCATTTATTCCAGCACAAGGAACTACCAAATCTCCTAAGTTCTTTAACTATAATAACACAGATAAACTCTCGTTCGATGGTGACTGGAAATGTCACTACCTTAAGGACGGCAATAACAAGACTGTGTTCAACAGCTTGTTCCCCACAGATATCAACAACGAACTTCCTCAGACCGGTTATACCGGTATCGTTATGATACCTGACGCTGATAAGGCTTATAAAGATGGGGCCTATACCTACAGCGACTTCCTCATTCAGGGCATTATCGACTGCAACTATAAGTTTAATCTCAGAAAAAAGTAAACCAACCAGATCATGAGAATAATAGCATTAAGCATTTTAGGATTAGCCTCCTGTGGCCTCTATGCGCAGGGGTCCACGCAGAAACCTGACAGCACTTTCACCAAGGTGGAGGATTACTTCGTTACCGATAATCCCCACCGTGTGATTACCAATCCTGGAAAAAGCAACTGGTATGTGACCGGTGATGCCGGTGTCAACGCATTCTTCGGCGACAAGCATGTGGGAGACTTCAAATATCGACTCACACCACAATTTAACATTGGGGTTGGTAAATGGATTGTTCCCTGGTTCGGTTTGAACCTCCAGTTTACAGGTTTCCGCTCAAAGAGTCACAAGAGCGTCGACACTGATCTTTATACTCGTGACGAGCCCATGCAGACCGACAAGCATGGTAACAACTATTGGCAGGAAAACATCAAATGGTGGGATTTGGGACTGAACGCCACATTCAACATCACCCGTCTCATCTACGGCTACGAAGGAGACAATTCTCCCCGTCTGATGAATCAGATTATCGCTTCTGCAGGAGCCGGTTTTACCCATCACTACGGATTATCCTATGGTGAAGCCAACGAATGGAGCGCTCATCTTGAACTGCAATACAGCCGATTCTTCACTCCGGCCAAAGCTGTGTCACTCGACGTAAAACTGCGCGGACTGTTCTACGAGACCAAATATGATGGATATTATGACTACGACGGTACAAATCTGCTTGATATGAACCTGTCGCTCAACGTCGGTGTCACTTACTACTTCAAATATCGCGGTTGGGAGCGCAAGTCTACTCACACGACCATTTACAATCAGTATAATCAGGCTAAGATTATGGAACTCAACGAGGAAATCAATCGTCTGCGTAATATGCCTGTGCCGGAAGAGAGTCAGAACACCAATATCGTAGACGTACTGAAAGACATCGTAACCTTCCCCTATCTCGTTAACTTCGTCATAGACAAGGTAGAGGTAGTAAACCGCGAACGTGTCAACCTCGGAGTCGTCGCCGCAATGATGAAAGCTACTCCCGACCAAAAGTACCTTATCACCGGTTATGCCGACAAACATACGGGTACAGTGAAACGCAATGAATGGCTGGCCAAGAACCGCGCTAAGAATACCTTCACAGTCCTTGTTGAAGAGTTCGGGGTGCCGGCGTCGCAGCTTATTCTCGACGACAAAGGTGGTGTAGAGAATATGTATTACGACGATCCGCAGCTCAGCCGCTCGGCTATTATAACTCCCTACGAAGAAAAAGAAAAATAACAATAACCATCAATATGAAATTCAGAAATCACATTTCAAAACTCATAATATCATGCACGGCGCTTCTTGCGCTTGGCATGACTTCATGCCAAGATGATGAGTTGTTATATGACAGGCCCACATCTTCAACACTATCCCGCACCGTAGGAGAGGGAACCAACACCGGCGGCCTCGTCCAGAAGTCCGACGGTACGTGGATAGCTACAAGCCGCGTGCCCCTCGTCGGATATGGCCGCCTCCTGAACAACATGGCCAATTCAGCCGTTTCAGTCGGTGCTATCGGTGTTGAGAGTGATAATCTCACTGACCTTGACATTACCAATCATTACAGCCCGACCTATGCAGTAATCGGTGCTGACGTTGTATATGGACAAGTAGCGTCGGTTAAGGATATCAACCATGTATATGCCCCCGGACAAGTAGCCGGTTTCGTTGTCAAGACCCCAAGTTCGGGAGTACTGAATCTCAATCTTCTTCAGCAGATGGAATTGGTCACCTCATATCGCGGTGTGGAGCAGGAGCGTAAAACCGTTACCACTTCGAGCAATCTGCTTGGTCTGGGGTTAGGCAACGTCAGCGTCGGACAGGAGAATATGCTTGTAACTCTTGAGGCCGAATTTACAAAGCAGTTCGATGAAATTCGTCTGGACAAAGGTGGAGTAAACGCGGATGTGATAAAGGATGGGCTTGAAGTTTACTATGCTTTCGTTGGCGAAACCGAAAGAGAACCGGTAATCACATCTACCTTCCCCAATTGTAGCACCGATACCAGCGACCCTTTGAGGGAAAAAAAACTGATTGACAGTGATCTCAAAAACGGTCCGGGATTCGGTTTAATCGCAGCAGGACGCTGGAGAGTTAACTTTGGTGAAATAGTAGAAGCCGGTAGTGAAGTCGGGTTCTACATCACTAGCGGTTCGCTGCTTAAACTCGGCGTTGGAAGTACATGGATACTCAGAACGTTCGATGAAGAGGGCAAGCTAATGGACGAGATGTCGTCGACCGATATTGTCAAACTTGGCCTTGCAAGCGGCGAAGATGTGTTTTATGGTATGCTGGCGAGTGGACGCTGTAGCGGAGTCGAATTTGCCTTCGGGGGTGTAAATGTGGATCTTGGCGGAGGTACTGTTCACTATGCCTACGTAAGAAAACCTGTGAAGGTTGACTCAAGCTCGCTGTATTCAGCAACCGACGTAACTATATATAATCCCAATTACCGATTCCCGCCAGCCATGGAGGGCAAAGTGAGCTATGAACTCGTTTCATATCCTGTCGGGGCAAATCCAAAAATTGAAGTAAAAAACGGAGAAACAGTGCTGACCGGTATGAGCGTTACAGGTCCCTACGTCGTAATGGCCAAATTTACCGGTCCGGATGGCGTTGAAGTAACGCAAAAATTCACAGTTACCCGAGGTCTTAACGCCCAAATGCTTTGCGAGAATACCGCACTCATTAATGTTGATGGCCAAGAACCTCGATTTCGCGCTTATAAGCCTGATGGATTTCCCGGCATTACTGTACTTGGTGTTTCAGGAACCGAAGGGTCTATGAATAACATAGTTGACGAAAACACAACCAACTGTGTAAAGTTCCAGAAGAATCTCCAAGTAACGCTGGCAGCAAACACTCCGTTTGTTGCAGTTGAGACCATTGATCACTCCTCAATCAAAGGTAGCATTAAGAATGCGCGAGTGGGATTCGTTGTTGACAACAATTCTACTTTCCTCAAAGCCGACGTATTGAAGTTTTTCAGAATAGTGCTTAAAAAGAATGGTCAAGTAATCAGCACTGAGCTCGCCAAGGGCGCAGTCACCGTAGGTCTGATCAAAAACAATTATCAAAATCAGACCCTCACTCGACTGAGTGTCAACACTGACAAGGATTTCGACTGCATGGAACTTCAGGCTATTGAACCGATTACAGCGAATATCGCTACTGAGTTCAGCGTGTTTTACGCATTCTGCGAAGATCAACAGTTGGAATGCTCAAATCCGGGCGACGACTGTATGCAGCTTATCACAAACGCTAACTATGGGGCTGTTCCTTCATGGAAACTGAGCGGTCTTGCCTCCGTAGCAGCTAATGTTACAAATCTAGGTAACATTGTTGACTCTGACATCAATTCCTACGGTACAATCGTGCTTCCGGTTAATGCCGGAACCAAATCTGAACTCTCAATTAAGTTTAATGAGATAAAGGCATCGGCCGATGCTCCGCAGACAGTGGGCTTCATTATCAAAAATGATGTAGACTTGATTAATCTTATCGGTGTAACGCAGTTATTTGCCTACAACAGCGACGGTATAGAAGTCGCTAAGATAGAAAAGTTCGGTGTACTTGACGTGGAACTCACCAACGACAAAACCTATTTTCCCATAACGGTAGAACAACCCTTCTCTGAACTCCGGCTTATCACAGGTGACGGCGTTAATGTGGGTGACGGACTGAATGTCTGCGGCATATTCATCAAGCCTGACCTTGATGGCGACGGTGTGCTCGACTGTGTTGGCGACAACGTAGTCTCAGGTGTTTATGACTTTAAGGCTCTATCGTCTGACATTTGCATTGGCGACCTACCGGAGTTCTCCATTGTTGGTGCTCAGCCTGATTATCCATTCTTTATCCGATTCTTTGAGGTTAATTCCGGCGATAACCCCGTATTCTCTTATAAAGTTAAGGCTGCCGGCGATGACATTACCAAAAGCCATACGCTTATTGCATGGGACGATGCAGAGGCTGAGGCTTTAAAAGAATTCTGTGCCTCGACTGCAAGCGCGGGTCAGTACTCGGTGCGTTTCTACTCATCTGAATCTGGTACAGAAGAGGACGCTCTCTATATGGAGATTCATCCCAAACAAACTGCTTGGAAGGGTAGCGCTTCCTCCGACTGGACCGACTGGGATAACTGGGACAACGGCGAGCCGTGGGATTGTACGGATGTCGTGATTCCCTCGCAGGCTCATCTCGGCGGCACAGCCAAGTATCCTGTTTTAAAGAAGGACGGTGATTATTATTGCCAGAATATTCACTTCGGGGCAGGAGCCACCCTCACCGGACAGAACTATCTCAAATACTCCGGTAATGTATTCGTAGACTATACATTTGAGTCTGATGACTATATGCTCATGTCTGCTCCTCTTAAAGGTATGGTGACCGGCGATATGTTCGTTCCCGGTAATGGATGGGAACTCAACTCTGGATGGAATGCCGACAAGTGGAGCAGCTACGAAAACTATTTCGAGCCTCTTACTGCTGAAAACTACATCGAGCAGCGAACTGCCCCCATCATCTATCAGCGTTTCTGGGATGAAAAGGTTACAAATGTGACAATGTCGCGTGCGGCAAGTAATTTGATACTCAATGCAGATTTCAACAATTGGTCGCGCTCGTTCAATGCCGTTTCTACCGGATATGAACTCGGTCAGGGTTTTGCGGTAAAAGTGCGTGACAATAAATCCAAGGTAACAATGCACTTCCCGAAATCACATACTGTATACCACTATTACGATGCCGCAGGTAACAAGCTGAATAAGACTGAGTCAATTGCTCGCGGTACCAATGCCGGACATCTCTGGACTGATGGTGTTAAGGATATGTCTAAGATGACTGTTCCTCTGAAACGAATGACTTCAGGCACCGTCTTCTTATTCGGCAACCCGTTTATGACCAAAATAAATGTAGGCGCACTGAAGAACGCTAATTCTTCAGTAATCTCCATACAGAAGTACGTTCCTGACAATGGCGGCCAATATGTTGAGATGGATGACACGGAGTCCATCAAGCCAATGCAGGCAGTATTCTTGATTATCGAAGCTCCTGCAACGGAAATGAAGGTTGCATTCTCTGCCGATGTATTCCCCAACGCTTAAAATAACTCCCGAAGCCATGCTCGGTGACTTTGCCCGAAAGGATGAAGCCACCGAGCTTCGCTTTATACCGACGGGAATGAGTATGTATCCCTTTATTATCGGAGGCCGTGATGTCATAAGGATCAAAAGACTATCGAAACCGAAGGAGGTACGTAAACTTGACATCGTGGCAGCGTATATCGACGGTAAGGGATATGTTGTGCATAGAGTTTATGCCGTGAATGGTCACCGACTCACATTGATGGGCGACAATAATCTGATTGTTCAGGAAGATTGCTTGCTGTCAGATGTGGTAGGTATAGTGACATATATAAATGATAAGGACTGTAATTCACCACAGTTCAGAGGCCTGTCTGAGATATGGGTGAGGCTAAGATGTGTGCGAAGATATCTGCTATGGATTATCAGGAGAATAGATCAGCGTATATGAGAAAGGATAATTTTATATCAATAGTGTCTATACTTGCAGGACTGTCAAAAAAAGAAATTGCAATAAGTACACTATCAGGCCTGATTAGAATCGGGGCAGCGCTGAGTTTCGTAGCAGTTTCCAAGCGTATGATTGATATTGCGACTGGTAGTGCGGAGGGGGATATTTGGGTCTTCGCGATACTTATGGCAGCGTGCGTAGTTATTCAACTTTGCTCCGGGGCAATCAGTACCGTGGTGGAGAACCGCAGTGAGATAGTGCTGCGAAATACACTACGCGGCAGACTTTTCCTTCATATTGTCAGAGGAGACTGGGTAGCAGTATCCGAATACCATAGCGGCGACGTAGTATCGAGATTGAACGATGATGTAGCCACTGTAACCAACATGGTTTGTCGCGATATACCCTACGCATTAATTACCATAGCCCAATTGGTGGGAGCAACTATATTTCTTCTCTATCTCGACATCCGTCTCGCGGCGGTAATTGTCGTTATCATGCCAATCTCCATTCTTGTAAGCCGATTTTATATCCAACGTATGAAGTCAATAAACTCTCAGTTACGTACTGGTGAAAGTCGACTCAGTGTAAGTGTACAGGAGGGTGTGAGAACTCATACGCTGATTAAGACGATGTCGGGATATGATTCTGTTGCAGATGAATACCACATTCTGTCTGATACAATTCGCCGATTAACCATGCGTAGGACACGTCTATCGCTATACTCAAAGAGCATAATCCAGGCTGGATTTGCTTGTGGCTATACGGCTGCGTTCATCTTCGGCATTTACGGGTTGAGCAATCACGCGATTACGTATGGAATAATGACAGCTTTTCTGCAGCTCGTCTCGCAAGTACAGCGGCCAACTCTCGAATTGAGTAAGATTGTTCCGTCAATAGTGCGAACAATGACAGCAACAGAAAGAATACAGGAGCTGATTGATATTCCGCAAGAACGCGCTGAAAATGGATTTTTAATCGAAGGAAAGCTTGGTATCCGATGCAAGAACATCTCGTACAAATATCCGAAATCCACCGATTTAGCTCTACATGATTTGTCATGCGACTTCCGTAGCGGAGGTGTAACAGCAGTTGTAGGGAAGAGTGGTAGCGGAAAAACCACTATGTTCAGGCTGCTTTTGGGACTTATTACCCCAACAAAGGGAGAAATTACTATCTATAATGAGAAAATAGAATATCCAGTTTCGGAGTCCACGCGAGTGAATTTTTCGTATGTGCCACAGGGCAATTCGCTTGTCCGCGGGTCTATTTGGACAAATCTTATGCTGGGAAATCCTTCGGCAGATGAAAAGATAATATCTGAAGCCCTAAAGACTGCCTGCGCCGAATTCGTCTATTCTTTACCCGGAGGACTGGACTTCATATGTGAGGAAGACGGGAAAGGATTAAGCGAGGGACAGGCTCAAAGAATCGCGATAGCTCGCGGAATTATACATCAGAGTCGTATTCTTTTGCTTGATGAACCCACTTCAGCACTTGATGCACCTACGTCAAAAAAGCTATTGGCAAACTTGGCGCAGAGAAATCGTGAAAAAACAATAATCATTATAACACATAGCGTAGAGGTCGCTGATCTCTGCCAGTTCAAAATAGAATTATCATGAAAATTAAAATAATAATATTGGTATGGCTATTGGCATATGTTTGCGGCCTTCGGTGCTATGCTGCGGAAACACCAATCGTTTCGTTTGATAAAACGACCGTGGATTTTGGCGAATTCAGCGAGACAAATGCCCGACAGCGAGCTGTTTTCTCAATTCATAATACCGGAAATGCTCCTTTGATTATTATAAGCGTGAGAGCCACATGCGGATGCACCACTCCGACTTATACCAAGACACCTATCATGCCCGGCAAAACCGGGACCATCACTGTAGATTATAATGGGAGAAATCGAGCAAAGGGCCCGTTTAGTAAATCAATCTATGTAAGAACTAATGCCTCCAGAGATCAGATACGACTGCAAATTAAGGGTAATATGCAATCATCTGATAAAAAGGCGGAGAAATAGCATCTCAAACAGATACCTTCTCAGTAATTGCCATTTTATTTGTTTGAGATACTAAACATATCGCTGATGATACTATTACATCATTAGCCAACAAATAACATATTAGAAACATCATGTAATTTCTAAAGAGCAGTCAACCCTCATTCAATAATTTGGGTTGACTGTTCTTTTTATATGCAATACTCAGTATGGCAACTGCAAAAAAGATGAAAAGCAAGCCTGAAACTGACGAAAGATATGCGGCTGCGTTGCATCTATACCGAACTACAAATATCTCATCTAAAGAAATATGTGAACAGACTCATACTCCACTTTCGGGATTTAAAAGGTATCTATATACGTACCACAGGGAATTGATGTTTGCCCGTTATGGGATACTCCTTTCAGCTGATCAAGCACATAAAACCAAACTCAGAGAATCTAAGGGACAATCACCGGCAGCACGTGCAAAATATCACGATGCAATTATGGCATGTGATGATATCGAGTATATTGAATACAATATCTCTCAGATTGCCCGCATCTTTCATCATTCTCCGGGAGGATTGGCACAACAGTTGCGAAGCCATTTTCCGGAAATTCTTGAACGCAGGGAACGAGAAAGACATCGGTTAGGTGTAAATGATAATTTTCGGCGAGGAGCACCGGAATGGTGTAAAGAACAATATGCAGAGGCTATAGAACATCTGCGAAATAGTGATGATACAATTCGGCAAACAGCCGAAAAGTTTAATCTGTCCTTTACCGGATTGAGAGGACATCTATTATATTACCATAAAGAACTTGTTGAAAAAAGAGAATACAAAAGAAAGAAGGCTAAAGGCACGAAGAATATTGGATCTCTAACAGGAAAAGGTACAATACACAGCCCTTCAAAAGAACAGGATGAAAGATATGAGGAGGCCATACGCCTTTATCGCACAACCCCAATGACTATGAAAGAAATTGTTGAAACCATCGGTATCACTCTAAATGGTTTCAGGAATTATCTACGTATGTGGCATATCGACTTGATGCTTGAGCGTCGCGGAATAACTGGGGTAGATGATAAAGAACAAGCACTCCGAACATCTAAACAGTATCATAAATCAACAGCTTCAAAATATGCTGAAGCTATTGCCCTCTTAAAGAACGAACCCCAAGCAACGGCAGAAGTAGCAAAAAAATTCAATCTTCATCCTGATTGTTTAAGAGAATACCTCTATGAGCATGAGCCGGAACTGGCAAATCAGCTCGGAATGACAAGATTACCCAATGGCAAACTCGTATTAGCCCGTAGTGCAGAGAAGTATGAAGAAGCTATCAGACTTTACGAGACGACTACTGAGCCACTTAAATGTATTGCACGGAGATTGGGTATAACCTACAATAGTCTAAATGGTTTTGTGAGAAGGAATTATCCTGACCTTATAGAAATTCACAACAAGCTTGTTGAAGTAGAGCAGAGTCAAAAGCGTGAACAGCAAGAAAAAGAGGCGGTTCTTCATACTCAACAACTCATAGCAGAAGAAAAAAAACGAATCATTAAGGCTCTGAAATCAACTGGAAATAATCGACGTCAAGCAGCTAAATTATTAGGAATATGCAAATCAACTCTTTACAATAAGTTAAAACAATTCAACATAGATTAGATTCAAAATCTAACACTAACTAGAACTTATCAATCCAAATTACAAACGTATTATACAAAAGATTCTCATTGTAGATGCCTCCGAATCCGACCGTCGGCTCATGTCTGGCTTGCTTGTCAAGCACGGATATGAGCCGATTGCAGTTGAAAGTATGGAGGCTGCAAAGGAAGAGGTGGCAAAGCTGCCACCCGGCGCAGTCATCGTCGCGGACTACAAACTTCCCGACGGCTCCGCCAAAGAGTTAGTAAACTGGCAGAAGTCCTAGGGATTCTCATTCCCGGTTATCGCCATAGTGAACAATAGGACTTGCCCTGAAGCGACAGATGTCATGGAGAATCACGATGCTGTTGCTGTCATACAGCGTCTGGCCATCGACAAGGAGCTTGTTGACTATGTATCCCGGTATGTAAAGGATATTGATTCAGCAACTCCTCTTGATGAAAAACTGATTGACCGCCCAAGCGACGAGTTCAAGAAAGTCAAGGAGAAGATTGCCAGGCTTGCTACCTCAAACGCCAATATCATTATCTTCGGTGAGAGAGCGGCATGGGGAAGGAGCAGATTGCACGGGAAATCTACCGTCGAAGTTCCCGCATCGACAAGTCTCTTGCAGTCATTGAGTCAAGAAGTGCCGCACTTGTGGGCAAGCATAATCCTACGTCAACCGACAGCGAGATGCACTGCCGAGCCTGAGTTGCTTGATATGGTAGCCGACAAATCGTTTCGGTCCAACCTTTTCTTCAATCTGCGCGAGATGGATGTGACAGTCCTGCCGTTGAGAAAGTCGGGTGATGATATTCATCCTGTGGCGGAGTATTATCTTCAGATGTTCGCCGAACAATACGGGACATCGGTAAAACGCCTCGATGCTTCGTCGGTAAAAGCGTTGCGCCTCCACGACTGGCCGGGCAATATCCGGGAGTTGAGAAACGTAATCCGACACGCGGTCATAAATGCCTCAGGGGATTTAATTACGGCAAATGATATTAGCATCAGTCGTTCTTCTCCAAAGACAAGCGACAGCAGGAAACTCAACGATCCAACTGCTGAGAAGCAGAAGATAATCGAAGCTCTTGCTCAGACAGACGGCAACATTACCCAAGCAGCCAAGCTATTGGGGATAGGCCGCACGACACTCGACTACAAGATGAGAAATCACGGACTGAAAAAAACAGGTGTGTGAATACCTGTTAATTCACGGATTATTTACCTGTTGGTTGAATTAGATTAATGAATATTTTATCTGCCCAATTGGACGATGATTAACGAAATTAACATACTGCATGAATGTCATAGCCGCGATTTTACCTGCCATACGGGTAAAGAGCCTGCAGGATTGCTTGGCGTAGTTTCGTATCATCATGAGATTGTCGTTGAGTTGGGAGAATATAGTTTCTATACGTTTGCGGAACTTCTTGTATGCCCACGTTTGCGGACGCCGGTTTTTCTGATTCGACCGATATGGAACTTCAAGAGTAATATTGGCTGCCTCAAAAAGATTCTTCTGAACTTCAGCACTGAGATAACCTTTGTCTCCAAGCATCATGCAGTCATGATATTCCCAGCGTACATCATTGAGGAAATGGAGGTCATGGACGCTTGCCGCCGTCATGTCATAAGAATGTATGACACCACGTATGCCGCAGACAGCATGGAGTTTATATCCATAATAGTGCAGACCTTGCGAGGCACAGTATCCCCAATCCGGAGCGGCATCGACATTGTCGCGCCCCATTACACAACGCTTCGCCCTTGCGTTTTGACAGACCTTTACAGGCTTGGAGTCAATGCAGAATACGTCTTCTGTGCCGTCAATGGCGACAGCCACATCCTTGCGGATCTCTTCGGCAAGCCGGGCCGTCAGCTTGCGGCGTACATTGAACTGACGACGGCTGATCAGGTTTGGCAAATCGTCCTTGCATTCATTGTGCAGGCGATGAAACAGCAGGTTTTCACTGTCCAAGCCGAAAGCCTCGGCAGTTATGCCGAGAGCGATGACCTCGAGGTCGGAAAACTTTGGGACAACCCCACACCGAGGCACATTTCCAAGTTCATTCACACGATTTCCGGCGGAATACTTGCATATTCCGAGGATTCTGACGAAATTTGCTATGAAGTTGCGCATAAGCAGAGCAATAGTTCTTAGTAGTTTGGTCACCACTAATTTACTAATAATCTGTGATTTGTGCAACTTTTTCATTTATAAATAATTAGAAATTTAATTCAACCAACGAGTAATAGATATACTTATTTGAATATCGAGCTAAGTAGGAATGGCTTTAAGAAAAGAGAGCCTGTTAACGTAATGATTGACAAGCCAGTTCTCCTGAAAGATGGATATGATATACTATCAAACGAATTCCAATTCAATATAGAATATTTATCTCAAGAATTTTGCCTACCACAGGATGTTCTAAACGACATTTATCATGAGACACCTTTTGGATCAATCCAATTTGAACTTAAAAAGGCTATTCAATAATTCAAAGCAAGAGATGGTGATTTTGCCATCTCTTGCTTATATTAGGTGGGTTACTTTGATTTTCTTGTAGGTTTTGCCGGATATGCCGAGGGCTGCGAGCGTAGTATCTTTGATAATAAGCTCTCCCTTTTGGAGCGCGGCAATCTCGCTTTTGATTTCCTGGAAGTCGCGACCCGATACACCGAAGAGGTCTTTGATAACGCCATCAGCAATGCTCTGCTGCTTCATAATGAGCGGATATTGGGCGTTGGCGTAGAAGTCAAAGTGCTTGCTCTTGAACTGGTCCATATTCTGTGTAGCGAGAATGATGGATAAGCCTTTGTTACGCCCGACCGCGATAAGGTTGCGGAGCGGTCTATTGTCGAAGTCGAGCATATAGTGTGCCTCGTCTATGATTGTGAAGTGGCGTATCTGCACATAATCTTCGCTGACTACCTGCTTCGGAAGTTGCTCGTAGATGTTGTTGAGCTTCGAGATGATGAAGTACACGATTGCCTTTGCAATCGGGCCGTCCTTGGGGAAAGAATCCATCTTGACGATGAAGCACTCGTCGGTAAGATTTACCTTGTCGCTATCGGCAAACAGTTTGTTGCGGACAAGCTGTTTGAGGATTGACGAGATGCTATCGTCCTTGTCGGCATTAACCATGCGCGACTGGTATTCTTTCAGCATCAGCTCGAAAGTGATAGGCTTGCCGTTGGTCTTCTTGTATGCACCGACAATGGCTTCACTCAAACGGTTGCTCATATTCGCGCTCAACGTGCCTCGGTCTATTGCGCAAAGTGCATTAGCCATTTCCGTCGAGTAGAGGTTTATTTCGTTGAGCGGTCTGCCGGAGAAGTCCTTGAATGGGCTGAACGGTAGCGGCTCTTTGACGGGGTCGAGTATGCAAGCGTGGTCAACGTCGAAAAGGGTGAGCCAACTGTTGTTGGCAGGGTCGGAGAACTCGCCCTTGTAGTCGAACAATAGGAAGTTGACCGGGTAAGGCGAATCGGTGGAGATATTGCGGAACTGCTGAATCAGCACGGCGAGCAAATTAGTTTTGCCGGAGCCGGTGGCACCAGCAATAATAATTTGAGCATTGGTTACATTGCGGCTGTTGATGTCGAGGGTTGCATCGACATTATCAGCATACTCACCGATAAGCAATTCAAGAGCCGGAACTGAGTTAGTGGAGCGACCACCGCGGGTTTCGGCATACAGGAAAGCGTTCAGATTACTTTCCTCCATCAAGTAATCAAGTCCGCTATATATTTCTTGTGCGACAATACGGGCGACAGTACGGTTGTCGCGCCAATCAACATCACAATCCTTATAGCGCAGTTTCAGCAGAGCGGAGAAAAGCGAGCGTTTGTTATCCTTGGTAAAGAAGCTGGGCTGAATACGTTGGCTCGACTTGTTGAGCTGAACTTCATTCAGCCGCTCAATCGAGCGTTTATCGGGAAGATTGAGGCTCGCGATAAGGCAGATGCGCATAACCTTATTCCATGTCAGGACAATGGACTTGCCCTGTCCTAACTGACGTGAGAGATTAAGTTTGCGCTCCAGAATCTCTTTCAGGGGGAGAATATCTTCGATGATATTCTCCGCTTGGGTGAGGTTGTCTAATACTACTTCCATATCAATCGCAGAGTTGTATTCCGAAATAACCGTCCTCGACGGTGGTGTTTTGAGCCTCGATGTTGCGCTTCAATGTATAAGAGCGCGACACGAATCCGGCAATTTTCTTATAGTCGCTGTCCTTGCGGATTTCCGAAGTGGTGCAAAGTAGGATAGTCTGGTCGGCGAGCGAAGGAAAGTATTCCTCCATCAGCACGTCGCGGCTTTCCTCGTCGAGCACACCCATCACGGTATCAATCATCACAGGCGGATTGTAGTCGCCGAGGTTGCGCAGCACTTTGAGAAGCACCTGAATGAAAATCTGCTTTGAAGCGGCGTTAAGCTGATTGAGCGAGATTTCATTACCAGCCTTATGATAGAGCTTGATGTTGAAGTCTTGCATTGAATCCGACAGTTCGACACGAGAAATATAGCCTTTGTAAGATATGAGCAGCTTGTTAAGCTGTTCGCGCATATCTTCCTCTATTTTCTCTTTCTTGCGGCGGAGCAACGAGTTAACAACATCGTCGAAGAACGGTCGCAGAGCAACGAGCGTGTCATATTTGATGTCAGGCTCTTGCTGAATCTGCACGTCGATGTTGTGGATTTGGCGGTCAAGTTTCTTAATAGCCCCCTCGCGGTCGGTGTATTCCTTTTTGAGAATGTCAAGCCTCTGCTTGGCATCTTCAAATTCCTTAATGATTGTAGCGTTGCCACCGATAAGACTGCCACGAAGAATATTGATCTGCCTTGTCTGATTTTCGAGAAGATCAAGGCGGGTTTCCACGTCTTGATGCAGTCGGTCGAGAGCTATAAACTCATTAACGGCGTTAGCTTTAATGAGGTCTTGCAACGCTTCGATTTCCGAATCGTCGAGGAAAGAATACTGGTCGACGCTTTCAAGCTGCTTTTGAGTGCGCTGAACGTAATTTATAATTTCGTCAGCATCCACGTCCTGCGGGCACAGGACTTTGCTTTTCATATAGGAGATGATTTTTGCGGTTACTTCCTTGATTTGTTCAAAGGTAAGCAGCCCCTCTTGCTCTTGCAAGAGGGCTTTCTTCTGCCGCAAAATATCGTCTACTTCCGGGGTTATGCTTTCGGCGAGCTTCGGGAAGAATACGTTGAGTTCCAAAGTATCGACCACGGATTTGAGCTGCGAGTTATAACGAGTGGCAAGGTCGTTGGTTTCGGTGATGCTCGTTTCCAGTCCTTCAATCTTACGCTGTGTTTCAGCGTCGATCTTCAAACCCTCTTTGGCGGTGTCATAGCTTTCTTGCATCGCCACGATTAGCTTGTAGCATTTATCCTGTTCTGCGATGTTGACATTTTGAAGCGTTTCGAGTTCATTCTTTTGGGCGACGAGAGAGTTGTATTCGTCCTGTTCCTTTTGGGCTTCAAGGCGGCGAGCCGCCCATTCTTGCTGAACGTGCTGTGCGGCACGTTTGAGCTGCAAGTATTTGTTGAAGCCCATCACGCTCTCGATATTCTCCTTGATGATTTGAGCGAACACATTCTCTTTGAGAAGTTCGCTCGACTGCATGGCATCGAAAAGGAAGTATTTAGAGAGTTCTTGCGGCAGGTTGGCTTTGATAATCTTGTTGACCTGCTGCTCCTGTTCGGCTCGGATAGCCATAGGCGTAGCCGTGCCATAGACAAACGGAGTGCCGTCCATATTGAGCGAAACGCTCTCAACCGGCATATCGCTTGGGTTGAGAATATAGGTGCGCTTCAAGATATACTTCTTTTTCTGACCGAGCACAAGCCCCTCGAATGTAAGTTCGAGGGAGATTTCGGGCTTGACAGTGCCGACGGCACCATTGTTTAGAAGTTCCTTGAAGTGGTCTTTGTCCTTAATCTTCAACCCATAGAGCGCACCGCAGATAGCCTCGAACAAGGTTGTTTTACCACCGCCGTTCAGACCGCCTATAAGGATTATAGGGCGGTCGCTCTGCACCGACAAGTCGAGGTCGAGCGAGAGATACGTCTTATAGTTGCGGATTTTTACGTTCTTGATTATCATTGCGGACGGAGTTGTTGAATAGCGTCGCTGATAATCTTCTCGGCGTCGCTGTCGAGCATTTCTATTTTATCGACTTTCTCGGCGTGGTACTTGCGGAGTATGTCTTCGCTCAACCAGTAGAAGTCGATATGATGCTTTTCGCAAAGGGCTTCGATAAGGTCGAGGTCTTCTTTGCGAATACCATAGTGCAGAAATTTTTGGTCTAATCCTTTTGCCATAGGTTAGATATATTGTTGCGGGTCGAATATATCCCAGTTAGTCGTATCAGATGTGCCGAGCTTCACGTCGAGCGGAGCGGGCGAATATAGCCAGTTGCCGAAGTCGTCGGGTATGATGATGCCGCCGTGGAGCTTCTTGCCCTTGTTTTCGGGAAGCTGCATATACTCCCACAGGGCATTGTGCTTGTAAGGAGCCTCCGGGTCGCTGTTTTCCGTCTTCGTGTCGAAAAGGAAAACATCACCGCTGTTCATGCGGATAATGAAGTCAACATAGAACAAAGCTTTTTCGCCGAATGAGTTGGTGTAGCCAATGGCGTAATGGGCTTTGCCCTGGTCGCCATTCTTGTACCACCACTCAATCGCGTTGCTTTGAGATTCAAGGAAGTTCGCAAAAGCGTGTTCCACCGTTGAAGCTCCTTTGTATTCCATGAACGGCAGCAGTGCGTGGTAGTCGATCTGCGGCTGTTCGTTGAACGTATCGACGGGGTAAGCACGTTCCGCCGGAACGACCCAGTCGTAGTGCTTGAAGGCACGTCGCTTTGCCGCAGCCTGACGGATACGCAGTTTCTCGGTGTACTTGTGAATAGCCTTTGCGATAAGACGCTCAAACTTCGGGCGGTTATGATGCACATTATCATTGGAGAGGATAATCTTCATTGCATCATACTCGAATACCTCAAAGAGTTCTTCCATAACTTCTTTGAGGGCACCTCCGAGCGTCTTGACGCTGCGCTGTTCATAGTCGTTACCGAGCAGTCGCTTGCAGAAAGCGAGGTACATAGCGGTGAGGTCGGCTACATTGTTGATGTATGTAGCTTTGCTCTCGACAATCTTTGTGCCGACCTCGCCGGTCATATCGAGGTCTTTAACAATGTCGGTGCTTACGTTCTTGACGTTGAAGTTGATGCCTCGCTGACTTATGGCCGCCTGTCGGTTGCGGTATGTTTCGCTCGTTACGTCCACGCTTTCATCTGACGGCTCACTGTCGCCGAAAAGCATATCCTCGGTAAAGAGCGACAACTGCCCGGACGAAAGCCCCCATTCCGACGTAAAGGTGTTTTTCAAAATGCCTTTGAAGTCCGTGCCGAGGCGGTTTCGGTCGGTAGAAAGTCGCTCACTGTATTCCGAATCGAGCACAATGTTGTTGATACCTTCGCGGCGCAGGGCAACGACGTTAGTAGATAGATAATCCATATCGTCCTTGACGATTTCGATTATATCTTTTGAAAGGTTAGTGAAAACGTAACCTTGATTGAGTCGTTGGTCGGTGTAATATTTCTGCTCCGGCATTCGGAGTATTCGCCCGACGGTCTGCGCGGAGAACTGGAAGCTCTCAATCTTTCGGAAGATAAGAAGCACGGCAGCACGGGGGCAATCCCAGCCGAGGGCGATGGCTTGCTTGAAAAGCAATGCCTCGGTGGGGTCGTTGGATCGGTCTATTACGTCGAGGTTATCGGTCTTTTCTCCCGACAGCCAAATGGCGAGCTTGCCATTTGTGGTGTTGATGCCGTAAGCATCGAGAGTGGCGATAACCTCGTCTTTAACTTTGGTATCGTCGGCGGTCAGATTCTCGCTGCTGTCATTGGGGAGCTGAATCAGCAAGAGCGGGTTAATCTCCACTCCGAGTTTTTTATAAGCGTCGGCGAGTTCCTTGCGCTTTTCCAGAGCAAGCCAAATGAGGTGTTGGTTGAGTGAGCCGTGAGGGTCTTTGAAGTCGAGAGCCGGATTAAGGACGATGTTTTCCTTAATCATTTCTTCCTCGATGACTTTCTCACGGGGCACGTTGACTTGCTGTTCGCCATTGGTCTGCGGTGTCGCAGACACTCGGATTTCAACCTTGGGCTGAATAGTGGCGAGCACCTTTTCCGACTTTTTGGCGTTCTTGCCGCCAAACATATGTTCCTCGTCGATCACAAGCACGATAGGTATGCCGTTATCGTCTTGTGTGCGGCGAGTAATATCATAGAGCGAAGCCGAGTTTTCGGTTTCGCGGACCATCAGGTTTTTGTCCTTGTTGATGCTCTCCCAGTTTACAAAGAGAATTTCGCCCGGCTTTATGTAGCCGTCGGCGGAGTGGTCGAGTTCATCGTATATAACAGGACGCAGGGCGCAATTCTCGGTAAAGTAGTTCTTCATCTTGAAGTAGCTCTGCTCGTGCAGTTTATTTGGAGCAATCCAAATATAAGCTACTTCGGTGCAGGGAGCATCGGGACGCTCGGCGAGTTCCTGGGTGAGCCGCATAAGCATCTCCGATGCCATCACGGTCTTGCCGGAACCGGTGGGCGACTTGAAAACGAGCGTGTGGCGGTTGCCACGCAGACCGAGCAAGTCGATGGTCTTGTTTACAAGTTCATCAACGGCTTTCTGCTGATAGCGTATTTGTTTCATTCGTCGCCTCCTTCCTCTGCTTCATTGTCGCCGAAGTCAAGGGTGGCTTGTGCTTCGGCGGCTTCGGTTTCTTTGCCTTGCAAAGCGACTGCGTAGATAGCCTCAATCTCGGTAACGAGATCATCGACGAGGAATTTGGGTTTGCGTTTGGGTAGCACTTTTTGGTATGCGTCGTAGATAGCTTGCGGCAGGGCGCACAGCTCTACGCGGTCTTCCACTTCGGCAAATTCATCATCGTAGGCATAGCTTCCATGCGAGAAAACATATACTTTGATTTTCTCGCCGTCCGGCATTGTCTTGATAATGTCGGCGATGAACGGTATAGCCTGTTCCTCGTAGATAACGAGCATACGCTTACCGCTATTCTCGAAAAAGCGGGCATACTTCGGATTCATTTTGCGACCTCCAAACGGCGCCTCCGTGTAAAGGTCGTTCTTGATGCAGAGAAGCCCGGTGGAAGCCTGAACGAGTTCGCGCATATTTTTGACCGAGCGTTCACGCGGCAAAAATTCAGTGCGATAATATCGGAGATTGTTGTCGGCAAGTCCGGCAACTTTCTCTCCGTTTGGTTTCGTGTAGCCAATAATAATATTACGATTTCGAATATACGTTACATCCTCGCAGATATTATTTTCGTTATTTGTGCATAATATGCATTGACGATGTCCGTTTGTTGCTACATTCAACTGCATAGTAGCATCAAGAGTGGTACCAGAACCAGCAAAAAAATCAAGAACTATTCCATTGTTAGGACAAAACCATTCAATAAAAAGTTCTATCATTTTCTCAGGCTTCGGGTTAGTGAACTTACCAGATTCTCCTAATATGTTATTTAGATATTCCGTTTGTTCGCTACCCATGCCGAATTCAGGTAGCAATGAGGGAGGTGTTGTAACCCCACGCTCTTTGCGACACTTAATCTTTCCAGTTGAATTAAAATAAAACTCGATAATTCGCTGACCTTTCGTATCGAGAGTTTCTTGCCCTGCAAACCAAGATGTCATTTGCTTCTTCTGGGTCCAACCAGCTGACAAAGTGACTGGAAAACGTGTCATGCCATTTTGAGCTTCAAAAACACCATCAACAACAGTTACTTTTTCGCTATCGCCATAAGTGCCTGAAAGAATTGTGCCATCGGGAGCTTCAAATTTGGTGCCAGCAGGGAACGTAAATTCAGAAGCAGGGTTTTTAACAGATATTTTTTTCATCGCACCGGCTTCAATGACACCATCAGCTTTTGATAGTACATTTTTAATTTTACGCTTACATTTTGCATAAACAAGAATGTACTCATGGTATTTCTTGAATGTCCCTTGCTGTTGAGAGTGTTGCTTATTCCAAATCAGACATCCCAGGAAGTTCCAGTTATCGGGATTTGAAGAATACTCAAACACTTCATCACACATAAGTTTTAGCTGTGCAAAACTATAATCATCAATGGAGATGAACATTACACCTGTTTCACGAAGCAAATTTTGTGCGATAGAAATTCGCTTTTTTAGGAAAGATAGCCATTTGCTATGGCGAAAGGTATCTTCCTTATCAACATAGTTATCGTTATACTTGAACTCATCGTCTTTGCCAGTGTTGTATGGCGGGTCAATGTAGATAACATCAACCTTGCCCGCGTGAGTGTAGGATAGCTCGGTGAGCGCGGCGAGGTTGTCGCCCTCGATTATGAGATGGTTGGGAGCGTCAGGGTTGTCTGATATTATCGGGTGGACTTTATCGTCGTTGCGCTCGACGAGGACAGGGAGGTCTTCGCGAAGACGTTCCTCGATGTCTTCGGGCTTTTCTTCCCATACAAGCCCGTACTTCTTATGTCCTCGTATGAGTTCAAGCAACGCGGTTTTTTCCTCGTTGCTCAACCCATCAAGGGCTTGTATCTTTCGAGCAAGTTCTGTCTTGTTCATGGTACCAGCGGATGTTTTAAGCCCGCTTGAACAAATGCCGCCAATACCCCTATGCGACGGGTTAATACAAAAAGGGTGGGTATCTGTACCATTGCTCCCATTCGCACATCTCGGAGGTACCAATTCCTTAACCAGTGAATGAGTGTTACAGAAACCCACGCCGATATGAATGATACCCCAAACCCACTCCATGCCGGTGAAGGCACAGAATGAGCCCGGATAGGTATAGACATACCCGTGGGCGCTTATAACATCTTCATTCTTGACTGGTTTTTAAATGCTGGTACACTTTAGATGCGCCAAGAAATGAAGCGTAGTAAACGCCTTTTTTATTTCCTCCCGCCTCGCTTCCACTCTTGGAAGACGCACGGCGTGAGTCTATATGCAAAATTAGCAAATTTTCCTGAGATAACAATCAAGTATGCAGAGAAACATAATAGTAGTTTATGGTATGATATAACCAAAATATTCCAAAGCAGTCATAAATACATCTTGACACATTTGTCCCCAGTCTCCAAAATCAATTATGAGATTTGCCATTAGCCTCGAAAATACATATCCGCTTTGAGCATCCCATATTAAGACGCGTGAAATCCACTCCTTAGAGTGTTGCAACCTCCGATAAACGGTCAGTCGACTATTATGAATTGCCTTCATGTGAAAGAATAGTCGATTCGGAGTTGACAGGGTGATTTTGACCTTTTGCCCCCGAAAAGACATTCTTTCACGCGGTGCTTCGCGGTGCGAATATAGTGACTATAACCAATACTAATGTTTTAACTTTTGCTACACGTTACGACAATTATCGGATAGTCGTAAAAATGCCACCGACGACTGTGGGAATTGTCGGTGGCATTGCGGTTAGAGGTGTGGGCCTCTGGAGTCCATTGTGTTGGGGTGCAGTTCACAAGCTGTGGGCAGTCTTTTTTATAGTTTACAGGCTAAAAAATAAGGCTTTCATGTTGACATTCAGGGGCGGTGCGAAAGCCTTTGTAATGTCATGGGTTTTCAGTGTATTTGTAATTGGAATAAATCGCTAATAATCATAACGTAACGTGGCAATATGAGCAATGTCTACCCATCTCGGCGCATTGGGGAACTACTCAAAAGGGATGTCTACTCTTTGTGGCTTGCAGGCATGATGTGTCCAGACTTCCGTACTATCATAGAATCGATCAATTGGGGAAAACGCTATACTGCAAGTGGTTACCAACAGATGTTCAGCGTTTACAGAGCCTGAAGGTGCGAGGGATGCCCACTGTGGGGGCAATGCCACAAATCATAAAACAGACAGATAGAAGTGAACCATACTTTTGACGATTACAAGGTCAGAGCGAGAGAACTTCTTACAAACGAGCATGGAATGAAGCATGGGAACGACCGCCCGTTCGAACATGAAACAGTGTTCGGACAAATCAAGGAATGCGGCAGGTTCAGACGAGCATGGTTGAGGGGCTTTCCAGGGCAAAATCGACTTCGGACTGAAAGCACTTGCTCATAATCTGGGGAAACTTGCCTAAGCTTGGGCAAAATCCTCATTTTTTGATAGATTTTTGTCTTCAGGAACAGTGAAACCGCTTTATACGAACCCTCATTTAAGCTTTTGTTTAAAGCTTATATCGAGAGTGGTAGATGCAGCCTAAATCTTCATATTTTGTGTATAAAATAGATACTGCCTAACTTTGGCTGTTAGACCGTATCTTCGCTGTATCTTATAAACAAACAAAAACACAAAAAACAAATGGCTTCGATAAAAGTAAAGTTCCGTCCCTCGACTGTCGCAGACCACGAGGGGGCAATCTACTATCAGATTATCCACGAAAGGAAAGTTCGACAACTTCTTTCGGACTACAAGGTATTTGCTTCCGAATGGGATGAGTCCCGCTCAATGGTGACTACTACCCAGAAAAGTGAGCGAAAATCCTTCATTCTCTCAATTCGTGAGCGCATACGTTGGGATATGGAGCGGTTGACCAAGATTGACCGTAAACTGGACGCTAACGGTCTGTCATACACTTCCGATGATGTTATCGACGAGTTTAACCGATACGCGGATGAATATTCACTGTTCAACTACATGGAGAGTATCATCGCTAAACTGAAACAGAACGGCAAGGTGAGGACTTCAGAGACCTACAAATCAACTCTCAACAGTTTCAAGAAGTTTCGTCAGGACGAAGATATAATGCTCGATTGCCTCACCTCCGAGATAATGGAAGCATACGAGGCGTGGCACCACAAACGCGGCATTGCACTCAACACCATGTCATTCTACATACGAATACTCCGTGCGGTCTATAACCGTGCGGTCGAAGATGACATCATCGAGAACCGCAACCCGTTTCGTAAGGTCTATACCGGGGTTGACAAAACGGTGAAACGAGCCTTGCCGTTGTCTGTCATCAAGAAAATAAAGGCATTGGATTTATCCCTGACTCCGGCACTCAACTATGCCCGCGATATGTTTCTTATGAGTTTTTATCTCAGGGGGATGAGTTTCATCGATATGGCATTTCTGAAAAAGACAGACCTCAAAAATGGGTACGTCACATACCGCCGTCGCAAGACCGGTCAGCAACTAATCATCGAATGGACTAAGGAAATGCAGGTGATACTCAACAAATATCCCGAGAACGAAAGCGACTACCTGTTGCCCATCATCCGCAATCCCGGAACCAACGAGCGATGCACCTACCGCAACGTAGGCTACAACATCAACTATAATCTGAAAACCATAGCCAGCATGGTCGGTGTTACAATTCCGTTGACCCTCTACGTCGCTCGCCACAGCTGGGCCTCCGCTGCCAAAGCTAAGGGCATCCCACTATCCGTAATCAGCGAAGGCATGGGCCACGACAGCGAGACCACCACGCAAATCTACCTTGCCAGCCTCGACACCTCAGTCGTTGACAAAGCCAACAGCCTCATCCTCAAAAGCCTTTAGCCTAAGCCCCAGTTTCCACTCGTGAAGTGACCCTAAAAGTTGGACAGATTATGAACTATCCGGTTTGAGAAAGAGTTCGGTATTACACCGGGCTCTTTCCTTTTAACCGGCTTTTGATTCTTTTTTGTTATAATAATCAATGTATTCATCAAAAGCCTTCTTGAAGGCTTCGGTCGATTCAAAATTTTGCGGCATACAGAAGTTCGGATTTCATAATACCGAAGACGTTTTCGGCCATTGCGTTGTCAAGACAGTTTCCTTTGTGGGACTAGCTTTGTATAATACCATGTTCTTCAAGCCATCTACGGTAACTGTAATGCTGATATTGCCTGCCTAATCGGAATTCAGGATAAGACTGTCAAGACAATCGAAACGAGCAAATGCTTTGTCAAGCATATCATATATCTGTTCAAGATTAGGATTTCTTATATGAGATTATCTCCTCGTTGAACATGTCAAGAATAGGCGACAGATACAGCTTTTCAGGCCCTATGCTTATTTGTATCACATCCGTAGCCCATTTGCGATTTGGAGCTGATGCGGCGAAGTCTCAGTTGATGATGTTTGGAGCAATGCGTCCGACTTCTCCTTTATATGTAAACTCTATTATAAGAGCCGGATCACCTGCAAAACTGATGCTGTCAACATCTGAATATCCAATAAAAGGTAGATTATCTGCATTCGGCCGAGTTTTCGCATATATTGATAAATCCACTAACATTCTGTATTGGGAAATCAAGTTTATGACGTGAAAGAACAATATAAACCTCTGGCAAATGACATTCTGCATTTTTCAGTTGTCGGAATAGTATTAAGTTCATTCATTGGCATTGCTGCTATCTTTGCAAGCTTCTCCATATCAGCCGGTGTGCATTTGAAATTTGCATCTACTTTGTATTCGTTTGGATCGTTATTGTAAAATATTCATTTTGAGACTGATTGTTAAATTCAATAAATTGGCTTGACTTCGTTGAAATTCCAGATTGTTTGCCATTTTATCCGTTGTGTCAGTCGAGGTTCTATTGCTTTTGAGAGCAGATAGATTATGGCTGCACTGAAAATTGTTTCCATTTTACAAACGTGTGATGTTATCAAGTGTCTTTTGGGTACGACTTCCTGTAAAGGAAGCACCTTCTGCTGTACTATCAATATAGCTAGGATACAAGTCAACGATTGTTTTTGTGACACGAGGATATATTGTGCGGATTTCATCACTATCGAATCCGGCGGCTTTTAAGAGTAGGCTGAAGCAGTCAATGTATATCAGCAGTTCGCCGAATACTATCCGCTTATTGCGGCTGAAATGATCCATTACCGCCGCCATCAACCCGCCAATGTGTCGGTCAAGGTCTGTGTCTGCTTCTGTAATCTTTGACATAGCCAGAAGTTGTTTGCGACAGTATGCCATAAATGTATCAAGAGATTCCCCTCTGATTGCCGCCATTAAATCTACTGTTCCAGACAGTAGTTCAGTAGGGCAAAATTCACTTGTAGCGACAATGCCGTTTTGGTATGGCACTTCGACGATGAAAGTCCTTGGCATACCAAGTATCTCTGTATCGAAATTAAGTTTAAGCGATTCCATCGTTTTGTTGTTTAGTTTTACTTACATCTATATATACCTCAATAGCCGATATGGTAAATGACCGACTATGGAAAAACCTCTATTGACGGATGCTGACTACTTTGAAATATTCCACGACTACTATATGCTTTATCGCTGAAACATTGTCTCCATAGGTTGAAATCCGCATTACTTTTCAATAGTATAGACATATAGTATGAGAGAGAACCATACATTTTCCCGCTGGGTGCTTTGTATTCGATGTTTCGCTCATTTTCTTTGCAGGCTGTAACGACCGTAAGCTTTGCCCCTTTTGAAAACTGTTTGGGAGACTTGACTGTTATGCGTCCCGGAGGAGTAAAAGCATGATTGGTTCCGCGAACATATTTGAGAAGTTCGGGGTCTATATCTGTCATTTCATCTTTCTGGATTCCTTTGCTGAAACAGGCATCCACAGCCACGAAGAGTTCTCCATCAGGGCCTAACTTGCACTTAATAGCATCAAGAAGCGGACATAATTCATCATCAATAAGATGATATTGACCGACATATTTGCCATTCATTTTTCTACTGTCTCGACAGGCGTCATAGGGAATGATAGACTCGTCATATTTCTTTGACTTGCCTTCATCGCCATTGTCATCCCGAATTGGTTGTCCATGACCCGAGAAATGGAAATACACGTTATCTCCGGACTGACATCTTTCAGCAAGAGCATTTAACTCGTTAACAATCTTTGCTTTTGTCGCCTGCTCATTTCTCAGGGTTACAATATCGCTAAACCCTCGTTTTTGCAGCAATGGTCTGAGCAGATCCACATCATTGTCGCCGTGTATCACATTCCATCCTGTTTTCATTCGGTCATATTTACCTATGCCAACGAGCAATGCGCGGTTGGTCGCCAGTCCCGCCATGACCGAGACTGACATCAGGATTGCTATTACAAACAGTCTTATCATTGATTCAACTGATTAAGTATCTTATGGCATTGAGCGACAAATTCTTCATCATCCGCAAAACGGACAGACAATTCGGCAAGAATCTCTTTCGCTTTCTTGCGGTCATGCAGCTTCAGATAAGCCAAAGTGAGACGCATTCCGGCATCTTCTTGTGCCTGTATATCATCGGAAGGAGCCATCTGATAAGCTCTTTCAAGGGTTGGAATATCATCGGATGTTATTGTTTCCCAGCCTCTGTTGGAATCCGGAATATAGTTGTATGCCACAATTGTATTATCCAGCCTATCCATACCAGACTGTCTCACATTGAAAACCGAGAAAATACCAATAACAAGAATAGCCGCGATTGAAGCAACCCATGTCATTCTCTCTTGAAGATAGTTCAACCGCAATACGCGGGGACGTGAACAACGTCCGATGATGCGCAGAAGTTCCTCTTTTGTAATAGACTTCATCGCCACACCAAACTCAACATTATTCTGGTCCACTTCCTGATATATCCCTTTAAGAGTGAAGAGATATATGCGAAAGTCCAACGCAAAATTGCTATTGGCACTTAAACGCTGTTCAAAAGACAGTTTTTCTTCAGTACTGAGTTTGCCGTCGATATATCGGTCGAATAATTCTATGTTATTTTCCATTGCGTTTCTTCTTTTCTGGTTTTTCAGTGATTATTCCGGCATTGTAGAGCGCAAGTTTTACCCTGTACACCAAATCCTGCATACAGAGCCAACGACGAGCCTTTATTGCTTTTGCATTATCTGACAATGATTTGCCGTTGTCGCGATAAGGAGACACGTCCTTTGCAATTTCTAAATCTGACATACCGCTAAAATATGTCTTACGAATAATTGAAGCACAGGGCTCCGGGGTGTGAGTCAACTCATCGCCCAACAGAGCCTGAGCCTCGGGATCTTTATAAAGTTCAGATTCTTCATGCGATGGTAGTTCCTTCAGTAAGTCTGTAACTCTTTGAATCCGCTCGGCTCGTGCTGATAATTTCTCACTTTCTTCAGAATCCACTTCGTCAATAGAATCGGTCCGGATCATAATCCGATATTTCTTACTGGCCATATTGAGCCCGATGCGAATTATATAATTGCTCCAGTCCCAATTTGTACCGATACGCCCCTCCTCAATGTTCTGGTGTATTGCAATGAAAATATCCTGATAGATATTTTCCGCATCAGCCAGCCGCATATTTGTTTTCTTATATTTGTCCATGAGAAGGTCAGTGAAGTCGCCTCGCAACCTCATGTACCATTTCTGCACGATTTCTTCGTAAGTTTCTGCCATATATGAAGTATGTTTTATTCTATTAGTATAAACGACGACCATATTCCCGGATTATCCGGAAGCTCATGCCGGAGCCACCGTTGCGCCTTATGGAATGAATCGTATATTGTTTTGCCTTGTGATGCCTGTTCATAGAAGGCGTCCATGAACTGTGCAGTCCAATAATCGTCAACTTTTGTAAGAGTGCATATCAGCGATTTTGATCCTGCTATTCTGAAGGCACGTTGCAGTCCCCAGACCCCGTCCTGATCTATCTCACCCAGACCTGTATCACATGCTGATAATACTGTCAATTGGAGATTAGGGAACCTCATTAGCTCAATCTCTTCTGCCGTCAAAAGGTCATCACATTCATCCAATATCTCCGAACTTTGCCATGAGATATTGCCTTGCCTCATCACAAGACCGGAAATTGGTGTCCTGCCTGAAGAAAGGAACCGTCGGGCAATGTTATAGTCATAATTATCGGAATCAGCAATAGCATCATTCAGCATCTGCGCACTTCTGAAGAACCCATGAGTTGAGATATGCAATGTGGAGACGCCACTGCCGGACAACATCTTGAATGATTGTTCGGTTGCGTCATCATTGAAAAGCAGTTGAGGATTCATATGTTCCAGTCTGTCTGTAATCAGCTGCATTTCATAAGCCACATTGGGTAAGTCGGTCCAGGAACCTCTGTCTATAGTCTCACCTTCTCCAATAGGAGAGTTGTGGTCTGAAACACCAATCGCAACAATATGTTCTCCTATATGGGCCGCTGGTTTTATATCAGACAGATGAAAGACTCTGTGTAGATTGAAAATTGAAGAAACTGCTGTTCCATCCTCGAAATTAAGATATTCAATGCCGACATTATTCAGAAATCCATCTGTAGAAAAATATATGTTTGAATACCCTAAAAAACCATCAAGCAGAAATCTCCATATTTGATCAGGGGCTTTCTGAAGTTCTGATTCTGCCCCTAAAGAGACAAATTCTACAAATCCGCCATTATTTATTATAAACGCGCCATATTGAGGCTCATTCATATAAAAATATCTTATAAAATCCACCGCCAAATCTGATGTCCCCAAAGAAGATGTAACCATAGACAGATTCTTGTCTATCTTTTTGTATATTTCTTTGTCTGAACTAACCAGCTGACCCAGTTCTCTCTCTAATGCAGATATCGAAGCTGAAAGTAGAGGTATATGGATTGTGTCGTTATAAGTAATAGCCAAGTTCAGATCTTCACGCAAACCGATAAGATTTTTATATCGCTTTTTCGTTTTTCGCCCGATTGCGAGTCGCCGCTCTACAGCTTGTCTTGTTGCAAAAAGCAATCCTTTACGGAATAATGACAAATTCAAGGCACATTCATAAGCGCCCTTACATACAGCACCGTCAATTATCTCGGAAACCGGCACCTGCATGGCACGTTTCTCATCTCCGGTCAGCAGTAGGAGTCCACCTATAATATCGACCTTTAAAAAAGGAATCAGTTTAAGAATCGTCTGATTATACTCTGTAATGGTGCAATTGCAATGTTCCCGATATGCTTTTTCGGTTGTCTTGCACAATTCCAATCTTTGCATGGGTGTCATCTCGATGTCAAGAGCATCATCCATCATGTGCTTGACACTTATCCATTCGTTTTTATGCAGACCATAAAACACATCCAACATTACGTCATCATAATCCCTAACGCCTGACACATGATGGGAAGATAGTGATTTATATTCTTTATACAAGTCATCAGCTGATGGAATGGGCAAAGAATACTTGCAAACGACAAATAATAACTGCCGGAGTATCTCAGCGTATTCTCTGCTGTATCTGCCGAAAAGCGTTTCTGTTGTCTCCAGTTGACGAGTGAGGACTCCCACAGCTTCATCATATTGGTGCAGATTACATAAGTTTTGAGCATAGTTCATATTTAGATATGAAATACGCCGGTCTTCTTTAGAGAGCCTATCCAATAGTTTATAAGCTCTTTTGAAATTATTATCGGCTTCCTCATAGCTAAATGCCGAAGCATTAAAAACACCCAGCTCCGTGAAAGCGACTCCTTTTGCAATGTCCGGGCAAAATTCATTTAATGTGAATTTTAGAGCTTTATCAATTGATAATCGTTGGAGATATTTATTCCCGTTCAGAACTTGAGCCTTCCGACAAAAATGTCGTACCTTACGTTCAGGATATAATGTGCTTGAATCAAGGAATCGTTCGGCTTGATTGTAATAATATAGTGCAGTTGTCGGGTCAATGAAACTGTACACGTACCCGAGGTTATCGTTCCACACGAAACGGTCAAACGGATACTTCTGAAAATCCTTTTCCGATAAGAATATCGATATGGCATCATCGGTTCGCCCCATCTCACCTAATGTACACGCTTTGTTCAGGCGCATAGTTGATAATACATCCGGTTTTGTTGATGTTGCAATCGCTATATCATAGTGCCCCAATGCCTCATTAAATAAGCCCAGATTAGATAGTGCAAGTCCCCAATAATTATGTAACGTATTCAATTGAGGTGGACTAAGATACCGATTGTATTGCTCACATACATTTACCACGTCAATATAACGCGACTGGACGTAATACTGCCTTAGAAGTCTCAAAACCCTATTGCCGACATTTGATATACTATGATTCGCCAATAGAGAGTCTATCTGTTCCTTATTCTTATCGGTGTCAAAAGTAATTATTTCTTCGGTAATTTTTGTGATTGAAGCACTATCAATATTAATGGTAGGGTTGTTATATTCGAGATAGCCCCAGTTCCCAATCTTAAAATCCTTTAGTTTAACACCCCATAAGTTATAAACGATAGTAAGTACATCAGTTCGTCCGGCATCAATACATCTCTGGATAAACCCACGTCGGGTATAGCCGTTAAGCCATTCCAGCCGTCCTCCACCTTCTTTGAACAATGTCAGAAGTTTATGATAAGTGGACTCACTACAATTCATTGGGACGTCATCTAAATATGAATCAATGAATTGAGCTGGAGTACGGCGGACATCAAATTTCAGGGAATCGGCGAAAGAGAAATTCAAAGGAACAATCCAACTGCTCTTGTCCTTTTTATACCTAAATTTTCCTTTGGCATCAAGTGAATTCTTCGCGTTTAATCCGACCGAGGTATAACTGAATATCGAAGAACCCAAGCCATACGGCATTCCATTCCGTTCAAATTCATCGACCCAATGTTTTGCCTTCTTAAAGTCATGCTTGAAAAATTCAAAATATGCCACAGCATAGGCTGTATTTAGGAAATAACTGACAGTATCTCGCCTGATAACGCGATGCTGAAACCCCTTGATTCTCTTTTCAATATGCTTTACTTCTTTTCTTGATAGTGTCACCTCCGGTTGTATAAACCGAATCATTTCTTGTATAATACTATCACGATAAGAGACTATATGATTTTCGATTAACTGACTATGCGGAGACATACAATGACCGATGCCATAACATCCTAAAATGGATATTATGGCAAATACTACACTGTAAAGAGTAGGCATAGCATTCACCAATAGTCTCATCTCATTGTTTTGCTTATTTTAGAGTTGGTATCGGTTTCTTTTGTAAGATTCTTATGCTGCTAATCAAATCCTTAATGCCAAAGAAAACAGCAAGAACGGCCCAAAGGAGCATTGCAGAGAATAACATGTTAATGTGGCTGACCTCAAACAGTATTAGGAACAGGTAAAACAAACCTACACCAATACAGGCAATGGCAAATATAATTGAAGCGATATTCACCCATTTGGATAATGACGGTGTATGAGGCTGCAGTTCCGAAGCTGAATACTGACTGCGCAAATCACAGTATCGTTTATATGATTCTACATCATCCGAGAATTGAGAATCTTCAAACGCTGGTAATCCATTATCTTTAATAGTTCTATATTGCGAAAACAATTTTGACGATGCAATCATCGACATTACACCAAATAATCCAAAGATAACGTATGCTACAACATCCGTATTATGCAAGGCAAGCAATCCTGCAACTGTCAGAACGCAATAAATAGCCCAAACAGTTTGTCCAAGGAATCGTTGCCGAACAGTCTTTTCCAGCTTTTCAGCATTATTACTGTAGAATATCTCAAAGATGTATGCTCTATTAAGATTGGTTTGATATTGAGTCTCTTTATAAAATAGCTTGCTGTCAAGTCTGCTAATGAAAAACACAAGTATCAAAGCGACAAAGAAGTCGTTTTGAATGAGTATTTGGCTCCCGGTAAGTCCTATAAGATAATAGACTATGAACCATAGAAAGAAATAGAAACTTGTTTTCATATATCGTTGTCCTTATATAAGTAACCAAATTAGCAATCCATAGATAATCAACGGCAACAACACACAGATTATTACCGAATTGAGAACATAATTGCCACCCCAACGATTGAACCAATTCAAGAAAATAACAGATCCTTGAAAAGTCCAATCACACCATTCCCTAAAGATGTGTCTGATGGCAATAAATATACCTAACCAAACAAACAGAAAGGCCGCAGACGCTATTGGAAGCCCTAACCAACAGTCAAATAACGCAGTCCATGACAATGGTATCAGCAAATAAAAGACAAGAATGTTGACTTCATTATAGGTCAATCCTGTCTTTCTGCCAATGAACAGCAGCGTGTTGGAGACCAAATTAAAAGTTTGTTTAATCATTTCTCTGAATTATGATGATGGAGTTTCGTTTACAAAGATAGATACCACGATTCTAAAAATGTAAACGAAACTCCTTTCACTGTATGAAGTATATCTAATAATGTATCAGATTATCTCTTCAATACTAATTTGCGTAGCGTAAGGTTGTGACGGATTTGAGCCATGTTCGTTCACTCCTTCTTCTCCCGCATCTTTGAAAAGATATACACAACCTGCGACACCAATAAGAATGGGAATCACTCCGGGAATGATACCGAGCATCAGACATAGGGCTACAACAACAGGTATAAGGGCATACCATACGGACACACGTGTGTCATGAGTGCGCTTAATACCGGCTGCAAGCATCAAGTACACGGAAGGGAGCATCGCACCAAGTGTAAATAGATATATTCCAAGAGTGCTTTCAATCGTAACTCCGGCGGCTTGCAAAATTTGTCCTACTCCTAAAAGAACAAAGAAGTAAAGGACTACAGAAATAATCAGTGTCAGCACATATTCCAAACGGCCAATGCGTCCGGAAAATTTGTACCAACGAGCAAACATCTTTGAATTGTCGATAGGTCTCACAAAGTGGCTACAGGGATCAGGATCTGTATGGTCATAGTGACCACACGCATCGAAGCCGAGACGACAACGAGAGCATTGTTCAATGTTACACATGATAGTTTATTGTTAATGTTGATATTCGTTAATTAGCATCTTAAAATCTTCTTTGTCTGCCAACCATTTCATGCAATTATCTGCTCTTATGAATTTAACATTGGCATAACCGTTATCTAAAGCCATACGTAAATATTTAATTGTGTTTGAAGAATCCCTCATCTTTGAATATAGGCAAGCTACATCATAATAGTCTTCTCCGTTATATTCCAAAATCCATTCCTTTGCTTCTGCAAACTTCCCAAGTCCTATATAAGCAAACGGTTTTGTAAACTCTATACCATTATATTTCAAGCCTTCGGATATGAGCTTTTCACTCTCTGTTATTGCATACATAAAGTCAGAACAAGCATCTTCTTGTCTGTTTAGGGATAACAGACATTCTCCTCGATCCAGTATTGCTGCTGCGTATCTGGGTTCAAGGGATATAGACATGGAAAAATCTGTCACCGCTTTTTCGTATTCCTCTAAGTTCTTGTAATAGAACCCCCTCATATAATATGCAAAATAATTATGCGGGAACCGTTGTACTGCGACGTTCATGACACGAACCCCCTGATTTAAGTCTCCCTCTCTTTGAATAAGCTGTACTAAGTTAAATAATTCATCCTCATTGCAATTATTATTTGCAATGAAGTTCTCAACACGTTCGTTTAATATCAAGTTTCTTGATACAAGTCCCCCTTGAGCATAACAAATGCCACAAGTTATCAATAAAGATATAAATGAGATGATATACTTACAATACATGATAATTCCTATTTTGTTAGTTCATAAATTTCAAATGACTGTTCATCCGGAGCCAAGAAAACCATTATTATTTTATTAGTTCCAATTTTATAAATCATACCAGGTTCCGAATGGTCACTATTGTAAGTCGTTTGTGGATCATCATTAACAGACCATCCACCTAAAAAGACTTTTGAATCAGGCTTATTATCATAAACATAACCGGATTTGCGTTGACTACCACTTATCTTCTCAAAGAATAACTTACCATCTTTTTTCTTAAAACGGCATGAGAAATATGGATATGAAAAGATCCCCATTCTACTCACTTGAATAGAACGCACTTTCCGGAAAGCCATAAGTTCTTGATTAGTTATCTTGAGATTCTTGGCCGTGAGGAGTTTTCGTACTGATGCTCGTTCATTCAAACCGTAAGCATCCGCTGGCAGATGATTCAATACAGTTAATCCTTGTTCCCTATCCAAGACCAAGCGATCCCAATCTCGATTTTTGATTATTCCATACAATGAATAATCTACATATACAAGAGAGTCAACAGCATCGATTGCGTCAACTTCAATGACTTCAACAACTTCTACAGAGTCAGTGTAGTTATAACCATATCCCGCAGCCCCGGATTGAGCAAAAGACTTTAATCCGCAAGACAGAAGGATTATCAGAATGGAAATTATAGGTTTCATTTTACAAACAATTATTTGCGTATTCATTTACAGATTCCGGAGCTCCTAACACAGCCTCTATCGTACCGCCATGAGCACCGAAAGAACAGTAGATTGCTAACCTCATATCGTTTACAGAGTATAAGTAAACACAATCTCGGCTATAATCGGAGTCTCTCCGTCTCAGATACGAGCCGTTCAAACTCTTTGCAATCTTCTTCGCCACATCATCGAGTTCCACGTACTGCGGCATGGCAGAAAACATAATCGTTGAAACCCCTGCATTTGGACCTCGTAGATATATATCCCAGTCAATTGCCGAATCAAGTTGATTAGCAACTAACGGTTTACCATTGGATGTCAGGGGAGCAGAAAATGGAACCATAAAAATTCCTCCAGCACTTCTATCGTCTTCAAGATTATTGCTTAATCGTTTTGCAGATGTGCCATTGAGACAATTCCAAGGAGCAAAACCATTAGAGTACTTTGAAATAAACGCACCCGCAATCGTGGAGATGTCGTATGGATTTGAGGCTTTCTTTTCGCCAACATTTGAAGTGTCAAACGATTCATCGGTTGGCATAAGCCTTACTGTCATACTCTTATTCCCACCAACAGCGGTACCCAATAATCGGTTATCGTCTCCAGCTGATAAAAGCATTGTAAAGTTATTATTCCCATCTTTACCAGATAGCAAGATTTCGTTTTCTTGGGCCTGACAGCTCATAGCGATACGACTACCGTATGTAACATTCTTATATATAGCTTTTTGAATATGTTGGTCTGCCACTATGAAAGCGACCATAACGGGATATATGTCATTTTCATAATAAAATGCTCCCTTATAAAAGTGAATTGATTGTCCGTCCTTTGTGACACAAGAAGAATTTATAATCTGTTGTTCTGCTGTAAATGACTGAATTTTATCGGCTTTTTCGGTAATAGAGTCAGTTGTAACACTTTGTGAAGTGACTTTTCCTACGTTATCTGCATCAAAAGGACTCCAAACAAAGATTGCTATACAGATCAGAATCGCCAAAACAAGCAAAACAACCAGAGTCGTTGAGTGCGATGACGATTTAACCGAAGCATTTTGAGACTTGGGTTCTTGAATAGTCGCCTGTTGTTTTGCTATTGTCTTATGGGAGTCTCCGGAAGTTTTGGCCGGAATTGTTTTTGATTTTGCCCATTTTGACAGTTCAACAGCAGTAGGTCTATTGCTTGCGTCTGGATTTAAGCAACGCTGCATTATCTCATTGAGGACAGATGAACATCCGCTATCTAAAGACGGCATATCTGCGCCATTCCGCTGCATTGCTCCGCCAAAACCGCTAAAGGGGAGCTCGCCCATCGCAAGCTCGTATATCGAAGCCCCAAGAGACCAAATATCAGAGGACGTGTTAAGACGTGGATTGCTATCGAATCGTTCTGGTGCCATATAAGGCATTGCACCGGAACTAACGTCTCGCTTTGATTGCCTGTGCATAGTCGCACGGAGCCGTTTACTGATACCAAAATCGGTAATCAGAAAATGTCCGTTGGAATCAATAAGAATGTTGTCAGGCTTTATGTCTTGATGAACAATCGGGTCAGATTGTGAGTGGAGAACTTCTAATCCTGAAGCGACATCGTGAATAAATGCCCAAAGTTTGTCTTCGGATATTTGTCCGGCCAACTTCGATGATGAGCCATTCGCGCAATATTTCATTACAAGGAAGGGTCGGCGATTGTGAACATCAAAATACTCCGGAGTCAATAGGTATGGGCTGGATAAGTCAGCTGTGTTGGAATATTCTCGTTGAAATTCCTCTACACCTGCAGGATCCAGGCTAAGATATATCTTCAAGGCTACATCTCGTCCAGTCATTTGGTCAAGAGCAAGCCATACCTCTCCAAAGCTGCCGCTTCCGAGGAATTGAACAAGCGAATACCGCTGTTTGATGATGTCACCAATCTTTAGTTCTTCCATTCTATTTCGGATGCCTTAATGTATTGACATTATCTCATGTAAGTTCTAAGTTCTTCTGCTGTAAAAATTACATCAAAAAAAACCTTTGACTTATTGCCATAATAACGATAATGATAACCCATCCCCTCAGACGTGAGAAGCCTAAATTCACTTTGCATCGTGGGATCATTTCTGAGTTCTCTAAAGTTATCCGCAGTCATTTGTTTTATATCCGCAGCACTTTTCTTCCATTGCTTAAAATCAAACATATCCTCATCGACCTGAAGATAATACACAATGTTCTCATCTACCATTGCAACTTTGGCCATCTTTACGCCCGGTTCGGTTTCATATGGGCAACGATTGTTTTCATTTGCAAGCTTATTCTGCATTATAATCATATTTCGGTCATGCTGAGACATAGGATTATTCTTCATATCCTTTAATTCCTCATAAGGAATCTCAAACCTTGCAGTCTTACCAGTTGAAGGCAACTTATATGTTATCACTACCCCTGCTTTTGCATTAACAATATCCTTAAGCATTTCGCGAGAATCATCATTTTGAAACATCAGTTTCAAATTAGTGAGTACATTTTCTCTATTTTCTTTCAAGAAAAATTGATTGCCAAATTGTTCATTGCTGGCAAAATACATATAGACATTTTGATCCTTTTCATTGTACTTAATACTTAGAAAGTCCCCTCCAACACCGGCATTGATAGGGCACATAGCATTAAGGGTGGCAACTTCCTTCTTTAACTTAGTTACGTTGGAGTCTTCGCAACTTGAAAAAGAAAGCGCAGAAAGAACAATTAAAAGTATGATATAAAATCGTTTCATGCTTTTTTTGAAAAAGGGAGTTAAACTAATAAAGGTAGTCCAACTCCCATATTTATGATTTAATAATGAAAGGGTTAACTGTCAATTCGTGTATTTGAGTATAATAGGCTTAATGAGGTTTATCATATCAGAGCTCATGCAAAATTCCATAGCCTTTTGCGTCACTGCTGGATTATACTTTGCGAATTTCTTTCCAGCAGGGGTTCTGTAAAATGAAATAATTGCATTAAGTTCGTCAAGGGTATAGTATTCTTGCATAATCGTAGAATATCCTTTGATCATATTGGGCCACCATCTACGATTTCCTCGCACATTCGGTGCATATTGTTAACTTGGAGATTCATACTCTGATACATGGACTCTAATCCAGATATCGTGGTTTCTTTAGCATTAGTTACCTCCATAAAGTCAACGACAGCTCTATCATAACCATTGCCATTTTGGGCATAAGCCAAAATGAAAGAGCAGGAAAAGAAAATATACAATAACAGTTTCTTCATCGAATTGTTAGACCTTTTACGTAATACTGTGAGCCAGACGAAATATTTATTCGTTTAACGGTAGAGGGAAGGGCCGGATATACTTCATAGAAGGTTATTGTCTTGGTGTCGTGTGAGATTTCAGGCGAGCCTTCAAATCCAATACTGCTGTTCTGGAGATAGTACTTGCGGCCTGTGTCAGCATCTTCTATATACTCGTCCTGACTGCTATACATAAATGTGCCATCGCTTTTGGGTTGAACGGTCTTTGTTACTATTGTCTGACCATCCTGTACCTCAATTGCGGTGCAATCCCATTTATGGTAAGCGGTTTCAATCTTTTCTCCATTGATAGCGTAAGCGTTGCCATGTTTTAGCTCAACGCCCTTGATTTGCCAACCATCGGTAGGACTTTCCATAAAATCGAATGTAGTGGTTCCTTTGGGTAATGGAGAAAAATACAGCCGAAAATTTAGAGACACCTCTCTTCCTGACTCATAACCGGGATAATCAGTAAAAGTCGGACTATACGAAATACCTTCGGCCTTTATCATACTGTATTTTCGTCCATTCGCCATAAGGTAGGAATTCCTCCTAATCGCGCAATTTTGATATTGTGCGCCATTATAAGATACCATATCCAAAATTGTATATTGTTGATCAAGTGTTACCTTCTTAATATAAAGTCTTGAATCACTTGTGTTTGATACAATCTTGGGATAGATATATTCGTTATTACTGGCCTCAATAACAGAGGCTCCAGCTACTGGGGATGACGGTACATAATTCTTGGCTGCCTTCTCGTATTCTTCCTGAAACTTTTCCGCAGAACTACTCAGAGCCACTAGCATCTCGGGGAGAACTACTATGAAAGGCTTTGCGTCTTTAGCGTACATTTCGCACGAAAAGGCTAAGGCTCCATTGCTGGAGAAAGAACAAACCGGCTTCCCGCTTGCCGCATTAAAAGCCGCGATATTGGATATTTCCGGATTGTATTCCTCTGGTAAACCAAATCCGACAAATAAAGTCAAATATAATGTCTGTGGATTCAGCATATGGACAGAAGCTTGAAATGTGGTACCATCATACTTAAATGATATTGACTCTTCGCCATCATCTGTTATATTTGTACCATACTTCTTCAAGGCATTGAAGATTTCTTTTTTCGCCTTTGATTGTGCCGGAGTAAGCTGTGCGGCGTTCATTGCCACACAGCCTATTACGGCAGCTATAATGATCAAGAAAATTTTCTTCATTGTTAATTTCTTAAAGCTTTAACAGCATCAAAGGAGCCGGTATCACCTAATTTTGCTGCTTGTTCGGTATAATATGAGGCTAAACTATGATTAACTTCTGTCCCTCTTCCAAAACGGTAACAGGCTCCTAAATCTTTGTAAATTTCAGCTAATAATGATTCGTTTATATTTGATGCATCTTGAACAGCTTGAGAAAGATATTTAAAAGCTTTTTCGTAATCTTTCGTTACAACCTCTCCATCATAATACATAGTGCCCAACACTCCTGCACCAAATGAATACCCGTTGTCAGCAGATTTGGTTATATATTCAATAGCCTTATTCTTCTCCTCATGAAGAATTTCACCGACAAGATATTCATAGCCTAAAGAGTATAAAGCACTATTATAGTTATTATCGGCTGCTTGGCGGAGATACTGAAGTGCTTGCTTTGTATCCTTGGTCACGCCCTCTCCTTCTCTATACGCTCGATATAAGTGGTACTGAGAATAGTTATTCCCATTTTCAGCAGCCTTCTTATAATTTTGGATTGCAGAATACATATTTTTTGTTGTTCCATATCCAAACTCATAGCACATGCCAAGACCTGCATAGCCTCCTGTAATCTTAGCCTCAGCAGCTTTTTTGTATAAATCGAATCCCATTTTCTCGTTTTCCGGAATGCCTCCAATACCATAGATATACATGGCTGCTAAATCAGGATATGCCTCAGCGTATTCTGCTTTAACAGCTTTTTTATACCATGTTGCCGCCTCATTTACATCAGCTTCAACGCCAATACCATAATAGTAAACATCCCCGGCGAGTTTATATGCTCGTGGAAATTCTTGCTGACATGCCGCATTAATATATTTGTGTGCTTCATTCAAATCTGCGGTAAGACCAGTGCCGGTTATATAAGCCATGCCGACTTCACATTGAGCCTGAGCACTTCCTGCATTTGCGGCATCAACATAATATTTCATCGCAGTAAAGATATCTTCGTTTACTCCTATACCATATTGATAGCATACGCCCAGGTACGTTAAGGCATCTGCATTACCTTTCTGAGCTGCACGTTTTAACCACATAACAGCTGAATTAAAGTCTTGCTTAATGCGAACTTCATCAAGACCATACAGATAAGCATAGCCTAAATCTTTTTCAGCTTCATGATATCCGAGATCTGCAGCAGAGCGAGTCCATGTCCACCATTGATTGATATTTTTCGGCGTATATATACCATCTTTGTACATTTGACCTATAAGATAGTGAGCTTCAGGATATGAATTCTTTGCCGCTTTATTTGCTAAAATCCATGCTTGCTTATAGTCTTTCATAATACCAGCGCCATAAATATAGCAATAAGCAAGTTTTACTTGCGCTGGAGCATAATTCTTTTTTGCAGCTTTAGTAAGCCATTCAGCGGCCGAATTGTAGTCTTGTTGAACACCACCTGCACCATTAAGGTAGCACTCAGCCAAGTTGTACATGGCTTCTTTGTCGCCTTTATCAGCATACTTCTTGTAGAAAGAAGCGTCTTGCGCCGAAAGGCTTAATGCTATGCCCACCATGAGCATCATCATTAAGAGTTGCTTGATTTTCATGTTATGTCGCGTTATTTTGTTTTAATCGTAGTAACCTAAGTTCTCTAAAGTCTTAAGTACTCTTGTGCCTTCACTAAAACCAGCAGCTTTTGCTTTTTTAGCATAGGACTCGGCAGTTGTGTAATCGTGATTGTTTAAGTAATACTTTGCCAAAGGTCCGTATGCAGCTGCGTATCCTTGATTGGCAAGTTTTTGCACCTGTTGATAATCTCCATTGGCGAGGGCATTCCTCAACAATGTTGCATTGTTGTCGGTTTGCGGTTCTTTCGGCTTCGCTTTAGGCTCTTCTTTCTTGGTCTGATGAGTAGTAGATGTAGCTGTTTGTTCTGACGTTTGCTTCTTAGGCTGAACTTCGGGTATATCTAAATCCTTTTCCTCAACGGCTACTGTGTCAATAGCTTCTTCTACAGTATCTTCAGGAATCACTATCTGTTCATCGGTTTTATTTGAAGGCCATATTAGGATTAGAAGAATTATGGCAGCAATGATTGCTACAATCGCAATCCAAATTCTCTTTTTGTTGGAATGCGTTTCTTCTTCTTCATTTCCATAAATTGATGACGTGTCAGGCTCTAAAGGTGCTGATACTGGTTCTATTACTTTTTCAGAAGGTACATTCCATGTAGCCTTAGCCGGCAGTCCTTTAATTATGGCATCAGAATACTCTTCAAGTTGTTGAGCGGTCGGTCTATCCCATGTCTCTTTTGCAAGACAAGACTGCATAACCATTGTCATATCCTTCGACCATTTGTTGTCAAGAGCGGGCATTTCAGCACCGTTTCTCTGCATACCTCCTCCAAGACCGCTGAAAGGAAGTTCGCCGGTAGCAAGTTCGTAAATTGATGCCCCCAACGACCAAATGTCTGATGCTTTTACGGGAGTAGGATCACTTTCAAACCGTTCCGGACCCATATATGCGGTTGCTCCGGCTCCAACAGCGCGTTTAGATTGTTTACGCATAGTGGAACGAATTTTTTTGCTGATACCAAAATCTGTAATAAGGTAGCGGTCAGAATCATCAACAAGGATGTTATCCGGCTTTATGTCCTGATGAATGATAGGCTCCGGCATATTGTGCAGGTATTTCAGACCTGCTGCCACATCATGAATGAACTGCCAAAGTGCATACTCATCCATCTTACCTGCGAGTGCTGATGAAGAACCTTTTGCACAATACTTCATCACGAGGAATGGGCGCTGCTCCCATACATCAAAATAAGTAGTTGTAAGAAGGTTTGGATGAGAGATGCCTTGAGTGGTGATATATTCACTCTTAAATTCCTCTACGCCACGAGGATCAAGAGAAATATATATTTTTATGGCAACATCGCAGTCAAGGACTTCGTCATGTGCCAACCAGACTTCTCCGAAGCTGCCACTCCCCTTAAATTCTTTTAAGGTGTAGCGGTCTTTTACTTTAGTGCCAATTTTAAGCTCTGCCATAAGAGTATGTTACTGATTGTTTAAGGGGTTGTCAGTGATATTATCTTTTTTAGGATTGGTTGGAGTCAGTGGGTTTTCAGGATTATCTTTCTTAAACTTATCCTCAATGGGAGTGAGTTTTCCATTACCCTTTGATCCGGTTTTCTTCCCATTGCCTCCTTTTTCAATTTTAGTAAGACCATTAGGACGAGAAAGGGTATCCTCTTTTTCCTCAGTTTGTTTTTTGATTTGCTCCTGCACGGTCGGTTTATCTTTCGGCTCGGTTACAGCAGTTTCATTTGGTGCCTTTGTTTTTTCAATCGGAGCGCTGTCAGTAACGGTCAAACTGTCAGTTTTCTCTGTGATTATAGAGTCGTTTAACATCTGCTGCTCTTCCTCTTGACCATTGCTGCCTTTTCCAAGAAAGAATGCTGCAACAATAGCTGCTATAATGAGAAATCCGGCTCCGATAAAAAGGCCAATCTTTTTTTTGTGGGTGCGGTTATTACTCGCATTGGCGACAGCAGGAGTCGAGGCCCATAGGCTCTCCGGTCCCTCGGTAATCTGGCATAATATAGCCGTCACATTATCATACCAACCACCTCTTTCTGCTGCTTGCCACAATGCTTCGCGGCATTTTTTCATTGAAGATGTGTTGGCTCGAATGATGTCTTCTATATTTTCCTCCGGGAGAAGTTTGCCGTTGCTATCATACGTTTTTCTGTCTCTGAGCACTCCAGAAAGTCCATCACTACAAAGAAGGATAATATCTCCCTTGCCAACTTTGAGCGTCTTACTCTCAGGCCGAGCGTCTTTTGTCGGATCACCAAGACTACGAGTAATGATGTTGTTTTGCGGGTGGTCAAAAGTCTGGTCGTAGGTTAACAATCCTTTATTGACCAGTTCCTGCACATAAGAATGATCTTGCGAAATAAGACGTATTCCCGACTTCTCATTAAATATATATGCTCGACTGTCTCCACACCAACTAATGGTCAACTCATCATTGAAGAGCCATGCCATTATAATGGTGCTACCCATTCCTTCACGGTTGCTATCTTTACGAGCCTCGGACTTGATATTTCTATCAGCCTGTTTAATAACTTGCTCAAGATATTTTTGACGAGATTGAGATGAGGCAATTACAGAATCGGTCAACGACTCAACCTTGAAAGCTGCTTTGACTGTATCAACAGCAATTTGAGAAGCAACCTCACCGGCATTCATGCCTCCCATGCCATCGGCAACGACCATCAACATACCAAGATCTCCGAGATGGAGAACTTCATCTTGTGAGACTCGATTGGTTGTTTCATCAGTCAAGTCGTAATCAACATAAAAATTGTCTTCATTGCCGCTTCTGAACGCATCAGGGGAGTACTTACCTGCGGCGTCAGTATATGACACGAGACGGAATGATATATTTTGTCTTTTCCTCATTTTCTTTTCTTTTTCAGAGGGTTAAGTTTCGCTCCACCGGATATTCCGTTGATTGGTGTGAGCGTTTTATTTTCTTTAGGTTCCTTTATGAAGGGGAAATCTAAAACCCAGCCCTCTTCATCTAATACCATTACACCTGTTAAGGTAAAAGTTAGTTGTCCGATAGATGTCTGGATGGGTGTTACATAAATCCCTCCATATACTGTCTCGGAAATCTCAGGCTTGTCGATATGGAGAAAGCCTCCATCAATGGGAACTTCAATATCCTTCTTTATACTCGTAAATCTGACAGAGTCTGTTTCTGCCAGATTAGAATGTGAAGAAATCCATATTAGCCACCCATTCTTATTCCCGGGGACAGTGTCAACATTCAAGCCTTTAATACATTGAGTTGAATCACATAATATACTTAAATGTTTTGAAACACCTTTGCCGTGGAAAGGTAGCGAAACATCTCGCATTATGTGGTCTTTGCGATTGTTCAGAATACTGATTTTTGTATCTGTTATCAGCGGTTTATACTGATCCTGATATTCTTCAAAATCATTGTCGTATGACCAAGGGACTAATGCGGATGACGGAAATACAAGCCCATGCTCAGTCTCGATACCGATAAAAGGTATAATACTAAAAAAGTCCTTTCCATCTCGACCGAAATGTTCGTCTTTTACCGTATCGCACAATTCATAACTCTGATTGATTTTAACAAAAGCACCGGCAAGTGCTTCATCAATAAGCTGCTGATTATTGGTGCGCAAAGAGAAATTGAAAATCTGAGCAGTTGTCGGCAATGCAGCAACCGTCATAAGGATCGTTATAATAATATGCTTTATTCTCATGGCTCTCATTTAATTTACGGTACTGATAGGGACAATAAAACCGGTATTACGTCCTGCAATGGCAGATATAATGCCAATTACAGAATAGTTGCCGTTCTCATCCAATATAAGGGCAGGACCGCCGGAACAACCTTGTTCAAAATTGGTTTCTGATGTAAGAATAACGCCACGGTCGAGTCCATCAACTCCAACTGTCGCTGTGCTTGATATTGGCTTAATAGAAGTAGCTGAATTAGCACCGAGACCAAGAGGAAAACCAAGGACGGTAAGCTTTGTGCCTCGATCAAGAGATGTGCTTGCTGGCTTGTTGAATTTAAGGCCTCCAGATTGCCCGACACGCGCATAGGCAAAGTCGGTATTTCCTCCTCCGCCCATCGACATTTTAACGCCATCTTCAATATGACGAACCTGGTCGGCTGAACGATTTATGGAAAACTGATCGCTTGTCAAATTGATTCGTTTGCCTGAAGATGAAATAGCTACAAAATGAGCTTTGACCTTACCACCATTGTTCATGATGGCATTAAGTTGAGCCAAATCTTCATCTATATTATTGCCATTCATCCAGAAGTTCCAAGCTTCAATAACGTGGCGTGCAGTTACGAATGTGCCATTTTCGAGAAGAAAACCTGTTCCACTCCAGCTGGGGACATTGCTATCCGAGCAATCAAGAGTACCACTTTCTCCGTTAGGGAGTGTAACGTCTATTGAAGTCGGGTATATGAAGAATACATTAGGCAAACAGGCGTTAATAGCGGCATTATCAATGTTCCCTGTTGCGACGGCAATATTACGTTGCTGTTTACGAACCTTGCCAAACTGACTTTTAAGGTTAGTAAGTTCGGTCGTTAGTTTCTCTCTCTCTCTTGTCGCTTTTATTAACAGCGAATCTTGCACTGCCATTGCATCGGCATGGCGTTTCTCGTTGAGTGCTATTAACTCTGCCTGTTCCTGATTCTTTTGATAAAGTTCATGGAGGTAGAAGGCGCCAATGCAGCAACCAAGAATTAGACAGACTGCCAATATAGAAACGACTGTTTTATAGGGGCGCAAAGCTTGTTGACGGAACAAACTGAGGCGAGCAGTCATCCCGATGCTTTTTACAAGTCCTTTGTCTCCTGTCGGTGTTATAAATCCAAGTTTTGGCCCATTAGTAGATAGTTGAATCTCGTCTCCATTTTGAAGATACCATTCATTTTCTACTTTATGTCCATTAAGATAAGTAGAGTTGGTTTTTGACAGTTGAACCAATTTCCAATTATCTCCGTCCCTTACTATTGCGGCATGACGGCGGCTTACTGTTGCAAACTGTTCATCAAAGCGTACTTGACACCTGGGATCACGACCTATTTCAATCTCATCAACAATTATTCTTTGAGATTCTCCTGCTCTGTGGTATTTTGAGGAGACTTTATGTTCCAATATGTAGTAACGTCTGCCATTGTCTCCAAAGACAGACTTCATGCCTGATCCAATAGAACCGGCGAGAGATCTTTTATAACTTGTTGCCTGTGCCATGTCGTATATTGTTGTTAATATCCTTCAACTCTTAGTTTTGCATCTCCTATGGAGATTATATCACCAATATTTATTGTTACGCCATTCATCGGAACCTCTTTCGAGCCGATATATGTGCCATTTGTAGATACCTTCCACTTTGAAAAGGTAAACGCATCCCATTGTCCGTCTCTCAACAGCCATGTATTAGCTGTTGGGTTATATTCAAGCGTACAATGCTTGCGAGATATATAAGAACTCTCGGTCTCCTTAATTGGAATATTATTATGAATGTCATCATCATCTCTTCCAATAGTAAGAAGTCGCTTGCCGGCAGTGTGAATTAGGTCGTTTAATTTATATATCTTACCAAACTCTTCTCCTTGCATAACTCGGAGGGCAATTCCGGTTTCAACCTGTGGAACAGCGGCTGGAACATTCTGAACGACGCGAACCGATTTATGTGTTTTGGGAACGAGTGAGAGGGCCAATTCGGCTGTTTGAATCCGAATATGAAAATCCGCTTTCAAGCAGCCATCTATTAAGGGTAGCCATTTTTGACCTTGAGATGTATTATTAAGTACATCTCTATTCCAATTCTCACTCTTTCCTCGTGTGACATATTGATATAAATCACTCTCATTATTGAGGCTGCCAAAAGGCAGCTCACATGTAATGAGTTGATACATCATAACTCCGAAAGAAAACATATCGGTTGTTGGCAATACAGTTGCATCGCCCCTACGAGGATTGATCTGTTCCGGAGGCATATATGCGTAAGTTCCAAACACCTCTTTGGGCACTCCGAGAAGCCCTCTTTCAGTCAGTCTTTTGTTCCTGTCTCCGGCAATGCCAAAGTCAGTTAGAGCTACTGTACCATCCGACTTAATCAACACATTCTCTGGTTTGAGATCTCTGTGAACTTTTCCATTTGCATGGAGGGTTTTAAGACCAAGAAGAATTTCAGAAGCTGCTTTTGACAAATCAATCTTTCCGGATTCTACACCTTGTAACAGATCTCCTCCAGGGCAATACTCCATCAAAATATACGGATTTCCCTCAACAGAACCCTTGCCACACGACTGCACAAGATAATCACTTTCTATCCTTCCTGTCTCATATTCTTGGTCGAATCTTCTCAACAATTTTTCCCGTTCCAAAGACTCCACAGTCCATAGTTTCAGTAATTTGAGAGCGAATAATCTACCATCAGAATTGCGTTTGACACGGTAAACCTTGCCAAACGTACCTTCCCCAAGAGGTCTATCAACGGTATACTTACCGTCAATAACTGATCCTGTATGGAAGTCGCATCTGTTGCAGCTGATGTATGCACACATACTTTTATCCTTTAAACTCAAATTCTCTGTTGCCGAGAACGATTATATCTCCGTTCGTGAGTTTTATACGCCCGTTTACGCGAATAAAAGTCGTCCTAAGCTCGCTTCTGTTTTCAATGTACCACTCACCATCTTCACAAGTAAGAATCGCCTGTTCTCGAGATGTTATAGAATTATTATTGGCGTCCGTATTAGCTCGGTTCAATACGATGGTATCACCTGAATAGGTGATGGGGTTATAATTAGCATCTTCTCCCCCCCAGGCTATAGGCTTCAGTGTACAAAACTTATTTGCAAATGTATGGCCAGCAACTGGTCCACCTATAACTGTTCCCATAGCCGAGCGTTGGATTCTTCGAGGCCGTGGAGTTTCTTCTGCAGTTGGAGCGCCACATGAAGAGCAGAATTTTGAATTGGGGGTAATTTCTGCACCGCAAGATTTGCAAGTCATACCTTGTTTTGTTGTAGGGGCCGGTTGCAACTCATGATTGCAATTTGGGCAACTTGTTGAACTATCACTTATTGGATAGCCACATTTAGAACATGTCATAGGAGCCGAAGCCTGATCTGAAAAGATTACACCTTCTGCTACTGTACTTTTCATCCTGTCAGAAACAGGAGTTGTAGGTTTATGAGCCGGAGTAGCGTCACCTAAACTTCCGTGACACTTCTCACAATTTGTTTGTCCGTCGGGATTTTCCCAACCACAGTTTCTGCAACGCATAGCCTGTTTTGGATTAGTTTATTATGTTGTTTTATCTCTATCTCTTGAATAGCGATTTGGATGTTTAATTAGTTACTTGTATATACCAACTTAACAAGGACGGTAAACAGATTTCCTAAGCAAATAGCCTTGGAATGTGTTTGGATGCTTATGGTTATGAGCATAACCGTCCTTAATCCAAATTGATTTGTTTGCCTTTGCTATCAGATAAGTGTCTCTATTTATGAGATTTGGACTATTACTAAACAATCCACGAAGGGCTGGTGCCCATCGACTGAGGGCAATAGTTGTGATTTGATATTTTATGTTCAACTTTGTCATTCTCGTAAAAGTCTTATTAGGTATCTCTAAATAAGAGATTGGGGTTTTCGCTAATATTCAATAGATCAAGTTAGAACTATATAACAGCATTTACATTCCCTAAACAGAATGCTCAGACCTGTGGATTTTTTTTGATAACTGAATTTTTTTATGGATTACACGTCTCTCATTTGCAGAAAAATAACTAACTTTGCATATTGGTTAATACTCTCTTATTTAGAGAGTTGGATGATTGTCAAACAATAAAGTCTCAATCTCTGATGAACTGCACCCCGAAAGTTAGACACAAAACTTTTGGGGTGCAGTTCAGAGACCTGAGGCATATTTGATCTGGAATCGGTTATTGCTATTGAGCAAAGTTTTTTGTCTTCCAATTCGGTAATCGCGATTACCGAATTGGAAGTCGCTGGTGACCAGATATATTTCGGGAATTTCGAATGCCAATTTGGCTGAATTTCCCGTTGAAGACTTCTTCAAGGTCCCTTTCACTCATCATATCTGACAAATATCTCATATTTTTATGGTGGAAGAATTCGGTGGTCACACGACCACAGCAAAGTGTCTTTTGAAATGCTTCAAAAGGTCTTGGGTCACCCACAAAACGACCTTGCGTAGAGGAGGGGAGTACACTCCAAAGTCGAGTTCTACATGTTGACGCCAGAGGCACCAAATACACCTTATTTGCAGCGCGACGACCACATCATTCAGTCTAAAAGTCCGGATAATGCCGGATTTTGTTGTGTATATAAGCCTTGCAATGCACTCAAGAGTAAGGAATCAGAAGGGAAATAACCCCAAAATGAATAATTGGAATTACCTTTGAAATAATTTGGAAAGTGTGTATATGCCTTTAACTTAGCATCGTAAATAAACGACAAGCCCCCGTGTTCAAGCCGAAAGGATGACTCAGGTGCGCAGTCGCTGTTTACCGCCCGCATACATATGAAAAGTGGGCATATCTACGGCGAGAAAGCCGCGCTGAAATGGCCGGAGTACGTGCTACATCAGCTATGAAGCACATCCCTCAAGGTTAAATCCTTGAAAATCAGCCGTGGTCTAAAGACCGATAATACGACTGTTCTTCATTCGGAATATCCAGACTTACAATAATACCTACGTAAGTTCCCGCGAGCCACCATTAGGGGCTTATCAACGTAAATCGTAAAGTCGGAATGGAAGCAATACCGATGACTACAATGGCGAATGGAATCCGACGAAGTCCGCAAGTTACTCAGTGTCTCGCCCAAGGCGTAGTAAAACTACCGCGACCAACGCCTCACCCCCTTCTTGCAAATCGGTCGCATAATCTATGTTAACCGCACCGACCTCAACGCCTTCCTCCGCTCACATAGAATCAATTCTCGAAAAATATAGTTCTTTAACACCACGACAAGATGAGAGGAATATGTTATACAGCATAATCGCTTGCAGTCTCATTTATCTTTAGTATTTTTGCGTTCATTTAATAAATCAATCAACGGAGACAAAAACAGAACGACAAAAACTAAACCGAATAAAAGCGGTATTGGCAGAAACCGGACACACCGGCAAATGGCTCACCGAGCAACTTGGCAAAGACCCCGTCACGCTCTCCAAGTGGTGCACCAATACCTCACAGCCGGATTTGTATACGTTAAAAGAAATATCACTTATCTTAAGTACAGAAGTACACTTTTTAATAAACAGATAATACGTAGCTACTTTCTATGACACTCGGAGAATATATTAAGCTTAAAGATTGCACTTTAATTGACATTATCAATTATGCCAAGACTAAGGGTTTGGAATTACAAAATGATGATAATTATATACTCTCTGAAAGTGAACTTAAAATTATTGACCCAATTTTGTCCTTTTCACTTAAATACAAAACAAAAGGAAGAAAACCTTCAGCCACTCAAAATTTATCGAAATTGCAGTCTAACATGAATGAATTACAAGTAGAGGACAGGCCGGAGGATATAAAATCGAAGCAGACAGATACTTCCGAACCGGGTGCAAGCGATGTATTCCGATATGGCGGTTCTGTAGGCCAAGAGCTAAATGTGGTTGGCAAAATAGACCTGTCAACTATAAATCAGGGGATTCGTCGGCACATATAAGGAACAACCGCAAAGCTTTCAATACCCGCAACAGAACCAATGGAAGCGGAAGTCAAGGAGACGCGAAACTATAGGCTACTTGGAATTGTTAAATTCTTTGATCCCTTTAAAGGTTTTGGTTTCATAATAACTAACAAATACATTTCACAAACTTCTACTTGTGAAATAGAAGATATATATGTCAATGAAAGTAATATAATTGAGTCTTCCAGACTCAGCGACAATCAATGGGTGTCTTTTGAAAAGAAAAAAGGTAAACGAGGTGTTTATGCTGACAACGTCAAGATTGTTACTTTCGAAGAGGAAGACATATTGTTATCATTGAATTATACAGACGCAAGATCTTGTATTAAAGGTAACGATAGAAAGGGGGACCACTATGATATAAATATATTCTGCAAAATAGCATCTTCATTTATCCATAAAGAAAGTGAAGAAAGATTGCTTAATATAGTTTCTAATCACTTTTTAAAGATAACTAATACCGAAAAGCGAAACAAGGCTATCCGTCTTTTTTTATCCAACGTAGAAGTCAGAAATTTCTTGCTTAATTTCACAATTCAGGAGTTGGCTGATTTAAGTAAGGATATTTTGTCAACAGCTTTATATCTTGAGATTTCCGAGAATGCTGATAATATAAATTGGCCATTAATAGATAAGTGGCATATGTGCCTTACATTCTCTACGGAATTGTATGATCTTCTATTAGAATATTGCAGGAAGGGAGACTCAATTTTGAATATTGTCGCATTGAATGATAATCTTTTGCAAGACTTACTCGCAAGAATGGGTGATTTCAGTTTAGACCATGAAAAATTGAAATCTATTTACCTAAAGTATCCTGCAAAGCTACACTTATTCATATCAGACAAAGCCGATAGTCCAATAGAGAAGGTATTATTATACCTTGTAGATAAGGAACAAGTCAGCACTATTGATTTAAATTCATTCATAACAATTGTTGATGATAATAAGCTTGTTAAACCATTTCTGCATAAATACTATTCAGTTGACAGGTCGATGGATGCAATATCCAATTCGTTGGATATTGATGTGCGTAAGCGTATTATTACATTTATAGATTCAAATTTAGTACCTCATTTCCCACATCAAATGAGGTATGAGTACTATATTTTAAATAATAATTTCTCGGCAGCTGGTAAATTAGCTGTAGACTATGTCATAGGAGTAAATGTACTGCACAATTCACTTCCTTTTCTGTTTAAAAATACAGCTAAAAATAGTGACGACAGAATTAATCAATTCAACGATTACATACAGACCTTTTCGGCGGAGCAGATCAATAAATTAACAGTTGAAATCCCTAAATCGGATTTAGATATAAAATTTGTAGAAGCAGTTTTAAATAAATTTAAATATCCAGTTTGGGGAAATCAAGAAGGGCTACCCGTTGAATATTATATTCAAAGCTATATCTACTCTCGGGGGGATTCTTCATATATATCTGGTATATCTGACAATGAAATTAGCCAATGGATTGAACGAAGCCAACCAAAAGAATGTGGGGCTTTCTTGTTCTCAATATTAAACGGTGATTATGAGAAAAATATCATAGATAAGATTGAAACCTTTCTCATTGCTAAGTGCATAAAGGGGTTAGATGAAGAATCTACTCAACTCAGAACTATTAATAAACTCCCATTGCAGATAGCAAAGGATGTAATCATAGTTTATTTTACAGATACAAGTATATATACCCATTTCATGCACGATAAATGGGAGGAACTAAAGTTGCAGGTGTCGCATTTGACCTTTGATATTGAATCAGATGGTGATAATATTTCCGAATTCGCTTTCAGGTACGAAGAAAACACTCGTTCATATTCGAGCCAAAAGCAAATAAAGTCATTGATTAGACGGATTAACGACGCGTCTATAATCGTTGGACATAATATAAAGGAATGGGATTTACCAATTCTGACAAAACATGGATTGAGTTTCAATGGATTCATATGGGATACATTGGAAATTGAGTTATTGCTCAATCCGTGCCGTTATGCCTATTCTCTTAAAACCACTCATATTGCAAAAGATGATGTGGAGCTGACCGATAATCTGTTTTGGAATCAATTATTAAGACTTTCCTTTAATCATAATCTTTGTGAAGAGCTAAAGGCTGAACTTCCAAAAGAAATCAATGAATATCTAAAAAAACTACAAGACCCATTTTTTGCAGAAGCATTTAAGACGGAGGCAAAAGATGGCTATCAGTTCTTTCAAGAGCTTGTTCCGTTAAGTAAGTCTTTAATATCTAAACTCAGAGATCTTGATATTGCTTCTGAAAAAGAAGACATTTTAATCATCGCTCCTAAAGATATCTGGCCGCGAATTGCACAATATGTATCTTTGAAGTTCCCTACGGAAATCTCAAAGAAGTATTATATAATCGACGTTTCCGGTTTTACCGGGGAAAATATGCTTTTGCGTAAAATTCTATATAGGTTTTGTGAAGAAGCCAAGACTCCCTTATTTATTAATCTGCCACAGTATTTACGATTCGGAGAAGGTAAGCATTCTCTTTTTATTTCTAACGACATTCTTAATAATATAACATGCTTATCTAACGGCAAGATTGATTGTATTGATTTTGAGTCTTTTGACTCTTATAAAAGTCTTAATAGCCAATACTCTAAGATCATTACTATTGGAGGGGAACTGCATGATAGAATTCATAAAGTTCAGATTGGAGATAGCTATGACTCTATTGGGCCAAACATGGTATTATCCAAATTGTTCCTTTCGATGGCCTCTTGCAATTATGCTTTGGTGCCTTCATCAGATTATAATCATTTTGGCATCAAAAAGGATGATTTGACAGCCTCAATCTGGGCAGAACGTGATACAACCGGAAGAATTACTATTTTCAAGAATTTTAAATTCAAAATTGCTAAAGAACGCTTTTTATCTCACTTTAATGCAATTAATGAACATATAGAATGGAAACTTGAAAACCAAGATAACAACGGTATAAATCCAACAATAGTCACTATAAAATACGATAAAGAATCTGCCCGATTATCTGATAGCACTACATTTCGTTCTCACTATTGGGCTTATCAGTTCGGAATTATAAGAGAGATAAAAACTCAATTACCAATTGTATATGTTGTTAACAATTCTCAGGAGGTAGAGGAACTGTCTAATTTAGCAAGAGCATTGGGTTATTATGTTCCTTCTGCCGGTACCGGTTTCCGAAAACTCGAGCATATTGAATCACATGCAAATAGTTTGGTTGTTATTTCTAAAAACCAATTCGTCCATGGGATTGGTGAGTATCGTACAAATCAACCATATTGTTACATATGGGATAGTATGGATATTGACCGATTGCGTCTAATGTGGGACGTACTTCCCTTCGAAGATGATGAATTATTGGATAATATCACAAACGAGGTTGATAATAGGATCGGTAGAACAACTCCTCGGAAATGTATTGTTGCAGCATGGCCAATAATGAGACACTACTTTTCATTAATTAGGGCCAACTCAAGAGATTCCCAAATGTTTATCATCGACTCTCATTTCGATGATAATCCCGACATCGCTGACATATGCAAATGCGAACAGCAACAATTCAATTCACCGACTAATTCAAAAGAATTTACAGCATTAAAAGGTGCTAGTGAAACCTACTTCAAGGATTCCGAGTTTTCCATGCCGGAACTTGATGCTGACACTGCTATGGAAGCTATTAGAAAAGGTTTCATTCCAGATTACACTTGGCATGATTGTCAAAAAGAAATCCTACCAGTCGTTTTAAAAAGGGAAAACGATTTACTGATTTCGCTTCCTACCGGAGGAGGTAAATCCATAATTTTCCAAGGTCCGGCAATTTATCGCGCAGCATCATCGCATCGTCTAAGCATTGTAATTTCTCCTTTGAGAGCTTTAATGCAGGATCAAGTAGAAGAACTAACTCAAAAAGGGTTTGGGCCTGCGGTGGATTATATAAGTGGCGATCGCACATATCCGGAAGTCCAAGAAATTTATCGTAGAATACGTGGCGGTGAAATCGCATTACTATACATTACCCCTGAACGTTTTAGAGTTAAAGGGTTCGTCAACGCTTTGCAGCAGAGGTTAGAGCATGATAAGGGATTGGAGTATGTGGTTTTTGATGAAGCTCATTGTATTTCTCAGTGGGGTCAGGAATTCCGTCCAGACTATAGAAATGCCATTTTAGAATGCTCCAAACTCAAGGAGTGTTTTGATATAAAACTTTGTTTACGTTCTGCAACAGTCACAGCTCAAATTGAGGATGATATTCGCAACTTTCTGCCTGATATAAGAAGAATGGGGCAGGCTGTTGAAGATTACAACCCAATCAGACAACATATTGGAATTGCATTCAAGTTAACTGACCACGAGGATGAGAGACGAATCGATGAAATCTGTAGTTATATCATAGATAAACAAATAGACTTTGCAAAAAGTCGAATGATCATTTTTTGCAGAACACAACGTCAGTGCGAAGAAGTTTGTTCAAGTTTGGCTCAACGCTTTAAAAATGTTGATTTGCCAATATTAAACGATATTAGTGACCATATTGGTTTTTTTCATGCTGGTATGGACTCAGATCAACGTAATGAAACGTATAAACTATTTAAAGGAAGCGACAATAATGTAAATTCTGAATTATACATTCTTTGTGCAACTAAGGCTTTCGGAATGGGTATGGATATACCCAATATCCACTATGTTCTTCATTTTAGTCCACCTTCTGTTATGGAAGACTATTTACAGGAAGTTGGACGTGCCGGCAGAAATGCAAAAATGTATAACGAAGCTTTTACTGATGGAGGCAAGATTCCAGCACATTGTCTTGTATCAATCGAAGATTTTCGAAAGTTGAAGGAACTCTTGATTCGGTCTCTAATGAGTTGGTCTGACCTTGACTTGGCGCGTCAAAAGATTATTGAATATATACAACGTTTTAAAAGTATTGATGAAGCATCTAATACTAGAACGGTTGTGCCGTTTAGTATTTGGACAAAAGATGAGTCTCCTGAGAGATTCAATGACACAACTGCCTCCCGTATCGCATTTCATTGGCTTGAACACCTAAATCTTATAAGGCTTGGTTACTTAGATCAGGCATGTATGGACATAACTCTTTTGAAAGCATGGAGCCCAATTGGTATTAGTGCTGATAACAGTTTTAAAGAAGAAATTGGGAAAGCTTTAAAAGACTATTGTCTGGAATTTGGTATACCTTCTCTCATTCCTATTAAAGAGTTGAGGTATAAGACCGGTCATTCATTGCCCCAAATTGTAGATGTACTTCTTCAAGCTCAGAAAAATTCGATTCTCACAGTTAATGATAACATTCGAGCTATTATCAAACCTCGCCGTTTTTCTGAGATAGGCTATATGATAACTCACGATAAAAATGTATTTACGTTACATATGGTCATGGATGGAATTAAATCCATATTATCCAAGGTAGGATTCGGGAAGTCAAGAGTATTCGAAAATGATGAAATAAGAAGAATAGTTCAGCAACTAACCAATGAAGTTCAATTCGATACGATTACAGAGAATGGTATAGAATATATGCCTTGGAGAGATCAGTCTGATAGTCCATCTCATAGAATAAATGTAAAAAGAGCAGAAACTTTTAAAAAGGATATCGACCAAAGGACTGGGCCTAAAATATTTTGGCTTCTTAATTATATTCCGGGTGTATCATCTGTCGAGAAACACTCAGATGAAGGAGATGTATTTTATATAATAACTTTACGCAATAAACGATGGCAAGAATATATCGAAGATTGGGAAAACGATCTGTTTAATATACTAAAATATATTAGAAATCAAGATTCTGCGTTCTCATGGGCTGAAATGATATTCTCCCTCCAAATGTTTAGCCCAGGGCATAAAGGGTTTGCCTATTTAGACAACTCGCTCTCATTACTTAAAGCTATTCAGTACATTGATTATACGCCATTAGTTAAGACCGGCATTGAAGTCCAAGCTTCAACTAATTCATTGATGCCCATTGATGACGGAACCGAAAAGACTTCCAGTCTATACGATAAGCGTCAGGAGTTTGAACAAGAAGAGAAGCTAAAGAAGATACGTCTTTCCTCGATGGATATCTTCAGCAAAATAAGTCCTGACAAACAATCGGAATTCATTCGAAAGTATTTTCAAAGTCGTAATTATGAGGAATTTTTGGGATTGGTCGGCGACTATTGTCCTGACGAATATAGAGATATTCTGGCAGAGTTAAGTGAAGAAGCCTTGGCGAAAGAAGAGTCTAAACTGCAAGGAAATGAAAGCCAATTGGCTATATATAATAGCCCAATCTCTCAAAACATCAATGTCCTTGCCGGGCCAGGCTCTGGCAAGACACATGTACTAACTATGCGATGCGCTAAATTGGTCTATAAAGAACACGTCGACCCTTCTCATATATTGGTATTGGCATACAATCGAGCCGTTGTAGTTGAGCTAAAGAATCGGCTGAACCGACTCTTTAGAAACTTGGGGCTAAGTCGTATGGCACATCAGATGCATGTATATACATTCCATGCTCTTGCGAAAGTTGTCATGGGCCGTAAACTTGACAATGTGCCTACAGAACAATGGGAGAATCTTCTATGCAACTATGTCAAAAATAATCGTTCTATTTTCCGTGCTAAATTTCCTGATATTGATCATATCCTTATTGATGAATTTCAAGATATAACGGCACCTCGTTTGGAAACAATTTCAAAGATACACGAATATTATCCTGATGCCAGGTTTTTCACAATTGGCGATATCAACCAAAGTATATATGGTTTTGACCGAGTTAGCGGATTTATGGGAACACCTAAACAATATGCTGTACGGTTAGCCCCACAGCCTTACTACACTCGGCTTCGTGAAATGCTCAATCCTGTCGAGATGGAAATGTTTACAAATTACCGTTCTCATCAGGAAATTCTTGATAAGGCTGCTGAATTTGTACCCGAAGGTTGTGAACTGCCGAAATCGGCGACATCATTAATGAAACGCGCTCCTTCTTCTCCATGCGTATATGAGACATCGAATAAAAGTTGGTATTCTCAAATAAAGGAAATTGTAAACTTCGCTTTGGCTGAAAATAATACAGAGGATCATAATCGAAAAATTAATAACATCGCTATTTTCTTTAGAACCAATAACGAGGTGTATCGTGGCTTTTCACGATTGAAAGGACTTAATCTCGATTCCAAAATACGGATAAGAATACAAGGGACTTCTTCTTGTGAATTATGGAGACAACGCGAGGTTTATCATGTCGTGTCTTACTTTAGCAATAATCCAGTCATAAAGGTCGTATTGAAAAACAATGAAACCAAGAATATGATTAAGAATTGGATTGAGCAAATCATACAAACTGCTACAAATTGGGATTCTTATTACCTTGATATAACATATACTTTATGTCTCCATTATTTAGAAACAATTCGTACAGATGAAAGGACTCATACTTTTGGTGAGCTTGCAGATTTCATTAAAGATATTGCCGGAAGAGATGATGGCGGACAAGTATTCAAAATTTACGATGAATACCAATATGAGCGTATCTTTAAGGAAACATCTCTTACAATAGTTTTAACGACAATGCACAAGGTGAAAGGACTTGAATTCGACATTGTTGTTGTAACTCCATCATTCGCAAATTTGCCATTGTGTCCTCATAGGATTTATGCTCAGAATCAGCCTCTTATGGAGGATGATTTAGCCGATCTTGAAGAAGAAAGACGTTTGCGATATGTAGCATATACTCGAGCTAAGAAAAAGTTGTATATTTTCAATAGTGAACGAGAAAAGTCGTTGGTTAATATGACAATCTATTTAGCTCCAGAAGATGTTCAAGCTAAGCTGGGAATTACGGAGCGAGAGCCGGGACTTGATAAATATAATCTTGGATATCACTCAAATTGGGATTCTACATTTAATAACATTGGTGTGCTCAATAATATTAAACCTAACAGCCCTGTTATTATACAAAAAACGGCGAAAGCTTCTAATAGCACCACATGGAACGCGTACGATATTATAGAACCCTTATCAAATAAGGCCATTGGACAGTTATCCACAAATAGCTCAATAAGAAAACAAATGGAACAGGATGATATAAATTGTCTTACCGGTTTATTTGTGAGTGATATTTTTGCCTGGGAATATCAGGATTCCGTTAGATATGACTCTGAACATCAAACTAATTATAGTACCCGTTGGATACAACGGGCTAAAGAGCAAGGATTCGTCTATATTGTTCAAATCGCTGGATTCGGCGAAAAAAAAGACTAAAAATGGAAGAAATATTTAAGAACCTTCGCAACGACTATACTCTTGCCATGGAAAGCTATGGTCGGAATGAGTATAGATATTATTTTAGAAACATTCGTCCTGCAATAGAATGGTTATGCAAACTTGTAATAGCAGACCAATTAGACGGGAAATGCAATCCTTCCGATATCTTTCGGAACTAAAATCCTTCGTAGGGCTGGTGGTGACTATTCCATTCAGCATGGAACAAATAAGGAAATTAAAGGCCGTCAGCTAATGGATGTTATGTTCTACTCATTTTTATATAATAGGAGAGATGTTAGAGAGACGAGACTTGATGAGAAACTTAAAGGTCTCAGGGAGAATATGGAGATGTTCAGTAGCTGCTTGCGACGATTCTACAGCGTTGCAAGTGCGAGCAGTCATTCTTCGATTCAAACTGATGGAATAAAGCACATCGCCACAAAATATGCATACATCCTCTCAGATTACATATCATTCTTGATTGATAATGAAATACTGAACGATAGTAATATCGCTGGGTTATCGTCTCTAAAGCTTACACAGATTGTTGATGCTGGAGAAATAGAGTCTATCAACTCTGAGAAAAGGCTAATTAGTGAACAATATCTTAAACAAAAGCATGAATTAGAAGCGGCTTTAATTCAAATTGAGGAGTTTAAACGTCAACAGGAAGAAATGATACGTTCTTCTGAGGAGTCTATATCCCAAAAAAACAAACGAATCAAGGAACTCGAGGAAGAAATTGAAAAGAAAAAGACCGTTTCATCTGTTGAAATTCATTCAAGACCTTTAACAATACCCAAAGAACGTTCAAATTCCGACTTAGATTTAGCGGATGACAATATAGATTATGATCAAGAAGATATAATACTGGCTGCTGAAGAAGAATCATTGCTTGTATGTGGTTGTGCGGGTAGTGGTAAATCCGTAATAGCCATGAAAAAGGCTCGACAACTGCATGAGCTTGGTGCTGATGTTATAACGATTGCTTATACTAAATCCCTTAATAACTACATGAAGTCGGGGATTCCTGCTGAAATTGGTCGTTTTTACTATCATCATCAATGGAGAAAAGCTGGTTGCCCATCGGCTGATTACATTATAGTTGATGAGATTCAAGATTTCACTTCTGAAGAAATTATAGAATTTGTTCAAGCATCCAGAAAGCATTATTTCTTTTTTGGCGATTCAGCACAATCAATTTATGCACCATTCAAGAAAGATGTTATGAGTATGGAGCAGATTTCGGAACTGACTAATATAATCGCAAAAACGAAACTAGCAAAAGTTGGAGATACAACCGCAAATTTTGTTCACAAAACAAACGCCGTTTAAGTTATACTATTTCAATGCGTTAGACGTTTATTTATCGCCGTTAAGTTACACAAGTAACAAAAAACGACGATTACTGAAAATCAACAAGTTATAATTTTTGAACCACGCTAAAAAAACGAAACGAGCACAAATTCAGCGGCTCAAATGTTAAAAAACACCAGCGGCGGCCACACTGTTAAATGTGCCGCCGCTGGCTCTGTTTGTATGTCGGTAGGAACTTTGAAACTATTCAATCGGCATTTTCAAGTATGCCAAAAAGGTAGAGTAACACACGCCCATCACGGGGGCGATATAACGCCGCCAAACGGCTTTGCGACTCTTTGATTGATTCCCTTGTTCGTAATGCTTTGCGGCTATCATCTGAGCCGCTCTTGCACGCGCTTTTGTGCTTGTGTACATAGGCTCAAATTTTAGCGGTTATTCGTTTACGGGGGCTAAATCGCTTACAATCGCGCCTACACCTTTGCCACGGATAGGCAGGGCAACAAAGCGTTTATCAAAGCCTACAATCGTGCCGCGCTCCTTGGGGTCGTCAACGCTGGCGTACATATAAATGTCGCCGTCCGCTTTCATTACCTCTTTGGCATAGAACGCAACCGAGGCAAACTGGTCTGTTGCCGCATCCGCAAACGGCACTTTTGTAAGTTTGCCGTTTACGGTCTTGTAGGTCGGCATCTGGGCGAACTGATAACAACCGAAGCCCGCGAACTTGTGCGGCTCGCCGTCCTTTATGCTGGTAAGGTCTTTGAACAGTTCAATATCTTCCAGCAGAAGGTCGGACACGTGCTTGGGGTGCAGGATAATGTAGCGGTCAGACAACGGAATTTCCGCTTCATCGAAACGCTCTTTAAGCGTAAGAATGTCCGCAAAGGTCAGACGGCGGCGTCCTTTGACGGTCGCGCCCGTAGTGAGTATTACGGGGGTGTCGGTCGTGTCGGTGGTCGGGGCATAGGCGTGTGCGGCTTTCATCGCCACACTCTTGCGCAATGTCGCGCGGTGCTGGCCGATTACGCTCTCCAGCTTGTTGTAGCTGTATTCGATTGCGTCAGGTCGGCGGACGAGGGTGTTTTCGGTCTCGAACTTGGCGAGGGGGATTTCGTTGTCCTCATCTTCGCGCTCTACAACCTTAATAGGATAGGTCGTGTTGTCTATCAACACTTTAGGGTCAATGCCCGCCGCTGGAATGTGCAAGCGGTCATTTTCCACAAATTCGGAATAATTGACAACTTTCTGCAAAAAGCTGTCATCGGGGTAAAAGCCCGAAAGGATTTGATTAATCCAAACTTCTTTGTTTAATGCCATTCAGCAAATTAAGTGATTATAGTTGTTTATTTGTTGTTTTTCCGTGCTTCCTCGCGCTGGCGCTTTTTTTCTTGCTCCAGCAATTCGCGGTACACTTCGGGGTGTTCGCGCAAATATTCGGGGTTGTTGCGTCTGTACCACTCCAGCGAGTGCGGCGCGATTTCCTCCCCCTTTTCAGCCCTAACAAGTCGGGCGTATAATTCGGGGTCGCGCTCCAGCTCTTGGGGCGCAAATTTGCGGTAGTCATCGAGCGTCCATTGTGAGCGGTCGGAATAAGCCGCGCCGCCTTTGATTAGCTCCATCGGCTTCGGCATGGGGCGCAATATGAAGAGCAACTCCCCTAAAGCCTTTGCCCCTATCTTTGTGCCCAAAAGCTCAAAAATAGCTGTTTCACAGCCTAATAATTTGCGTTTGCTTACGGCTTCATTGATTAGCCGTGTTATTTCGGGGACTTGGGCTTTTTTCTGGCCGTTTATAAAGTCGCGGAACGCTGAACGATTGCCACGCGCCAACGCTACAAACGTGCCGCGTTGTGTCCCGTCAATGTATCCGCGCATAATAGCCTCGTCAACGGCTTCCTCGGGTGTTTCTTTGCCATCTAACGCCGCTTTTACGGCTTCGATAATATCTTTGTCGTCCGCGCTCTCTTCAAGCCCTAAAAGTGCGATTAAAGCCGTTTTCAAATCTTCGGGCGCGGGGTCGGTCTCCAGCTCTTTAAGGTTGTAAACATAGCCCCCAGTACGACGGAACAGTTTAACGGCGTTTTCGTTGCTCGGTATGTCCACGATTGAAACTTCGATTAAACGGCATTTAGTAACCGTTTGAACGCCGTTTAACTCCTCGGTGGCTATCTGTTCAATACCGATAGATACAGAGCGCAAAAAGCCCTTTTCTACTTGTTTTTTAACCGTTGCGGCCAATTCGGTGCTGTCATCGAACACGGCATCACCGAGCAGGCGTTTGCCGTCCTTGCGGATATTCTCCCAGCGGCCTATGACATTGCCGTCTCGGTTGTGCATATAGAGCATAACGGGGTTACGCTCAAATGCGCTTGTGTCTATTCCCTCGGTCAGAACCACAAAGCCGTAACTATTTACGGACTCATCGCTCAACACAAAGGTTATAGGCTTGTTAGTGTCTTGCTTTTCGTTTATATTCATTATCTTTTAACTATTTATGTGCAAATCTCGCTATCTTTAGGAACGGGTCAAAATAGAGTTATCAAAATGATTACTATTTTTATTTGTCATTCCGTAACTTGTTGGCGCAAAGGTACGCTCACACCGTGCCGCGCTCCAAAAAGAGTGTAAAAAGTTTACACTTTATTTTGTGAACTCTTTAAATTTCCTCAATTTTGCGCAGTGATATTTTGCAGGGTCGAAATAATTCGCTAACTTTGCACTATCCTAAAAAATAGTTATATGAACCTCTTTAAAAATCTCCCAAAGAAATTTAGCGACCTATGGTGTGGAGCGCGGAAACGCCCCAGCGCTTTTATAACTATTAGCGTAGGACACCTAAGGGTCGCTTTTTTACTTAACTTCCTAAATAATAGTTATGAACAATTCAAAAGGTAACGGCTCACGCCGTTGGCTTGTGCCCTATCTCGGGCGCAAAGTGCGTCAGCTAAGACGCAACGAGAACGTCCTCCGTGCCCGTATCTCCGAACTATTAGGGCAGGTGCTGCACCTCCAGCGAGAACTCAGCGCATACCGCCAAACAGCGGCAGGAATGGCCGACTTTTGGCAGTCCCAAAGTAACAAGTATTTCAACGACTTAATCGCCGCACATAAGAAAATAGGGGGCTTAAAATATCTCCTTGAAAGCAACGGCGTAGAAGTCCCCGAACATCTCAAATAACCAACAGCGGCGGCGATTGCTTTTGAGTGATTGCCGCCGCCGTTTAACCCTATAAACCAAATATAATTTGCAATATGCTGAATGACAAATAAAGAGCGCATAATTGAGCTATCAAAGAGCCTAACCCCTAATGAAGTGGCCGAAATTTGTAACGTTTCGGCTGGCTACGTTTATAGGGTTTTGCGCGAACATCATCCCAAAACATTAACCCTAACAAATTACCTCAACGCCCTGCAACAAGGTATAACCAACAAAGAAGATTTAGCGACTCTATTCGGAGTCGCGCGAACTACAATTTTTAGATTTGAACAAAAGCACATGGCAAAAGAAACAGTCGGTCAAATTCTCTATATCCTTAACGGCAATATAGACGAAGCGAAAAAAGCACAAGCGTTAACCAACGAGGAAACAGCAGAACTCCTCCAGCTTCCCACACTGCCAAAGGTAACACATGAATTGCGGCAAATGCTTAACAAGTTAGAGAAGCACAAAAATCTAACATCATTTCACACGGAACTATACAACAAGATTGCGGCGGCACTTAACGCGCTTAATTGTTAAAAACAAATAGCGTTTTAGTTCAAAATGCAACATTGATTGACCACCCAACACAAAATAAAACGAAACGTACATTATTTGAAAATTTTTCTATTTGTATTTCAATACGTTAAACGTTTTAATGTCTATCCAACACCCTGCAACATCCCATTTTTGGCAGTTGTTCAATATGCAACATCGCCGATTTAATCCGCTGGTTTGCTCCAGCCGTTAAAACGCCGTTTAATCATCATTCCCACGATTAAACGGCGTTTATATTTAATTGCACAATATCAGCCCATTAGCCACAGAGAAACCATTAAATCAGCCGTTAAAATTAAACTAAAATTAAAGCCGATTAAAGCAAAATTCAACTTATTCAGCCCGATTTGCGCCCCGAAATTAAACCTAAATTAAAGCAAATTAAACTTATTGAAATCAGCGACTTAACCGCAATCGCCATTACATCAGTACGTTATGCAACAAGACAATGCTCGTTTCGTTTTCATGCCCATACTAAGTTGGAACCGATGATGTTATTTACCAACTATCGTCTTCCGCGCTCTGTTGCTAAAATCACACAGGGATATGTTGGTGTCAATGTTGAGCCTTATTCAGAACGTACATATGCCAATAATTCAACATTACTTCCTTCAATAGTGAAATATGAGGACAGAGAATCCCAAGTAATAGCAATTGCAGAAATAATTGAAGCGAGCAATGATAAATCCATAGGCATCTTCCTGCCGGATAATTCCATGGTACTTGAATTCTGCAAACAACTCTCCTCTCTTGATATACCATTCGAGTTTAAGTATGAATTGCAGAAAGCCAGTGGAAAGAAACGTGGATATGAGCCGTATGATACATTGGATTTCACAAACATCTTACCAAAGGTTATGACCTACCATAGTGCAAAGGGACTTCAATTCGATATCGTGATTCTGCCATGGTTTGAAGGCGCGACTTCAGACGATGAAAGAAAAGCATTATATGTTGCGATGACTCGCACTCAGAATCAATTATTGATTACTTACAGCGATGTACTTTGTCCCCCGTTGAATTTTGTTCCAGAGGTTATGTATAGACAGTCACTATGAAATTTGAAAATCTAAGCAGGAGGCGTTTCCTCGACCTCCTGCTTAGATTTCCATGCTGCAATTCCACCTAGTGTTGTGATACTTTCTAATGCCGTCTATGATTATCTACTGGCAATGGTGTAGCTGGAAATGGAGCCGGAAAAATCCGCTGCCCCAGAGATCTTGCGCTTTTTCGCTATTTATAAAGGAACCCGCCCATTTCTGTTAGTAAATTTTAACGATATATTCGCCATTTGAGTGAAGATTTACGGGCGAGCAACTTGGAGATTGCAGTAACTATTGTGCAGTGCACAAAACTTCATTCATACTGCCGAGAACCATAGGTTCGATACAAAATTTTTGTATAGTACATGAAATAGTGTAACTCCCTGTGTTTCATTCAATTAAAAACGATAAAAGTCGAGGGTTGAATCTCGACTTTTATCATAGGGCGGAGAGACAGGGATTCGAACCCTGGGTACCCGCGAGGGTACAACGGTTTTCGAGACCGCCCCGATCGACCACTCCGGCATCTCTCCTCGGGATAAATCGTATTACCGATTTGCGACTGCAAAGTTAATAATATTTTTTTATATGCAAAAATCTTTGCTGCTTTTTTTAATGACTATTTGCAAAAATCTGTCCTCAAGATATTGTCTATGCTCGGGAGTTTATTGCAGATTTGAACGTAAGACGTTATCGCATAAATCAATAAGCAAATCCACTACAACGGCCCGACAAATTTTTTCACCGGGTTGCCTCGCTCGAGTGAGTCGTGACTATTCCACTGCATTTCTCTTGACGAAGCTATTGCTTGATTGTTTAGTTCACGGAGTTTTAATAGCAAGCGCTCGCGTGCACGAGCCTTGTTCTGTATTTGCGAGCGTTCGTCGGAGCATTTAATTGATATTCCGCTGGGCTGATGTATGGCCCTCACGGCAGTCTCGACCTTGTTGACGTTCTGTCCGCCCTTTCCTCCGGCACGGCATGTTGTATATGTTATGTTTTCAAGTTTTATTTCGGGCAATTCGACCTCATCAAAGAATTTGACACCCACAAACCAGTTACTACGTTTGTGATTTGGTCGATATGGATTCTTTGTAGAGCGCCACAGTACGCTGCCTTGCCATTCTTTGACGACAACATCGGAGATCGGATGTTCGCTCGCAAATGTGAGCGACATGTAGCAGTCGTCGTAGTTATGATGTGGCTCAGAGTCGATTAACTGAAGTGAGGGAATCGCACCAACGATTTCTTTTGCCACGAGAGCAACTACTCTTGCACATTCTACCGGTCCTCGCCCGGCTGTAATTTGTATATAAGTTTTCATTTTCCGCAATCTTTGATGTTTAGTTTGGGTTTGACCATGGCAATAATATCCACAGTTGGCTTTATCTGTTCGATAATCGTCTGAGTCGGTTTATACGCCATGGGGGATTCGTCGATAGTACACTCTCCTACCGAAGTCGAAAATATACCGTCCATGCAGTTGCGGTAATCAGATAGGGAAATCAGCTTTTTCGCTTGCGAGCGCGACATGCAGCGCCCCGCCCCGTGAGGTGCTGTATTGAGCCAGTCCTTATTACCCTTACCACGGCAAATGGCTATTCCGTCGCGCATATTGAATGGTATGGCAATCAATCGGTTTTCGGAAGCATCTACAGCGCCTTTGCGAAGTATAGGTGTTTCTTCGGTCACCGATATATAGTTGTGGGTTGTAAATATCGATTCTAAGCATTTTGCCTTACAGAGCTTCTTAAGAATCAAGAATATGCGGTCGCGAATAAGCATGTGATTATAGATCGCATATGCCTGAGAGATAGCCATATCTGATAAATATCCGCGCAATGATTCGCCGCTAAGATAGCCAAAACAATCAGTTTTCCGCGGGTTATTGGCTATGTTGTGCCAGTGATTAGCAACTTTTGCGCCTACATTACGCGACCCGCAATGAATCGTAAGCCAGGCTTCGCCACAATCTTGCTCCTCGCCATATTCAATGAAATGATTGCCACCGCCAAGCGAGCCGATGCTTTTATAGAACACGCCTTCTTGTAGTTTGACTCGTCTACAAAAATCGGAGATGAATTTTGCATCAATACGCCCTATGTCCGGTATAAGTTCGGGCGCAGCCGACCTGGCCTTATTATAATATGTATTGATATATCTGAACAAATCTCTTTCATTTATTGTATTCTTATCGCAGATTTCCATGCCCATAGGTACTGCTTCGCGAATCCTGTGGTCGAGTAATGCTAAGTGGTCGGCGCAGACCGTGGTCGAAAGCTTGTGCATTGATATTGTGCATCCGATATCTACGCCTACATGATCGGGGTTGACGTATTGACCAATAGTATACGCTGTACCTACATTGCAATGCGTGCCCGCATGAACATCGGGCATCTGTACTATTTTTTGATGCTCAAGCGCAGGTTGGTCGCAAAGAGCGCTTAGCCACTGCAGAGCCGAATCTTCGATACTGTCTGTGAAGATTTCGGCAGTTGTAAATTTACCGTTTATAACCATATAAAAAATTTTTGCGCAAAGTAACAAAGCATGTGCGCAATTAATTTGCGCAGCGATGAAATAATTAATATTTTTGTAAAAAAATACCGAAATGCCACTGAACCGTTCTACCCTTATCAGGATTTCCACAATCGATCGTTGCCTGCAAAACCACTATCGACGCTGGACTATCAACGACCTCATCGACGCATGCACCGATGCATTGGCTGAATACGAGGGTCGAAGCACGCCAGTGAGTCGGCGTACATTTCAAAACGACCTTGCGCTGATGCGAAGTGACCGACTGGGGTACAACGCCCCTATTGTCGTGCGCGAGAATAAGTATTATGAATATGAAGACCCCGACTTCAGTATCACACACCTACCCCTGAACGACGAAGGGCTATATGCACTCAATTCCGCACTCGATATCCTCAAACAGCTACAGGGATTCCCTCAGCTGGCATCGTCGATCGACATTATAAGCAAACTCAACGAGCAGATTTCGCATCACACCGGTGCGGCAACTCGAGCTATAGATATGGAGCATGTAGAGGGATACCGAGGCAAGCAATTTATAGGTATATTATACGAAGCCGTCAAAAAGAAACAGACCCTTGCAATCGAATATCAGTCATTCAAAGCCCGCCAGGCCGACACTATAATAGTATACCCATATTTGCTGAAAGAGTATCGTAACCGCTGGTTTCTGATATGTGAGAAAGCATCGAACCGCAGCCCTCAAGTAAATATTTTCGCGCTCGACCGTATTCATTCTGTTAATATCGATAAGGAGCATACGTTCAGAAAATGTGTTGATTTTGACCCCGAGCATTTTTTCGATGACACGATCGGTGTCACAAAGCAGATCTGCGACAAAGCTCGACGAGTGGTTATTAAAATTGACCGACAACAAGCCCCATATGTAGAGTCAAAGCCATTTCACAAATCGCAAAAAACCGAGCTGCGATTTAAGGACGGAAGCATACAGATATCGCTTAAAATTGTCATCAACAACGAGCTCGAGCGCCTGATACTCGGTTATGGAGGACACGCCGAGGTAATAGCACCCCGGGATTTCGCGAAAAAATTGCCCTTAGTGTATCGCGGGCAGCAGAACATTACAAATAATTTTTTGCTCATTTTTCAACACTTTTGAAAAGTGCGCAAAAAGACTGCGCAACGGCATTGTAACTTTGCAGCGAAAAGATAAATTTGTAGAGTTATGAAAGAAATAGAAGGATACGACGTGAAGATTTACACCGACAATATTGAATCTTCAGCAATCGAACAAATACAGCAATTGCTGTCAATCGATGTGTTCTCCGACAAAAAAATACGAATAATGCCCGATGTGCATGCCGGTGCCGGGTGCGTGATTGGCTTTACAGGTGATTTGGGCGATAAGGTAATACCCAACATCGTAGGTGTCGACATTGGTTGCGGTATGCGTGTGGCCAAACTTGGCAATATGCCGGAAATAGACTATCACAAATTCAACGAGCATATTCTGGCAAATGTTCCCTCGGGAATGATTGTGCGTGAAGAGAAATTTGGATTCCCGCAACTTGTGGGCAACGAAATGGAAATCTACCGCGAAGCAAAGCAACTTGTTTTGCAGCTACACTGCTACCGTGAATTAAAGGACAGCGGACGTATTTATAAATCCATCGGAACTCTTGGCGGAGGCAACCACTTCATCGAACTCGACAAAGACATCGACGGGAGTATGTATGTTGTAGTGCATACAGGGTCGCGTAACCTTGGCAAACAGGTTGCCGATATCTATCAAAGTCTCGCAATACGGCACTTGACCGAAGGAGCCGACGAACTGGAAGAAAAAATACGTCAAACCATCGATGAATATAAAGCCGCAGGCCGTCGCCGCGAACTCCAAAGTGTACTCGGTAAAATGCGAAATGATTACAAGGCCAAAGAACCGTCTCTGCCTGCCGGACTGTGCTATATCGACGGAGAAATGCGCGACAACTATCTCCACGACATGCGATTGTGCCAACGTTGGGCTGTGTTGAACCGAAAACTTATAATATTGCTCCTATTGAAATTCTTCCCGGGTATCACCGTTGAAGAAGAATTCGAATCCGTTCACAATTATATCAGCGATGACAATATGATTCGCAAAGGCGCCATATCTGCTATGAATGGCGAACGATGCATCATACCCTTGAATATGCGCGACGGCTCTCTGCTTTGCACCGGCAAAGGCAACCCCGACTGGAATTTCTCTGCCCCGCACGGCGCAGGTCGTATCCTAAGCCGAACGCAAGCATACAGCAGTATAAGCATGTCGGATTTTCAAGCATCCATGAACGGCATATATTCAGAATCTGTAAATGAGTTTACCATCGACGAATCGCCTATGGTATACAAACCGGCCGACGAAATCATAAGCAATATCGGCGATACTGTAACGATTGATTCAATTATCCGCCCGGTCTTCAACTTCAAGGCATCGAAATAGACTGGACTTTTGAAATATGCCAATCCGCCATATAAAAATCTACCAGGCAACGGTTTACAATAGACTGCATACTAATCCTCATTCTCTTCTTCCTCTATCATGAGATAAAAAAATAATCAATTACAAGAAAAAAATCTAAAAAAGCGCTTGTATATGAAAAAATATTATTAACTTTGCAGTCGAAAAACCGAGGAGCGGTGCTCGAGTGGCTGAAGAGGCACGCCTGGAAAGCGTGTATACCCCAAAAGGGTATCCCGAGTTCGAATCTCGGTCGCTCCGCAAAATAAACAACGTCGCAAGACGCGTTTAAGGTCCTATAGCTCAGTTGGTTAGAGCACCTGACTCATAATCAGGGAGTCCTTGGTTCAAGCCCAAGTGGGACCACCATTATTAATTCAAAGTCGCTGAAATTCAGCGACTTTTCTTTTTGTCGCTGATTTCAGTCCCCTTTTTAGTCCCCCGACATATCACAAACCATCATAGAATTTACATCAAGAGGTAGAAGCTGTTGAAAAACGGTGAAGCTCCGGTGTATATGCGCGTCACCGTTGATGGCCGTTTCCTTGAAGCGTCCCTCAAACGAGGTGTGAACCCGAAAGTGTGGAACGAGAAGAACAGCGTTCCACTGGTCGCGACCGCCTGTCGCTTGAACTGAACGACTATCTCGACGATACATTGGCGAGACTTCTCTAAATTCATCAGCGTTTTACCGATGAGAAGAAGCTTATCAACCCGAAGACCATTCTTGACGAATGGAACGGCAGGGTTGAGAAGCCCAAATTGCTGTGCGAAGTATTCAAAGAGGACAACCTGAAGTATCGTCAGCGTCTTGAAATCGGTGATGTCGTACTCAACACTGTTCTTCGCAACGAGAGAGCCGAACGTTATCTCGGTGAGTTCATCCGTAAGCGCTATAACGCAGCTGACATCCCGTTCTCCTCCATCGACAATGCCTTTGTCCGCGACTTTCACCTTTTCCTCCGCGTTGATAAAAAGCAGGAACAGAATGCTGCAAACAAGTACTGCAAGATACTGAAGCGAATCGTAACACTGGCACTTGACAACAAATGGATGGAGATCAATCCGTTCCAAGGCATGCGGTTTCAGGCTAAGGCTACCAATCGCCAATTCCTTACCGAAAAGGAGCTCTCAACCATAATGAACAAGACATTCACTCTTGAACGGTTGAATGTTGTCCGTGATATATTCGTATTCTGCGCGTTGACCGGGCTGTCGTTCTCGGATGTCGAGGGACTGAAACCGGAGCATGTATCCGTTGATGACGAAGGCAATTACTGGATTCATAATGCACGCCAAAAGACGAAGAATGTTTGCAGCATACCTTATTTGGAATCGGCACGTGCCATTGCCGATAAGTATGCAGGACACCCGCTCTGCGAAAAACGAGGCGTCCTTCTTCCCGTAACATCAAATCAACGCATGAATTCCTATCTCGGAGAGATTGCCGGAATCTGCGGGATTAACAAACCTCTGACAATGCACATTGCCCGCCACTCATTCGCTTGTCTCGCTCTTGCCAATGGCGTCTCGATGGAAATCATCGCCAGAATGCTCGGGCACTCCGATATCCGTACCACCAAAATCTACGCAAAGGTGATAGACAAGTCCATCGCCGAACAGATGGGCGGTCTCGCTGCCAAATTCGGTTCACAGAAATAACCATTTACAATTGTCCCGACTGATGATAATACATCGGTCGGGACAATTTTCATTCATCTGAATGGCGGCAAATAGTGACGTTGCAAAAAATCTTCAACTTCAGCATCGGAATACAGAATCTTGCCGGGAAGATTGTAATACCCTAACAAACCATTGGCTCTATAAGTGGCAAGAGTGCGTTTACAGATATTCAGCCGTCGGCTTAGTGTGGAATCCGTAAGGTATCGTTTCCCTTGAAATATAGGCTGACAATTCTCGATCAATGCTGATGCTATTGTTTTCATTGCATCCAGTTCGTCGAATATCGGCTTCAAGTCCGATGCCGATAATACTTCAACCTTCTCTTTCATGACAAATATAGTGTTGATTCAAAACTCTTGCAATCTCCTTTTCGGGATAGAATACTTTGCCGTCTATAATACTGTAGCCTATTCTGCCGGAAGAGCGCAACGACTGCATAGTGCAAGTTGAACGTTGAAGAATAGTCTGTGCTGAATTGTTGTCAACCCAGCCGTTCCGATGGTATCCGATCGCTGACAAAACGGCATCTATTGCCGAGCGACATTCGCGCACACCTCGTAATAGCGCATCAAACAGATGACGCTCAATCATAACATAGTCCATATCAATATAGGGTTTAGCGGTGAATAAATAGGTGGTGACATTCACCATTTCTCGCCGCCCGGCTTGATAGCCATGTCCGGGTCGACTCATCTCCAAGCGTAATAGCGTAGCGCCGTTGGGCCGGAGGACATCAAAGACTCAGAATGATCAGCCATACACACATTCATACACACGTTCATACACACATTCATACACATGCTCATACACATGAATGTAGATATATTCCAACACTCAAATGAAGGGATGAGGGTATGCTCATACATTTATTCAAGCAAATATCAATACATTTGAGCACATACATGGATGAACAAATGAATGTATGATTGAATAACCATTTCTTCATTTTTTTGCATGAATGTCCGTTCATCCATAGATCTCATCAAGTGAGCCTTTGTGCAAGTGTAACGATGAGTGCATGTAAAAAGATTATTGAAAATAAGCCGTTTCCCAACATTTCTGAAATCTTTCCCAATATTTCCCAACTCTATTTTCGGTCCAAAACTATTCTCCGGGGCATAGGTGTTTTCATATCGAATCAGGCAACGTGCGAGCCGAAACTATGGTGTACTGATGGGGTACTAATCTCACCTTATTTTCATTGAGTCGAGATCGTATCGTCCACAGTATCACAAGATAATGCTCACATGATCATAGCAAGGTATGTCATGAGGCACTCTAAACCGAGATGGTGCCTCATAACCCTTGCCATGTGTCAGGTTGCAATTACTCCAAAGTCGTAATCCCCTTAGCTATGTTGTTAAAACATAGGAATATATTTTCAATCACACTGTCCATATTTTATCCATGATATGGTTATATTTATGGGCGGAGTGGCCAATTTGCAAGGCGTAGAAACGAGTTCCGAAGGCTTTCTCTTTGTTTATTCTTTCCATTGTTGTAGCCTTAGGTGCCGGGAACTCAAAGTCTGAGATAACCAATACGTCGGCCATCTCATATGTTCCGCTTTGTAATACTGATAGAGCTTCGGCAAGCATTTGCTCACCATCCGTGCCTCCACTGAAGCTGTTGCCGAGAAAGTTATCGAGGTTACTCCAGTTTCGGGGTTTTGCAAGGTCGATAGACTTTGCCCTGACAGAAAAGCTAATCAAATAGCAAGGGCGTTTCTGTTTCTTTGCCATACTTAGCAGTTGTTTAAGCAATGAGAAAGCAATCTTAAGCGGTTGTCCCTCCATCGAACCACTGGTGTCAACACATACAATAATCGGGCCTTTGGTCAGGCGTGGGTCTTTGCGATGCTCTTCAATTTTCTTTGGTTTCCCTTTGCCGGGACTTGAAAATTGTTGAAGTTCCTTTGTCGCATATCGTTTAAAGAAAAGGTCTTCAGGCATGGATAATTCTACCGGGAGAACCCGTTCCAAATTATCGCCTGACTCAACCCGGTCGATCTCCTCCCCCGAACTATTTTTAGCCACAGTAATGGGCAAAAACTTATAAACAATCGTATCCTTCTCCTCCTTTGATGGATTATTGTCTCGCCCGATTATATCTACAATTTCTTTGAGTTGAGGATAGCGGTGGATATAATTTTCAACCTGCTTTTTGTCCTCGTAATCTACAGTTCCTGCCACATGAAAACGTTGTTCAAACTGATTCTTTGCGCGTTTCAACATCTGTTGAGTTTTTTGCTCCAGTTTAGCTTTACAGGCGTTTTCCCAATCGGATGCCAATGCAGCAAGTACCGATTCTTTATCTTCCATATTTTCAAATTGCTCGATGTAGCCGGGCAAATTTACATCATATACGGAATAGCCGGCTTCGATAGTTTTGCAAATCTGTTGCCACATTAGAAGCCTATGCTCTATCGGTGCAGCCTTAAACTCGGGTATAAATAAAAGTTCTTTATTAGCCTCTTTCTGCATATCTCTTATCAGTTCGAGCAATAATGCCAAAAACGATATCAAATCATCTTTCAACACTTCGACCCATGTTGGGTCTGAGTCGTTGATATCTGGATAGGAATCTATAACGTCCCGCATATAGCCAATGAGGCAATCCTCCTCAGAAATTAATGGCGGCATCTCACCATTTTCCATATAAAAATCAAATGCCTCGCTATATTCTTCGAGCTTAGCGTCGATATCAGTGTAATCAATCATTTTATCATTATTGTTAAGTTATTGAGCTTTACCTCAGTGGTTTTTATTAATTCCCGGACCTCCTTAATCATTTTATTAGCTAACGCAAGGTCTGTATCCGAAAGGAATATATTATCACAATTAATAAGATTATCAGTAATCACCTCTTCCCAATCTTCGACACAAGTTTTAAATAAATCTTGCACGGCAGGAACACGTTGATACAATGGCAAATTCTCGAATGGCTCCTTTGTACCGAGTTGTTGAACACCTTTTGCACGGAAAGAATATGGCTTCCCATCTATAATTACGCCTTTCGGATGTTTCTGCAATTTTACTTTTTTCAAACCTGAGGCATTTTTAGTCATTGAATCTAAAGATTTATCCGGGATTAAAGCGTGTATGATATTCCTCTTCCTCTTAGTTTCATAGAACAGAATTCCATCCCGAGGGCTGTTGTTTAATGACGTATAATCCCATTTCGAGAAATATACATCACCGCCGGGATAATTTTCGACAAGGTAATAGAAGTAATCATATTCCTCAAATTTATTATCTTCTGAATTAATCCGCGATGCTATATAGAGAGATTGTTGGTTTTGCGCAGTCATCATTTGGCGTATTAGCTTCTCGATATTATTCAACTGTTTGACTGTTAAGTCGGAGATGCTTGTAGTTATGGCTTTAAGAATATTTGGAATACATTCAACGTCATTCCAGAAGCTGTGGATTAGAAGAAGATAATCAGACACATTGATTTCCAACCTGCCGTTAAGATATGCAGAGGTCTGCATCAGCCTGTACGCTTTGCGCCATCGGCGGTCGGAGATATAGTACCGTAACTGATTACCATCATCCTTCTCCAAGCAGGAAAGACTTTGGCGCAATGCTTTGATGGCATTGACAACCGACTCATGAATACCGACAGTCTGCGATTCGTGTTGCCAATGGTAATAAAGATTGTCAGTAACATACAGCGATTCGGGCAGTCCTGTCAGTTCGGAACCTTTTGACGCTATCATCTTGAAGAATGCGGCATCGCTCTCAATACAATTAGACACCATACGCACGAGAAATCGATCCCATAGGGCTTCAAGGCCTTCGTCTTTGGCTGGAAGCTCGTTGCTGGCGGCAATCAGAACTTTCATCGGAGTATGCATAATCTTTCCGCCATTGTGAAAAATATGCTCATTGACAACTGTCAGGAGTGTGTTTTGAATCGATGGACCGGCTTTCCATATTTCATCAAGAAACACGACGTCGGCTTCAGGAAGATACCCGGTTGTTAAACGCTCGTATCTGTCATCATTTTTCAAACGTGAGATAGAAATTGGACCGAAGATTTCATCAGGTGTGCTGAATCGGGACATCAGGTAATCAAATGATTTGCCCTCTTTGAATATCATTTTCAACCGACTTGCCACCATGCTCTTGGCTGTACCCGGAGGCCCGAGCATAAACATATTCTCACCAGCCACTGCACACAACAAAGCCATGGATATAATATGTTCCTTCTCATAAACGCCCTGTGACATCCAATCAACGAGTTGACGGATATGCTCTTTGGGAGAATATGGGTATAATTCGCTACTATCCATATTATTATCTACGATTTTAATTATTTGAAAGCTATGATTTGTTTTTCGTCCGGGACATCCTGGGTATCAGTGCGAAGTTTTCTGCGTCGTTGTTCTTCGGTCAGAAAATGCCGATGACATATATTGCGCGCCTCAACTTCTCCTGCCATCCGCACATAAGTGCGTTTGCCCAAAGTCTTTGGGTCTCCACCTTTTGCAAACCCTTCGATTTCCTGAATCAGATGTTGCACCTCATGGAGCAGAACGCCGTCAATCTGAAGTTCGAAACCGTCGCATGGCCTTCCCATGGCTACAACCATGCCATTAGTAGAAGGGTTGTAATAGCCCGCCGCCCCTCTCCTGGGAGAGTACATGGCATATAAAGTCAGATTCTCAAATTCAGGATAAGCTGCTAAGATTCGAGTGTCATGCAAAATCATTCGGATATTTATGGCTTCACCAAATCGAGGTTTCACGTAATCTTCTATGGCAGTGGTCTCCATAAAAGGGTCTTGAATCTCGTAACGCCAGAAGCCATCTATACCTTGTTCCCAACCGGTCTGAATTTTTATGACAGTCGGGTTGTAGCCGTCTTTAGCCATCTGCTCTGCCTTATTAATATCAAACTTACCCTCGGGGGCAAGCCTGGAGACTCCATTGATGCCGATGTAGCTCATACGTCAAGGATTATATCGGTTTTACCATTGATATAGTTCTCAAGACTTGTCCTGATTGTTGCAAGACGCGAATCATATAGGCACTCATCAAGGAACTTTTCGGCAACATCTTTCGGTGGAGAACAAAACAGCATCTCCTCACGGTATTTTGCAATGGTCTTACCTATGGTTGATAATTGAAAACGCTCGGTTATCTCCTTCATTTTATCATAAACAGGTTTGCTGAATTGTATAATGGATTCCTTGGTTGAGTTGACTAAGATGCGATGAATATCTCCCATAATTTTTTGTGGGAAGCCGACACCGAAGTCAGGCAGAGTCTGAACCGGAGCATTTGAGATATCGTTCCACTCTAAGTACAAAGATCGGAGTGTTTCAGTCATTGTGATTTCTTTTAGAGAATGCCCCTGGCAGGATAGCGTTCGTTTGCCAAGCAATATATATGGAGGATAGTTATCGACATAAACAATATCGTTATTGACCTCGGGCGATGATATCCTTATCTGTAGTTCACGTTTCGGAGGAGTTTGAGCTGAAGAATTACACCAGTCGAGGCGAGGCCAGTCGCTATTATCTTCCGTCATCCGAATATTGGCAAAATCTTTCATTTCGCCAACGGTAAGATAGTCTCTCGGAATCAGAATGACGGCTCGTAACGAAGCCAGCAGAGTCATAATCGAAGCAAATTCAGGGGAGTCATGCGACAAAGAGTCCGTTGCATACCGCATTAGCGGTCGCTTTGATGCACTGCTGCCATTGTTGTGAACAGATGTCACTTGATTGCCTTTGAAGAGATCTCGAATTGCATCAAACCGGGTATCCGACTCAAACTTGCGGGAGTCTTTGTCAACCACGCTTATGTAGAACTTTATTTTGCATTTATCCGAATAGTCCCTTACCGGTAATATTGAGAAATCCAATCCTATTCCGGAAATTGAGTACACATAGTTAACGGCGGTTGCATATTTCAATCCATAACCGAGAGGCAGAGTAACATTTGAAATCAGTTTTTCAACGTTTTCGCCCGACATAGGAAGGAGCAGTCCTCGTTCAATCTTTGCCTGGCTATTATCGTTCGGAGACAGTGAGAAGGTGATGAAGTGTGGCTTCATCTTTTGTATTATCGGATTGGCATACGCACCCAATATGTTGCCAGTTATAATCTGCCTATCCAATATCCGGTTATTGTAAAGGGATATTTCATTGTTCCAAGTTGAATGATTAAAGGACCATGGCATGGAAGAGAGAATTCCCAGCAGACGATCGTAGTTATTCTGTGTACCTTTGTTTACCAGATTTAATACAAGTTCTTTATGTACAGCAGATAGAGCGAACACGAACTGTACCTTACCAGGCAGGAAACGTTTATTGGGATTCCTGTCAAAACGGACTTCCTTCAACACAGCCATTACCCGTTGATACTGTTCCTCAACGGGCAGGAAGCTCATGATATTCCAATAGCCCTGCCCGATGATAGTTTTTGAGATTACCGCCATGAGCCTTTTACGTTGGTCTGACAAATCTTTGAGACTTTTCTTTTCACGAGAATCCAAGTCGTTGAAATCTACCTGATAAGATTTTAGCTTACGCTTTATCCTTGAGGCCTGTGGATTGTCTTTAAGGTAATTGTGAATCTCGTGGCCGAATTTATCCTCAGGCGGAAATTGGCTCAACGTGAGTATTTGCTTGGCTACGTTGACATCAAGGCCGTACTTCAACAAAGCATTGAGAGTCGTATCGTAAAGTTTTCCCTTTCGAGCATCGATATTATCCCGAATTTTCTTTTTCTCAATGCGATAATAGTTGCTTATCTCTTTTTTGAGATCATCGGATTCTACCAGTTTTGTTCCGTATTCAGTACTTGCCTGATCTATGCACTGCTGCAAAGTAAGAGCATCAAAAGGATATGTGCGGTGACGGCACCGAAAGGTGGAAAGCATAGATGCTCCACCCATAGCCGAATCATCAATAGAAGCTGTAAAAAGTTCCTCTTTCACAAACTCTGCATCAAAATCGCGATATTCACGTTCGAGATCCCACTGGTTGATACGACGAAGCTCCTGTTCCATATTCAGGTATGCTCCAAAGATTTCCTCGATAATCTCCTGTTGTGCGGCAACGCTGAGCATAGATATCCGTGCAAGCAATTGGCTTGCGGTAGTAGACTTGTTGAGTCCAAGAACAAATGCAAGTTCCTGATTCGCTTCTATGAATTCTTTTGTAACAAGATTTCCATACTTATTGGTTATATCTATGAAGTCAGCTTGATGCTTGTCTTGGTCCTGATTTGCAGTTGTGTTTGCGCTCAAAGAACGTAGTTTGGCACGAAGCATCATGTTGAGACGCTTTTCCGAAGGAATGGCTGTTATGATATATTCATATAGTGGTGGTAAATCCGTTATTTGACCCGTACGGTTGATTCGACCTCGCTTTTGAAGGTCTATATTCACGTCAAGGTCATTCTGCACTATAAGCATCTTACGCTGCCTTACGTCAGCCTCATCAACCTCAACCGTGGCAACAGCATGGGCACTTGCGCCAATGGCTCCGCAGGCGTTAATCAGAATTACATCAAGTTTATTGTTCTGGAAATCATTGTAGATGTGGTTCGAATGGCGCTTCTTTCGTGGGATAATTGACACATTGACAAACTCATCGTCGCCTTCGGGAGACAAATACTCTAATTGTCGAGATCTTCCGGTGCACTCTTCGAAACGGATGTTTCGAGTCACTCCTTTATTATCTGTGAAACATTCCTGTGTAATCAATTGCCGTATGACATCTATTGGAGACATAGGCAGGTGGAACACATCATCCTCTATATCACTTCTGATTTGCGCCGCATAAGTAGAAATGTCTTTCAGTTGGGATATGAGTTCATTTGATTCGCCGATATCGGTGAAATCCATATCGAAGATTGTCATAGCCGGATTTTTCGGATTTCTGACCGTTTTTTCCAGAAGTCGCAACAAGATAGTAGAAAAGTCACCTTTGGGGCATTCTCCGGTCAAGGGGTCGATGCTGTCACGTAGCACACACTCAAGTGTATCGCTCATGCCAATGACTACGCTGCGCCCAGATTGAACTTCACGTATGGCAGCTTCGGCCACATCTCTCGCCTTCAGGGAAAGGAGCAGAATTTTATTCACGTAAAACAGCTGAGCTCTCGTTGGATAAGGCCGAAAAATAGCAGTTCCAAGCATTGATGCCGTCGACATGAATCCCTTGACCATATCCGAAAGATTGACGAGTTCCCTGAACCAATACATAACCTTGTCAAACAACTCTGAATGTAGAGCGAGTTTATCATCAAGATAAGTGTAGACCGGCTCGGGAATACCTTCGACTGAATGTTCGCGGCGAATCATCTGTCCCTCTTTGGCCAGTTTTGATGCCACGTATTCCTGCATCTGCACGCCGCCGTTAGAAAAGGCCTGCTGCAAGGTCTCGCTGGTTGCCAAAGAACTCAGAACGGTCTGACGCATGAAGGTGATGAGACATTCGGGACGCTTGGCAAACGTAGCCGAGAGAAAGACACATTGCGTTCTCGGGCATGTTGTAAGTATAGAATTAATGCCTTGTGTTATTATGGAAATCTTGCCGGCAGAGACACTGCTGCTTTTGTGTGCCTCATCAAATATGAATAATACACGATGCTTCTCGCATAACGAGGTGAGGAAATCGAGGCGGGTCATGTCGCGCCGCGCATCCTTCAGTTGGGAATATGATAGCATCACATATTCATAGCGTCCGGCCGGAATATCACCTTGTCGATACATAATCTCCAATTCTGCCTTTTTAGGAGATTTATATACCTCTTCATAGTGTTGGGTATATAGTCCCATCATTTCTTCCTCGTCGGCATCTTCTTCGGGAGACCATATTTCATCTGTCAAAGGTGCTTTCACATCTTCGACCGGTTTGTCAAAGTCAACAATCGAAGCTTTTAAGTTCAGTATCAGAGGGCGTGCGTCTTTAATGCCGAGAGCCTTGCAGTCGCGATACATGTCGCTGAATAAAGTGTATCTGTCAGTGAGAAAAATAGGCAAATAGCCGGTGAGCATACCATATCTTATAAGTGCAGCAGCCTGACGTCCTTTGCCGATTCCCGTCTGGTCACCAATTATAACTGATTGGCCACGAGCCTCGATATTATAGATGGCCAGAGCAACACCGTCGACCTGCTCTGCGGCCAACGCCACAGCAAGTTCCTCGGGCGACAATCTAAGGCGGTTTGCTACAAACCCGGCAACATCATAGCCAAGCGCTTCACTTAATTTGGCATACGCGTGTTTAGTCTCCTCCGCCAACTGTTCCGGAATTATAGAGCCTAACGACCGTATTACCTCATTAGATGTGCCGGTATATTTTTTACTATCTATTTTTATTTCTGCCATATAAAACTTGGTTTCCTTGTTTTAATACGGCAAAAGTAGTATCGAGGTGTCCCTATTCGTGATACACCTCAAAACTAAAAGCAGAGAAATCCATCAGATCTCTCTGCTTCAAAGATTTATATAAAAATTATTTTAAGGAAAATGCTCTTATAGATATCGTAATGCAAGATAGACTACAAACTCTGCGCCACTTGTCTCGGTGGGCTTGTCGGTAACTTCTATTCCGGAAAGAGCTGCGATGGAGGAGCGCGTCATCCAGGGAACTTCTTGGCCAAGTATTGGCTGAGCTGCATCTGATATGTTGACAAATGTATGCTCCGGTTCAGCATTCTCCATGTTGTAATGAGCAAATGTCTCCTTCAGGATTTCACCATCAAGGCCAATGAAAGATACAAGAGGTAGTTCGCCGATATCTTCCTTGATTTGCGCCCATACTTCGGGAAATGAAGGTGCTGTGCTTACTGTTTCCTCTTTAATACTATCATCTCCACAATCATCGAATACAAATGGTTCCGGCCGAACGTATGAGTGGAATTTACGTACGATTTCTCCATTGCGAACAATCACGACAGCAATGGAGGAAATGCTGGTGAACTCGGAATTTGCACATTTTATGTCAAATGCGGCAAAGTTGCCATTCAAGGTGACTTTGGATGAATCATCCTCAAATGGCCAGCCAAAATAACGATTGCCAAGAGCCTTGACCTTCTGCTCCATTTCAAATCGGCATTGCTCCGGCTCCAAGACCTCGACATTGCTTCCAAGTCCGAGCAGGTAATTCATGAAATCAGGCGTGGGCGCAACGAAAAAACGGAAATCGGCATATTCGTTTCCTTCAGCTGGCAGTTCTTCTTGAGAGGGATGGATTGGCAGTGCACGAAGTTGTTCCGCGTCCTTTCCCCACGCCCTGACGGTAACGAGCCGCGGTTTTATGGTTTCATTAATCGTAACGCCAAAGAATCGCGAGAAGTATTCATCGGCATTGAATTTGCGCGGCAACTTAAATTTCTTGTTTTTCAAGGGCTCTACTTTCATGATGTTTTCGAGCTCATATAGTTGCAGTGCATCAAAACTGTTGACTTTACACAGAACATACCAGCGATTGTTATGCTGACGCAAAGCATATGGCTCGGCGACTACCTCGAATTGTACACCCGAATAGTTTCTGACAGTCAAAGACACTGCGAAGCCTGCCGACATGGCCTCTAAAACTGGTTGTAGGTATTCGATTCCACGAGGTACAGCATCGCTAATAATCCGATCATCCAGAGATTTATAAGCACTCAGGATGTTAAATATTGAAAGGGAGTTGATGACCCAGCTTTCAACATTATTGCCACTTATCTTTTCGGGATTCTTGATATAGTAAACGTATTTGCCTCCACCTGTTCGTCGGCAATCGATATCAATACCTAATCCAGCGACGATGGCTTTTCGCCATCGGCCGAGAACCTGACGGTCAATCTTTTCGCCGTTTCCTCTAGGTTCACGTCCCATTTTCAGTTCCATATTCAATTCCCAGGCATCGCTTATTTCTTGAAGCGTCAACCTGGCACTGAAGGTTTGCAATTTTCCAATCAGCCAGATGTATTTTTCGATTTGAGTCATATCATATAGTTTTGATACAAAGGTACGAATAGTGGTGTATTATTTGGCGACACACCTAAAATATTTTTCAAAAAAATTTATGTGGATTGATTTTTATGACACATGAAACGTAATTTTGCATCCAGTAGCCTGTAAATATGTTGTGTAACATATCGTCATTACAAAATTCTTTTCGTAATTTTGCAATAATCAAAATTGCATATACGAAACAGAAAGTAAATACGATATAACTACATAACGATTTGCATTGACATGCAATGACCAAACTCGATTCGGTTAAATCTGGTAAATCTAACGATGGGTCGAAAAGGATGGTCAAAGTATGCCGGGTGCGCTCTCCATAAGGGGTCACAGGCTGCTTTTTCATATTCTTGACCCATGGGCTTTACCAGAGCCTTACCGAAGAGATGCGAAAAAGAGTGTTGTGTCCTCTTTGTTTTTGATGCAACCGGTAGAGCCGAAGCCCGTAAGTCTAAGGCAAGATTCATCTTAAATTTATGGCAGGATTTTTTAAGAAGCTTCTCGACCATGTAAAAAAGGAGTATCCCGATGTAGGAGAACTTATCGACTCAGCGCGAGAAGGTAAGATTAAGCAATACTTTAACGATCAGGTGGCGGAAATCACAGGATATGACACATCCTTAGAGCATATGTTGGGTTGCGAATGCGCAGAGCAGGACGTCTCAACTAATGAAAATGAATTCTGTGTATTTGATTGCATTGAGGAAAGTCAGCAAGACTTGGAAGGTGAATGTTCAGTAGAAACGGAAACTGACGATAATGATTTGGCGTTAGATGACAATGAAGAGGTCGCTGCCGATGATAATACAAAAGATGGTAATGATGAAGATGATGATATTGATCTTGACATGACGTCGATACTCTCCAATTTCTTTGGTGAATCCGAGGATGCCAATCAAGAAGATATGGAATATGGGTATGAAACGGACACCGAGGAGGATTTTGAGGAGGATAATGAGGACCAACAATCAGATAGTACAGATGGGCGCGAGGAAGCTCTAAGAACTGTGTACCGCGATCCGGCAGATATTGAAATGGCGGCTGAGACACGCGCCAGAATCAATGCAATGATACGTCACAATCTGAATGCCCGAAAGTTTCTGTGGGGAACAAAGGAACTCATAGAGAAAGCTGGAGATTATATAGTCGAACATAGCGACGAGAGTATAGACGACCTTTGCGCATATATTGAAAGTCAGTCGATACGTTACGACCTCCACAAATTCAAAGAGGAATTCTCGAAATTCAAACGTGAGTCAATGATTCATCTGTTGGAACGCGACAAAATAGATGAATACATCTTCCTTGATCGAATGGATGGGGACGAGATAATCAATAAAATCGATGCAATCCTCACCACGCTGCATGACAAAAAAGTTGAAAAACCAGGTTTCTATCTCCGGTTAAATAGAAATTTGATTGATCGTGATGGAATGATTGTGCAATCTGATTTATTTGCAACAATATACCCAGAGGAGGCATTCGTTGACTGGGAATCTCCCGAGGTGAAAGAATATATCCTTTATCAGTTTAGAGAAAAATATGGTCATGATTTATATTATGATCAGATTGACCGCGCTAATTTCGATGTGAGCAGATTAAACTAACCAATAATAAACATAACTATGGCACTATTCAGATTAACAGTAAAACGAAAATTCGGCGTGCGTCAAGGCAAATTCGCCGAGCCCGGCATGACTGCTGAAGTTACTTACAACGGAAGCAACTTCCCTATAGGCGATACAAAATATCGCTTGGAAGTAGCCGCCCAGCTAAAAGCCAAATATGGCATCGATCTTGATGCCGGACAAGTATCCACGACAAACTTCGACGTCTCCAAATCGTAATGCCGTTTTTCAGACTGACACTTAAGCGTTTGCTACTTGACAAAAGGGGTAAACGCTTAGAAGCAGGTATGTGGGCGGAGGTGTCGCATGACAAACCATACGTCAACTGGGCAAGTTCCCACACCCTTGACAACGTCATTAATCAATTCCGGCTGAAGTACAATGTCGAGCTCAACGGCGGTCAGATCGGTCCTAACAATTTCGACGTTACCCGCATCTCATAAATGAAAGCAGACGCCCATTGAGAGGGCACTGAAAAATACTTACTTTTTCAGTGCCCTCAATAATTGCTACCTATGCTGTCGATTATGAATCGAGAGTTAATCTATAAGATTCTGGCAATCTTTTAATGTTTTGAGATAATCTTCCTCATTCCAGCGTGGTGACGGAGCGGTCCATTTTGGGACTTCAAATGTTTCTATTTTGCTCACTATTTCATCTGTGGCGGAGATTGCTTCAGGGCAGTCTGAGAATTGCGATAGTATTTCCATTTCACTTTTCATCCAGTCATCGGTTGGGAGAGGGATTGTTTTGGCCATATTGCCAAAATTGGCTCCTAACAGTTTTTCTAATTTCGAACTGTCCTCTTCATAACAACGATGGACATCGTTGGTGGCAACAACTTTGATGCCATGCTTTTTGCCCACGTTAATCAGAAAATCAGAATAGGCTGTTTCAAGCTTTTTATCTAAACCGTTGCGGATTAGCTCCAGATAATAGTCTTCGCCAAATTGATGGTGGTATTTCATGATCGTCTCCTCAGCAGCCTCATGATTGCCGCGCATAAAGTGCTTGGCAATCTCGCATCCGGGACATCCCGATAGGACAATCAGGCCTTCTCCAAACTAAGCAAGTTGTTCAAAAGATAACGTGGGACAGATGTAAAAGCCTTCATTCCATGCTATACTCAGGAGATTACAGAGATTTTCATAGCCTTTCTCATTTTTGCACAAGACAGTAAGATGAGGGGCTTTTGGGATTGAGAATTTACTATTCCCTATGGGTACAACATGCTTCACATGCAGCTCGCAACCAACAATGGGTTTGAAATCCGGTGAAATGCTACGAGCATACTGCACAAAATCATGCGCAGCATACAACGAGTCATAATCAGTAATGGCCAAGGCGTTCATGCCAAGACGAACCGCATTGTCTACGGCATCCTTGACCGCCAGCGCAGAATGGTACAACGAATGCACTGAATGAACATGCAGATGGGTAAATGGCATACAATTGCATTTTTATTTTTTTCATTTGGTGCCTTAATTGATACAGGCATCTACAAGTTTCTCGTATTCGTGGAGTTTGAAAATAAGAGCATCAATTTGAAGTTGCCCATTACCAAAGATATCCTCAGGAGCCACGACACCGATAGTCATGTATGTGCCGCATCCGAAACGAGATGGTCTGTTCATGTGTAGCCCCATTTTTTGAGCCTCTTCCATCAATAGAGAATGATACTTATTGCGTATGTTAGAACGGGAATTATTATCACCCCAATATTCTATTTTGACGCAGAGTTTTTGTTCCTCGAACTGAAGATACATTCTTATCTCATCGTTTTGGTTTTCCATGAAGTGCCACCATAGCCCAAGGAAACCACCGTTTGGATTCGGAACGTAGTCCCAAGATTCGACTTCTATGTCTTTTTCAAGTCGTTTGAAAAATCCTTGCCACTGGTACCAACTCCACTGTCCTACGGGTTTTGACAAGAATTCTTGCGTAGATTTCTCTATGTTATCAATATATAGAACGTAATTTTCGATAAGTGCATTCCCCCGATATGAGCGTAAAATATCCAAAATGTCGCAACGAGTCAGGGTTTTGTACCCAATAGAGTTGATACTTCTGAGTATACTTTGAGGTTCGTTGTCAGACTTATAGTATGCAAATGCGAGTCTATTACGTCTGCCTTTGTATTCATCCTCTACAATTCCCTTATATCTTTCGAGTTGGTTGTCGTGGATAGTTGTTGAGGTCTTATCTTCGACAATAAGAAACGAGTCTTCGTTTATTTCTACCCAGATATCAATGTTTTTCCACTGTCTGCCTACCGTAACCTGGTGGATTTCACTTGCCGGAATATCCGAGAATTTGGAAAGCAAAGCTTTCGCGTTCAAGCACAGAGCCTCATCCACAGTCAGATATTTATCATCTGCCCATTTGAACAGATAGCACAGAATAGCGTCCTGGCTGAGTTCCGATGTCGCAAAATCAAATATGTTGGGTGTAGTGTCAAGTGCCACATTTGATGCCGCATAAGAATTAAGCAATGACCTGATTTCTCGGATACGTGGTAGATATAGCTGCATGTTGTCCTTCAAAAAATCATCTAATAATGAGACATCCTCTTGGGAAACAATAGATTCATTGAGTGAACTTTCTTGCCCGGCTAAGCGGGATATAATGAGAGTGGCTAAATCAAGGACTCGCCATAAGGGCAATTCCTCACTTTGTCTTGATCCTCCGCCATCGCTTCTAACGCGAAAGACTTTTGCAGAGATGTCCTCGTTATTCCATTGGGCTTTCCCGATGGATATAAATTCGGCGTCGCCTGCGCCTGCCTTTTCGTCAATTGGCGTATAGTCGACAGCAATTATGGGTTTGTGTTTACGGTTTCGGGGTATATTTTCAATGCTCATAATGGTATTGTATATTTAGTTTTCACAAATTTACAACTTAATTTTGAAATGGATAAGGCTTTTGTAAAAAAAACATTCTCAATGGCTTATGCTTCTTACTACACGTTCGGGCGAGAACCGTCTTGGCGGGTTATGCTTTGGAAAGTGATGCGGGCTTCGGTACAGAAGTCGTTCAGGCGGAGTAGGTCGGGGATGGAATATGCTTTGTGGCTGGTGAGGTCGTGGACAGCGTAGCATATAACAGTATCCTTGAACGCGGTGCCCCACTTGTCGAAAGGTGCGTCCATCCAACTTTGCCCATCATCAAGCCGATTAATCCCATCACGAGTGTACATGATACGTTCCTGACCTTTCAACTGATACAATTCGGCGAGTGCTTTTATCATCAGCGTGAAGTTGGAGCCATAATCATCATCATCTTCGAGTTTAAGCACAGAGTGTTCATCATTGAAGACAAATCTGACCCAACCTTCAACATCTTCATTATCGTCATCAGGGCTTGCCGTATAGTATTCGACAGAGTTGATCTCGGCAAGTCGTTTATAGGCCTGTTGGGTAAGATTTCGGAGATAATTATTTACAGTCTGAAAACGCGCAATATTTTCAGCGGTAGGACAAAACATGCGATTTAGCAGATCGCATCTGCTCTTCAAGAGCGCCTCAACGTAATCGGACAGAATATGTCTTGCATAAACGTCGCCGGTAATTTCTAAAATCTCGGCTTCAATTTCTTTTATCTTGCGTTTAAGCTTTTCCATAATATTACATTTTAAATGGTATTGCTATTTGGTTATCAATAAGGTAGCGGTTTCCTGACCAGTCGCAGTCGAGGGCGAAGATGGGGCGGCGGAAGCGGTGGGCGAACTCTACGGCTTGCATCGTGCCACTCTCGCGTTCGCATTGCACCACAACGACCTTATCGGCCATCGCCATTTGTATGCGGGTGCGGGCAATCAGTGTTTTGGGTGATGCTTTGGTGCCTATTTTTTGCTCCGACACAATCAGACCTCCGTGCGATATTATTTCGGCCTGTATCTCGGCATTCTCTTTTGGATGCACACGGTCGAGCCCCGAACCGACAACGGCGATAGTGCGCCCTCCGGTATCAAGACAACCGCGATGCGCGGCGGTGTCGATACCAAGCGCAAGGCCGCTGACCACTATTTCCGATGAATGGTATTGGCCGAGTCGGTATGCCACGTCCAAGCCGTGCTCATCAGGCTTTCGAGAGCCGATAATTGCCACACGACTCTGAAAGTATGGCGCACGTCGGAGTAAGCGTATGTCACCAACTACATCCAACGCAAATGGTGCATCACCTTTTATAAAGTCGAAATCAAAGTAGTTGTAAAACTCTTTGGGATAAAATGGCGAAGAGTAACATATATTTATCGGTTTGTCATAATGCGGAAGTAAGTCATCGTTCCAACCTTCGACTGCCGGAAATCGCTCACGAAGCAGACGGATTATATCCACCTTCAAAGCCGACAATTCATCATACATATAGCCACCACGCAAGTCCGGATTCAAATGCTCATACCATCCGTCGGGCTCACCGTTGTCATAGCTGAGCATGACCAGGTAAAGCCAGTCCGAAGATCCCATGCGGATATTCACTGTATATTCCCTATCCGATGCCGGGTCAAAGAACATATAATCAATGTCTTCTTTTGCCAAACTTTGATCCAGCCACAGATGGTAACGCTTATTGGAATCGGTATGTGGTTCTACTTTCTTACTGCTCATATCGGATTGGATGTTTATTCGTTTTGTGGAGGATTCCGCTCGAATGCAAACGTGACGCTTGCGCATCAGTTCAAGTGTTTGCTCCATTTTTTCAATCTTTCAAGTTCGTATTTCAACGCTTGAATTCTACGCGGGAACTCCTCAATATCTTTTTTTAACTGTAGGAATTGGTCTGCAATGTCGTCACAGCTTCTTTCCGCAGCGGATAAGCGCTCACTATAAAGCAATGATTCATGCTGTGGAGGCCAGGCGATGTCATGGTCTCTGCATAGCTCTCTCGCATACTTGTAGCCCCTTGTCAAAAGCCAATGCATACGTTCATTGAGCTTTCCCTCCTGATACTGCAAGCGCAATGGTTCAAGTTGTTTGGTGTAAACTCTATAAACATACTGACACAGTTCAGGATATGACATGCGGTAATAGCCATAGGTGCAGCAGAGCCAGTCGAGGTGGTTTATAGTCTGCCTTAATATTTCTTCTCTTAACCTGTTCTTTTTCATATTTCTTGTCCAAAACAACCGGTGCTTAAATATTCTGAGTCGAGCCACTCGTCCTGAATTCTTCCTCCGTTACGTTCTACTGTGGTCTGAAGCCATTTCAGGCTGTGGCTGTCGAGCTTGGTGTAGTCATTAGCCAATATCCGAAGCCGTGACGCATTGCTTACGGCGATTTTTCGCAGATTACCGCAGTGCGAGATGTCGAGTTCCTCAATAGAGCTATTCTGCGTAAGGTCAAGTGATGTCAGCTCGTTGCTCATCCGGCATATTAGCTTTTTCAGTTGAGGCACGACCGAAAGGTCAAGCTTATCGGCATAATACTCGCAGATTTCGAGCGTTTTGAGATTCGGACATCCGCTGAAGTCAATGCTGTGCAATTGAGTATATTGCAGATAGCTCAGAGCCGTACAGTCGTCGAACCCCACGCGGTTGACCTGCGTTTCCCACGTGCCGTCGACAAGAGCTTGTAGCGATTCGCTATCATCAGACAGAAACTCGATTTCGTAGGGCAGCTGTTTGCGTTCTGCTGATTTATAATAGTGCGCAACTCGGCTCATGCTGTAGGCCGGATGATGCCGGAGCGTGGAGTGACTGCCGTCGCCCCAGTGCACTTCAATCGAAGTGCCGGGCTTCAGCTTGGCATCAAACCAGGCATGGTTGCCCTCGGTCCACTCCAAAGTCTCGATTGACATATGTAGCAGTCGTTTCATGGCGGCAAAGTTAGTATGCAGGTGTCACATATAGTGATACACCTTAATAATTTATCCGGCTATGTCATTTTTTACAAGCGGACCTCAATAATCTTTACCGTAGATTGGTCTATTTAAGGACTGTAACCCTGAGTAATAAACTTTTCGGCATCATTATTTAAATTGATTTGTGGTCTTGCAAGATATATGCGTGAATAATATCAGGCTCGTTATCAAGAATTTTAGAGAGTTTCCGACGAATTATTTTGGCGAAACAAGCATATAACTCGTCTTTGAACGTTTGTCCTGAAATAGTTTTCCCAATTTCATAACCATTTCTACCAGTCAATTTTCTTGTCGAACTTGCAGTATCAAAAACTGGTAAATCAATAGATATGCTTATTGCTATCGCTATGCTATTAATGCCTGACAGTGGTATTCCATTTGCGTTGCAATAGTCAAAGATATTATCTTTAAATGCCTTGCCAAGCATCTCGACATGATAACCACCGCCGTTATTAGATTCGTCGTTTATTACCGATAACAGCAATGTATCTTTATCACTATCACACGGTGCTATTGCGAATTCATATTCGTCCGTTGCACAATGCAATATACTATCCTTATGAGCTTTATTGCATTTTTCGTGAACGAGGTCAGCCAAACCATGTTTATAACAAATTGCTTCTCCGTTCAATACGATATTTAATCCGGCATAAGTTGCGGATATCCGCTTTACAATATCTCGAATAATATTATCATCATATCCATATTCTCCAAATATTTCGGTATCGGCAACATAGGTTATGGTTGTGCCGGTAGGCATATCTGCAACAGTGTGCTGATTGTCAGAAACAATATTGCCTCGCGAAGTAATGATACGTCTTGATATTCCGTCCCTGACACTTTCGATAGTCATTTCTGATGACAAGGCATTGACATTCTTAGTACCGAATCCGCAATTCCAGGTTTTGTTTATGTCGTTATGATTGGGTACTATTTCAATCAAACGCTTAAATTCCGATAATGGAAAACCTCGGCCATTATCTTGAACTTTAATGGTACGTTTGATGACAGAGATTTTTATCTCGTTGCCGAAACCACATTCCCATTCAAAAGCTGAATTAATAAGCAGCCCTATTAACAGGTAGTATAATCCGTCATTGGAATCATTGTGATTTCCATAAGTTCCCACATACGGGTAAGGGCGCCTTCGAATATGTTCATTTGGCGATATTTCAACAGGATACTGAATCACATCAGGATGGTGCGTACCATTGTTCCGATTAACGATTCGTGTAATCATTGCAACAGCCTTCTTGTCAATGATTTGAAAGATACTATGAATACTGCGTAGCTGAGATTCCGTTGAAATCCAAATCTTTCGGAGATATCTAAGGCATAAATCAAGTTCCTCGATAGAGTTTGCTTCTCTCAAATCCAAAACTTGAACATCAGATCCTGACACTGCATGAATGCGCAACTTTTTAAGGGCAGGAACACCGGATACGACCAATAAATCTCCTTTCGGGTCTTCCAAAACAACTTCCTCAAGACAAGGAAAGTCAAATTTAGTATCAACCGGTAAACCATCAAAATGTAGCCGTCTAAGATTGCTGCAACATCCAAAGTCAACTTTCTTAATGAAAAGCCCTGTTCCCCATTTCAGTTCAAGCAAAGCATCCGTAGCGTCAGACCATACTTCAATACGATAATTTGGTGTTTTCGCAGTTGAGTAAGCATGGGAAACTGACGATAAATCACCGTCCTTAGAGAAAACGGTTGTCATAGTACCTTCTCCCCAAAATACGTAGCCCTGGCTTCCATCTTTAAGTTTGATTCCAAAACTCTGCCGATATCCAATATCACGGCTATCTGAACTAATATCTACAGAGAATAGAAGGTGTAATGTCGAGTTGTCTTTATCCTCGAAACGGTCGAATAAGCTTATTTTCTTGTTTCTACCCATATTGTTATTTTTCAATGCAGAGGTGCTTCAGAGCGATTTCACTGCCCATGTCATCGTCAGTAGCCTTAAGCAACTGCCATTTTATATTCTCACCTGAGAAATATGTGGCGAACAATTCTGTAAGCCGCAACGATTCTACATCTGAAAGCGGATGTTCGGATGAGGCGTAAATCACGCAAATAAATTCAAATCCATCTTGGAGGAATGTCTTGGTATTCGGATAGTGATCCTTGTTAAGCAAAAGGTCGGCGAGATAATCCACTCGGTCGCTTTTGCCGAACGTGTGCGATTCATAGGTGTTCTCCCAGATAGTTTTTGCATTAAATATCGTGGAGACAATTTCATCCGGCACCGCTACGCCTCCGCATTTAAGGCTGTCAATCACCTTTTGGCGTTTGTCGAGTTTCTGCAACCACTTTATACGCTTCTCCATGCGATAGAACCTCTTGCGTTTGGAGCGGTTCTGATGTTGCTGTCGGAATTCTATCTTATTCCAAACATCCGTGCTGAATGCAATGCCGAAACGTGATTTTCCGGAACCATCGCGCAGTTCTCGAATTGCACGTTTATCACGCAGGTAGGGCAGGTATTGTTTGCGCTCAAGACGCTTGGCCATGATACCGAATTTTGAGTGGCATTCCTCAAACGGACTCCAACGGTCGCGTGGCGTAAAGCCATAAAAGGTCGCTCCCCAAAGAATAGCCCCGGCAAGCTCAGCATCGTTAAAGGAATTATCGTCGGGGCGGATTACTGTCTTTCCAACGATATTTTCCCAACAGTCGCCCTCAATACTATTGGCGAGTAAGGGTAAAGAATCTTCTTCATCCCACTCCTCGCGTGGTGTGACATCAAAGGTGACTTCACCGCCACAACCATCGAACGGAAGGTTGCTGAGGATGTCGAATGCTTCTTTGTAGCCGGTAAGACACTCTGTCGATTTTTCGTTTCGGTGCGTATGTCGCAGAGCTTCAGCTATCGCTTCGAAGCCTACCGCCTTGAATAATTCCTGAACTGTCATAATTTATATGTCGAGCTTGTTGTTCTGTATTTTATTTAAGATTATGTCAGCGGTATCAGGATTGCACTGAAGATAGTTGGCAAGCTCTTTATGGATAAAACTCCCTACAAACTCGGATACTGTCTGGCCGTAGGGTTCCATGTCAGTCGTGGCGAGCTTTGTCTTGGTGAACATTTCAAAATATGGTTCCACAACTTTGATAGAAACTACGGCGATTATGCTATTTAGTATGTCTGAATATGTAGAATTAAGATTAAAATATTTCTTAAGCGTGCGGACTACGGCCTCCTTGAAAGCGCTTAAATGGGTACCACCTTCAACAGTGTAATGTCCGTTTACAAATGAGTAGTATTCTTCGCCGTCATCGTTGACGTGGGTTATGGCCACCTCAATGTTGTCACCCGAAAGGTGTATGGGAGAATACATAGGCGCTTGGTGCATGTTCTCACAGAGCAGGTCGATGAGTCCGTTGTTGGAAAAAAGACTCTTACCGTTGAAAGTAATAGTAAGGCGGGTGTTGAAATAAGTGTAGTTTTTAATCATGGGTATTATGAACTCTTCTCGATAACGGTAGCCACAAAATATCGAAGCATCCGGGATGAACTGCACAAATGTACCGCTGGGTTCATCGCATGCCGTTATCGGGCTTTCTTCAAGCAGCTTGCCGCATTCAAAACGGGCTGTCTTCATTTGTCCACCCCGCACACTCCTGATTTCAAACGATGTCGACAGAGCATTGACGACCTTGATGCCAACACCATTTAGGCCTATCGACTTTGCGAAAGCCCGTGAATCGTACATACCGCCGGTACTCACTTTTGATACCACCTCAACGAGTTTTCCGAGAGGAATGCCGCGGCCAAAGTCGCGCACAGTTACCATCTCATCAGTAACGTCAATGATTATCTTGTTACCGAATCCCATCATGTGTTCATCAACCGAATTGTTAAGCACCTCCTTAATCAACACGTAGATTCCGTCATTGCTGCTTGTTCCATCGCCGAGCATGCCTACGTACATGCCGGGGTGTAGTCTAATGTGCTCATACATTTCTAAAGTCCTTATGTCATCATCTGTATTTTTTCCGATCTTTTTCATAATCATTGGGTTTTAATTGTTGATATTATATTGTTAAGAGTTTTACTCATTCAAAGTGGAGCAATTCCTTTTTTTAACAGTCATAGCTAACTTTGTTTCCGGCAAAGTTAGCTATGAGGTGTCCTATTTGGTGATGCACCTGCAATAACTTTATAGATTTTCGGCACATGCTCCTCATTATTGCTATAAATCAGACAATTATATTATACCAATATTTCGAGACGCTAAGACGCCCGTCCGCAGAATTTAAAATATTATAATTCTCGATGAAGTCTATTAGTGTCGGGATTCGGGATATGATGTCATCTTGCGATGGGCTTTTGTATCGGACTGCATCAGTTTTAGTCAGCTGCAACACCAGTACATATTGAAGGAATTCCTTGTATACATTCCATTCTCCATTCCATCGGGCATTCTCCAGAATAGGTTTAAGGCGTTTGGCAAAGTCTGCAACAATTCGTTCCTCTTCTTTTTCCCGTTTCTGCTCCTCCAGTCTGATTTTATTATGTTTTTCTTTTTGCTTCTTTTCTTTTTCTTCTATCACAGAACCTAATAACCTATAAACTTTTGGAGTCCTAATAAGACCATCAACTATAGCATCAATCATGATATTCAGTTCTTTGGTTGAGAAATCGCGACCTATCAGTTTTTCTTCATAAAAATTTCCTGCGCTTATCCCGACTACAACATAATTGAATGCCGGCACTTCAACTCTTTTGGTCAGATATTCAATCATTTCAGTTCGGAATTTCCCGTTTGCCTCATCCGGATCTACTTGATTATAATCGCCTCCGTCTTTGACTGCAAACGTTATTTGGAATATGTTTTCATCAATTCCCGGTAGTGTAATTTCAATCCAATCGTCATCATATCCTCCATTCCGGGATATTAGAGCAACCGAACCTATTGATCTCTCGATTCTTGCGACCAAGCCGTTCCACAAGTTTTCATCAAAATGCTTGCTTTGTTCATACAAACTTTTATCCACAATATAGCTATAGTTCCCATCATCAATGGACGGAATTCCAATAGAGTCAGCTACCGGTTGCCATATCTGTGAAAGTGATTTATTCACCGCTTCCCACACTCTGTTTATCTGATTCATCATACAATATCTGAAATTATTTACTAATGTAAAGATGTTTTAACTCTATTTCTGCGTACAAATCGGGGTTGACAGCTATAATCAAATGCCATCTTACATTTTTATCTCCAAAATAAGCCGCATATAGCTCACTGATTCGAGTAAATTCGTCAGCCACAAGAGGTTTCTGCGGCGATGTATAGATTATGCAAATGACCTCGTCGCCATCTTTAAGGAATGTTTTTGAATTGGGATAATAATCACGGTTCAAAAGCAGATCGGTCAGATATTCGATTCTGCCTATTATGTCGGTGCTACGGGATTGATAGCGATACTGCCATATTCTCTGAGCATTCAGGATAGTTTCAACTAAATTCTTCGGAAAAGAAGCTCCGTTTGAGAGAAGGTCGTCAATAAACAGTCGCCTTTTCTTAATATCCTTTTCTCGTTTGTCAGCTATTGCCTTGTGTATGTACTCAATATTATGTTCTCCACAGAAAAAACCTTCGTCAATATGATTTATTTCAAAGATATTGGCATCAACGTTCGTACACACTGTCTTGAATGCCACCACAGGGCTGACCGAGGCCAATCCGTTGCTTTTGCCATCGACAATAGTATAATCCTCATAGTCATAATCCTCACATTCTATATGTATGTCGCAGTCGCCATTATTCATCCACAACTGCGTGCCTATCAACATGAACTGCTCGTGAAAGCGGTCATAAAACTCTTGTGCTGTGTGAATATCGTTGTCGGAAATCAAACGAGTATAATATGCGTGACGTCTGCGCATCAGTTCAATCGACTGTTTCATATCATCGGGTATCTATGAAGTCTGCAATAATAATTGGTATCATATTACCATCCTCCAAGTTTCTCACTCGCATTGTCTATTAGACTCTGAAGCTCAGTCTCATCAAGGATAACAGGCTTGCGGGCGGCATGATTTGCAGCCATGATGCGTTTCTCCTCCTCGGTCGTCTCCGGCAGGTCAACCATAAACACCCGCCCGAGCATCTGCTTGTTGCCCGACTGATGATTCATCCACAGCTCCTCCATCAATTTCTTTATACCCTCAGGGGGTTTAATCCTTTCTTCATTCATAGCTAACTTTGTTTTCGGCAAAGTTAGCTATGAGGTGTCCCGTTTTTTATGACAGGTTGAAAAACCAGAGATAAAATTCTATACCGAAAGTTTGGGTAGATAATATGGGTGCCCAATTTCAGGTTGGTCACATATACCCTCTAAAATGGCGTCTATCTCATGAGTGTTGATAAACGCGCATTGGACACGGTCAAGAGTACAATCATTAAATACCAGTGAATCACCACGACCAATGAGTTGTTCAGCTCCGACACGGTCAATAATAGTCCTGCTATCAACATTTCGTGCAACTCTGAATGCCATACGTGCCGGGAAATTAGCTTTGATAATACCGGTAATGACACCATGAGATGTACGTTGGGTAGCAATAATCATGTGAATACCAACCGCGCGTGATTTCTGCGCAATCCGTACAATCTGCCTCTCGAATGCACTGCCTAAAGATGCAAGAGGGTCAGAATATTCATCAATGATGACTACAATGTATGGGAGATAGCGATGACCTTTCTCCTTATCAAGAAGATTGTCGCCGAATTTCTTATTATACTCTTTAATCGATCTCGCCCCGGCATCTTTAAGAAGACTGAACCGGTTGTCCATCTCCAGACACAAGGCGTTTAAAGTACGTTCAATACTATCAGGCGTGCTGACCACGGCGGAATCCTCTCCCTTTAGTTGTGCGAGGTAATGATCTTTCAGACGATTGTACGGGACAAATTCGGTTTCCTTTGGATCAATCAGTACAAACTTGAGCTGGTCAGGGTGTTTTTTGTATAACAGCGATGCTATAATAGCATTAAGAGCCGTCGTTTTGCCTTGACCGGAAGCTCCAGCAATGAGAAGGTGTGGCATCTTTGTAAGGTCAGCGACGCAGACATCGTTGTTCGAATTCACACCAAATGCTATAGGAAGCTGAAAACAGCTTTCTTGAAAAGCCTTTGAACTAAGAACAGTTTTGATATTCAACACATGTGGATGCTTATTCGGAATTTCAATTCCGATGGTTGCTCTACCGCGTACGGGTAAAATCATACGGACTCCATGCGTGGCGAGGCTCATGACAATCTCCCGTTCCCAATGTTTTAGTGTGGACAAACGCACACCATCTGCCGGGATAATTTCATACCAAGACACGGTAGGGCCAACCGTAACCTCAATATTTGACACTCTTATTTTTAGCATTTTAAGCGTGTCCATGATGCGGTTTTTGTTCTCATTGATCTCATCTTGGCTAATGAAGCCATAAGTTCCCTTCACTTGATTTTGAAGCAAATCAAGTGAAGGAAACTGATATGTAGACGGCTCAGTAGCTGAACATTGGGTTTCGAGCTTTTCGTTTTCGAAAGTATCCATTTGTAATATTATATGGGGTTGTTATGGGTAATTTTTTGCAGTTGGTTCATTTCGTTTTCTGTTTTACACCGCAAAGTTATGTAAAGCATGTCTCGTTTGTTGAGACATGATCTGGAAATTTTTTTAATTTTCAATATCACAACTATTTTGCTCACAAAATTAAACTCTACATGACGCAATTTGTAATACAGCCCTAAATAATTCAAAAAAAATTATGCTGTCACGTAAATCGTGACATCTCTGAAGTAACTTTGCAAATGTTTTATAGAATTTAGAAGAGACAGCATATTAAATACAATGGCAGTGAAATCTTTTCGAGAATATCTCAACGAATGTTCTTTTGATAATGTATGGGCCGAGATAGTAAAGTGTTTCTCAGAACCGGATGAACTTAAAGATGTTTATTTGTATTATTATGAGAAGCTGAAAACTTTGCCCTATTCGCCATGCAAGGGAGAAATCAAGGTGGGATATTTTTCAGATTATCAACCCGAAGGCATGAATGCGGCTCCTGATTTTTTAATTGATAAAAAGGTAGCATCAGAAGGGACAAACAATGATTATGTGGTCGCAGTATTGCTTTATTGGTCATCTTTACACACCTTCCGTACATCTAAAGAGCATGATAATGACCTTGGCAAATACCTTGACATAATTTCGTCAGACGACCCGAGTGCATTGGCAGAATATCTAAAGGCCTCACTGAAACAGTCACCTCATCAGGAAGCTATTCAGAAAACTCTCGAGCGAAAAGAACGTCTATTCTGGCAGGAAACACTTGAAAAGTCATCGCCATGCGACTGGCGAGGTATATTATATGTGCTCAAGCGCAAACTTGAATACAACATAGGATTCATGCGTGGATATGCCGACCATGACGACCGCGACCATGACGCCGACAGAATGCAACTGTGCTGCAACCTGATTGACCGTGCAACAGCTGATATATATCCGGATGAAAGTAGCAAAAAGGCTATTCAGCTGCTCTTCAAAGTTCTAGAACAAAATATAACCAAATGGGACGATTGACATTATGAAAATACTCCATATTTCCGATACCCACAACTGCCATCGTCGGCTCCGGGATTTACCCGAGGCAGATATCTTAGTGCATTCCGGTGATTTCTGTATGGTGGGCACCGCACACGAAGCAATTGATTTCCTCAACTGGTTTTGTGACCTGCCATATAAACACAAGATATTTATATGTGGCAACCATGATAATTGCCTCTACGGTGCCAACATCGACGGTCTACCTGACAACGTATACTATCTCTGCAACTCGGGCATTGAGATTGAAGGGACTAAATTCTATGGTATTCCAATGTTTATGGAAGATTGCATAACCGATCGCCAAAGTCGCAGCTATGCCAAAATTCACGACAACACCGATGTCTTGATAACTCATTCACCTGCATTCGGAATCCTCGATTTCGACAACGGCATTAACTACGGCTCAAAAGAAATCCTTATGAAGTTATCCGATCTCAATCTTAAAGCTCATCTTTTCGGACATATCCACTCTCAGCACGGAGTTATGGAGCAAAACGGTATAATATTCTCTAATGGAGCGATTGTGAATGCAGATTACTCCGTTCTAAACACCCCCAATATAATAGAAATTATGAATTTGTCATAAGCAATTCTGAACTGCGTGCAGACCTTTTGCACGTAATATGCACGTAAAAATAAAAAGAAGCGACTTAACTTGGTGATGTTCACTTTATTAAGTCGCTTTTGGGGTGCCCAGAACAGAACCACTATTATTACATTCTACTATATTCTAATACTCTTATATAATACTTATATTTAGGGCATTACAAATTTATTACCGATTTTTGAGGCTCTCTAAATTACTTGAAACAGCGGAATTTTGCCTGTAAATTTGCCTGTAAAATTATTTAGAGTTACCTTTGTAATCGTATTCGGGTTGAACCGCGTGGGCGTTGCCTGCAAGGTTGCCTGTAACCGCATTTTTAACTCTAATAATCTCTCCGATGGCGACATTCAGATTTGAACTTAACGGACGGCCGACAAAGAATAAGACTTATGTGGTATATCTCCGCGTAACGGTCGGTGGCAAAAGAAAACTCATCAAGACGATGGTCGAGCTTGCTCGTCCATCTGATTTCAACGCGAAATGCAAGGGCGAGAACTGGGTGCGTGGAGGCGTACGCGATGCGAAGGTGCTTAATGCACAGCTTGCCGATATTCTCGCAAAAGCAAAGGATACTTATACGGAGCTTGACAAGGAAGGCGAGGTTACGACTGTCGCACTTGCCAAAGAGATGAACTCTGAGGTAGTCTCTCCTTCATTCATAGCGTTTGCCAGAGAGCGGGCGCAGATGATTTACGACAATGGCGGCTGGAGAAACTGGCGTAAGTATTGCGGACTTATCAATAAGCTCGATGCATTCCGAAAGAAGAGTCGCATGGCAGACATAACCGTTGCCGACATGACGGTTGAACTATTGACCCGTTTCGACAATTTCCTTCACAAATGGGAGAATGAGCGTGAGCCGGGAAAATTGCTACATCCTAATACAATCGAAGTTCAGTTCAATATTCTGCGGACGCTCGTTCATCGAGCCATTGAGGTCGGCATAATGGAGGCGTCGAAAAATCCGTTCCTTGTATTCAAATACAAAGGAGTAAAAACCATTAAGGAGAAACTTGATGATTCCGAAATGGAACGCATCATTAATCTTGAATTGGAAGAAGGTTCATTGATATGGCACTGCAAGAATTATTTCCTGTTCAGCTATTATTGTGCAGGCATCCGTGCCGCCGATTTGATACAGTTACGGTGGGGAAATGTCACCGCCTCCGGTAGACTGCACTATCAGATGGGTAAGAATCATAAGGAGCGCGACCTATTTCTTGTAGAGCAAGCTGTGGAGATTCTACGCCATTATCACAGGGAGGATGCAAAAGCAACGGACTATATATTTCCACTCCTGTCAAACGATGCCGAATATGCCGGCTATGTTATACAAGCTGACAAGGATAGAATGCGCCCTGAGCTGCGCCACAAGATGTATCAGGACATATCATCAAAGAATGCCCTTATCAACAAGTATCTGAAAAAGATTGCAGAGAAAGCCGAAATTGAGAAACCGCTCTCAATGCACATCAGCCGACATTCTTTCGCGCATATCGCACAGGAATCCGGAGCCGAATCATCAGCCATCAAGAATATCCTCGGCCATAGCAACCTCGCCACAACCGAGCGTTATATGGGAAGTTTTGACACTTCCAAGACCGATGAAACTCTACGCAATGTCTTCGCCAAGAAACAACCCTCTACAACAGCGATGGAGGAATCAGGAGCGACAAAAGAGGAGCAGGCAATCGAATTGCTAAAAAGTATGACCCCGGAACAAATCATGGCTGTAATTTTGGCAATCAATAAATAATTTATAGCCCACTGATTAATAGGATAAAACGAGTGTTTTGTGACGTGACGGGTTATTTTAGTCCACGTATTTCGCCCTTTAAGAAAAAATCGTTATATTTGCAACAAAAATATTGAAATGACAGAAATATCTCATCTAGCCGTTCTAAGAGAACGTGAAGACCATATAGAATTCAAAGAAGCAAAGCATAACTATCCTTTTGCCGGAGGAAGCCATAGTGATGTCAAGGAACGTCGCAAGTGTGTTCTCGGATACATTGTTGCGTTTGCCAACGAAAGAGGTGGAAGATTAGTTCTTGGGATGGCAGATAAAATTCCTCATGAAGTGGTAGGAACTGATTTCGCGAAAGACAAGGTCGGGGAACTTGAAGATGAGATATATCGTCGCCTATATATTAGGGTTCACTGCGAGGAACTCTATGACGAGAAGAATAATCGAGTGTTGGTTATTCACATTCCTTCTCGGCCGATTGGGAAAGCATTGAGATTTGAGGGTGTCCCCCTAATGCGAGTAGGAGAAAGTCTGCGCGAGATGGATGACCAGGAATATTTCTCAATACTGCAAGAACAAGACCCGGATTTCTCTGCCCGTATTTGCAAAGGTCTTGTAGTGGAGGACCTTTCGGAGGATGCTATAACCAATATGCGGAGACTCATTCATCAAAAGCGCAATAAACCGGAAGTCCTTACTGCTCCTGTAGATCAGTTGCTTTCCGATTTAGGGCTTGTTGCAGATGACGGCATTACTTATGCTGCATTAATATTGCTTGGCAAGAATGAAGCAATTAAGAAACATCTTCCTCAAAACAACATTATCGTTGAGTATCGTGTGTCAGAAAATCAGGCTCGTTATTCTGCCAGACAGGAATTTTGTGAACCGTTGTTTCTTAGCATAGATAAAATCTGGAGTTATATTAATCAAGACGCAATTAATCCGCTAATGCATATTGATGCCTTTCCTCAGATATTGGATATCCCATCTTACACCGAAGAGACGATTCGAGAGGCGATACTCAACAGTATTCAACATCGAAGTTTCCAGATGGGAGGTGATATAATGATAAAGGTATCACCTGAAGCGTTAGAAGTGTCTAACTCCGGTGGTTTTCCTTATGGTGTCAACCAAGGAAATATCCTGACTGTAAACAGCTCCCCTCGCAGTCGTAGATTGGCTGAAGTTATTGAGAAAGCCGGTTTGATAGAACGCTCCGGCCAAGGCGTGGACATCATGTATGCAAATTGCATTACCGAAGGACGACCTATGCCGGATTATAGCGAATCGGATGACTTTCAGGTAAAATTAAGGATAGAATCCAGAATCGAGAATCCACAGTTGAGACGATTCTTATTAAGCCTAAAGAACAATCGTAATCTTGAAGAACAGCTCAATGTGTTCGATTTGATTACAATATACTCAATCCTTCATAAGGACGGGAATGGCATCTATCCTCGATCTGTCAAGAGGTTGCTTGATGAAGGAGTCATAATAAGGCATCCGAAATACGAATACGAAATGGGTAATCCGTATTTCGAGCACAGTTCATTTGTTCTCAAAGGTTATACTGACTCCGATACTCTACGTCGCTTGCATTATATTCTGGACGATGGGCCTAAATCCATGTCGTCTTTTCTTAGTGAATGGAGCGGAGAGTTAACCGTTAAGCAAATTCGCACAAAAATAGAAAAATTGGTAGGAACTGTGCTTTCTAAATCAGGAGTTGGGCGCGGAACGACTTATACCTTTGTTAACAATGGTTAATTGGTAAAATATAGCCCCCTGATAACATGCAACTTAGACGCATTTAGTGCAATTTTTAGCAAATATGGCCCTTGCAATCAAACTGTATTCTTATGAATGAATCTGAATATGACGAATTGAAAAGGCTGCGGTCCGAGAATGCTCGGCTGAGGGCTTTGCTGGCCCGTCATGGGATTGTGGCGGACGAGCCGGCATCTTCAATTCCACAAAAGCCATCGTTGTCGCTTGAAGAGAAGGTCAATCTGTTTCGTAGTTTGTTTCAAGGGCGCGAGGATGTCTTTGCTCGACGATGGTTCAGCTCCTCTACCGGCAAGAGCGGCTATCAGCCTGTATGCAGTCGGGAATGGAACCGTGAATATTGCAACAAGAAGAAGTATAAATGTGCCGAATGTCCCAACCGCGAATTTCAACCTCTTGGGTATAATGATATTTATCGACATCTTGAAGGCAAGGATCCTGATGGACGTGATGTGGTTGGAGTCTATGCCATTCTTGAGGACAACACGTGCAATTTTCTTTGTTGCGACTTCGATGACAAGAGCTGTGAGCATGGATATCAAGATGATGTGAGAGCGTATGTATCTGTGTGTCGTGACTGGAATATACCGGCATATATTGAGCGTTCTCGGTCCGGTAATGGAGCGCACGTGTGGATTTTGTTTTCGGAGCCAATTCCGGCACGACAGGCACGTCGGTTTGGCAATGCGATTCTCACGGAAGCAATGGAGCGTGAGGGGCATATGTCGTTCAAATCTTACGACCGCTTCTTCCCCAATCAGGACTTCATGCCGTCAGGAGGTTTCGGCAATCTTGTGGCTTTACCGCTGCAGGGCCGAGCTCGTAAAGATGGGAACAGTGTTTTTGTCGATAATGACTTCAAGCCATTCGCTGACCAATGGGCTTATTTGCAAGGGATGAAGAAGATGCCGCCGGCAGATGTAGAGCGACTGGTATCGAGATGTGACAAGGAACCACTTGGCGAATTATCAAAATCCAGCGAATCCGCTCCATGGGAACGCCCCATGCCGAAACCGATGAAAATTACTGATTTCCCTGAGCGAATCACCATTATACGCTCATCGGGCATTTATGTCCCGGTTAAGGAATTGTCTGCCAAAGCAATAAATCATCTTAGACGATTGGCGGCCTTCAAGAATCCTGAATTCTACGCAAAACTCGGAATGCGACTGCCTATTTATAATCTGCCACGAATAATATCCTGCTCTGAAATGGCAGATGATTATCTGATTCTGCCGAGGGGTTGCGAGGAGTCTGCCGTATATTTCCTCAGGAAAAATAATGTGGATGTTGAGATTCAGGATAAAACAAATCCTGGAATGCCTTTTGAGGTTGAATTCAACGGTGAATTATACCCGGAGCAGAAGCTGGCGATTGAGGAGCTTGCCCGGCATCGTTGCGGAACTTTATATGCTATGACCGCTTTCGGCAAAACCGTCACTGCTGTAGCCATGATAGCCAGAAAGAAAGTAAATACGCTGATATTGGTTCACACAAAGGCATTGCTCGACCAATGGCGCAAACGTCTGTCAGAATATCTGTTGACTGACTTTCAACCGGAGGACCAGCCCAAGGGCCGAGGTCGTCGGAAGAAGTTTCTGCAATTCGGAGCATTGTCATCGACCGAGAATACACTCAACGGCAAAATCGACATCGCTCTTCTGCAATCTTGCATGAGCGACAATGAGGTAAAGTCGTTTATTCGCGATTATGGAATGGTCATAGTCGATGAATGTCATCATGCTCCCGCAGTAAGTTTTGAGCGGGTACTCCGTGAGGTCAATGCCCGCAATGTCTATGGCCTCACTGCCACTCCAATCCGCAAAGACGGCCATCAGCCAATCATATTCATGCAATGTGGAGAAATTCGTTTTACCGCCGACTCAAAGTCGCAGCAGTCACAGCAATCATTTCGGCGGCTTCTGATTCCACGTTTCACTTCTCACCGCAATCTCAGCGCCGATGACAACAACTTCTCTCAGATTCTTGATGAACTGACCGAAAGTGAATCGCGAAATAAACTCATTCTGGATGATGTCTCCGCCAACCTTGCCGAAGGGCGTACTCCAATAATCCTTACTGCACGAACAGCTCATGTTGATTTGCTGACCGAACAATGCCGCATAATATGTCCGAATGTGATACGTCTTGTAGGCAATGATTCCGCGAAAGTCAAGAGGGAAGTTATGTCAAAGCTCAGCGCCATCTCTGCCGATGAGCCATTGGTAGTGGTTGCAACCGGCAAATACGTCGGAGAGGGTTTCGACTTACCCCGACTCGACACTCTGATGCTCGCGCTGCCTGTGTCATGGAAGGGGCTGATTGCCCAATACACCGGACGTCTACATCGCAACTATTTTGGCAAGACTGAGACACGCATCTACGATTATATTGATCTTCGTGTTCCGGTCTGCGACTCAATGTATCGCAAGCGGCTTCACGGTTACAAATCCGTAGGCTATTCAATTGCTGTTGCTAACGAAGGTCTGTTCGCAGAGCCAACGACCGAGAGCATCTTCGACCCAACGAATTTTGAACGACCATTCCATACCGACCTCGCATCAGCGAAACGAAGCATAGTAATTTCCACAACGCGTCTTCGCTGGAACCGCACACCACGAATTATTGACTTACTTGCCGTCGCCTCTCAGCGGGGAGTCAGCATAACAATCGTCATATCGGAAACTGGCCATCGCGAAGAAGAACTCCGCCCAATGGGGTTCTCCATCGTTCATCGCCCCGAATGCAAAATGCAGTGCGCCGTCATCGACCAGAATATAGGCTGGTACGGCAGCATTAACCTTGTTGGTCGCTCACTTGATGACACAACCGTTATACGGATAACGTCTTCTGAGTTCGCAATAATGCTTCTTGATGCAATAGGAATCCAGTAAGAAATCCTTCGCCAATTGGGATAGTTTTCCACATCGTCATTCTGACAAAGGTCTCAGATTTTATGACGGAAAAATTCGGTGGTCACACGACCACAGCAAGGTGTCTTTTGAGTTACCTCAAAAGGTTTTTGGTTACCCACAAAACAACCTTGCGTGGAGGGGGAGAGAACACTCCAAAGTCGTGTTCTCCAAGCTGACGCCTGTGGCACCAGAAGCATTCTGCTCGTTGCACGACGGCTCATATTTTTCATGGTAGAAGTCCGATAATTTCGGACTTTGTTGCTTGTTCATGAATCTTCCCCCTTTCTTAGAAGGGAATGAGAAGGGAAAAGAACGGAACCATAACGGAATTTCACGGAACGCCTCCGAAATAATTTGGAAAGTATGTGGATATGCCATTAACTTTGTATCGTAAATGAACGACAAGTCCCCAGTGTTCAAACCGAGAGGAGAACCCGGGTACGCGGTTGCCGTTTACCGCCCTCATACATATAATAAGTGGGCATATCTGTGGTGAGGAAGCCACGCTGTAATGGCCGGAGCACGCACTCCATCAGTTATGAAGCACACTCCACAAGGTTAAATCTTTGAAAATCAGCAATAGCCTAAGGTTATATAATTGGCTGATCAATTATTTGCTTGGCTGGATAATGAGTTGGCTCATTAGCTAATCTGCTATACTGTTGCTCAGACATTTGACTAATTAGCTGGTTATCCAACTAGCTAATTGATTGGCTAATCAATCAGTTGGCCAAATGCTTGGTTGTATATCATGCAAACCAAACAATCAGCTATGAATCACATCTCGTATGGTTAAATCAATGAAAATCAGTTGTGGTCTGAAGACCGATAATACGACTGTCCTTTGCTCGGAATGTTAGGACTTACAATAATACTTCCGTAAGTTCTTATGTACCACCATCAGTTAGTTCTTACCGACGTAAATCATAAAGTCGGAATGGAACTCAGTATTGCAATATGGAAGTACCGGTCTGCTTCCGTAGGTACTTCGGTACCTTGGTACTTTGGTACTGACGTTAGTACGTACCCGAGTACCTTATGACTTACTGTCTTCCGTAAGAACAGTTATCCTTTTGTATGCAGGGAGACACATACGAAGTTTCCTGCTTACCGAATTCCTTTATCACGACCGGAATGACCTCCCGAAGTCGGGACTATATTACATTTGGAACAACCTCCACTATTCCGTCATATCCGACTTTCAGAACTTCAGCGGTATGTGTGTCCTCATGACTGAGTTTAGGCCATATCAACTATAATGGCATCCGCCAAATTATTTTGAGTTTTTCAACGTGCCACAGGAGCACATCAAAAATGAAACACAATGAGAAACAATGAAATTCCCTCCCAAAGCGACAACCCAACAACTGGTGCCGTCAATGACAATGATAATGGTGCCGGAAGAAGAGTGGCGCAATCTCCATGACACACTGGAGCAAATCATCGACCTCATCACCCGACGCAACGCCGATGATTCCAGCAACGAATGGATAGAATCCGACTAAGCCCGCAAGTTGCTCGGTGTTTCCACAAAGACGTGGCAGAACTACCGCGATCAACGCCTCATCCCCTTCTCGCAGATAGGTCGCAAAATCTACGTCAACCGCGCCGACCTCGATGCCTTTCTTTGTCAGCACATGATAGCTGCACGGAAGTGACGCAATAACTGAAATCTAAGCAAGGTGAGACGGCAAGCGACTATGTTTAACAGCATAATCGCTTGCCGCCTCATTTATCTTTAGTAACTTTGCGTTCAAATTTAATAAATCAATCAATGGAGACAAAAACAGAACGACAAAAACTAAACAGAATAAAAGCAGTATTAGCAGAAACAGGCCATACCGGCAAATGGCTCGCCGAACAATTAGGTAAAGACCCCGTCACCGTCTCCAAGTGGTGCACCAATACATCTCAGCCGGATTTGTATACACTATCTCAGATATCTCGTATAGTTGGTGTAAATTCACGTGAATTACTGGTGTCAGATTAAAAAGGTGTTTTTCAGCAATCAACGATATTGTGCTTCAGCACATTAGTTTCTTGCCCCATGCAATTTCATAAAGGGAATGCCTTTATCGAATCCATGATCAAACTCATATAAAACTACGTTTATTTTCTGATAAAATGAAATTACTATCTAATAGATACGAGGTATTAAACGCTTCCGATTCAGAAATAATTAGTTTCTTTAATTTTTCATCTTTTAGAGGTTTATATATGCCTTTAACAGATGAAGAATCTGCTCAATTTGTATGGGCGTGCGGTAAAGTCTCAGGTATATCCATTAATGGCCAAGTTAATGATATTTGCCCTAAAACAATATTTGTTCCCAAACAATTTGAAGCTTACGTGACTCAAGGCCCATGTGAGTTCAAGGCAATCGTAGATTTAAAGGCGCTTAGAGGTGATAAGCACTTTTATAAATTACTTATAAAGCGAATCCAAAACGTTTCTGTTGTTAAACCCAAACACGATGAAAGGGAAGAAAAGATTTTCCGTCGGAATCTTAAACTAAAAGATAATCGCTTCGTGGGACAATTCATTGTTAATTCAGATGGAAGCGTAAAAATCTTAGACATTAGAAGAACTGATTTCTCTAAACTAATTCTTCAGAATGGTAAAGATCAGGGGCCTATTGTATATCACCCCAAAACATTTAAACCTATCAGTGGGAGATACTATGAGTTTACATGGATATTGAATGGCGTAAGAGACAACTACGTATATTTGTTTAAGGTAGATGAGACTCAACCATTAAAGGAAGTTACACCAAAAGATTTGGTTGACAGGCTACACGATGACATAATGAATTATCCGCCAGGTGCCGGCCAAAAGATTGTCAAGATGCTCGATACCTTAAAGAATCAATTGACAGCAAGCGGTAAGGAGATTTTCATTTACGAATTACTTCAAAATGCAAATGACTATCCCCAAATAAATAATGGCAATAAACAGCCGGTGGATGTTGAGTTTCATCTAACTCTCACATCTCTCGTTTTTATGCATACAGGAGCCCCCTTTAATGAGAAAAATATTGCGGCTATTTGTAGCATAAACGATAAAGAGAAAGACACGAATAAAGATGCAATTGGTTATAAAGGGATTGGTTTTAAGACTGTTTTCGTTGATAACGAAAACGTATATCTGCAATCCGGGGGTTATTCTTTCCGATTTGATAAATAAGCAAGCAGAGATATTGTAGATACAGCTTGGCAAATTCTTCCTATCTGGACTCAATTTTCTGAACTTATTCACGCAGAAAAAGCCATCTTTACGCAAGCTAATCCTGATTTTAGAGTTAAATTTTCCTTAACTCCAACTCGAAGAGAAACACTTCGTGATATCACTAATAGTTATGAGCAAATGTTCCGCAAGATTTTTGCCAATGAACGAGTTATATTGTTCATACCAAATCTTGCGAGTGTAAAAATATATCTTCAAGGAAAAAACATCCCTGATATTGTTTGTACCCAAAGCAACGACAAATGGCAAGTTGATAGTTTTGAAGATACTATCGATGAGGATATTACTGCTTCAATTAACAAAGATATTGAGGGTCAGGAAAAACAAGGTGGACTTAAGATACCCACAAAGTATTTCAACTTTAAACAAACTAAGATTTCGTTTGCTTGTGAAATAGATTCTGAACATCACAGATTAATACCAGTACAAGACACTTGCTTATACTGTTATCTCCCGGCAAAGGAAGCTAAATGGGGATTGAAGTTCTTGTTGAATACAGATATGATTCCGAATGGCGCTCGCGATAACATTGAAACAGAATTTGATAATTCTACCAATGTTAACGAGGAAATTGCCAGAATTGCAGGTTCTAAATTTTTTGATTGGATATACTCGCTTTGTAAATCCAATAAGTATGAATACGGTTCGATTTTTAACTTAATTCCTAACTTTGCCAGCATCAAAAGAGGACGTGATAAGTTCAAAGAGCTTATCTCTGAATTTCAAAATGGCTTAGAGGAAAGACTTGAAGGTGAAGCAATAATTCCAAGCTCTGGAGGTTTTATCAGAGTAACAGAAGCAATATTGGATGAAACCGGTCTTTCTTCGAGTGGTATCTTGACAGACGAAGAATTTCTTCAATTCCTGTGCCGTGAAGATGTAGCTTTGCCAGATTCAAGTCTTAGACCCGATACCGAAGAGAACAAGACATTCCATTCTTTCTTAAAGAACTACATCGAAAAATTCGACGTAGAAGAAAACCTCTTCGATTTAGATGCTCTGACTGAAATGGTGCGTACCGAATCATTTCAAAAATGGCTAAAAAATCAAGAAAACAACAACCGTTTCCTTAATTTCTTGCTTGAAAAGAAGTATCTTCAAGATTTCCTTGATGAGAAGATTTTCCTTGAGGCCGATGGAGGGCTTTATAGTGCTGGTGAATTATACTACGACATTGATAAGTATCTTACCGACCTCGATGCATTCACTGACTATCTTTACTATCTGAGTCCCAAGACCCGTGAATTCTTTGCTGAGAACTCGAAATGGGATGATGCTATCTCTGGGGTCTTTGCAACATTTTACGAAAACAAGTTCGTAGACGATATCCTTCTTGACGAAGTCAATATAGAGACAACAAGGGAACGATTGAAGGATTTCGACACCTCTGTTCATTTCTTCAACTTCCTTGCCACATATGTTGACTATAAAGACGACTACAAACAACTGCCTTTTTTTAACGCAAATGGGAATGTTGTTGAAAGCTTCGAAGATAAGTCCGTTTTCTTCCACAATATTGAGGGAGAAACACTTTGCGCATCTAAATGGCTTAAAAAAGTTGTTATATGTTTTATCAGTGACTCTTATTCGGAAGTTGCAAAATCTTACTTTAAGAAATTTGACGTTCAGGATTACTCAGACGATATAATCATTAAGGATATTATATTATTAGAAGACTATTTCGATGATATATCTTCTGCAATAGACGAAGACATTGATTTGTCAGTCGATTTCATAAACTTTTGTTTCAAGAACAAAGATATTATACCTTCGTTGGGTCTCAAATCATATACTTTGAACGTATATGATTCTAATGGTGATTCCGACTGGTATATCAATGATAACAATGTTTATTTTCCATCATCGCAATTTGACTACTATTCCCAGAAGGAATGGATAGATTCTTCTTGGCTAACTTGCCTGAATGGAGTCTATATTTCTGATAAATTTGCGGAAGAAGAGTACAAGAATTTCTTTACCGATGCATTTGGCATAGAAGAACTTACCGATGTTAATTTCTATAAGAATATTGTCAAAAAGAATCTCACGGATCTTTTTGGCAAAATCAAAGGGAATGCGGACAAGGACCGACATAAGAATATTGACTTCGTCAATTATCTTGATGAGAATTATAGCCTTATTTTCGAAGAAGAAAATGATGCTAAATTATTCTCAGCTCTTGTAATCGCATCCGAAGGTGGGTTTGATGTTAACCTTAATGATGCAGGTCTCTATATTTATAGTAAGGATCTCGCTGATATTATAGGTTTACCTTGGTTCCCCGATAAAGTCGTCACAATGACACATCATGGATATGGGGCATCCAAAGCATTAGAGAAATTAGGCATTGCTCGCTATACATTTTCAGATTTCTACGATAAAGTATTGGTCGGTAACCTTGTCTCGATTAACAATAAAATTTCAACGATCGATAATAGCGTTGCATTCCACAATTTTATTATTGAACATAAGAAGAGCCTCTTAGAGAAGCAACTCGCTAAAATGAAAAACGCCAATGTATTCCTATATGGCGTTGCTACACCGGTTTCAAAAGCTACCGGGCACAATATATTAAGTCAAAAAGCCACTGAACTGTTTAAGCTCGGTTTAGTGAATGGCTCATCTCTTGACTTGATTGCGGCTGAATATAACCCAGATGCGGACACAGATTATTGGGAAACCTGCCTTGAAAACCCAAAATTCACTTTGAGCCATTTTGCTGCCTGGTTAAAATCCAATCGCAGCGAGTTTAATATAACATTAAAGGACAAAACCAAGAACATTGCTTTCTGGCGTTGGCTTAAGAACAATCAAAATGAGACCCTCCTGAAAGAAGCTGTCGGAATGACTATTCTTTTATCCGACGGAAGCTATGCTCAATCAGAAGCAATTTTCTTCGCTGATGCCTACTTGGGAGATTCGAAGATTGAATCCACCGTTAAACGCTTTAATAAGGCAGCTCATTTCTTAAGTCCATCCTATATAGAGGACGGAGAAGAAATCTCAGAATGGAAAAATTTCTTCTCCAAGGTTGGTGTCAAATTTGAAATTGTTGACATTCTTATAGAAACTATAGACAACTGTCTTTCGAGCGTAGACGACACTAATCTGATTAGACTCATAACGGATAATCGAGAAGCACTTGAGAATCATTACGAAGATGATTTGATTGGTCATCTTCATGATTTGAGAGTAAAAGCTAAAGATGACAATTTTTACTTAATCGGTGATACCATCCTCATAAACTGCGAATCAGACGAGCCGTTTGGGTATATAACTATCCCCAATCAAATTTCATTTTCTTATCCAAAGGAAAATCGACTTATTGACGATTTAATGCAGGATATTAAGGGTAGGAGAATACAAAATCTCACGGAATGGAAACAGCTTAAAGTTGATTATTATCTCGCATTGCAAGAAAAAGATGTTGATAAAATACGCCCAATCCACTTCGAGTTTATTAACGATTTATCTAAAATAAGGAATAGTAGTACAGACTCTCTTGCAGAGCTACTTCACATTGAGAAAATCAAGGTACTCGATAGGAATGGTGTTTTCCGGGAGGCCGCATCTCTGACTATTGGAAGCGTCTATAACCCATTTTTTGACTTCGAGATGTGCGATGTCGTTGAACTTGAATATGTGAGCGATAAGTACAGCAATGAATGTTCTGAGTCCGTCGGCCGGTTCTTCCGGACTCTCAATATGCATCGCGACTTTATCGAGTCAGACATTAAGTACCTTGCCAATAGATTATGTTCTTTATATTTTTGGACGACATATCTTGAAAAGCAAACAGAGTCCGACACCAAAACTAAAATTGCGTCAATTCAGAAAATGATTACCGAACATAAGTTCGATGAGGTTTCATGTATTCCCACAAAGGATTATATGAAACGTCCTTCTGAATTGTACTATGGTAAAGAAGTCGACAAGTTTATAGAAAAACTTGAAGATTGGGAGAACAAGACTCCCCTTGTAAATTTACCAGAAGTACGAGTTGGCGAGTCTGGATTATCGTTATTCGGTTCGTTGCCTTTCAAGAAATCTCTTGATTTCCTCGATGCTCTCTACGCTCTCTTTAATGTACAGAATGAAAAGAATAGAGCTCAGATCTTGCGGTGGTTAATTGACGGATATGATCCTTCATTCATGCCTAAAATAAATGAATATCGAGATGATGAGCTTGCACTTTGGAAAAATTCACAAGGAGAGAAAGTTCAAATAAAAGAGCTATATGCACTTGAATATGGAAACAGAAAACTTGAGCAATATTTCGGCTCAAATCCCAAAATCATAAATAAGAATTATCTTCCCGCAGGTGATGCTTTTAGAGAAGCTTGCGATATCCTTCAGATAAAGACCATTACAGACTCTGATTTCTGCATGGATCCCGTTAATGACACTCTTTGCAGCCGTTATAATTCTGATTTAAAGCTGTTCGCACTCATTATTGCCGGTATCATTAGTTCGGAAGATTGGAAAGACCTCTACAATGGCTTCTGCTCGAAGCTTGACACACTTATATTACACCGTTGTGATTCTATCCTCATAAAGTGTAATTTTGATTCTTCGATTAATCAGAACTTCAAACAATTCTATCATCAAGATAATGGAGCTGATTTCTATTTTGTTGATGATATATATGAATCGTTGGTGTTCCTTGATTTCGTCAATGAATATATTTCATATCTTGAAATTGAAGGCATAGAAAATGACTTGGTTAAGCTCATTATGCATAGCCGCGAGAATGCACTAAAAATAGTTCAAACATATCATTCCCTTATTTCCAATGAAGAATTTAAGGACGCATTAATTACATTAGCTCCTCAATTGAGAGATAAACTGATTTTAAAGATAGAGGATGAAGATGATGAAGTTTCATCAATCTCAAGACCTGAGTTCACCACCACAAGTACACCAAAGCAAAGCGATAGTAATCATTCAGATTCAGAAGGCAAAGGCGCTTCATCAAGTGATGGTGAGGGTAATGATGAATATGCTACTTCTTCAGTTAACGTAACGCAAAATGGGAATATTGAGTCAGGCACATTAGAAGCATCTGATAATCCAATTTCAAATGCGCGTATGACTGTTCCGACCGTTCCGGATGTATTAGGAAATATTCCAGAAGACGGAGAAGAAAAAGGAAGTACCCATAAATACACCAACCCATCAAATCCTATCGGTACTCACTCACAAGAAGAAGTTGATGACCTTTCAAGTTATGAAACGCCGGCAGATTACGTTTACGATGGAGAAGATGATGAACTTATTGGCAATGTCGACAATGACTCTGATTATGATAATTTAGATGACGTGCCTACTAAACCGCGCGGCTCTAAGACTACACGTCGACATCCGAAACCTTACACAAAATCGGAAGTTAATCGTTTGCGAAGCAATCCATCTCCGCTTGCACTTGAATCTCTCCCACCCACAAAAGAAGAGCTTGAGATTCTTGGACAAATGAATATAACTCCTGAACAAATTGCTGATACAAATTATTTGGCTCAGCTACGATTATATCAGAATCTCATTGAAAGAGGCGATATGCCTGAAGAAACATGCGAAGACTTCGTGCGTAATGCGGCAGACGTCACAACCCATAAGCTAACAAACGGCAAATACATACACACATGTAGTGCTGCTCGTGGTGTTATGTATATCTCGCCCTCTGTATGGGATAAAATGCTTGATGACCGATGGGAGATATGTGTTTACTTAGATGGTAAAGGAAGTAAATTCCATTATATCAAAGATCGAAATGAGTTCTTGCAACTTGTAGAGAAAGATGATGTCGTATTAAAAATTACGGGTAAGGAAAAGGTTGATGTGGTCAACCAACTATACTCTGACATACTTAATGGAGTCAAAGGCACAGCTTACACATTAATACGAGTTGCTTCGACGACTAATATGGATGCTGTATTTGCCCATTATGTAGGAAGCATGGCAGAACGAAATGATGGAAACGAAATTACAGAAGACAATCTCGACGAATATGGATGCTGACAAAAATCTTGACAATTATAAAAGTTTCTTTGCAGACCAGATCAGAGAAGCGGTCGCGGAACAGCAAAAAATAAACAAGAGTGCAATGAGGTCTCTTTTCAAATCCGGAGACCTCTCATTGGCATATATTGATTCGGTTCAAAACGAGACGGGGTATGTCATCATTAAATGTCCCCGAGGCATGGCACCTCGCCTGAAGGTTCAAAAATGCCTTACTGTAATTAAGAAAAGTGCATTTGATAAATATGGAACTCGGCCGTTAGAATGGGATTGCAAATGGGAGACTTTTTGTGCGGACCCAAATCTTCATTCGGCTGGAACTGACTTTACGCCTATGTACTATGTAAATAAAGGAGATTCTTCCTATGATTATATAGCATGCACCGGCATTAGTTCTACTCTTTATGATCTTTTCCGTAAGTCAAGTGAGGCTGGAAAATCATTGTCATTAATAATATACAACCCATTTCCACCAACAGATTATTATAAAAATCTTTCTTTTTTCATTGATGGCAATAGGGATAATCAGGATCTTTTGACCGAGCCGTCCATCAATTACGATGATTGGCAACCTGAAGAATTAGCATTTAATCAAGAGTCTCCGGATGCTATATCTGATACAATCCTTAACACATTAGGTAAAGAAGGAACATGTATAGTGCAGGGCCCTCCCGGAACGGGTAAGAGTTATACCATTGCATCAATAATTGCACATTATCTTTTAGGAGGTAAACGGGTTTGCGTAACGACAATGGCCAATAAAGGGCTTATCGAATTGGTCAAACAATCCCCTCTTAACAAATATCTAACATCGAGCAAAATATCAAAGACTAATCTGTCTGCTGATGAACGCAAGCAAGTCGTTGGGCTAAAGCTGGCGAATTCAAATCTTCAAGTTCTTGAAGGTGAACTATTGTGCGCGACTAATTATGTACTATCAAGCGCATTTAATCCCGAAAAAATTGCACTCAATGGTATTCCTCAATACGATCTTATTGTCATTGAAGAAGCGTCACAAGCATTTCTTACGGCCATCGTAGCATTTAAAAGTCTCGGAAAGCATTGTCTGATTGTTGGAGATCCTATGCAGTTACCTCCTATTGTAAAACTGAATAACCCCCTTTACAATTCTTGGAACGTAAATTCTCAAATAGAAGGTCTAAAGTCAATAGCATTAGGGTCAGATATAAAATCCTATAGAATCATAACTACCTTCCGCTTAACAAGTAAGTCTGCGAATCTCACAAAGCTATTTTATGGCAATCGATTTGTCTCAGTAAAACCAGAATATCTCGACTTCTCCAAGATAAGTGACCCCATGTTCCCAGCTGATGGTGGCGTTATCTATCATTGTACAGAAGATCTCCGTAATGGATTCTATTCTAACGCATGCAATACAATCCTTCATAAGATAATCAGCAGTTTGGAAGAAAATTATCCTGAATATAAAGTGGCACTCATTTCACCTTATCGAGATACGATTCGAGAGATGCAAAAATATTTTTCGAATCCAGATATTAATCTTGATATAACAATCGAGACAATTGATCGAATACAGGGAATGACTGTTGATTATGCAGTATTATATATCCCGGGACGGAATCCCGGTTTCGCACTCGAAGAACGGCGTTTTAACGTTGCTACGAGTCGTTCGTTAAGTACGACTCTAATTATTTCAGATATGCCGATTGAAGATATCCATTCAGTGTCACCCGTAGTAAAAAAATTTATCAACCATTGCGATGTTTTGAATAATAACGGCATAGTAAATCATCCCAATATTGTTTCATCTGATGAAAATTTGAGTGATTCTTCTTTCATTGATAGGCCTAACCAAGTCCCCGGAGTGAAGATTGTCGGCAAAATCGACCTTTCTCAATTTGAGAAGAAGAAGGTTGAAATCAAAACTGAGAAAAAGAACTACTATGTAATTGACACCAATGTTTTCATCAACTATCCGGAAATCCTGAGTAAAATAGACGCAAAGTACCCAATTATATTGTCGGCTAAGGTTATTGATGAACTTGATAAGATGAAGATAAGATCTGAGCAAGAGAAGAATGCAGAGACCGCTCTTCGTCTCCTTAATCGAGAAACAAACAGAAAGATAATTTTTGAGACGGCTGAAATTTCCCTTTTGCCTCCAGATTACGATAGACGTTCTCCCGATAATCTGATTCTATCGGTTGCACTAAAGTACAAGGATGAAAATCCAATTATGATGACTTCTGACAATGGCCTACAGCTGAAATGCAAGGCATTAGGGATTACTACGATCACGTTGAAAGCCTTCCTTAAACAATTAAAGCACTAAACATGGACTATCGCGAGAAAGAAGATAAATCAACGAAATCGGTTCGCATTATTGAGCTTTCGAGTAAGGATGCTCTTGATGCGTTGATGAGTAACGATTTGTATTGCACTACTGAGTTGCCAGAATACTTTGATTTTTCGGGAGTGTTGAAATATGCGATGGATAGTATCGAAGACAAGTCTCTTGATGAATGTGTCAATGACGATTGCCATCCGGAGATGGTGCATGGTGTCAATCTTGACGTGATAACTAATAAGGATGGTCGGTATGCGGTGCGTCCGTTGACTTTGGCTAATCCGGTCCTTTATTACATGCTTGCTCGCGATATATGCAGCGATAAGTCTTGGGCTGCAATAAAGGAATGTTTCAAGTTATTCGGTAGCGAGCATGTCACGGCTTGTGCCATTCCGATGGTCAAGGTTGACGATAAACCCGAATCATTCAAGGGAGCCACTTCAATCCTGAATTGGTGGAACTCTATGGAGCAACGATCAATTGAGTTGTCGTTGAAGTACAACTATATGTTCATGACGGACATCACTAACTGTTTTGGTCAAATCAACCCAGAGTCAATCGCATGGGCTCTTGCAAGAAAGGATACTCCATATCAAACCGATGAGAATACAACGCTCGCGGCTGATATTCAACGCTATCTGAGAGCCATGCAAGAAGGTAAGAATATTGGTATTCCACAAGGCAGCGCTTTATTCTCGTTGATTGCCGAGATCATTCTTGGATATACAGACATGCTTCTTGCTCAAGAGATAACAACAGCTAAAGAGAAAGGAACTTTACCTAAAGATCTTGAATATGAGATATTGAGGTATGTCGATGACTATCGCATCTTCTGCAATGACCGTGATGCGTTGGAGAAGATATCATATATGCTACAGCATATTCTGGAACAGTTCAATTTCCGCATGAATCCATCCAAGACCCGGACTTCATGTGAGTTGATAACGGATACAATAAAGCCTGATAAGGCTTTTTATATATTTAACACTCCTATTGAAAGCAAGCAGACATATAAAGATGAGAATGGGCATGAGCGAAAAGAACGTGGATATGATTTCGATGGATTCCAAAAGCATCTTCTATTCATCTATGAGTTCTCAAAACGATTCCCCAATTCAGGACAACTTGTTACTCAGCTTGAAGCATTCAGCAAACGAGTAGAAGAACAACTATCAACAAAGACTATATCTTACGAAGAAGAGTTGACTGACATAGAAAATGGTGAAACAACTAAAGTGGCGAAAACGAAAGAGCAAAAAGGACACCTTTGGGAGAACATTTCAGCTATGGTTGCGATTGCAGTCGAGATTGCCGCAAACAATCTTCGTGCGGCAAATAACGCATTGAAAATCGCAAGCCAACTCTTATCCGATATGCGACCGGAAGATCAACAAAAGAAGAGAGACATCATCGAACTCATATACAAAAAACTTATTCGCATACCGAACTCCGCATTCCTTCAAGTATGGGTTCAGAACATCACTCATACCACCGATGACTGGTCTGCGGGCAACATCTACGATATGCCACTCTGCAAAGTTGTAGGAGAGCAACCCGTGTCGCTTTGGAACAATAACTGGCTTGCCCCAGAGGTAATATCAAAATTCCCTCAAGACAGCATTGTTAATAGAGAAACCCTCGCTAAGACTGGTCAAGTCATTACATTCAAGGCTAAACGCCAATATGATGAAATGGAATATTAAAATCAAATAAAAATGAATACAGATAGTCAAATCAATCCTCAGAAAATTAGAGAGCTTTTGGAGTTTGCCGAAAAGGCACCTCAGATAATCAATTTACGACAACAGTGTAAAGAAATTGGAGAAGGGAAACGTAAGATGATTTCTCAGAAAGTAATCGATGATGCTTTCGATGCTTTTGGCATTTTTGTAAAGGAACTGTCCGACAGCCCTGAGGAAGTACAGAAGCTTCAAAAATTCTGCGCTAAATTTCTCTTTTGTGAAATTGTCCGAAGTCATGGAGTGGAGATTGGCGTTTAAGATAAAGTATACAATAACTCTGTCATAGACCTTATCATAGTTCTATAAATGAAGCATCTCTATATAATTGGAAATGGATTTGATTTATTCACAGGGCTTCGCACCAGCTATGCAGACTTCAAACGTTGGCTTGAAGTTAATTATGTCTTCGTTTATGAGAATATGAAAGCTGCATACAATATGAATGGTGAATGGTGGAATGATTTTGAAACTCAACTTGGACAATTAGATGTAGAGGATTATGTCAGACGATTTCTCAAACCTAAGAAGCCAATAGCGGAATTTATTGCAGATTTAGAAGATCGGAAACAGCAGGAGCGAAATACTCCGGTACCTCCGAATCTATATTCTGAAAGTCCATGTGCAAATAGACTACGAGGATTGCTGGATATATTACAATTTTGCTTTGAGAGGTGGGTTAAAGATTGTCAGAGCGTTATCACTAATCCGAAATATACAAACATTGAGAAGGATGACTCTTTCTTTATAAATTTCAACTATACTGATGTTCTGGAATGGCTCTATGAAATCCCGGAAGAAAGAGTTTTGCATATTCATGGCAGAGCATCTAAACATGAACGTCTAATAATCGGACATAACAAGCATCCCCATGGAGGTATAATTTCTAATGTTGATGTTGACCTCACTTGTTCGGAACTGTGTAGATACGAAAAGAATCCATACGAACATATTTATAAACATGATAAGTTACTTGAAATAATCTCTGACGTAAAGGAAGTACATGTGTATGGACTATCAATATCACCTGTAGATGAGGACTACCTTGATTGGATTGAACAACATACGCCGCAGGATTGTAAGTGGGAATTCAGTTGGCACACCGACAAAGACAAGGAAAGGATTGAAAAATTTGTTCTTGACCATTGGAGAATCAAAGATAGATACACTACTATGCAACTTCAACAAGTAGTCAATGGTTGAGTAAGATATTCTTTAAGGGAATGTCTTTATACGCCCTTACTCTCTAAGTATCCGTCCGAAATAGGCCGGGTTTTTCATGGTGTTTATGGTTGCGATCTTTGCAGTCAAAAATGCTATGTTTAATTTGAATGAGAGCAATCGTATTGTAATGGCGCAGCATCCGACCGATATGCGCATGGGCGTCAACTGTCTGAGTGGTCAGGTCAGATTGGTCGGACTGGATCCTTCGAACGGCGACGTTTATATTTTTGTGGGCAAATCCCGCAAGGTAATGAAAATCCTGCACTGGGAGCACGGCGGATACGTGGTCTACTACAAGCGGCTTGAAGAGGGTCGCTTTCACCCTCGCATTTTCCTGCGCCAGGGCGTGGGGTTCCGCAGTATGCGCTGGTCGGAACTGGTGCTTCTGATGGAGGGTATCTCGCCTAAGGTTGCCCGGCGGCACCGATATGAAAAACAGCAAAAATAGTTGGTCGAAATCTTGGAAATGTCGCTAAATATTAGTAATTTAGCGATATGAAACGGACGCTGGAACTACCCGATACGATTGAAGCCTGCCATGAAATCATTATCAGTCAGGCACGGCTTATCGAGCAGTTGCAGCGTCGAGCTTTTGGCGGATCGCTCAAAGACAGAGCCATTAAATACGATGGACCGTCGCTCTTTGATGAAGTTGACGAGAAAGCGATGCTTGCCGCGAAAAAGGAACTCGAGAAGGCTTCCAAAGATGTTGACGAAGCGGCACAGAAGCGTCGCGCCGAAGCCAAGGCCCAGTCACAAGGCCGCGGCAACCGCCCTGAAAAATACAATATATACGGACTGCCGGTAGAGACAAAGACTGTTTACCCCGAGGGTGTCGATATTGACGACTACGACATTATCGGACAGGACGAGACAAACGTGCTGCATCTGGAACCTCAGCGTCTGTGGGTGGAGAAAACCGTCACACCGATACTTCGGCTTAAAAGAGACAAAGGCGCTCCGGATCCCGAGATACTTCAGGCCGGGCGGCCGCACAGCATCATCGGAGGCGGACATGTAGGAGCCGACCTGCTTGCCACTCTCGTTGACAACAAGTTCAACCACCATCTGCCCGAGTATCGTCAGGTCAAGATGTTCTCCGAGCTCGGTATAAAGCTCCCGACCTCGACCGTAAACGACTGGATGCACGCCACGGCCAACGTGCTTTATCCTCTGTACGAAAGCCAGCGCGAGGCGGTGATGGCAGGAAGCTACGTCCAGATAGACGAAGTCCCGTGGAACATAGCCGACCGCAAGGGACAGGCCAGCCGCAAAGGATACGCCTGGCAGTTCCGCGACGTAAGTCCGCATTCCCGGGGCACCTTCTTCTACTATCACAAAGGCAGTCGTGGCGGAGAGATACCGCGGACACAGCTTCGGGGATATCAGGGAGTGATACAGAATGACGGATATAAGGTATACAGCGAATTTGAGAATGTACCCGGGATAACGGTCCTGGCGTGCATGGCCCACATACGCCGTAAATTTGTCGATGCGCAAAAGTCGAACCCGCTGGCTGCGGAAGCCGTCAAATATATCGCCACATTATATACTCTTGAGGAAAACCTCAAGGCCGCCGGCGCTACCGCGGATGAAATCCGTGCGGAACGCCAACGGCTTGCCGTGCCCATACTCAACGGCATCGAGGCTTGGATGAGAACCGCATATATGACATGTACCCCAAAGGAGCCGCTTGCTGTTGCCATCAAATATGCCTTGTCTCTGTGGCCGCGCGTGATGCGTTATACCGAAGAAGGATATTACCTTATTGACAGCAACCCGGTAGAACAGGGTCAACGGCCCTCGGTGCTTGGACGCAAGAATTATCTCTTCAGTCAGAACGACCGCGCTGCCGAAGACAACGCAATCTTCTACACTTTTATGGTCTCTTGCGACACTCTCGGCATCAACCCCTATCAATGGCTGAAGGACACATTGGAACGCATCCGACCCGATATGGAGGAAGACGAGCTTGTCAGACTCCTCCCTTACAACTACAAAAGCTAAAGCCGACAAAAATCAAGTCGGCTTTTTTCGGACGGATACGCATAAAGTGACTGGATGTTGATTGTGTGTTCTTGGCTTAGACTGATGATAGTAGAAAAAACGGGCACGGTTCTGCTTAAGAAAACCGTGCCCGATATGATGTCGTAATAGTTAAATCAGCAAGCTTTGAAGCTGAGATCGAGACCTTTGACAGAGTGGGTGAGTGCGCCGACGGAAATGAAATCTACGCCAGCCTCGCCATATGCCCTGAGAGTATCGAATGTGATGCCGCCACTTGATTCGATTTCGACAGCCGGATTGATGCTGCGAATCAGTTGTACTGCCGCCTTGGTGGCCTCAGGAGTGAAGTTATCAAGCATTATGCGGTCTACACCGGCGTCAAGAGCCTGATGAATCTCGTCGGTATTACGTACTTCCTGTTCGATTTTTAGATTCTTGCCATTCGCCTTGCAATATTCCTTGGCGGATTTAACAGCCTGAGGTATGCCTCCGGCAAAATCTACATGGTTGTCCTTAATAAGAATCATATCGAACAAGCCGATACGATGGTTCATGCCTCCGCCTATGGCCACAGCCATTTTTTCGAGAATACGCATGCCGGGGGTTGTCTTGCGCGTGTCGAGCACATGGCAGTTGAGACCTTTTAGCTTGTCCTGATACTTGGCTGTCATTGTTGCAACGCCACTCATGCGCTGCATGATATTAAGCATCAGACGTTCGGTCTGGAGCAAAGAACGCACCGGGCCTTCGACAACGAAAGCGATATCTCCGGGTTTGACATGAGCTCCGTCGTTGATGTAAACGGTTATTTTCAGAGCCGGGTCAAACTTGGCAAAGACTTTGCGAGCGATTTCTACACCGGCCAGGATGCCTTCTTCTTTTACGAGCAGGTGCTGACGGCCCATGGCTTCCGGCCCTATGGTAGATAGGGTAGTGTGGTCGCCATCGCCAATGTCCTCGGCAAAAGAAAGGTCTATAAGGGCGTCGATTAATTCGTCGGGAGTTTTCATGTCAGATAGAAAGTCGGCGAAGTGTGTTGAGCAATTCGCGGTTAATATTTTTGTCGTTTTTGATTGCTTTGGAGAATGGCACATAAACGATTTCGTCGTTTTTGATACCGATCATCACATTTCGCTGGTCTTCCATAAGAGCATCGATAGCAGCCGCACCCATACGAGACGCAAGTATACGGTCGTGGGCTGTGGGACTGCCGCCACGCTGGAGATGTCCGAGGATTGAAACTCGCACGTCGTAACCGGGGTATTCATTCTTTACACGTTCGGCCAGACCCATGGCTCCGCCGGTGACAGGGCTCTCGGCAACAAGAACGATAGATGAGTTCTTGCTCTTTCTGAATCCGTTTTGAATAAGCTCGGCCAACTGGTCGACTTCGGTTGAAATCTCGGGAATAATTGCAGCTTCGGCTCCTGATGCTATCGCACCATTTAGGGCAAGGAAGCCGGCGTCGCGACCCATGACTTCGATAAAGAACAGACGTTCGTGGCTTGTGGCTGTATCGCGGATTTTATCGACACACTCCATAATGGTATTGAGCGCGGTGTCGTAACCAATGGTTGTATCGGTACCATAGAGGTCGTTGTCGATAGTACCCGGTAGACCTATAATGGGAAAGTTGAATTCGTTGGCGAATACACGTGCGCCGGTCAATGAGCCGTCGCCACCAATAACAACAAGCGCGTCGATTTCATGACGTCGAATTACGTCGTATGCAAGCTGACGACCTTCCGGTGTCTGGAATTCCTTGCAACGCGCGGTTTTAAGAATTGTACCTCCCTGTTGGATGATATTTGAAACGTTCTGAGTACGGAAGTCTACGATTTCGTCGGTAATAAGTCCTCGGTAACCTCTATAAATACCTTTGACTTTAAGACCGCTGAATATGGCCGAACGAGTGACGGCACGGATTGCTGCATTCATACCGGGGGCGTCACCTCCCGAGGTGAGTATGCCTACACATTTGATTTCAGACATGTTCTATGTATATTTTGTATTTCAAGTGCAAAATTACACTTTTTTGTTGGATTGAGCGACAAAAAGCATATGTTTTTTGCGCTTATAACACGCTATAAAAAACAGGAGCGAGACTTACAAAATCGCGCTCCTGTATATTATAAGGTGTATATATTATTCAGCTTTGCCAGCGCTACCGAGCACGTTGACGATTTTGTGACGGTAGAGTTTTTCCATGTTGTCGCGAGCCGGACCGAGGTATTTGCGGGGGTCAAATTCACCGGGTTTTTCAGCGAATACACGACGAACGGCAGCAGTCATTGCCAGACGGCTGTCTGAGTCGATATTGATCTTGCAAACGGCGCTCTTGGCGGCTTTGCGGAGCTGGTCTTCGGGAATACCGATTGCATCGGGAAGTTTGCCACCGAACATGTTGATTGTATCAACCTCTTCCTGGGGTACAGAAGACGAACCGTGGAGAACGATGGGGAATCCGGGAAGTTTCTCCATAACTGCGTCGAGTACGTCGAATGCCAGGGGCGGGGGAACGAGCTTGCCTTCGGCATTGCGGGTGCACTGTTCGGGTGTGAACTTGTAAGCACCGTGAGATGTACCGATCGAAATAGCCAGCGAGTCGCAGCCGGTACGGGTTGCGAAGTCGATAACTTCCTCAGGATCAGTGTATGTGTGGTGGTCTGAAGATACTTCGTCTTCTACGCCTGCGAGAACACCGAGTTCACCTTCGACAGTTACGTCGAACTGGTGAGCATAATCTACTACCTGCTTGGTCAGAGCAACGTTTTCTTCGTAGGGAAGGTGGCTACCGTCGATCATAACCGAAGAGAAACCGAGGTCGATGCAGCTCTTGCAGAGTTCGAAGCTGTCACCGTGGTCGAGGTGCAGAACGATCTGGGGATTCTCCCAGCCAAGTTCTTTTGCGTATTCTACAGCACCCTGAGCCATGTAGCGGAGAAGGGTAGCGTTGGCGTAGTTGCGGGCACCTTTGGAAACCTGAAGTATTACGGGAGATTTTTCTGCGCTTGCGGCTTTGATGATAGCCTGAAGCTGCTCCATGTTGTTGAAGTTGAAAGCGGGGATTGCATAACCGCCTTTGATAGCCTTCGAGAACATCTCGCGGGTGTTGACAAGGCCGAGTTCTTTATAACTTACCATTATAATTGTAATTAAAGGATATTTACCTGTACGAGATACGGCATAGCCGAATCCAGGCACAAAGATACTTGTTTTTTTTGGATTGACCAAAAATTTGTAGGCGCACTAATTCGACAACCGACAAATTCTGGATACATATACATTATTATAATGTAGCGATAATCGAATTCCTCAGATTATTCCCTATGTGTAAACCGTGCGAGAATCGCATATTTGGCGACTGCATTGAAATATCAGCCAAAAATCAAGATTATTTATTTTCGATAATCTATATTATGTTAAATAACATATTTCAAGAGTACTCTCTTTTGAAATATACGGGTAAAGATTCGGTGATATTGGAGAATTTGCGTAAATTTGTATTTGATTTTAAAACCTGGAACAATGTACCGCAAAGGAAAACTATATTTTCGCTATGGAACTATGGGGTCGGCAAAGACTGCCCTGTTGCTTACCACGGCATACAACTTCGAAGAACGCCATATGGATTATATGTGCATGAAGCCGGTTATCGATACTCGCGAACAGCGAAATGTTATCCGTAGCCGAATAGGTATCGAACGCGAATGCCACTGGATTTACAACAACACCAATCTATATCAATTTGCAAAGGACCTGTATAAAAAGGAAGGCCGAATCGTAGATTGGTTCTTGATTGATGAAGCACAGTTCCTGACCGCGGCACAGGTTGATCAGCTCGCTCGCGTTGTAGATGACCTTGGCAGTAATGTGATATGCTATGGTCTTCGAACTGACTTTCAGACACATTTGTTTGAAGGCTCTCGCCGACTGTTTGAAATCGCCGATACTATCGATGAGATTAAATCGACTTGCAATTGCGGCCATAAGACGATTGTGAACGCGCGTATCGATGCAGCAGGTAATATTGTGGAAGAAGGCGACCAGGTTGAAATAGGCGGTGATGACCGCTATGTGGCCGTTTGCCGTAAATGCTGGCGAAACAAGCGTATCGAACAGGCTCAAAAATCAGTACTCCCCCTTGAGTTCGAAGATGAACAAGAAGGATGCGAAGCCATATTAAATAACTAATAATAACCCACTTAACCATATTCATATGATACTAACAACAGTAAAGGATGCCACAACATACAAGGGCATTTCGGTCTATCTTGATACAGCAATCGACTGGATCATAGAACATTTTAACGACGAATTTGTTAAAGGTGTATATAGCATTGAATGTCCTGACGGCACCAGCATGACCGTAAAATGCGCCGAGCCTGCCCTGCTCCCCGCCGAAAAAGCTACCATGGAGGCTCACAAGCGTTTTATCGATATACAGATACCGCTCAAAGGCACAGAAGGTATGGGCTGGGCGCCTACTGAATCGCTCAAGCACGAACGTGACGGTTATAACGAGGTGAAAGACGTCACATTCTACGGTGATGCAGCCCAGTGCGTCGTACAGGTGAAATACGGACAGATGGCTATATTCTTCCCCGAAGATGGCCATGCCCCCAACATCGGTCTTGGCAACCATCGCAAGCTTGTAGTTAAAGTGCCTGTAGTGTGACACTTGTGTTTACTCCGGCACGATTGTATAACCGATTCTTGGTTTAGAGTTCGAGGCCTAATCCCCATTGGTTTAGAACTCTAAACCTAAACAGATTAAATTGCATCATGCTTAGAGTCAAACATTTATTAATAGGTCTTCTTGCGGTTATCGCCGGTACCGGAATAGCATATGGCAGAAACAAGAGCACGGAGCATCAGCGCCTTGAACCTGAGACGCTGCAATACCGTGTAATGTACAAGTGGGGGCTAATCAACAAGCAGGCCGGATCGGCTACGCTTACCCTTACACATAAGGCCAAGAACTACCAGGCTAAGCTTTCTGCGAAATCCGAGCCGTGGGCCGACCGTATATTCAGAGTGCGCGACACGCTCAATGGTCATATGACCTATAGCGATTTTACACCATTGTATTATGAGAAAATCGCTCATGAAGGCAACGAGCATAAGCACGACGTTGTTCGCTATGATTATAGTAATCCATCGCGCGTGCAGGCCAACTGTACGCGAAAGGTGTATAAGAAAGGCGAACTGAAAATAGATGAAAGCCGACAAATGTCGTCGAACGGCAAAGCTCTCGACATGCTTACGTCGTTCTACTATATGCGTACTCTCCCATTCGAAAAATGGAAACCCGGGCATGTGGAATCGGTGGATATTTTTTCGGGTAAGCGGAAAGAATTACTTTCGATAGTTTACAGTGGCAAGGTTGACATATCTGTCAACGGTGTTACGCGGCCAGCCTATCATATAACGTTTAAGTTTACCTCCGGCGGAGGTGTTAAGACTTCCGACGATATGGATGCATGGATAGCAGCCGACAACACGCGAGTACCCCTGCGACTCGAGGGTAAATTGCCGGTTGGCAAAGTACACTGCATACTCAACGAATAAAAAATCGAAATGGCAGATAATTATCTTGAGAAAAAGATGGAAGAACACAGGCAATCACAACGCCGTGTATCTCCATACCGTTCGCCAAGCGGAAACAAACCCAATACAGCTATAATGCCCTGTGCTCTGCGCGGGGCTTTTATCATTGGTGGCGAATCGCTATCGGAAGCTTTAATGGCCTGTGCTGCGGCTTTAAGGTCGACTTCTTGCAGGACAGCTTTTTGCTGTACAGATCGTAAAAGCGGCAATACTATGTCGCAATCATTAGGACTGCAATACTATCCGGTGGATAACTGCGATGATGAATCAGTGAATTTGGTTATCAAAAAGGCTAAAGAAGCGTTTGGGGCTATAGATGTAATAGTAAAAGAAATCAATGGCAGTGTTAGAGTCGACATCATGGGCCTTAGGAGTACAATATCAGCTGATGCTGACTGTACGGATATGGTATTTGCAAAGGCTGCCGCCGGAACCTTGTTGTATCTGGCCTTGCCACAAAGCAAAGACCTCGGTATAAGCGGCAACTATATCATTGATGCCAATGGACACCTATCGGTAATCGAGGATTGAGGCGTCGAAGTGCACGTTGTCTCGTCGGAAAGCTGCATCAAGCGCACCTGACTCTATCATTGATTCACGAGTGCCGACAGCGACACTGTGTCGGTCGCGATCAACAACAATCAGCCTGTCGGCCCGGGCTATTGCGGGAGCAATATCGTGGGTAGATAATATGATTGTCTTACCTTGGCTTGAAAGCCTGCCGAGCATTTTCATAGTTTCAATACGTGCGGCAACGTCGAGGAAAGCAGTCGGTTCGTCTAAAAATATAACAGGTGTATCCTGGGCGATGGCACGTGCAATCATAACTTTCTGACGCTCGCCGTCGCTAAGGTTTGCAAGATAACGGTCGGCAAAGTCGCTAATGCCGACTGCTGCCATTGCAGCAGCTACCGCTTCCCTATCAGATTTAGACATACGGCCAAACAATGACAGTGATTTATTTCGTCCTACCGCCACCGCTTCTACAACAGTGAGGGCGCCGCCTCCATGACGGGCTGTGTCGACTATCGCCCTTGTTTTTGCAAGAGCTCGTTGGCTTGTTTTCGATATATCCATACCTCCGAGGCTGACAGACCCGGATAATGGCAATTGTAAACCTGCCAGAGTGCGTAATAAGGTGGATTTACCGCTTCCATTTGCGCCAATAAGCACTGCTAATACTCCGGACTCAAGTTCGAAGTTGATGTTGCTTAAAACGACTTTATCACCATATCCTACGGATAGGTTTTTACATTCAACGGCCTTCATCAGTTAAAGTAAAGGAGCTTGCGGCGGTTTAACAAAACATATACTATTACCGGGACACCGATTATCGGGGTAATTGCGTTTACCGGAATTGAGCCGGACATGAACATTGACGGTGCAACAGAAAGAATCTGGCACAACAGTCCGACTAATGCCCCGGCAAGGACAGTAACCGGCAGCACCGTGCGATGGTTTGATGAAACAAGGGCCATACGAGCAATGTGAGGAATCACAAGGCCGATAAAGCCTATTGGGCCGCACCATGCAGTTACTGTAGCTGTAAGAGCGCCGGAAATCAGGATTAAGCCTGTGCGAATGACAGAGACATTAATGCCGGTGCTGCGAGCATACTCTACGCCAAAAAGGAGCGCGTTGAGGCTGCGGATATATGGAAAAGACATTGCGATGAACAGCATACACAACATCGCGAAATACGGTAGCACCGATAGGTCAACGCTGTTGAAATTACCCATACCCCATAGTACGAAACTGTGAACAGCTCGTTCGGGTGCGAAATAATTGAGCAAGGAAATAACTGAAGATGTGAGATAACCAACCAAAATGCCAATAATAAGGAGCATCTCGGCAGACCTTACAACAGCTGAAAACAACATCAATATCAGCAGTACCGCCAAAGCTCCGGCGAAAGCCCCTGCAACAATCGCAAAATTGCCCCAGATACCGACATACGAAGCCCCAAGCATCATCACTACAGCCACGCCAAGGCTCGCACCGGATGATATACCCATAATCGATGGGCCTGCAAGCGGGTTGTCGAAGCAAGTCTGCATGAGTAATCCGGCCACGGCAAGCGCAGCCCCGGCAAGGAGAGATGTAATAAGTGCCGGAAGGCGGGTTTCGACAACAACAAAGCGAGTCATGTCGCTGCCATTGCCGCAAAGTGCATCTATTATTTCGGATGCACTAAGGTCTACGCTGCCGAACAGGAGCCCGGCAGGCAGACAAACTACTATCAGTGATAGAATAAAGAGGGAAACGATTGTCGGACGCCGAGAATTCATCGTGTGAGAGTAAAATATCGCAATTTATAATCGGGCATTACCTCCGGGTGGAAAATGGCGATATATTCAGCCAACACCCTGTCGGGGTGAAATGCAACATCGTTGAAAATATTCTTTTCCTTGGAATTGCAACTATAGATATTGCCGTTTTTCCATGCTTTAAAAGCCGTATAGCGTGGATTCAAAGCCTTAAGTGTCGCTGTAGTTGTGTCGTAACCATACGAGCGCACGAGCCACAAATCGGCATCGAGAGCCTTTGCTGCAACTTCTTCGAGAGAGAGGGATAGAGAACCAGTGCCGGTGGTGTCAGCCCAAGGCCATTCTGCACCGGCATCGGCATACATGCGAGCCATATAGCTTCCACCCTGGGGAACATACCATACGCCTGAGTACTCGGTTTCAGCAAGCAATTTAGGCTTGGGAGACTCAGCACTGCGTGCTTTAAAAGCAAGGGCGGAATAGTTGTCGATTACTTCTTCGAAAATCTTACGGGCCTTGGCCCTTTGGCCGGAAAGTTCACCAAGAAGCAATATCCATTCAGCACGTCCGATTGGAGTCGGTTCCATATAGTCGGCGCATTCAACTGCAACAACATTCCCCGGATATGTAGCCACAACACCCCCCTGAGGAGAGCGAAGCACGGTTGTAACCCCGCTTGCAGCCATTAGTTCGACCGAAGGCGAAGAAATAGGTCCGAGGTCTATAATTTGTCCTTGGGCGATCAACTTGCTCACCGTGTCGGACGGAGTGAAGAACTCTCGATCGGCTATGGCTACCACCGAAGGCAGTGCTCCCAATTCTTGCAGCGCATGTGTATGAACAGACGAAAAGACGGCAGCACGATCGACCGGGGTCCGAATCACACGAATATCCGGGGCTAAATTTTCGGGTACAAGCGAGTCGCGGTCGACAAGGGCATAACTTGCAAGGATATGGTTCTCGCGCCAAGGATTGGCAATATCAACCCTTACAACACCGGCCCCGCAATCAGCGATAGTGAGATATTTTGCGTGATGAGTCAAAGTGTCGGCATTTTCGATATCCTCGTAAGAGAAATCAGCAGCCTTATTACAAGAACAAAGGGCGACGCCGCAAAGCATCGCCCATATGGTAAGAGTTTTTCTCATTCGTTTTCTCCGTATGGGTTGGGGCCATATTTATTATCGGGCGCACTCGGTTTAACAAGTATGATGAGCTGCCAAACGAAAGCAGCCATAACGATAATGCCGCCGGTGCATACTGTGCCAATATGCGAAGTTATGTAAGTGGCAAGTGCCTGTTGAAGACCGAGCGGATTATTTGCAAACTGGATGATAGAAGGAATCATGGGAACATACATAACACCCGCGCCAATCAATGATAAAACGACAAGTGCGATAACCCACCAGCCGCTGCGTCCTGTATCATGAAAGCGACGGAAGCATATAGCCATATTTGGCAGGAAGACTGCAAGTGTAAAGAGGTTGGCAAGTATACTCATGCCTAACATTGTCAGGAGCATTGATACGATAAAGACAAACAATACCGCGAACCAATACTCGGCGCGAGTAGAACGTCCTCTGAAATTGACATAGTTGGCAAAGAATAGTTTGATTGCCGTGATAAAATCTACGTTCATGTTATATACTATATATTATTGAAATTTATAAAACCCCGACATCAAATCAGATGTCGGGGAGTATGTCGAAATAAACAATGGCTATCAGCAGACGCCGAGACCCATCATAGCATGAGCAACTTTCATGAAGCCGGCGATATTAGCGCCCTTCATGTAGTTGATGTAACCGTCGGCTTCTACGCCATAACGGAGGCACTGCTCGTGGATGTCGGTCATGATAGTGTGGAGTTTCTCGTCAACTTCCTCAGCCGACCACTGCAGGTGCATAGCGTTCTGGCTCATTTCGAGACCCGAAGTTGCAACACCGCCGGCGTTTACAGCCTTACCGGGAGCATAGATTGTGCGTGATTCGATGAAGGCATCGATAGCTTCGGGAGTGCAGCCCATGTTTGATACTTCGGCTACCATGCCTACGCCGTTTGCGATAAGGGCCTTTGCGTCGTCGCCGTTGAGTTCGTTCTGAGTAGCACAGGGAAGAGCGATGTCAACCTTCTGCTCCCAGGGTTTGCGGCCGGCGAAGAATGTAGAACCTGCAAACTTCTCGGCATATGGAGCAACAACGTCGTTGCCGGAAGCACGGAGCTCAAGCATGTAGTTGATCTTGTCGGCATCGAGGCCTGCGGGGTCGTAAATGTATCCGTCAGGACCGGAAATTGTAACGACTTTAGCGCCGAGTTCGGTAGCTTTAAGAGCAGCACCCCAAGCAACGTTGCCGAAACCTGAAATAGCGATTGTCTTGCCTTCGATAGAGTCGTTGCGCTGTTTGAGCATATTCTGTACAAAATACAGAGCGCCAAAACCGGTAGCCTCGGGACGAATACGGCTGCCGCCGAATTCGAGCGCTTTGCCGGTGAATGTACCGTCGTGCTGGTTGACCAGACGTTTGTACATTCCATACATGTAACCAACTTCGCGGCCGCCTACGCCGATATCGCCTGCGGGAACGTCGCGGTCAGGACCGAGGTTCTTCCACAAGCCGAGCATGAATGCCTGGCAGAAACGCATGATTTCGCGGTCGCTCTTGCCACGGGGAGAGAAGTCAGAACCGCCTTTAGCACCGCCCATAGGAAGAGTGGTGAGAGCGTTTTTAAAGGTTTGCTCGAAACCGAGGAATTTTAATATAGAGAGGTTAACTGATGCATGGAAACGGATGCCACCCTTGTACGGGCCAATGGCATTATTGAATTGAACGCGATAACCGAGATTGTTCTGCACCTCGCCTTTGTCGTCGATCCAGGTTACACGGAATGTAACGATGCGATCGGGCTCAACCATGCGTTCGATAATCTTGTTGCGTTCGAACTCTGGATGCTGGTTGTAGATATCTTCTACAGACATGAGGACTTCGCGAACAGCCTGCAAGTATTCTTTTTCACCGGGGTGTTTGGCTTCAAGCCCGGCCATGATACTATTAATATCCATAAGCGTATAAATTAAAAGGTGTTTTTTAGTTTTTCGGGTATATGATTTATGTTATCTACGGCAAAGATAGCAACAAAAAATCGGAATAATCAAATTTATTTCAAAATAATTTTCATTTTTTTTGAGAGTGACACAGGTATGCAAATAACTCTTTTCCAATATGCAGGGTTATTACCACTCAAATTGAGCATTATGGTGAAATATTTCGGATTATTTGCGCGGTTTTCATGGCAAAACAAAGAAAAAATCTAAAATATTTAAGCGTGTATTGCATACATTAAAAGAAAGTAGGACTACACACCAAGCAAAATAAACTATAAGCTTATATGCTATGCACAGATTTAGCTGAAAGAGGGCATGCATAGTCGTAATAAATCGGCATTGGCTGTGATATGTTACAGATTTATCTGTGAAAATTGTTAGTATAATTAGTGTTAAAGTGCTGATAATATGTGTAAATAAAAAACCTAAGACCGTCTGAAAATGTTATAAATGTAAATAATCGAGTAATCAGTGGTGAAATTTTAAATTTTCGCTCTGTTTAGAGGGTTGTTGTTACTGCATCTGCAATAATTTACAACCCCAAACCGACAATTTGAACATTGAAACAGCTATTTTACTGCAATTGCGAGTTGGGATTTGCAAACGCAACGCCGAATTATTTACAAAACCAACACAACGGATTATGCAAATTGCAACAAATTCAGTTTAAAATTTACAATCCCACAAACCTTTAAGGATTTACAAAACCAAACGTTCAGCCCAATATATGACTATTACCATTTTTAACTAATCGTTGTACACTCTAATACCCAATATGTTATATCTAAAAGCTAAACCTTATATTTAAATTATGCAGCCTATTATAAGGATGCTATTTTGTAATAGTTGCCGTATGCGTATAGTGTTTATTACAACTATATTATACTACTATAATTAAACGGCTACTTTAGGAGTGATTTTTCATAGGATAGAGCCGGGACTATGGGATATAATCGCTGTTTGCGAATGAGAATTTTACAATTGCATATCTATTTACAATGTTAAATTACAAAATTTACAATACAAAATTTGCAATTTACAAATATTGTTTTTACATTTGCAAAGTGAATTTCAAAATCAAAACAGATGGAAGACAGCGAAAAAAGCCCGGTTTTAGACCGTTTGGTTCAATTTATGAATTCTACAGGCCTCAGTAGTTCGCAATTTGCGGATACAACCGGCATACCACGGCCAAGTCTGTCTCAAATGCTGCACGGTCGCAATAAATCGGTCAACAACCAGGTGCTTGCAAAACTAAATGCAGCATTTCCAAATCTAAATATCCTGTGGCTTCTATTTGGCACCGGTAATATGTTGGAGAATGGAAATATTGAAACGTCAGAGGCTCAAAATTCAGAAAATAACATTCCCAAAACCGAGCAACAAGCTCTAAACGAGGTTTTTGAAAAATCAGAAACCGACATATCGACCAATCTGTTTTCAATCGAAAATAGAGCAGAACCGTACTTTATGCCTGAAAATATGGTTGCGTCATCGATTTCAGACAATCTTAATAGCCCACGAGAGCCCTATACCGCTCCGCGAGAGCAAGACTCCCCCACTCTGCCTCAGATGCCTCAAGAGTTGAACATGGATGAAGCTAAAAAGATATCTTCGATTATCGTGTTATACACCGACGGCAGTTTCGAAACCTTTAAGCCTACTAAATAATAGCAGAATATTAAGGACATAAAAAGCCCTGTGGTAAAATTCGGACTTCTGAACTTGCCACAGGGCTTTTTATGAATACCAAGTAACTCGAAAAAGTAAGAGGCGAGTTACTAATTTAAGATGTCATCACTTCACCATAATCTTTCGAGAGGTTCCTCCAATCTTAACGATATACAGACCTGTCGATAAAGTGGTAGATAGCGAACCATTGCCGGAGATAAGGCATTTGCCGTCGATGCTGAAGATTTCAATGTCGGCATCAGCAAGTATCGAAACATGGTTTCCTTCGACCTTAATACGGCATTCGGAGACGACTTCAGAAAGGCCAGATTTAGTAACGACAACAGTCACCGGTTGAGATAGCTTTGACTCGCCCTTGTCATAGACGGTAGATATAGCATATGAATATTCGCCCTCCTGCATTACGGTGTCGTTGAAGGTGGTTGAACTAATGGGCGTATCGTTGACCTTAACGCCGTCGCGATATATATTGTATCCTTTTATTTCGAGCGGAGCACCCTTTCCGGCAGGCCTGTATGTGATGTCGTCGACAAGCAGCATATAGCCCATAGGAGAAGTACAACGGACCGCAAAATGGGTGGCACCTTCCGGAAGGTCAAACGAAAGCATAGACCATTGCTCCTGCGGAATGTCGGTTACTTTACCGATAAACTTATATGCTTTGATATTTTCGGGTGTAGATTCAGTGAATAGAATCTCAGCTTCCTCAAGGTATGAATAATCATAGCTTCTCAACCACAGCGTCACGGTCTGAGCACAGCCGGCAAGCAGCGGTGAAATCAGCCAATCGTCAACCGCGGAGTAATCGCTATTGTACATAGCTGCGAAATATTTCGAGCCGGAATGAGCCTCAAACGACTCATGATATTCATCGTTGAACACCTCGTGCGAACTATCGAAAACAAAGAAAGAATGCGGAGTATCGTTGGCGATACCCGGAATCTCCCTATCATAGAATCCGGCCATCGGGCCTTTGTCGGCATCAACCATAGTCCAGCCACCGACACCATTTTCAGCAAAGGACTGATACGACTCAACATCATCGGTAATCGGATCTGCGAAAGTATCGGTAGGATCAGGTGCTGTCCACGACAGAGTCACTGTAGTTTCATAAGAGTTTGCGATAAGGCCTGCAGCTACAGGATGCAACGGCATGTCGAGGATTACCGGTACGGTTTCGCTTGTGTTGTCTGCCGGATTCTTGTCGTCCTCGCAAACAACCCTTACGCTATACTCGTTTTTTTCAGGGGACGCAACAGAGAGAATGCAGTCGAATTCGGCAAGAGCAACCTGCCCGGCGCCAAGTTCGATACCGTAAATCTCATCTGCCAGCTTATCGTTGTAAAGAAGTTGAGCTTTCCAGCCTTTTACGGGTTTGAGACCGTTGTTTTCTATCCTTGCAGACACAGTGAACTTGTCGCCTGCAACAACACGTTTAGGCACTGCGATATGTGTTGCCGACAGATTACAATCGAATAACGGAAGGACCTCAATACAGTCGAGAGCTACCATAGGAGCATTGTTGCACAAGCCTTCGAAGACAGGAATAATAGACTTGCCATTATAGTTGGCCAACGGAAGAATAACCCTGTTCCAGTCTTTGACAATGGTTAGTTCGTCGATTTTTACGGTTTCGAGGTGTACTTTCTTACCTTCTGAAATAAGGTAGACTCGGAGTTCGTTTGCATTACCTTCGTGGCGGTATACATAGAATGAAAGAGCCGCATCGGCCGAACTGATATTGATTTTATCAAGCATTATTGCATCACACGCACCGGGGACTACATCCTCGCCATATTCGCTGGTCTTGAAGCTGAAGAAACGGTCGTCGTTGTCGATTGAAACAAGGCGGTCATTGTAATAATCGGCAATGCCCCAAGTAAAATACGGATCTTCGCTGACGATGAACATATCATGGTCGTGAGTTCCCGATTCTTTATATGGCATATCCGCCCCCTCTCCTACATAGGTGTAGAATACTTCGCTGTAATCCGACAAACCCTCGTCGTTGTGGGCAACTACACAATAATTGACAAAACCGGGATTTACCTCGCAAGTGTATGATGTGGCTTTAATCTCTTTTGCAACAAGACTGTAATCTCCCCAATCGTCTTTAGAATAAATTTCGTAGGTCAGGTATGTCTGGGGGAGGTCTTTGCCATCGATATCCTTATCTACAGCATTCCAAGAAATGATTACTTCCTGTGGTTTGTTGCTTTCGCGTACACTTACGCCGGTAACAACGGCAGGGCGGTTTACTCCAATGAAGCATGAGGTTTGAGCAGAGGCACTATTACCAGCAGCATCGTATGATGTTACAGTGTAGGTATGGTTGCCATTAGGCACGTTTTCATCCACAAAGGTCATTGATGTGGATGACTGAGGATTATTGATTGTTTTAACCGGTTCGCCGTCGCGTGCAATCGTAATCGATGAGAGTTTGACTGCAGGGGTCTTGAAAGACAGGTCTACAACTTTGAGTCCGTCGGGATCCGGAGTAGCTGTAAGACCGGAGACCGCAAGTGCGGATTCGACCAAGGCATCTGCTTCAAGCAAATATGACCGAATCTCATTTGTCGCAGCGACGCTTGCGGTAGTTATAAGGACCGCCGCCATTAGAATGAATTTAGCTCGCTTTTTCATAAGATTGTTTATTAATTGTGAAAAATGAGATAGATACGCAAAGCTACTAAGAATTATCGAAAAAACGAAATTATGTATATGAAAAGTAGCGAATTATGATAGCACGCGCCATCCTCATAACGCATGTTACAAAACAAATCCGGATAGGCTGAGGATTAAAAGAGATTTAGACCCCGTTGCCCACCTTAGATTAACGCCGGGGCGGTCAAGCGTTAATCTAAGGTGGGCAACGGGGTCTAAATCTAAGCAAGCTCTGAATATTCACATTCAAAGCTGCAGCATCATTTCATACTGTGTGCTTGCTAATGGAATGTTTTTGCTTTTGAGGAATGAATGTATTAATTGATCGTCGGCATCAATGTTCAAGACTTTTACAAAGTCTGTTTTCATTTGCGCAACAGCTTGAGAAAGCAATGCCGAAGCTATTCCTTTTCGTCGGCTATCGGCAGTGACAGCTATCTGGGTCAAGTCGCCGGTACTGGGGTCAAACACACAGTGGCCAACAGGCTGTCGGCCTAAAAATGCGCCAAGACATTTAAGATTAGACTTACCACGAACTATCGAGTCAATACTATTTTGCCACGAAGGAGTGCAGTCGCAATTACACTGCGATTGGATTATAAAATCTATATCGACAGGTATTATTTGATAATTAGAAACAATATCCGTGTCAACAGGATTATTTATGAACTTTATAGATTGTCGGAAGCAGTCTAACTGACGAGTCCGGTCAAAATTCATACGTCGATATACAGAAATAGCTTTTTGGTTGTTCTGTAGTACCTCAAGCAGATACCGGTTTACTCCTGCATCTTTTAGAAATGGTATTGAATAGGTAAAAATTTTCCCGGCAATACCCTGCCCTCTGTATTCTTTTACTGTACCTGTACCGGTGTCATACGCTGTAGGTACGCCATTGAAGTTTCCGATACCATTAAAGGTAAATGCCACAATACTCCCTTGGTCGAAAGCTGCAAACGACAATAGAGGGTCGAAACCTCGCCTTTGTAACATAGAACGGACCTCTTCTTTCTTGAAATGTATATCATAGTCAGAAAAAGCCATTTCAAAGGCTGCAAACAATGTGTCGAAGTCTATTCCTTTTAAATTGTGAATCTCCATTCTTTGACTATTTAGAACGTTGAATATTGGCAATTTAACGATATTCGAATGCATTGATTTAAAGATGCAGACGAAATCCGCATGCAAAATTACAAAATAAAGCCAATCAATTTGCGACAATCCGGGATAAATACGAGCACATGAATAGCAACTGTAGCCATAAGCGATTATGACTGTTGTTGCTGCGGACGATAGATAGTATAATTTAGAAAGTTTTGTATGTCATGTATGAAGTGTTAATCGGATTAAGCCAAGAATGCCATGAATGCATACCTACGTTGAAGTATTCGCACTAATATGGTTTGCATACACCACCTATAATTACTAAATTTGCATAAAATCTAACGCAATGGAACAAGCAAATATACTCCATGACTCGTGGGATCGCGAGCATCTATGGCATCCATATACATCTACAATAAACCCTCTGCCAACATATAAGGTAGATTCCGCATCGGGCGCAATAATTCGTCTTGCCGACGGCACAGAACTAATCGACGGAATGTCGTCGTGGTGGTGTGTTATTCACGGTTATAACAACCATAGAATAAATGAAGCTGCAAGAAAGCAGCTTGACAAGATGAGCCACGTGATGTTTGGAGGATTTACCCACCAGCCTGCAATTGACCTTGGCAAAGCTTTACTTGAAGTAGCACCACCGTCGATGCATAATGTTTTCTATGCCGACTCGGGTTCGGTAGCAGTAGAAGTTGCGATGAAAATGGCTGTACAGGCCGCAATCTCAAAATCGGGAAGCCACGAAAAGACCAATTTTGTAACTATCCGCCGAGGATATCATGGCGATACATGGAATGCAATGAGTGTATGCGATCCAGTAACCGGTATGCATAGTGCATTTGGATCCGCCCTGCCGATACGTTTCTTTATTCCACAACCTGAATCAAGGTTTGACGGACCGTGGAATGAAGCCGACATCGAGCCGTTGGCAAATTTATTGGAAGCGAAACATGAGGAAATCGCAGCTCTGATACTTGAGCCATTGGTTCAGGGCGCAGGCGGTATGTGGTTCTATCACCCGGAGTATCTTCGTAAAGCTCGTGAGCTCTGCAATCGCTATGATGTGTTGCTTATCTTTGATGAAATTGCTACAGGATTTTGGCGAACAGGTAAATTCTTTGCATGGGAACATGCCGGTGTTGAGCCTGATATTATGACGATAGGCAAGGGCCTGACATCAGGTTATTTGACTATGAGTGCAGTTATGACCACCCGCACAGTCGCCGACACTATATCTAAAGGAGAAGCCGGTGTATTGATGCACGGGCCTACATTTATGGCAAATCCGCTTAGTTGCGCTATCGCGGTTGAATCTCTCAAGATGCTGCAAGAACAGGATATGGAGTCGATTGTCGGCAGAATAGAGCGCGTGATGAAAGAAGAGCTCGCAGCAGCTCGCGGGCTTGATAAAGTGGCAGACGTGCGTATTCTCGGTTCGATTGGCGTGATTGAAACTAAGGGATGTGTAGATGTTGGCAAATTCCAGCGCAAGTGCGTAGAAATGGGCGTTTGGATCCGTCCGTTCGGACATAATTGCTACATTATGCCACCTTATATTATAGAGGAGACACAACTGCGGAAACTCTGCAGAGCGTTGATAACACTTGTAAGCGATGACGAAAATTATTGAACAAGGCCTTGCCACACTCGCCGAAAGTGGAAATCTGCGGCAGATACCGGAAGATGCCACCGGGTCGGGACGAATTGACTTCAGCAGCAACGATTATCTTGGTATCGCATCAAGGAGCGATTTGCAAAAGGAGTTTTTTGAATTATACACACCCGAAGAACTTCTGATGTCGGCATCGGCAAGCAGATTGCTCGCAAGGACACAAAATGCCTTTGAAGATTTTGAGGAATCACTAAGTGCAGCATATGGGCGAAAGGCTCTGATCTTCAATAGCGGCTATCATGCCAATACCGGTCTTGTGCCTGCGCTGGCAAATAACGATTATACAATAATCGCCGACAAATTCGTACATGCGAGTATTATCGACGGCATAAAACTTGCCGGTGTACCTTATGAGCGATTCCGACATAATGATTTAAACCACCTTGCGAGACTCGCCGATAAAGCAAATTCACAAGGACGGAAAGTACTTATCATCGTAGAAAGCGTATATAGCATGGACGGGGACAGCTCGCCCCTTGAAGATATAGTGGATATAAAACGCCGATACAACGATGCTATACTATATGTAGATGAAGCGCATGCTGTGGGTGTAGAAGGTCCGAGCGGACTTGGGTTGACTATGGCTCTTGGCAATAAGGCAGATGATGTAGACATTGTTGTTGGCACGCTTGGCAAGGCTCTCGGGTCGGCAGGTGCTTATGCGATGACTAATTCGACATTACGAAGTTGGGCAATCAACAAGGCCAGAAGCTTTATTTTTTCGACGGCATTGCCTCCGGTTAATATGCTTTGGGGTAGGTTTGTCTTTCAGAAATCATTGGAGATGGATAGCGAGCGCAGCCACTTGAAAGCACTTGGCCGTAGACTTGGCAATATACTGTCGAACGGAAGTGAAAGCCATATCCAACCATATATGCTTGGAAATCCCAAGTCTGCCGTGAAGATGTCGGCAGAGCTCAAACGTCAAGGTTTTGATGTCTTGCCTATCCGCACACCGACTGTGCCTCCCGGAACAGACCGACTACGGCTCAGTCTTTCGGCGGCACTAACTATGGAAAATATCGAAGCCCTCGGAGAGGCTGTCAGAAATTACAGAGATGAATAAATCAGGTATATATCGTAGTCGCAGAGCTAAAAGACCGCGACGCCCGAATAGATTGACAATAGGTGTAGTATCTACAGTTTTAATGACTGTGGCTGTTTTCGGCGTGCTCTTTTTTGTGTCGAGAGCATTCGGCGAGACTCCTGCCGGTTTGAATGCCGAGATTGCTACTGATTGTCTGACCAGAGTAGTTTTGCCGGATGATGTCAATGAAGAGATAATTGATTATACCGGTTTCAGGATTTCATTTAATTCGGCTCATCATCAACCAAACTATGCCGCTTGGGAACTGACCGGAGAAGAAACAAAAGGGACTGAAGTTAGAAACTCGAAATTCAAACAGGATAAGAATGTGTATGGATGTGCGACGCTCGACGACTATCGACGCTCCGGCTATGATCGCGGACACATGGCTCCGGCCGGTGATATGAAATGGGATTCACAAGCAATGGAAGATTCGCATTATCTAACTAATATATGTCCTCAGGACCATACAATCAATGGCGGACGCTGGTCGACACTCGAGAAGAAATGCAGGCAGTGGGCCGAACGAGATAGTGCGCTAATAATTATCTGCGGACCTGTGCTAAGCGATGTGATGACAAAGGCAATCGGACGAAACCAGGTATCTGTGCCCGAGCGTTTTTTTAAAGTCATCCTTGCACCGTATGCCAATCCGCCTCGCGCTATAGGCTTTATAATGCCAAATCACCCAACCGACGACGGCCTCGAGGCCATGGCTACAACTGTCGATAATATCGAAGCTATCACCGGTTTTGATTTTTTTCAATGCCTGCCCGATGATATCGAAAACGAGATCGAAAGTTCAGTAAACTACCGTGTTTGGAATAAACAAAATCGCAGAAAATGATACAAGATTCATTGATATATAATAACGGCGATACAATATGCGCCATATCTACAGCCCCCGGAATCGGCGGCATCGCGGTAATACGCGTGAGCGGACCGGATGCGATTGCGAATGTGAAAAAGATATGGAAGGGTCGAGACCTTGAGACGGTTGACAGCCATACGGCACATCTTGGAAAAGTGCTTGATGCCGACGGGGAAATGCTCGACGAGTGTGTGGCTACGGTATTTAGGAATCCGACATCGTTTACCGGCGAAGATGTTGTTGAAGTATCGGTGCATGGCTCCAAATGGATACAAGCCCAACTTATACAATCACTCATAGCTGCCGGATGTAGAATGGCTTTGCCGGGAGAATTCACTCGAAGGGCATTTGCTGCGGGTAGATTCGACCTTGCTCAGGCAGAAGCCGTTGCAGATGTGATAGCTTCTTCGTCGAAAGCTTCACACCGACTGGCCTTATCTCAAATGAGAGGCACATATTCTCGAAAAATTGATGCTATGCGCGATGAATTGTTACAGCTTGCCTCGCTGCTCGAGCTCGAGCTTGATTTTTCGGAAGAGGATGTGGAATTCGCCTCTCGCAGCCGGTTGCTTGAACTTGCCGAAGACCTATCGTTACAATTATCACGAGCCGCAGCAAGTTTTAAATCGGGTCAGGCAATCAAAGACGGTATACCCGTAGCAATAATCGGCAATACCAATGCCGGCAAATCATCGCTGCTCAATGCCCTTGTTTCGGATGACCGAGCTATTGTATCAGATATACACGGTACTACCCGCGATGTGATAGAAGATACTGTTTTGATTGGTGATTATTTGGTTAGATTCCAGGATACTGCCGGGATTCGAGAAACTCAGGACCCAATCGAACGAATGGGTATCGAACGATCAAGAATGGCGGCGGATACTGCGAAACTGATAATATATGTTGTGGATTCAAGTAGCAGCATCAAGCCTAATAGTGTTAGATCCGAACTATCAGAGTTAAGTCAATCTTCACTCATAATAGTTGCCAACAAGAGTGATTTGAAGAATGCTTTTAACGATGACGAATGGCGAAAAGTGTTCCCGGAAGCCAAAATAGCGCACTGCTCTGCCCTCCTCAATCAAGGCATTGAAGAACTCAAAGTTGTAATCAGCAATGAGTTATCGGAGAATACGGCAAATACAGATATAATTGTGGCAAATGCACGACACGCACAAGCACTGAATGACGCGGCAGAATCGCTCAAGTCACTCTCCACAGCATTGCGCGACGGCATTCCGACAGATCTTGCGGCCCAAGACCTCCGCCAAGCAATCTACACCCTCTCCACCATAACCGGCACCATCACCACCCCCGAAATCCTCCAAAATATATTTAGCAACTTCTGCATCGGCAAGTGACCGACAGTTAGAGATAGGTAACAATAGTTAGGAATAAGTGTCAAGGCGTTCTGTTTGAGCGCCTTTTCTCATATCCGCACTCGGCTGTTTTTATTGGTAGAACCCGTTTCTACCTATTTTTCACTCCATTTTTGAACCATATTTGTTGCTCGTCTGCTACTCGGGTCAAGTCGCTCTGCCTGGTAGTGGATGGTGTATACTATGGTCTACAATGATATACGATGGTATACATATTTGGCTCAATGAGCGGCTCTTTTAATGATTCAAAAATGGCAACTTCAAACATTAGGATCAAAAAAGTTTGCGAGTGGTGCAAAAAGGAATTCTACTCGCAAAAATGCACAACACGTTTCTGTTGTAAACGATGTGCTGAATACGCTTATAAAGACCGTAAGCGTCAGGAAAGGAAGAGTTATACCGAGGCTCAGGTGCAGAAATGCCTTCACGAGAAGGCTCAATCCGAAATCAGCGTAAAAGAATATCTTTCAATTTCGGAAGTTGCAAAAATATTAGGCATTACAAGAGATGGTGTCTATAAGCTAATCTATCGTGGGGTATTAATCGCCTATAAAATCTCTTCACGTTTTACCGTAGTCTTCCGTAAAGACATTGACGCGATGATTGAAGCACGACCTTACGAACGCAAACCGAAAGCGACCTCATTAGCAACCGATGAAAACGGCGAAGCTATCACTGAGTTTTACACTACAAAGGAGATTATCGAGAAGTTCGGGGTGAGCAATTCATGGGTGTTTGCTCAGGCGAAGAGGCACAATATTCCGAAGGTGTATCATCGTGGAAAGACGCTCTGGAGCAAGGCGCATTGCGACCGGGTGTTTACTGCAAAACCTGAAACACCGAAAGAAGAAGACTGGATTTCATATTCAGACGTCCGAGCGGAGTACAATCTGACGCATGACCAGCTTCACAATTATGTGAAGTATCATGGTCTGCGTCGTAAGAAAGTCGGCAAGTACACTTACATTCTTCGTTCGGAGATTGATGCTATTCTCCGCCCTCCCATGCTCTAATATCAATCGGTTATAGGTTATTGCCTGGTTTTCCGACCAATAACTTGATAACCATACTATCACTCACAAACTTTGCAATCAAAAAAAGCTATGGATATATGTACTAAAGTGACCCTGCGTCAACGCCTGTTGCCTTCGGGAAAAATTACGCTCTATCTCGACTACTATCCGGCGATACGCAATCCTAAGACCAACCGTTCGCAACGCCATGAATACATGGGGATATATCTCTACGGCAATCCAACGAACCAGGTGCAACGCAATTTAACAAGACGATGCTTGAAAAGGCGGAGCTGATACGTTGCCGCCGCCAGGAGCAGGTGATAAACCGTCAGTTCGGCTTCATCGACCATACCCAACAGCGGGAGGACTTCCTCGCTTACTTTGAGGAAGTCTGCAAGAAACGCTATGAAAAGTGGAAGATTGTATTCATGCACTTCCGTAAATTCACCGGTGGCAAATGCACATTCGGTGATGTCACTGTTGACCTCTGCACGCGTTTCCGAGAGTATCTTCTCACGGCAAAGCAACTGAAACATACGGAGAAGACTGTGTCACGCAACACGGCCTCAGGCTACTTCTCTACCTTCCGGGCATTGCTCAAGCAAGCCTATAAGGAACGGCTAATCACCGAGAATATCAACGACTATCTGGAGTACATCGAATGGGAAGATGTCGTGCGGGAATTCCTCACTCAGGAGGAGTTGATTCAGTTGGCTCAGACTCCCTGCAAGCATGATGTTCTGCGCCGGGCATCGTTATTCTCATGCCTCACAGGATTGCGTATAAGCGACATCGAGAATCTGCATTGGGACAACATCCAGTCAGTTACAGGTATCGGCTTGTGTATAGTCATCACAATTCAGAAAACCAAAACTCCGGTTAAGCTACCGCTATGCGATGAAGCCGTAGAACTGATGGGAGAAAGAGGCGGTGGTAAAGTGTTCGTTGGCTTGAAGCGTTGCATGATTGGCAAACCGTTGAAAGACTGGGTTGCGTCATCAGGCATCAAGAAGCATATCACGTTCCACTGCTTCCGACACACTTACAGCACACTGCAATTTGCGGCCAACAGCAATCCGTATGCCGTTCAACAATCCATGTGCCACAAGGACATCGGCACCACCATGCGCTACACCCACGAAGTCCCGACCGCCCTGCTCGAAACACTCGGCAAAATTACCATCAAGCCAAAGGACGTATAATCGTCACTTTTTCAGCCATTCATTACGAGCCACCGCCCCAAACGGTGGCTTTTATCATGTTCATAGGATGGCATATTATATCGGTCAGTGTCATTTGATTATTTCGATACAATAAACCTGTCCAAAAACAATGCCGGGATGAAATTTGAAATATAATTTTGTCGGACAAAAAACTGTTCGGAATTTATTATTTAGCACTCCGGTCATAATAATTTTGCACTCTAAAAACTCTATACAAATGAAAGGAAACACAACTCATAATAATATACGGTTATGGAACGTGGCGAATCTCGCGCTTTTTATCTGCGCCATTTTCTGCCTCAGGTATTATATTATAAACACTACTGATTCATTGATTATCTGTTTGATAATGAATATGACTATCGTTATATCCATTATTGGATTAATCGCATATCTTGTTGACGGATATATTAAGAATCGGCCGAGGATAATACCAGCAAATAAAGTTGTTGAGGTGGATTCAACCCTTACTGAGACTATCAGTCAGGATAATGCCGAACTAATCCGACAATCTGAGGAGGAAAACAGACGCAGGAAAGAGGAGCAGTGGGCAGAAATTGCGTCTTATACCAAAGCGACATTCCAAAAGATATTTACTCCGGCACAAATTGATATTCTGCTCAATAATATCACGGAATTGACTGGTGATGAAAATTATATCGCTGTCGAAACAAGCATCAACAGACATCTGAAATCTGACGATCTACTTCATTTCGGTTGGAATGTAAGTAAAAGACTACTATCAGGAACTCAGAAGAAATTGGGCGTGACCACAGCCCTGTTTCTCAAAAAGAGTTTTCCGATGACCCTCAGCGGTTATGATATTGGTAATATCCCATCAAAACTCCGTGTCGAGAATTTCAAGGTGTTGCCGTTGATTAATCCGCCTAAGCCTCTTGTTCCATACGTTTTCCCTGATACGGAGAATTTGCCGGTGCTTTCATAGTTCGGTTATCGGTTATTCATAGGTTATCAGCGTAATAACTTGATAACCGCCTTATCTCCGGAGACCTTTGCGGTGCGATTCAAAACCAATCGCTTCCGCCATAATGATTAAAGAACCTACATTTGAGGCTATGCCTCAGAACATGGCTCGGCTTGAAGAGAAAGTCGATGCCCTGACCGAAACAGTCAATAAACTATCGCAACATATCTTCTCCCTCAAAGCCTCTGTCAAGGACGAGGAGATGATATGCGTTGATGAAGCGTCCAAACTTCTTCATCTGTCGCCATCGAGGATATACGCGCTGGTGCAGGAAGGACGCATACCGTGTTATAAACCCGGACGGAATCTTTTGTTTCTCCCCTCGGAGCTTCGCCGATGGCTGACCGACAACCGCCGCACCGGTCAGCCTACCGTCGAGGAACAGGTGGAGGCTCTGACCAAAGGTATGCGCAATAGCGCGCGTGGAAGGAGGTTGCTATGAGAAGCGGCGCAAATGCTCTGGAAGATGCCTTTTGCCGTGCTTACACCTGTGCAGAGGCTATTGAGAAGTTCCTTGCCAGAAGTCTTGCTCCGCTTAATGAGCCGGGGACATACGCATTGCCCGGTGAAACAAAAATGACTGTTGCCATTGACAGCGACAGGCAGGTTGCATGGTGTAATGACAGCGATGTGCCGAGAAATGCGTTCAACATTGTCAGGCATTACCGTTTTGGCGAACTTGATGCAAGCATTAAGGATGGGACTGCGATGAAGCGTCTCCCCTCCTACAAAGCGATGCTCAAACTTTGCCGTGAGGATATTGCCGTAAGAAAGAAGCTGATACATGGCATCGGGACACATGATACAAATGATAGTGATGACTGGGAATTGAAGTTGACCCTGAACGATAACAACCAGATTGAGAAAACCGGGCAGAACATCAAACTGATTCTACTTAACGACCCCAAACTGTCGAAAGTCCATTTTGACCGCTTTACAAAACGGGATATAACGCAATGCCCTGACTTCTGCAACGAGCGCGACAATCGTATTGATGATGAATCAGTCGGTAAAATCTGCCTGTATTTTGAAAATCAATACGGGTTGCAACTGTCACAACCGCGTATTCTTGAAATGCTGAAAACGACCTCGAAGGAGCGAGGTTTCAATCCAGTACAGAATTTCATCATGTCTGATAGCTGGGATTATGTTGAGCGCATCGACACTGTGGTTATACGCTACCTCGGTGCCGAGGACACTCCGTTGACTCGCGCACAGACTCGTAAATGGATGATTGGAGCCGTGGCGCGTGCATTTGCTCCCGGTTGCAAATTCGACCATATCCTTACATTCACCGGGCCACAGGGTGTCGGCAAGAGTACATTTCTCAGCATCATTGCCGGTGAATGGTTCTCCGATTCATTCTCATTCGCGCATGATGACAAAACGAAAATTGAGGATATAACCGGAGCATGGATTGTGGAAATCTCCGAACTCAACGGCATGAAGCGTGCGCATGACGCCGAGGCAGCCAAAGCATTTCTCAGCCGTGTGCGCGATGACGTGCGTCCGGCATACGCACGGAAGAGCGAGTCTATACCCCGGAGCAATGTATTCGCAGCCACAACCAACGAGACGGAGTTCCTGCAAAGCTGCAATGGCAACCGCCGTTGGTGGATAATCCCAATAAAAGGAAATGGTGAAGTTATGGATTGGATTGATGCGTTGAAATCCGAGGTATCGCAACTGTGGGCCGAGGCCCGTCATTATTACACGCTCAATGAACCGCTGTATCTCTCGTCAGAATTGGAGGACGCCGCAAATCAACGACAGGCTGAATATACCACTGCCGCAGGCGATGAACTGCTTGAGGAGATTGAGGCATTTCTAAATCGTCCTGTGCCGACAGCATACGCGGGTTGGCCCCTGTCACGCCGTTTGCAGTGGCAACAATGGGCGGTGGATTCTTCATCGTATCTTGATGACCAATATAAGCAGATTGGAACCGAACCGCTTTTAATAGTCTCGCCGAAAATGATCAAGCGGGAATTGCCAAACGACACCATACGGACATCCTACCGCTACTCATCGCAATACATAAATTCACTGATGGAGCATATCTCAGGATGGGAACGTTCGGAAAAGGAGAAACTGCCGGGCATGCACCCGGACTATTGCGGTGCTGACGGACGAGTTAAACGCCCCTGGGTACGGTGCAATATACCTGTCAATCCCTCGATACTCAATTTCAGCCAAAATGAAGACGCCCCATTCTGACCCAACCGACCCAAATGTCCCCTTAACTCCAATCAACTTTACAAAAGGGAAATAGAATACTATGGTTGTGCATCAAAATATTCTGTGGCTTTTGGAAATTTTCGTGGGTCATTGGGACATTCGGGACAAGCTGTTATAAATCTCAATTTTTACAAGAATATGAATAAATCTATCTCTGCGATGGAGTTTGACTCCATAATTCCTGTTGATGATGTCTGCATGGCTATCGGCCTAGTTTGCCAATCGCAACGCCGCTCTCTCCGGCATTATCTATTGCCTGACGGTGGCAAGCTGACTGTGAACACCGCCCGTAATGAATGGGCAATCAAGAATCCGGACTCTTTCGGTTCTGCCTCCGATTTGGCACGAAAGTATGATATTGCAGACGGCGATGACTTCTCGAGAGCAATGCAAATGGTTGAAAAACTATATTCGGAGCGGGAGAATTTGCCATCGCAATTTCCATACTCTCCTATCAGCCGCCCTGTTTGGGATTTTACAGATACCTGCCATCCAAAAGATACCGCTATCGGATGTATGATAACCCGCATCGGGCTATCTATGAATACTGTTCGGCACTTCTCCCTTGAAGGTTCGTTACCGAAAGCCAAAGGCAAAGGTTCGGAGCGTGTCATTGCATTCCGCTGCGGGGAAGACTCGGACAACTTCATCGCATTCAACGGCAAATCATTCCGACAAATCGGAGAGCCGGGAATGACTGTATTTGGCGAACGGCGGAAAGACCAGGTGTGCATGGTGTATGAGAATCCGCTCGACTTCATGGCTCTTATGGAGTCTGTCGAACGTAACGGTGTATATCCCGTGATGGCTCGTCGCTACCATATCATTCTCAACGGCAGAAAAGGCATCCGCGAGGCTTGCGAGTATCTGAAAGCTAATCCCGACTGTCTTGAAGTACGCTGCTTTATGTCTGCAACGGAAGACGGAGCGCGTCTGTTCACCGCAATAAATGATGCAATCAAGGGCACCGCCATCAATCGTTCAGACCTGTATCGTGGCTATGGTTCCTTGCTTGGAAGATACGCTCCGAAAGTGCCGGAAAGTTATCGAAAATGGAGGGAGACGCAGCACGTTCAATCCGTAAAAGCCGATGAGCGGATTGTCCGACAACCCGAACCGAAGCCAAAGGTTACACATACCCCGACGCTCGGTGAGAAAAAGAGCGCGGTAATCGACCGCACGGATGGAGGCTTGAAGTTATGAGAAGCTCGAATTTCTTTTGGATTCGCGTGGCTCTGCAAGATGTGTTTTTGTCAGACACTCCGCTTTCGCTCCGGCCCGAAAAAACACCCTTGCAATGGGAAACCCCTCGACCCGATTTGTATGACAGACGATTTGTGAAACCTGCGGTTTCGAGCCGTGCTAACTCAGCCATAAAATGAATGCCGTTGTAGGAAAATCGTCCGACATTTCCCATAGCCTGAGCTATGCGCAAAATCATGGGAAGGACGGCACAATTTTATTGGCTAACTTCACCGACTTGTCGGCGGCTCTGGCTGAACAGGCCGCTGATTGGATCGCCACCGCGAATAATTACAGGACACAATGCTATACGATTATCATCTCGTTCACACCGGAAGAAACAGCCCTGCTCCGCTCTATGCCTGATAACGGACGCGATAAGGTGAGAACTATTATCGGTGACTTTCTTGATGAGCTTTCGGCACGTGGCAATGATGTTTCGGCGTGTCCGTATATCGTTGCCAGGCATGACAATACGGATAACGAGCATTATCACATCGTAATCCGAACTACCGATGTCAACGGCAAGCGTTTTCGTGATAATTTCATCAACAAGAACGCCAACCGTGCAGCCGCCTGTATTGCAATGAAATATGGACTTGAAGCACCAAAGAAAGCAGCCGAGCGGGAAAAGGCTCATCTGGAAGCTGTGGGTCGGAGGAGGAAAGAACGTACACGCCGTCAGCACAAGCCATCTGATTCTCAATCTCAGATTGATGAACGTATGCGCCGCAAAAGAGCCGTAGAGGAAGCCAAAAAACGCAAAGCCCGGTTGAAGTATATCATCGAAAAGGCCGCGCGCGACTCTCCGGATTTTATCGGAACATTGGCGTCCGAGGGGTTGACACTGTTCCATGACCCGAAGAAAGGGCTATGCGTCAGAATGGTTGACTCCGACGGCAAAGAACGTCAATACAGTTTGCAGAAAGATCTCGGCATTGACATGAGTATTCTCCCTGCTACTGTTTTGGCCCCTTCTCCCTCAAAGCAATCTCGGCCAACTTATTCTCCCTCAAAGTCAAAGCATAATTCGAGAATAAAAGATGCCCCATCCGGTAGTTCCCGTAATGCCGAACATGAGATTCGTGACAGTCATAGTTCCGATGACCTTGACGATGAATGGAAACGCCGGAACGGCTACAAATTATAAAACTCTAAAATTCAGAATATGAAGAAACAACCATCTGCCTTGCAACGAAACAAGCGCAATCCCGTTGAGAACCTATCGGAACGCATAACATTCCGACTGTCACGCTCCGAGCGCGAGACACTGGAGGCGAAAGCGAATGAGCGGGGTGTAAAATTGAGCCACCTTTGCCGACTGATTGTTATGCGGCGCAAGATTCCTGATCGTTCACCTGAAACGCGCCAGTGGCTCCGCGACCTCATCGGCATGAAGAACAATCTCAACCAGATAGCACGCCACGTCAACACTCAGAAGCAATGCGACCAATGGGCGATTGACGCGCTGAAATACATAGCGACCGAACTCTCTAACGCAAAACAATCACTCACAAACAATAACGATAATGAGCAACCCATTTGACAATGTACCATCTTCGGCAAACCTGCCGGAAACGCCTGATAAGAAAGATATTGCCAATCTCGCAGAACTCGTCTCACGCATCGAGGATGCCACACGCTGCTTTGAGGCTTCTGCCAAATCGAGCGAGGAACTTGCCGGAGCGGTGTTTGAGGCACTGCTTGACGATGACGGAACGATGAAAGACTTTGGTCACGCCTGTGAAATCCGAATGATGCTACGCGACGAGGCGACTATCCGCGCCATCTTTCATGACCGATTGGAACGGCAACTCGACTCTATCCCGACCTCCATTGATGCAACCCTTTCCGAAGATGACCGCAAGCGTCTTGATGACAACTTCAAGAGTTGGAGCGACGTGTTCCGGTTACACCTTCCCACATTCGGAATTGTAGGCTTGGTTGTCGGCATCTGCATAATGGGCAGCATACTTGTGTCGCGCTCGGCATCCGACACAAGACGTGATTATGAGAACCGTATCGGGCAACTCGACCGCTGGTATGAGGACAACGCCGAAGCCATCGCCTTCGGACAATTCTACCGCGAGAACTTCCCAAAGCAATACCGCGACTGGCAAACCGGCCGTTGGCAACAAGACATCGCCTACCGCGACTCCCTCCGCCACGCCCACTCCCTTGATCGCCTGAAACGCCTCTACACCCCGGCGGAATAATCCTCACATCGTAGCTCCACACCCGACAAAAACCATATTTGCCCAATGTAGAGCTACTTTTTTCTCCCAGGGCAGACGCATCTTAAATAAACTTAACGGCTATTGTCCAATTTAAATCGGTCTATATCCGTTGTTGAGATATGACGAACACCAATACCCCAATAGCATTCTTCTCTTCAGTGACAGATCCCAGAGTCCTTCGGACGCAAAAACACAGTCTTGAATCCATCCTGTTTATATCGCTTTGCGCAGTCATCTGCGGAGCTGAAGGCTGGAATGAGATAGAGGACTACGGCAACGCCAAGATTGACTGGCTTGAGAAATTCCTCCACCTGCCTAACGGGATACCGTCGCACGACACTTTCAACCGGGTAATCAGCATGTTGGATCCCAAGGAATTGAACGGTTCCTTTGTCGCATGGACCAGGAGCATAGCAGAATTGACGGACGGCGAAGTGGTTGCCATAGACGGCAAATGTATGCGCGGGAGCAGCGATGACGGCACCGGCACATACACCCACCTTGTAAGCGCGTGGGCATCGGCCAACAACCTGTTGCTCGCGCAGGAAAAGGTCGCCGGAAAGAGCAACGAGATTACAGCCATACCCAGGCTGCTGCGCATCCTTGAGCTAAAGAACTGCATAGTCACGATCGATGCCATGGGCTGCCAGACGGAGATTGCCAGGACAATAATAGAGCGCGGAGCCGATTATATCCTCGCTTTGAAGGGGAATCAGCCTGAAATGCTCGACCGTGTCAGCGGTTCTTTCACATATATTAAGCCTTCATCGGATCACACCATGGAGGGCAAGGCTCATGGACGGGAGGAGACAAGAACCTGTTCGGTCATAACAAACCTCGACAACATTATCGACAAAGACAAATGGGCAGGTCTTAAAAGCATCGTGAAAATAGAATCCCGGACACGCGATGTGAAGTCAGGGCAGATCCATAAGGAGACCAGATATTACCTGTCGAGCCTTGAAGCTGACGCTCAATATATTAATCATTCGATAAGGACACACTGGAGCGTTGAGAATCAACTGCACTGGACATTGGATGTCGCTTTCGGCGATGATGCCTCGCGTAAACAAAAGGATAATGCCGCTCAGAATTTTTCTCTGCTTAACCGCATTGGATTGAATATAATCAAGAACGCAAAGGTATCCTCGATGGGGGTAAAAGGCCATAGGAAGAGAGCCGGATGGGACAACGACTATCTACTTTATGCCTTAAAAAGTTTTGATTTTGTAAAAAATTAAGATGCGTCAGCCGTGTTTTTTCTCCCTCAACGCCTTGTCTCGCTCAAATAAAATGTGTAATTTTGTAAAAGGAATAGTAACGTCTATCTGAAAATGACCAATTAATAGAAAATACAACCGGCACGAGCCGAAAACTGTTTGAGAACTCCTGAGTAGTCGTTACAGGCATTCTTTGCGGATGCAAAGCGAGCATAGCTCGATTAGGTCAGCCTTCAGATGCTACTTCGTGGAGTTTTCGCGTTTTTATTATCAATGGCGACAAGCACCCAACAGAAACAGGAACTTTTCAAGGCTATCTGGGCTACAGCCGAAGACCTGCGCAACTCGGTCGATGGCTGGGATTTCAAGTCCTACGTCCTCGGCATATTGTTCTACCGCTTTATTTCGGAGAACATCACAAATTACATCAACCGTATGCAACGCGAAGCCGGTGATGCCGACTTTGACTATACTTCATTCTCCGATGAGGAAGCTATTGCCGCCAAGGAGGACCTTGTGCGTGAAAAAGGATTCTTCATTCTGCCGTCGCAATTATTTTGCAACGTGCGTAAGCAAGCAAAGAATGACCCCAATCTAAATGTAACACTCTCTGAAATATTCAAGGCTATCGAAGCATCGGCTGTCGGCACAGAGAGCGAGGATGACCTCAAAGGACTCTTTGCTGACATTGATGTCAACTCCAATAAGCTCGGCGGCACTGTTGAGAAGCGAAACGAACAACTCACTAAGATCCTCAACAACATCGGAGGCATCGACCTGAAAGGCGACTATGAGGATAATCAGATTGACCTTTTTGGCGACGCATATGAATACCTCATGGCGATGTATGCCTCAAATGCTGGAAAGAGCGGTGGCGAATACTACACTCCTCAGGAGGTCAGCGAACTGCTTGCCCGTATAGTCAGCCACAACCGCCAGTGGGTAAACAAGGTTTACGACCCTGCTTGCGGCTCCGGCTCCTTGCTGCTTAAATTCGCCAAGATACTCGGTGCCGACAATGTGAAACAGGGATTCTTCGGACAGGAGTTGAACATCACCACCTACAACCTCTGCCGCATCAATATGTTCCTCCACAACATCAACTACAATAAGTTTGACATCCACAATGGCGACACGCTGCTCGAGCCATACCATTGGGATGACGAACCTTTTGATGCCATAGTCAGCAACCCACCTTATTCCACAAAGTGGGTGGGCAAAGATAACCCATTGCTCATCAATGACCTCCGATTTGCCCCAGCCGGTGTTCTCGCACCAAAAAGCAAGAGCGACCTTGCCTTCACCATGCACATGCTCGCATGGCTATCCACTGAAGGCACAGCCGCAATAGTCGAATTTCCCGGCGTTCTATATCGCAGTGGCGATGAACAAAAAATTCGTAAATACCTTGTTGATAACAACTATGTTGATACTGTAATCCAACTACCGCAGAACCTTTTCTTCGGAGTAGGAATTGCCACTTGTATCATTGTTTTGAAGAAGTCTAAGAAAGAGAATAAGACCCTTTTTATCGATGCATCCCAACTCTTTGTGCATGAGGGCAACAAAAACAAACTCTCGCCCGATAATATTAATGCTATTGTTGTCGAATATGCAGACCGAAAGGTAGTTAAACATTTCTCAGCACTCGTAGACAACGCTACCATCGCCGAAAACGGCTACAACCTCTCCGTCAGCTCATACGTCGAGGCCGAGGACACCCGCCCTCAAACCGATATAAAAGAGCTCAACGCCCGCATTGCCCGCATCGTAGAGCATGAAAACAAGCTCCGTGCCGAAATCGATGCTATAATCAAAGAACTTGAAGCCGAAACAATATGAGCAAACTACAAGAACTTATCAATCATCATTGTCCAAACGGAGTACCTTACAAACAATTAGGACAGATATGCGAAATTAAGGGTAGAATTGGTTTTCGCGGTTACACACGAAAAGATATAGTTCCAAATAACGAAGGTGCCATATCCTTAAGCCCATCGAATATAGTCAATGAAGTTATCGACTATAATAATTCAACCTATATTTCATGGGATAAATATTATGAATCTCCAGAAATAATGATTGAAGAAGGAGACGTCGTTTTTACTAAAACTGCATCTGTTGGTAAATGTGCGTTAATCAAAAATCTCCCATGTAAGGCAACAATAAATCCTCAGCTTGTTGTATTAAAAAATATTCAAGTCAATCCATCGTATCTCAACTATATTCTTCAAGATACTCGTTTTCAATCTGAAGTTAAGAAATTTACTGGAATTGGCTCTGTCCCAAACATCTCCCAATCGGCCCTTTCAGAAATCTCGATTCCCGTTCCACCCATTGAGGTACAGGAGGAAATTGTGAAAATTCTCGACCGCTTCGCGGACTACGCAGCGGAGCTGCAAGCGGAGCTGCAAGCACGTAAAGAGCAATATGAATATTATCGCAATCTTTTACTCACCTTCAATCCCTCCGCCTGCGGGACCGATGGTGAGCAAAAGATGGATGACGTAACTACCTGGGGGGGGCATAGTTACAAAATTACTTGGAAAGCTATGGGCGAAATTGGCACATTTATTCGTGGCAAACGCTTTGTTCGGACAGACATAGTGGATAATGGTGTCCCATGTATTCACTATGGAGATATGTATACTCATTATGGCTTATATGCAGATAAGACACCCGGCTTCATCAATGATGACGTTGCTAAGAAAATGAGATATGCCAACAAGAACGATGTGGTTATAGTGGCAGCTGGCGAAAACAAAGATGATCTTGGTAATGCTCTCGCATGGCTTGGTGATGAACCGGCAGCAGTGCATGATGCCTGTTTCATTTTCAAAAGTGAAATGTATCCTAACTTTGTTTCTCATGTATGTCGATCTCTTAAATATCATAAGCAGGTACGGATGTATGCTAATGAAGCTAAAATATGTTCCGTTTCAGGTACTGATTTAGCTAAAGTAATAATTCCAGTACCCGAGTATGAACTTCAAGTAAAAATTGCTTCCATCCTTGACCGCTTTGAGACGCTGGTAAACGACCTCACTACCGGCCTCCCCGCTGAAATAGCAGCTGTCAAGGAGCAATATGAATATTACCGCAACAAATTATTGACTTTCAAACAAATCGCATAATATATGGCAGAGCAGTATCAAATGGTGTCGGAGAATCCGGAATCGACGGTTGTTGCCGAGTTCGAGCCGGGTTATTACAATGCCGCGCAATATCAGAGTGAAGCAGAGATGGAAAGCGATTTCATCAAACGGCTCACTCGCCAAGCATACGAATATCTGACAATCACCTCGGAAAAAGAGTTGATTGCCAACCTCCGTCACCAGATTGAACGGCTCAACAATATTATTTTCGAAGATAAAGAATGGTCTGACTTCTTCAATGAATTTATCGGTAACCCCAATATGGGTATAGTTGAGAAGACCAAGACCATACAGGAGGACAACGTCAAGGCTTGGACACGCCCAGACGGATCTCTTGTCAATGTCTCGCTTATCGATAAAATCAACATCCACAACAATTCGCTTCAAGTCATCAACCAGTATGTGCCGGAAGGTGGGGCTTTTGACAACCGTTATGATGTGACAATCCTTGTCAACGGTCTTCCGCTCGTCCATGTGGAATTGAAGCGTCGCGGTGTAAGCATAAAGGATGCATTCAACCAGATTGACCGCTATCAGCGTGATTCTTTTTGGGCAGGAAGCGGATTGTATGAGTTTGTGCAGATTTTCGTAATTTCCAACGGCACTCTTACCAAGTATTACAGCAATACCACCCGTGATGCCGTCAGCAAAGCAAATCAGAAAAATGGCAAAGGTAAAGGGAAGAAGCAAACCTCAAACTCGTTTGAATTCACGTCCTATTGGGCAACCAAAAACAATGAGCCTGTTTATGACCTTATGGACTTCACTCAGACGTTCTTCTCAAAGCATACACTCCTGAACATTCTTACTAAATATTGTGTATTCACGTCGGAGAATCTTTTGTTGGTAATGCGCCCATACCAAATTGCTGCCACAGAAGAAATTCTGCTGCGCATAAAAACCTCCACCAACGCCAAGACATACGGCAAGCGTGAAGGAGGCGGCTATATCTGGCATACAACCGGATCGGGCAAGACCCTCACATCATTCAAGACCGCGAGGCTTGCATCACGGCTCGATGAGATTGACAAGGTGCTGTTTGTAGTTGACCGCAAAGATCTCGACTATCAGACGATGAAAGAGTATGACCGCTTTGAGAAAGGCGCGGCCAACTCCAACGGATCTACTGCGGTGCTTAAAAAGCAGCTCGATGACCCTAATGCCCGAATCATCATCACCACCATTCAGAAGCTTTCCAATTTCATCGCCCGCAATCCGCAACATAAGGTTTACGGTCAGCATACCGTCTTGATTTTCGATGAATGTCACCGCTCGCAGTTTGGCGATATGCACAAGGCTATCACCAAGAAATTCAAGAAATACCATATGTTCGGTTTTACCGGCACACCGATATTTCCCGACAATGCCGGAGCAATACGCAACGTCGAGTTCACAACTACCGAGGGCGCTTTTGGTGACCAACTCCATAGCTATACGATAGTTGATGCCATCCGCGACCAAAATGTGTTGCCGTTTAAGGTTGACTATATCCGCACCATGCGTGAAGAAGATGAAATACTCGATGAGCAGGTGAGCAATATTGACCGAGAGCGAGCATTGATGGCTCCGGAGCGCATCTCACTGGTATCGAAATACATCATGGAGCACTTTGCGCAGAAAACTCGTCGTGATGCCCGCAGCTACACTTTCTCTAAACTGACCAATGTCGGTGAAGTGGCAACCGCCAAAGACCGCAACAAGGTCAAAGAGATTAAAGCCAAAACACGACTAACAGGATTCAACTCTATCTTTGCAGTCGCCTCAATACCGTTTGTTAAGCTCTATTACTCTGAGTTACAGAGGCACAACAAACTCCTGCCGCCCGACAAGCGGCTTAAAATCGCAACTATCTTCAGCTACTCGCCTAACGTTGACACAGAAGATGAATCACCTGAAGATACCGACGGACTCGACCAGCCGAGCCGGGACTTTCTTGAAAAGTGCATTGAGGACTATAACGATATGTTTGGCACAAGCTACGACACTTCGGCCGATAAATTCCAGAATTACTACAAAGACCTGTCGCTTCGCATGAAAAACCGCGAAGTCGATTTGCTCATTGTGGTGAATATGTTCCTCACAGGCTTCGATGCCACAACGCTCAATACGCTATGGGTTGACAAGAACCTTCGTTATCACGGATTGTTGCAAGCCTATTCGCGTACCAACCGCATACTCAATTCCATCAAAGACCATGGCAATATAGTCTGTTTCCGTAATCTTGAAAAGGCCACAAACGACTGCCTACAACTTTTCGGCAACAAAGATGCCGCCGGGCTTATATTACTGAAGACTTTTGATGACTATTTCTTCGGCTATGATGATGAGCAGGGAAAACATCATCCCGGTTGGAAAGAGCTTATTGAGGAACTTCTCGCAAAATACCCTCTCGGCACTCCGATACTTGGAGAAACCGCCGAGAAAGAGTTTATCAAGCTATTCGGCACTATACTTCGGGCTTACAACATCCTTGTGACCTTCGATGAATTTGCCGACAATCACATCATTTCAGACGATGATTTTGTCGATTACCGAGGCTTTTACAATGAACTGCACGACAAATACCGTCCGAAGAAAGGTGAACTGACAAACATCAATGATGACCTCGTTTTTGAGATGGAGCTGATGAAGTCGATTGAAATCAATATCGACTACATCCTGTTTCTTGTGGGTCAGCTTGACGGAGATGAGAACCACGACCGAGAAATCATTATCAAGGCCATGAAATCGGTCGAGGCTTCGCCCGACCTCCGCAACAAGAAAGAACTTATTGAGGACTTCATCGAGAGTCATACGCCCGAAAACGACGTTCACGACCAATGGCATGAATTTGTGCGTCAGAGCCAACAACAGCAGATTGAGGATATTATCACCGCAGAAAACCTCAAACGCGATAAGACTTTTGATTTTGTCAGTCAATCATTCCGCGAAGGTGGAGTGAAAGAGAGCGGCACTGCCATTGCCGAGATACTTCCGCCAATGGGCTTATTTGGAGGAGCCGGCGCCAAGAGAGCCGAAAAGAAGAAATCAGTCATTGCGAAACTCAAAGACTTCTTTGACCGCTTCTTCGACATCTCTGGCGGCGAGTTTTATAGACCCGAGTAAGTGCTAATCCTATAATCTGTAAAAAAATCAGCCATTAACACCAATCTAAATACCAATCATAAATAGAACCGTCATAGAAGCGTCAAACAATGGAACTAACGCACGTTTATTTAGATGAATTCGGGAATTCGAATTTGGATGTTTCAAAACAAGGAGCATCCTCTCATTTTATCATCGCAGCCATACTTGTGCCGGAGTCGAAAGTAAAAGCTCTTGAATCTGGAGTGGAAATAATCAGAAAGCAGGAATTCCAATCTGGGGAAATGAAATCGAGTTCTGTAGGTAAGAATCATACTCGAAGAGCAAGGATTCTTCAAAAACTTGCCAAACTTGATTTCAATATACTGCTTTTGGTAATTGATAAGCACAAACTGAGTTCTCAATCAGGACTCAAATACAAAACAAGTTTCTATAAATTCCTTTATCAGAGGATTTATGAGCATTTACGCTCCAACATTAGCAGACTTCGTCTACATAATGATGGTATGGGCAGCCGCGAGTTCCTGAATGGATTCGTAGAGTACGCAAAAAAGAGGAATCCAAATCCAAGTTTGTTTGATGAATTTGACATCACGTTTGAAGATAGCAAATCAAACGTGATAATCCAACTTGCAGATTTCATAGCTGGATCACTGGCTCGAAACATTGATGAATCTGTTTATGATAAAAAATGCAATATAGATTTTGCCGGAATCATAAAGAACCATATGTTCCCAATTCTATATTATCCAAGAACTTTCAATGATTTTCTATCAAATACAGCATTTTCCGAAGATGAGGATAAAGAGATAGCTGAAATTTGTTATAGAAAAGCCTATAATTATATCGTTACGCACCAAAGAAGCGATGACGAAGTAGAAGCTCAGCGCACTGCAATCTTGACATATCTTCTTTTTAGAGCAATTAATAATCCTATGCGAGATTACATTTTAACCAAAGAACTGATTGGTCATCTTAGCCGCATAGGATACAATGAAATGAACAAAACTACATTCCGTAATAAGATCATCGCTGGCTTAAGAGATGAAGGAGTTGTAATTGCTAGCAGTAAAAGCGGTTACAAAATCCCCACAAAAGTAAAGGAAATTCACGATTTCATCAATCACAGCAAATCCATTCTTATGCCAATGCTTAATAGAGTCAAAATATGTGATGATGTTTTGAGATTGGGAACACTTGACAACATTCAGATTCTTGACACCCCTGAAAACAAAGGTTTGAAAGCATTATTAGCAGCAATGGAAAGAAAAGACTAAGTACTATCTGAATATGAGAAACAAACTGAGCATATATTGTGGCTTTATAAGCTTATCGTTTTCGCTAATAACACTTGCTTTATTCTTTGTTAAGGTTAAAGCATCCAGTGTAGTTGACATTTCAACATTTATTGGCGTTATGGGGGCTTTTATAGGCATTTCTGTAACTTTACTAATCGGATACCAAATTTTCAACGTTTTGGACTTCCGGAACAAATTATCACAACTCGAAAGTCTGAGAAAAGAACTTGAACACCAGAGAGAGGAAACCAATTCCATAAATTTACAACAACAGGAAGGATTCAATATTATCCTCGCAAGGTTATATCACAAAGATTGTCTCCAGACTCTTAATGCGGTGCTTTCCCTTATGCAAGCAATTCCTTATTCTTTATCCATGCCTCAAAAGGCGGAGGGGTATACTTGGCTGTTGGACGAACTAAAGGAATATATGCTTGAAGTCACGATGGTGTCATTCGGATCTGGCACTCCAGAATTTTTCAAGAAAGCTGTTAAGGAGTTTAAAAGCATCTTTGACCCTATTGACAATGAGATTAAGGAGCATCAAAATTTCATTTATATTAAGGATAAGTATACCCAGTTAATTGACGATTTCAACATCCGGTTGCATAATATAGCCACATTTAAGAATGTTGATTTGACTGAGATGACTAAAGCTATACCTTTCCCTGATTATAAATATGACGACTGAGTATCCTTTCATGAATTAACCTACTTTGATGTCTCTATATTATTATGTCATTACATATAAATGTTGAAGGTATGTTGATGCAGAGAAAAGTGGAAGCCAACCGTATTGAGTTCAAGGACGGTTGGAACCTAGATAGAACATACCGCTCGATTTGCGCATTTGCCAGCGATTTTGACAATAGAATTCGAATTAACAACAATGTCGGAGTTTGACGAATATATAGTTCACGAGGATCAGGGACATAAAGAGAAGGCTGATGCTTGGCAGACGAATATCGGAAGTCTTTAATGAATGTAATCATGGCATACCAAGATAAATATCAGGAGTTTGAGCAGTATTTGCGTTCCTCTGAGCCGGATAAGGTGCAAAGGGCGAAGAACTGGTCTATTGCCATCGGCTTGCAGCAGGTTGATGGGTTGACGCCATCGGATTTTCTTGTATCGCAAGCTAAAGAGAATATCGAAGGGAAGATAAGCACTGAAGATGTACGCCATCGACTTGAAGAGTACTATCAGCAGAAAGATGTGCGGGAAAAGGCAGAGGCGGACAGAACTCTTGAGGCGGACGGTGTATCTGAACGAATCAATGCTCTGTTGGCGCAAAAGGCTTTTACTTTCTCTCCTATGGAGTTGGCACATATTCACGGCTATCTTTTCAAGGGTATTCTGCCTCATGCCGGATTGTTCCGCACATATAATATCACTAAGAATCAGTGGATTCTTGATGGTGATACAATCGAATATGCCAATGCCGGGAATTTGATGGACCTGATGACATTTGATTTCTCTGAGGAAAAGAAGTTTGATTATAGTAGCCATTCCGCACAGGAGGCGATCAACCATATCGCCCGATTCATATCAAGCGTTTGGCAGATTCACGCTTTCGGCGAGGGCAATACCCGCACTACTGCCGTGTTCCTGATAAAGTATCTCCGTAGTTTCGGCTTTGATGTCAACAATGAGAGTTTTGCCAAACATTCATGGTTCTTTCGGAATGCGTTGGTTAGGTCTCAATATGAGAACATCCCCAATGGGATTCACCGCACATTTGAGCCACTTGAACGCTTCATGAACTTTGCGGTGTTTGGCGTACCTGCCGACTTGCGAAATCGCACACTTCACATCAGATGGAGTGAAGATAAACGTCAGTCTGACGTTTCAAAGGACGCTAAACGCCAAAATGACGTTTTGGAAACGCCAATGCGTTTAACCGCGCACCTTTCCCTGAAGGAGATGGCTGTAATAAAGATGATTCAAGAGAATCCTCAAATCTCAATCGCAGCCATTGCAACCAAAACCGGACTGAGCAAGCGAACGGTTGATCGCGCCATTGCCTCCCTAAAAGAGAAAGCAATCCTCTCACGTATCGGAGCAAAGAATAATGCCACTTGGATCATAAACAAATCTGAATCATGAGCGACAAAATATCAATACGATTTTTCAATGACCGCGAAGTGCGTGCAGCATGGGATAGCGCTAACTCTCAGTGGCTCTTCTCGGTAGTAGATGTTATTGCAATTCTCACTGAAAGCAAGAATCCACGCAATTACTGGAAAGTGATGAAGCACCGTCTGGCAAAAGACGGAAACGAGTTGGTTACAAAATGTAACCAACTGAAGATGGCTGCTGCTGACGGGAAACGTTATCTTACAGATTGCCTCTCGCAAGCAGACATACTTTCTCTCATTGATGCCACCCCAAGCCGAAATGCAATGGCGTTTGCGAAATGGCTAATCACGGGAGAAGACCAGCTTGACAATAAAAGTCGTGACAAGGCATACGAGTTGTGGGATAGCTCGTTGATGTCGACCATTGAGGTAGGAACAGTAATGGGTCTGCAGCAAATTCATTCATATCTCTTCGGTGGATTATATGACTTTGCCGGTAAGATACGTACTAAGAATATTGCCAAGGGTGGTTTTCAGTTTGCTATGGTGCAGTATCTACCTACTTCGCTGTCCACTATTGAGAGGATGCCGGAAACTACATTCGATGAGATTATGGACAAGTATGTGGAGATGAACGTGGCTCATCCATTTATGGAAGGCAATGGCCGCAGCACACGTATCTGGCTAGATATGATGCTGAAAAGGTCATTAAAACTTTGTGTCGACTGGAGTAAGGTCGGGAAATCGGAATATATGGATGCAATGGTTGCAAGCGTGGTAGATTCCGCTTCAATCAAGAATCTTATCAGACCGGCTCTCACCGATCGTATTACTGACCGCGAGATGTTCATGAAAGGCATCGACTACTCATATTACTACGAAGAAGAATAACTGTCAAATTTTATTACCGCCGTAATTATTACCGTGGTAATAATTACAGTGGCTGAGATGCCAGATCAAATTTGGTTATTTGTCTGACAATCGCTAACTTTGCCATTGAAATAAGCAACTGATATGGTTGCACATAATGGAGCTGAGACAGCCCAGGATATGACAAAATTGCTACTTCGTTCACTTTCAGTCACTTTCTGCGAGATGGCTTGAACCAGTTAAACCGCAAACGCTTGACACTTAACCCCCTTCCCAAACTGCATCGGCAAGTAACCTATTGGTGGCAACTGGTGCCATCTGGTGTAAAACATTGAAAAGTCGCTCGTTATCGGGCGACTTTTTTCTTGCTCATACCTCTTTATAACCGCTTTTCATCCCTTTTTACCTGTGTTTTTGTACCCGATTTGTATCAAGTCTGTCAACCCCGTCAATGCGTGCCGCAAGGTCGTGGACAATTTGCACATGGTTACACACCATTGCACGCGCTTGCACACTTTTAATAGAAATTAACACTAACACAGAATAAAAATGAGTAGCAACATTGAAATCAAAAAGAAGTGCCGTTGGTGCGGAGCTGAGTTCATCGCTCGTAAGACAACAACGGAGTATTGCAGCCACCGATGCTCGGGACTTGCATACAAGGAACGAAAGCGTCAGGAAAAGTTGGAATCATACCAACGAGAATATGAATATCAGCAATCTGGTCAGAAAGAAGTAGCCAAACAGGAATTTCTGACACCTACACAAGCGGCCACCTTGCTCGGTGTATGTCACGTCACTATCTACAATTATATCAACCGAGGTGTCATCAAGGTATGGAAGTTGAAACGGAAGACTCTCATTCGCCGTGCCGATGTTGATGAGCTATTCTAAACTCTTGCAATACAAGAACAGGCACCCACCAAAGAGAAAGCCCCCATCACCGAATTTTACACCTCAAAGGAGGTGCAGGAGAAATATGACGTGTCTAATTCGGGAATGTATAAGATTGCCGAGCGTGAGGGCTGGCCGAAAACTCAGAGCCGAGGTAAGACGCTTTGGAGCCGAAGCCATGTTGACCGATACTTTGCGAATCAGCAGCCGAAAAAGGAAATATCCAAGTGGTACACCGTGGCTGATATTCAAGCAAAGTACGGCATGACCATGTCTGCCATCTACACTCTCGTGTCAAAGGAAGGCATTCCGAAGAAGAAGCAGGGAAATTATGTGATGTACTCCAAATATCATTTTGATTTGGCAAAGGGCGAGACCGCGCCAAAGGAGCCGGAGTATTATACCTATCCTGATGCGATGGCGAAATATAACCTAAGCCGTGACCAGCTCCACCATTACCTGAAATATCACAACATCAACCGTGTGAAGAAAGGCAAATACACGCTAATCCTTCGCTCAGAGCTTGATTCCCTGCTTGGTTCTCCGGAGATATAACCGGCGGAGACAGTTTGGAGAAGCGTTGGAGCGGCCGGAGACGGCATTGTTCCCCGATGTTTCTCACATTACTTTTGTAACTGATTTTCAATCCACAACCCACAAACGCAATGACAAACACCTGCACCAAAGTATTCCTCCGTCGTCGTCCGTATGTCGGAGGAAAAGTATCGCTCTACCTCGATTATTATCCGGCGATACGAAATCTCCACACCAACAAGATGACCCGCCGTGAAACCCTCGGCATCGTCATCTATGCGGAACCTGCCAACGAGATGCAACGCCGTTTCAATCAGGAAATGGAAGAGAAAGCCGAGGCCATCCGCTGCATCCGTTACCAGAGCCTTATCAACGAGCAGTTCGGATTCCTTGACAAGGCAAAACAGAAGATGGACTTTCCCGCCTACTTCGAGAAAAAAGCGAAGAACAAGTACGATAAATGGATGAGCGTCTTTCTCCACTTCAAGAAATTTTGTGGAGGCTCCTGCTCCTTCGGTGATATTACTTCCAGTCTATGCGAAGACTTCTGTGAGTATCTACTCTATGCTCACAGCCTGCGCCATCCTGACAAGAAGATACCGCTTGCCAATAACACCGCGTCAGGATACTGGTCAACTTTCCGCTGCCTACTCAAAATGGCTTACAAGGAAAAGTATATCACCGAGAATGTCAATGACTTCCTTGAAGGAATTAAGTGGCAGGAGGTAAAGAAGGAGTATCTGACTCTCGACGAGATGAAGATTCTCGACGCTACAGAATGTGATGTTCCGGTCCTGAAACAAGCCTCTATGTTCGGGCTGTTTACCGGACTTCGTCTCAGCGACCTGTTGCAACTCCGTTGGGAAAACATAGAGCAAAGTCCCGATGGTGGCTATTGCATCCGCCTCTGTACTGAGAAAACCGAAACCGAAGCGACTCTTCCCGTCAGCGAAGAAGCTCTCAGATATTGCGGCGAGCGCGACGAAGGACTCATTTTCAAAGGTTTTAAGCGTTCAATGGCGCAACAGCCTTTCAAGAAATGGGTCAAAGCAGCTGGCATCGAGAAAAAACTATCGTTCCACTGTCTGCGCCACTCGTTTGCCACACTCCTTATCTCGCTGGGTATCGACGTGTATGTGGTATCAAAGATGCTTACCCATCGTAGCGTCAGAACCACACAGATTTATGCCGACGTAGTCAGCGAGAAGAAACGCGAGGCATCCAACGCCATCACCCTGAAATAAATATAGACCGGGAAGATTGTCTTATCAGCATCTTCTCGGTCTATTTTTATATTGCTATTAAAATAGCGTCTAATCAATGGACTTAAACATAGCTTCAACAGATGATGTATCAATGGGAGGCATAGATCTCAATTTTCCACTCATAGCTTCCTCAATAGCTAACCTTGTTATCTCATTAGGCTTATTATAAGCTGCATCAAGCAGTATGCGCTCAACCAAATAGTCAAGACTACAATGCTCTCTTTGAGCCATATCTTTAAGACGTTCAATAAGGTCTATTCTCAGACAGAAGGTGATATTTTTCTTTTGAGCTAATGTCTCCATTATCTTATTTTTTGTGCAAAGGTACAACGAATCAAGAATATCGCCAACGAACAACGTTGATTCTATTTTGAAATAGTGAACAATAAAAAGAGTTACTGCGTTTTAACTTTGTTTGTTAAACTCATCAAATTTTAAGACTTATAAGATTAAACAACCACCGTATGAAAGACCTATTCAAAGGCCATCATCCCTGGCTGCTTGTGCTGGTGATTGCGGTCGATATATTTTCGGCTTTGGTCATCCGCCATTCCATCCTATCCAAAGGAGAATCAGAATTCAATGCCAATGTATTCTTTTGCCTTATTATAATCGGCGGACTTGCCCTTTATGCATTGCTCGTCGAGTTTATTTTCCGGCAAAGATATGCCACTAATTGGCGAAAATAAGGAAAAAGAAGAAAAGGTAAAAGCTCCAACACCTCAACCACTCGCTACAGAGTCCTCAGTAGAACAGCCTACACCTTCTCCTGAGCAGGCTGCTGTATCGCGTGACGATTTAGAAAAGATAATGCGCAACGTTATGGCCGATTTGAAACGTGAAGTTGCGGTCCCGTCAGGAGCAACGATTACAAAAGACGAAGATGGCATTGTATCTGTAAACATCAACGAGATGAAAAACTCGGCAAGCGAACTCGTCAGAACACAGGAAGATGCCAAATACAGATTCGCTTGCGAGTACACAATGAAAGTTCTTGGCAGTTATATCAAACAGCGAGACATTCCGACCCTTCTTTTCCGTCTTGGATTATTTCAGAGAGCTTCCACGCCCAACTGGGACCCTCGAAGTTCCGAAGATATTGAAGCCGGGGTCAAAATTCAAAGAATCGAGGTTTCCGCACCGGTCGAGAAATGGGCATTGCTGCACTATGGATGGAATATGGGTAGACTCTTCGGAAAACAAAACAACTTCATCACTCACTTCCTGAAAACCACTTTCCACTATCATCTCGATGGTCTTTCAGACAATCAACTTCCAAAGAAACTCAAGCAGAATCCACTTCAGGGAGTGATTAAAATCGAAGAACGCTTTGACAAGGATTTTTCGGTAGAAGATTATAGTCTTGAAAAGGATATTGCCAAGCAACCCGCGAAGGTCACGACCACACCAGAAACCACAATGACGGAAAAAGTGGAAACAGCGGCAATCGTCGAAACTGCTGAAATTACTCCAGAGAAGGAAACACCAGTGGCTCCAACTAAAGTATCGCTGAAAGATATGGACTCTATGGTAGAGAACGAAGATTATGAAGATGACCCCCCCGAGGCCTATAATGATGCTGATGAATATTACGAGGATGACGAGGACGACGAACCTTTTAATGAAGAAGAATGGGAGGCATACGTAAATCGCTCATTGGAGCGTGGGGCTAATTCCCGATGTCTAGACCAAGAGTATCTGGCAGGTTAAATTTCACAAATCTTCCCCCATCTCCTGCCGGAGAAGGCGTTTTTATCCACCGGAGAGGCTTTGGAGATAGTTTGGAGATGCTTTTAAGGCTTTTTAGGACTCATTGTTCTCCCATTCTTATCCTTATACATTTGCAACCAAATCTTTAGCCCGGATGTGCCACGTTGGCACAGCGGTTTCCTAATGATTCGGTTGCATTCATGTTCACAACACCCGTGACTTTCGACAGACTTCCCGAAGCGGTAGTCTATCTCATTGAGCGAGTATCAGCCTTGCAAGATGAGCTACGGGAGCTGCGCAACGCACTTGCTCCCCCATCAACTGACAGTTCTCCTTTCATCACTGCGAAGGAGGCCTGCAAACTACTCGGAGAGTGCAAGAACACTCTCTATGAAAAGGCTCGCGCCGGAATCATCCCGGCATATAAGAATCCCGGCGGCAAAGCATGGCGATTCATCAAGAGCGAGCTTCTGGAATATATGGCATCCGGCAAACCGAAATCTCAGCAAGAGAAGTATGACGAAATGGTTGCCGAGATGAACAAGGGGCTACGCCCCGGCGGACGAAACCGATTGAGCCGTTAGCCTATGAGCGATAAAATTACTCCTCAGCTCGTGCTCGACAAGGCAATTGACCATTGCACCGCAATCACTGGCGGCGGATTTCCCATTAGCCTCTATCCCTCCAAAATCCAACGTATCATCAGGGAGGTGAACGACTGCTATGGATTTCCAGTCAATTATGTAGCAGCTGCAATGCTGTTGGTAGCAGTGTCAGTCGCGATCGGCAACACTCATCTTATGCTGATGAAAGAGGGCTGGGACGAGAGTGCCATTCTGTATATGGCACTAATCGGTAGGCCCGGGGCCAACAAGAGTCATCCACTGAGTTTTGCAATGCGCCCGTTTGTGGAGCATGACTACGAGCAAAACCGGATTTACGAGAAACAGTATCTGGAATATCAGGATCAACTTGATATGAGCCGGAAGGAACGTGCAGAAAAAGGTATTGAGGTCTGCCCCCGTGAACCTGTCCGCCATCGTTTTCTTGTGTCTGATATTACTCCGGAGGGACTGAGTCTTGTTCATTCGCAAAACCGCCGTGGATTGTGTCTCCTCTCGGATGAGCTGTCGGCGTGGGTCAAGAACTTCAACCGTTATAATAACGGTTCTGAGGAACAATTCTGGCTGTCGGTGTTCAGTGCCAAGCCTACCATGTCCGACCGCAAAAGCTCACGTAGCTCAATTTTCATCAAACGTCCGTTTGTATCCGTAATCGGCACGATGCAGAAACGCATTCTTTCCGAACTTGCCAAAGGTGAACGCTCTGCCAACGGTTTCATTGACCGCATCCTCTTTGTCCTGCTCCGCCACGAAACATCTACCCGGTGGTCGATGAAGCAACCTACATTCGATGTAGCCGCTGAATGGCAGAGTATTCTCTCACGGCTTATGGCTTTGGAATGTAGCGTTGACGAGAACAACGACATCATACCTGCTGCCCTACCGTTTACAGATGAAGCGATGATGCGCTTGTTCGAGTGGCAGCATAAACTGTCTGACATCTGCGACCGTGAGCCAAATGAGACTATTGTCGGTATCTACTGCAAGCTACAGATCTACGCCATACGTTTCTGTCTGATTATTCAGATGGCGCGCTGGGCGTGCAATGATGCCGGTAAAGATATGATTGACCTCATATCGGTAGAACGCGCCATTACTCTCGCCGAATATTTCAAGGAATCAGCCGTAAAGGTACAGACAATTCTGAAAGAACTGTCGTTAACCGCGCAACAGTTGGCAATAGTCAGCGCACTCCCTCAGGAATTTGAGACAGGAGATGGCATCGCCATAGCAAAAGCTAATGATATGGCATAGCGCACCTTTATGGAGTTCCTGAAAAATAATCTCGGCAAACTGTTCCAGAAGTCCTCGCATGGCAAATATCTCAAACTCTAAGCCCTTGCAGGTTCCGCAGTTCCGGCAGTTTCATCAGTTAAACTGCGGAAACTGCACAAACTGCACCACAAAATCTCATAATTAACGCTATGAACAATCATAGATTCATTCTCCAGCCCTATAAAGGGGCCGGGAGCCGTCACTGTTGCCCGGCCTGTCATAAGAAGCGTTGTTTCAGCCGATATATCGACACCGAGAAAAAAATCTCGTTTCCTGATGATGTCGGAAGATGCGACCATGAGCAGAGTTGCGGTTACCACCTTACGCCAAAGGAATACTTTGAGCGCAATCCTCAATCAAAGCCACAGCACCGCGATTTCGCCACTCCGTCAGTATGGCGAGCCAAGCCGACCGAGCTACGAAAGCCGACATCATTCATCTCGGCAGAGACTGTTTCACAGACTCTGCACGGCTATGAGAAGAACAACCTCTATCTGTTCCTCCGCTCCAAGTTCAGAGTCGAGGATGCCATCCGGTTGATGAAGGATTACCGCGTCGGCACATCGAAGCAGTGGCCGGGGGCATGCGTGTTCTGGCAGACCGACATCAACGGCAACGTCCGCGCCGGAAAGGTAATGCTCTACGAAGCGGAATCAGGCAAGCACGTGAAGGAACCGTTCAACCATGTTACATGGGTTCATTCGTTGCTCCGACTGCCCGACTTCAATCTGCGTCAGTGCTTTTTCGGTGAACATCTCCTGCCGATGAACAGAGGTAAGCCTGTCGCTATTGTCTAGAGCGAGAAAACAGCAATAGTGGCAGCGTACTATCTGCCCGAATATGTGTGGCTCGCTTCCGGCGGGAAAAACGGATGCTTCAACTGTGATGCACTCCGTGTTCTCAAAGGTCATCAGGTTATTCTGTATCCCGATATAGGCGCAACCGACCAGTGGCGGCAAAAACTGACACAGCTCCGCAATCTCGGTATCGAGGCAAGCATCTTCAACTACCTTGAAGATGCTTGCCACTGATAACGAGCGAACAGCCGGACTTGACATTGCAGACTATCTCCTGCAAATTGAGCCTGACCAAGCTGTGCTGCAAGCGATGATTTTCTCGCATACGCTCGAACAGCTAAAGGGTCGCCGTAATCCGATTTTTACAGAAACTCATCGACGACCTGCAACTCACTCTCGTGTCAGTTGAACGGTACAACCCGGATACTGATGCAATCAACAAAACCTCAAAAACAGAAAAACAATGACTGCGAAGAAATCTCCGTCAACACTCGCGTCCAAGTCAACCGAGTTGACCGATGCAACCAAATCCAAAGTATCAACCCTTAATCCCGATTGTATTATGAAATCAGATAACTCTATCAACTCCACTTCCACAGTTAACCGCGACAACCCAATCGACAGCGGCAACGCTGTTAACAGCACCACATCTGCCAACGCCGACAATCTGTTTGACAACGAGCAAACAGTAACCGAGACAACAACCGTAACCGCCCCAACCGAGCAACCGAAGCAACAGCATATCGGCAAGCAACAGCGCAAATCGGACTTTGCCGAGTTCAAGGCTACATTCCTTGCGCCGTCTAAGCTGGTGAAGCGTCATCCGGTAAACATCAAGGATAGCGTGTGGAAGAAGCTTGAACGCATCGCCCGCATTCTCGGAGACCGCGACACGACTGTCGGCAGCTACATCAACGCCATCCTTGTCGAGCACCTCGACCTCTACGGTGACAACATCGAAATATGGCGCAAGCTCTAATGTTTAACCCGACCGCAGGGAGCGGTTATCGTCAGCGCGCAACTAAGAAACGATAGTGGATTAGTTGGGGATGCAAGGGTATGTTTCGGGAGGTAAAAAATCCCCAACCCGAAACTCCTCGCATCCCGAAGGACGCTCTCTGTTCCCTGCGGTCACCATCCCCAACACAACGAATGAGAAAGTTCAATCAGGACGCTCCGGGAGTAAAACTCCGAGGACGTCCAAAGAAGGAATCAAGTGATAAAAGAGACCGAAAAGTCTCCGTGAATTTTACCGACGCAGAAGAACGTGAAGTGAAAACCAAAGCTGAAGCCGCTGGTGTCAGCATTGCCGAATTGCTTAGAATCGCAGCCTTTCGGCTCTCGATTGTCGGTCGTCTCACCGATTTTGAACGAGAGGCGATACGAGAACTTATGTATCAAGGCAAGAATCTAAACGCTCAAGTCAAGGCGTGTCAGGCTAACGCATGGCCCTCGACAAAGCGAAAAGCCGAAGCTTGTCTTGACGGAATTTTGGCCATTCTTGGTAAGTTGAAAACCTCAAATTCCTCATTGTTATGATAGCAAAAATACTCTCAAATGGAGCCGCGGGCGATATTGTCGGCTACGTCATGCGAGAATTTCACGACAAGAAACAGTACACCGCCGACACTTGGCGCGTGATAGATTCCGACGGAATTCTCGGCAGTGACTACCGTAGAATTGTGGACAGTTTCGACATCGGAGCGAGTCTAAACAGACGAATCAGCAAACCCATCGGACATATAGCCGTGAGCTTTGATAAGGCGGATTTGCCCCGACTCACCGACGAGTTTATGGTGCAACTGGCTAAAGAATATATGGAACGAATGGGTATCCGGGACACGCAATATCTGATTGTGCGCCACCTCGAAACCGGTTCTCCGCACTTCCATATTGTCTATAACCGCGTGAATCTCCATGGCAAAGCCATCGACGAAAGTAATAATTTCGACAAAAGTCGTGAGGCGACAAAGGCAATCAAACTGAAATACGGATTGACTTTTTCGCCGAAAAAGAAGCTGTATGAGGATGCGATTGCCGAGATGAAACCCAAGATTCAGGCGGCGATGTACCGCTGCAAATCGTGGGATGAGTTCAGTCGTCGACTTGCTCCGGCAGGGCTAACAGTCGAGTTTTACAACGACCGCGACACCGGCAAGCCGCAGGGCATACGGTTCTCCGATGGCAAATTTACCTTCAACGGCTCGAAGATTGACCGTGCTTTTTCCTACAAGCGTCTGGATAAATTCTTTGCCAAAAACGCTGGAATCAGGGAGACACAGCCCCAGCGACCGGCACCGATTTCAGTGGCAGCAAAAGTCAAGGAATCACCTGTGGCGAATGTCGTAGAAAACATAATCGAGACCGGGTGTCAGGCACTGGGTGGACTATTCCAAGTCGGGCCCGGCTATGATCCCGAAGAAGCGGACTTTGAACGCAGAATGAAAAAGAAACCCAAAAAGAAGAAAGGAAGATCACTGTAATGGCTGATATGTATTCCATCGTCAAGAAACAAGACGAGAAGATTGACGACCTTCTCAAAATCGCGAAAGAGAACAAGGATTTGCTCATGGGCATTGATACCAGACTGGTATCTGCTACAGGGCAGACATCGGCAACAACTACGCCCTCGGTTCCCGAGAAGATTCAAGTTGAGTTGCCGGGTAATGTAGCCACCAACGAGTCTGTAAAGACTGTTGTTGAAGCAGCCCTCAAGCAGCAAAAAATCGATTCTTTCAAGAGCTTGGACTTCTCGCAGTTCCCGGAGAAGCTGGCAGAAGCCTTCGCCAAAGCCTTCAAGGACGGACTCGACAAGAACGTCACAAAGGCCCTCCATGTCGGCATACGAAATGAGTTCACAAGCCAGATTAACGGGCTAAATGAATCGGCAAAGAAGCTAACTGACCGAATGTATAACATTGTCAACGGTGCTATATGGGTTGCAATCCCTGCATGGGTATATGCCGTCGCCGGAATTATTGTTCTTATCGCTGTCGGTCTTGGTATCTGGTGCTACAATCTCAACAAAGAGAACGAACATCTCCAGAAAGTAGAATGGCTCTACCGCTATGAACGAGTTAGCTATGACGCTGACGGCATCCGAAACATGATGCTACGCGAAGAGGCAATGATGGTCGGAGATAAGCACGAGCAAGATAGCATCAAGACTATGACAATCCATCTTGAACGCCGTAAGAATGCTGAACGCACCCATGTTTATTTCCGACCCTCTGACCCTTGGACACCTGAGCCCAACAACCACCTTTGGTAAACTTCAAACTTCACAAACCCAATGAAAGCAAACTTTTCAAATCCAATCTCGGCAGATGCTCAGACGAGCATCAAGGCCTTCTACCATGACTTTGTAAACTATATGGTAGAGAACTATTCAGCAACTCCCGACCAACTCATGCTCGACTGGAACTGCGTCGGCGCAACGGCACGCTACCACGGACAGAACCGGGCATTCGAGCTACGTCTCTGGGAACGCTCTAAAGGACATCTCGGAATACCCGACATGACCGTCATCGTCTCAGTGTTCTACATCTCCGGACTCGTGGCGAACGCTCAGACAGAAGCCAATGCCGTATCTTTATGGCTACGCGATGCGGCAAAAGCTAACGGATTCCGCCACATCGCCGACGAGAGCCACGCCCCCACGGACGCACCTAATCAGGTACCCGGATGCAAAATCGCATGTTTAACCCTTTAACACCACATCTGACAATGCAAGAAATCAAATCAACAACCCAAGACGCTATCGTTGACTTCTTCCTCGACTTCTCGTGCCAATGAGCGCAGAGCCAAGTTTACTTGAGCTATGCCGAGTGCAGCCGAGATTGGCTGAAAGCAATTCCGCGCCTATATTTCAGAAGTGTTCGACAGCGACCCTGATGATGCCACACTCGACTTGAACTCTGTCGGAGCCTGCATCCACTACTTCGGCGAGGACCGCACCATTCAGTTCCGCCTGTGGGAACGCTCCGAAGGCCATCTCGGAATCCCCGACATGACACTCATAATCATCCACATCAGCTTCCGAGGCACCCAGAAAGTCATCCACGCCGAGATGAAAGCCTTCATCCACTGGCTGAAACAGACCGCCAAGGCTCACGGGTTCCTCCACTTCGCCGACGAAGACTGCCAGCCCCTCGCCACCGGCCAAATACCCGGCTGCCACCTCGCCTGCATCCGCCTATAATTACATCCGCTAACGCTCCAATAATCCTTTGACCAACGCCACGACCTATCGACGAAGTCGCTTTGCTAAGCAAAGAACACTCGCTGATTGCCGGGGCGTTTGTCATTATGTTTCTCAACATATTCCATTGCCATGTGACGAACTTTCACTAAATTTGCAGATGGGTAACAAATTTTATTGACATGGAAACTGATATAAACCGACTAAAAGTAGTTTTAGCTGAAAAAAAGAGGACAAATAAATGGCTATGTGAGCAGTTAAATGTAAACCCATCTACCGTTTCTAAATGGTGCACGAATAGCTCACAACCTGATTTGCCCACTTTAGTTAAAATTGCCAAGTTATTGGAAGTTAATGTCGATGATTTGCTAAATACCAAAATTATAGATTTATAAAGCATCCTATATGTTCTATAAGATAATAGAAAGAAAAAGAAATGAATGGCTCAACTCTACAAGTTGTGTCGTTTCTGAGCTTATATCTTATATTGAACGTCAGCACAAAATGCGTGATGCTCAGATTGAGTCTATAAAAACTTATCTATTTCTTAAAATTGAATGTGAAAATCTCCCTTTATGGCAACTATTTGCATCCGGTAAATTCAATTCTACTAATGTTGATGACCTTGAAGTAAATAAGGCTACAAGAGAAATCCTAGATAACAATCCAGCAGCATTGGCATTGTGGGAGTACGCATCTATTTCTGATGAAAATGGCAATGTAAATTCGCCTAAGATTTTAGCCGCTATAAAAAAGCATCCGGACTCAATTGACTATGTCCGTGTCATTAAAGACTTGTTTTTCAATGTAAGTTATCCAGATTATCTTTTCAGCATACCTATGGGTGCTGGCAAGACATATTTGATGGCAGCATTGATTTATTTAAATCCATTCTATTTGTTCCGTCAGGTCTTAAATCGTCTATCGTACCGAGTCTCAGGGACATTCAGAATTTTAATCCTTTGTGGATTCTGCCTGATCCGGTTGCGTCACAACTGAAGAACCTTATACAGTACGAATGGTTACAGGAATCTTCATCTGCGTCAAAGAGCAATATTGTGAAGAATCCCAATGCACGTAAAATCAGTATGCACACAGCCAACCCTAATCTAATTGGTTTGGTTGCTGTGACCAATGCTGAAAAGGTTATTCTTGATAGAGTTGACAATAATTTCAACATTGATGAGTCACTTCTGAAATCGTTACCTGAAGAGGACCGTAAAGAATATGAGGCAACACGCCAGGCCAATGAACTGCGCGAACAAATAGGTAAGATACCCGGATTGTGTATTCTTATTGACGAAGTACGCCATGCCAGCGATGACCAAAAACTACGCAAGGTTGTAAACAAATGGATGGAGCAAAGCAATTTCAATTCCGTGCTCGGTTTCTCAGGAACCCCAAATATGGATCCGGCATCACGAATTAAGATTACTGATGAGTTGTCGGTCAAATGTACTCAGTATGCGAATGTAGTAACTTACTATCCGCTTATCAGTGGTATTGGCAACTTCTTGAAAATACCGACGGTGCGTCATGCTAATCTTGACTCAACAGAGATTATAAGCCGAGGCTTGCGAGAGTTTTTTGATAAATACGCCGATACTACCTATTCTAACGGCGCATCGGCCAAGGTTGCGATTTATGCGCCTAAGATCAAGGATCTTGAAGAGGATATTTACCCGACTGCATGTGCCATATGCGCAGATCTAGGAATTAATCCCACAGAATCAATTCTAAAATACCATAAGGGCAACTCTGAATATCAGGTAGACGAGGATGCTCAATTTGAATTTTCTACTCTTGATTCCCCTACGTCTAAGAAAAGGATTATCCTACTAGTTGGCATTGGTCGGGAGGGATGGAACTGTAAAAGCCTTACTGGAGTCATTTTGTCTCAGCGCAATTCTTGCCCTCAGAACATGGTGCTTCAGATCAGCTGTCGATGTCTACGCGAAGTCGATAACGCCCGTAAGGAAACGGCTTTGATATGGCTCAACAAGTTCAATGCTGATAAGCTCAATCAACAGTTGCAGGAACAGCAATATACCACAATTACAGAATTTGGTGGCAAAAAACCTGATGATCTTGTAACGCTTAACCGCTACTCACGTATGGAGCGGTTGAAATTACCCCCTATTGAGTATTATCAGATAAAGATAAACTATAACACCATTGAGACTGCCCAAATCCCGGACATAGGAGACTTTTTACAGACATATCAGCTACCTACTGCCGACTCTACAGTGATTTACACTCAAGGCTTCGATTCTGTTGATACAGCGTCTGAAAGCGCAGTAGGCTATGGATATACTGAATCTGCCAATTATCGGCTTTGGCTTGACCGCATTATCAAAGAGAGTTTTGGACTGCTTGACATTGAAACGATGACAAGATACGAGGCGGAGCTCAAAAGCATCTTTAATCGAATCATCGTTGCAGATGGCGATAATGCTGTCTATAATATTGAAGTTGACCAAAACAAAGTCCGCTCTGATATACGAAACTGTTTTGCCACACGCCGCAGATTCAATATTTCAGAGGAACTGATACCCGAAGAAGCTTCATTGCTTAAAGTCGACGCGCTGAGGTCTCCAATTGAAGTCAGCAAATCTGCAATCTATTCACCCTCTCAGGAAAAGGTCGCAGAGATTATCCGTCAGGACTGCAAACCTGTTGAAACAATATCCGAGGAGATCCGCAGATATCTTATCGAACATGGTCTACCGTTGCCTGACGTTGAGAAATCAGTTAATGACCGCACATACCATTACCTGCCATATCATCTCGACAGCAATTTGGAGGAATCATATCTCCATAGTATTATCAACCATATCAAGTCTGTCCCCGGTGTTGAATTCTACTTCAATGGCGATGACTCACTCACTGATTTCCGTATTAGATGCTACACTAAGCGTGGTCAAACGTGGAAATTAGATGGCTATTACTATCCAGACTTCCTTATGTTCACTCGCAATTCCGATAATACCATCAACAGAGTAATCATTATCGAAACCAAGGGCGAAGGATTTGCCGGAAAATTTGTTCCGCGCAAACAATTCATGGAGGAATCATTTATCAGACTAAACAATGAAATGATTGGGTATCCTCGGTTTGAATTCCTCTACATCGAAGATACGCTTACAAAAGAAGAGCGTCTTCAAAAAACAATTAATCGAATTGATGCTTTTCTTTTAAACTGATTATATCATGGCTATAAAATACGTTCCATATTTTCCCACAACGGTATCGGGTCAAGCTGTGCTCGATAATTTTGTACGCACTCAGCGTATTCTACGCTATCGAGAAAGCGATAAAGTGACCGAGCGCATTCTCCGGGGTATGCCTCTTTATGAAGTCACAGAGACGGAGCGCGTCGGCGATGATGCGTCAGACAATATGATAATCCACGGCGAATGTGTTTCGGCCTGTGCCTATCTTAAAGAGAAGGGCATAAAAGTCGACTTAGTCTACATCGACCCACCCTTCGCAAGTGGAGCCGATTATGCGAAGAAGGTATATATCCGTCGTAATCCTCTCGTAGCAAAAGCCATTCAAAAGGCCGAGCAAGAACTGGAAGATGATGAGCTGAAAGCCTTTGAAGAGAAAATGTATGGCGACATCTGGGATAAGGAGAAATACCTTAACTGGATGTATGAAAATCTCATGGCGATTCGTTCCGTTATGAGCGAAAATGCGTCCATATATGTTCATCTTGATTGGCATATTGTTCATTATGTAAAAATCTTAATGGATGAAATATTTGGAGAAGATAATTTCTGCAATGATATTACATGGAAACGACAAACATCCAGCGGTTACAAAGGCAAATCGTCTATGGGCAAAAACCATGATAATATACTCTATTATTCTCTCGGAGATGATCGCATCTACAATACCGAGTATATCCCATATACAGAAGATTATATAAATCAACGTTTTTCACACATTGAAATCCAAGACGGGAAGGAACGTCGATTTAAAGATGCCTTTTTAGGTAGTGCAACTTCAGCTGCAACAATAGAGGAGCTTAAAAAAGACAATAAGATATATTATACTTCTACTGGAGCAATGAGGTTGAAAGTATATTTAGATGATGCACCTGGGATTCCATTAGATGATATATGGTCTGATATTAATGCTGTAAATTCACAAGCTGAAGAAAGAACGGAATATGCCACCCAAAAGCCTGAAGCATTACTTGAGCGTATAATCAAAGCAAGTAGCAATGAAGGCATGGTTGTTGCTGATTTCTTTGGCGGGAGTGGTGTTACAGCCGCAGTCGCTAATAAGCTGAACAGGAAGTTTATCCACACCGATATCAATATAAACAGCATTCAAACAGCCCGAGATCGCTTGAAAACTAATGGAGCAAACTTTACTTTAAAAAAGGTTCAGGACGGTGTGACCCTTTACCGCAATCCGGTTCAGACAAAAGATGCCATCACTCGCATAATACCCGGACTTAGAGTTGATCCGACCATCGGCGTTATGTGGATAGGCTGCATTATGGATACAACATACGGCTCATCGCCGGTGTATGTGCCAGATTTGATGGACTCGTCTTCAAGAGTGCTTGACGTTGTAACGCTAAACCGCATTATAAACGATGCGATGCCGCAGTTGCCGCCAACGACAAAACGAGTCATCATCTACTATGTTGATATTATTGACCGTCAGGAACTCGAAGACTTCATTAAGGATAACAACGACACCGTGATAGAAATTGAGCTTCGTGACCTGAAAGAATTGCTTGACAATGCCGTACTTCAGGACGATGTCGAGTATACCGTAAGTGAAGACCCGACTAAAATGGTGGATGTTTTCACTGTTGCTATTACACGATTTTACAGTGACCGAGTCAGCCATAAGATAAACGATTTCAATCAAAAAGCGATGGCCAACTCAAAGACTAAGTTCGTGCCAATCGAACTTAGTCTTGAGGGCCTTGAAGCTATAGAAATGGTTTCGCTCGACTGCACCACGACAGAAGAAGACGCGCCATGGCATAGCGATTCAGAGATTAAAATCGAAAAGGATAGCTCCATCACAATCAATGGCCGCAAGGCCTCCGACTTCTGGGATGGTACAATCCATGCTGACACCAAACCTCTCCGTATGAAAATCCGTAACATCTGCGGCGATGAATCAATAATCACACTAAAAGAACAGCTATGAGGACAGAGCAAGAAATAAAAACAGAGCTCGCAGAATTACTTAAGGCCGAAAAACCGGATTATTCTGCGATATTAGCTTTATCCAATGAGCTTGCTCAGTCGGATTCTGAGCATGTGCGCTTTAGTGTTGATGCAGGACTTATCAATCGGCTTGGGAAAGAACTTGTCGGAAAAGGCGAAACTGCTATATCAGAGTTAATTAAAAATGCCTATGATGCCGACGCCACAAAAGTTGATTTGGTATTTAAAAACGCATTGAAACCTGGTGGCACTTTAATAATTGAGGATGATGGTGTTGGAATGTGCTATGAAGAGCTCATAAATGGTTTTATGAGAATATCATCTTCAGACAAAATTCACAATCCAGTCTCTAATAAATACAAACGTCGCAAAGCTGGTCGTAAAGGAATTGGTAGATTTTCTACCCAACGCCTTGGTCGAGAGTTGACTATTATAACACAGACTGAGAATGTAGATTTAGCGATTCGAGCATTTATTAAATGGGATGAATTTATATCTGATAGGAATTTGACAGATATTTCCTTTTCTATTGACTTTATACCGAAAACTAAGCAAAATGGAACGATTCTTATTATCGATTCCTTAAATGATAGTTGGACTGATGCTGCAATCAAACGAGCATATAAATATACAGAAAATCTACTTATTCCAGAGCCGCTATCCTCAGAAAGAAAAAAATGGGATAACGAACGTAATGATCCTGGATTCAAAGCAAATCTTTACCGAGATTTTATCTCAGAAAATAACTGCATAATTGATGAACATAGCGCATTCTATAATCACGCATTGGCAGTGATCGAGGGCTATATTGATTATAACGGCAATGGCTTTTGGCGTATGACAAGTTCTAAACTGGATGTTACAAATTCAGTATATCAGCCAATTGGTAAAGATAGAGATAATCACTCCTCAAAATTTTCTCACATTCATGACATTTATTTCAAAACGTATTATTTTATTTACGATTCCGACCTTATTCCAAAATCTATATTCTCGTATGTAAAGAGATTAGGGAATGAATCCGGAGGAATCAAGCTGTATCGTAATGGTTTTAGAGTGCCTCCTTATGGCGAGAATGGAAATGACTGGATTGGATTAGATGAATCTGTTCGAAGACGTACATATATCTTCCCTCATCAGAATCAAAGTTTTTTTGGCTTTGTAGAGATTGGAGATGTGTCTACATATTTATTTGAAGAAACGTCAAGTCGAGAAGGGCTTGTAGAAAATGAGGCCTATCTGGAAATGACTGATTTCCTATATCGAGCTATAATTGCAGCTGGGCTTGAAATTGCAGCTATACGTGAAAAAAAAACAAACTGCGAACCAGAAAAACTGGTCTAAACGAGGCAAAGAGAAAATTAAAGAAGGGTTAGAGGATCTAAAAAGATTAACAGACTCAGAGTCTACACAAGATTCTGAACAAACCTCAGATAATGATAGACAGCAGCAATATCGCAATATATTCGAGAAAATATCAGAAGGTCTAGATGAAGATTCTTCTGAAACGCAGGCTTTGATTGATGAAAATAATATGTTGCGGATTTTTGCTGCTCTAGGTTTAGTTATTGGGGAATTCGTACATGAAATTAAAAATTACCTCCCAGGATTTGATGCTGAAATATCATATCTAAACGATTTATTAACAGATGATAAAGCCGCAAAAGAGCGTATATCTCTGTTAAAAAACAATGTAGATGCTTTTTCTAGTTATACTCTCTACTTCGACAAAAGTATATCTAGAAATGTAAGTAGAGATCTTGAGCCGATCCATATTAAAGAACGTATAAATACGTTTTTAAATATCATCGAGCGAAATGCTTTAAAAGCTCATATTAAGATAAATACCAATTTAGATGATGATGTCATTCTGCTATCAGATATGACTACAATACCTATGCATCCTTCAGAATGGGCTTCCATTCTATTTAATTTGTATACTAACTCTAAAAAAGCAATTAGGAAAAGGGGGCTGAATTCCGGTCAAATCAAGATTGAATGTTGGGAGAATGATTCAAACATATTTATTGATTTCTCTGATAATGGATGTGGAGTAGATCCAGCTATAAAAGATAGAATATTCGATGCTTTTGTTACTACAACTGGTGTCGCTTCACAAAATAGTTCAGATATTGATGTACATACAGGGACGGGGTTAGGTCTAAAAATAATATCAGATATATTATCTAGTTATAATGGATCTATTCGTCTTAAAGAAAGCCCTGCTCCTGAATATAAAACCACATTTAGAATAGAAATTCCCAAACTATAATAAAAGCACTATGAGCATTCCGCATTATATTTATATTGATGATGAGAAAGATGATTCAATCACTTCATTGATTCATGGACTCAATGATACCCAACAGGTCTGTGTTGAATTATTAAATCTATCTCATGGTGAGACCTTCGACTCATTAACGGATAAAATACGCCTGTCTGTTTCAAGTAATAATGTAAATGGAATCTTGATTGATCTTTGCCTCAACGGTGAGGGGGAGAATAGACTAAATTTTACAGCTGCCCCCGTTGCGCAACATATACGAAGCTTAGCATCAGACAAGACCTTACAAAGTATTCCAATTATACTATGTTCTACTGATGAGAAACTAAAACGCACGTATAATACCGATAAAGTATCACATGATTTATATGATTATAAGTTTGTAAAAGGTCAGGATATTAAATGGGAGAAGGTGAGAGCTAAAATGTGTTCACTCGTGGAAGGATATCCTATTCTTGTCGATGGAGATCTTACAACCATTCTCAATCTGTCTAATGAGGAAATTAAAGATTTCGATTCTCGCATCTTTGACAGATTCATATCAGGGAAAGATCACTCATCGCACGAGTATGCTCAATTTATCATTAAAGACCTGCTACAGCACCCTGGTGTTTTAATTAAAGAAAAGACATTAGCCGCTAGATTAGGTATTGACATTGATCAATCACCAGAATGGTTCAAGTTGCTTGAAATCCTAAAGCCATCTTTGCAATATACAGGTGTCTTTGCCAGTGGATGGCAGAGGTTCTGGAGTCATCGCCTAAATGATCTTTTCAAAAGAATATCTGGAGGGGCATCTTGGGTATCGTTAAACGCAGAGGAACGTGTGAAAATCATAGTTAAAAGCTATGGTCTTAACGGTATTAAGCCAGCTGCACCATTAAAATTTGCAAGTAGTTCATATTTTGATACTATCTGTGAAGCTACAAAGAAACCATTGGATTCCATGGAAGGTTACGAAGTATATGAGTCATATGAACTTCGGCCCTGGCAAGACCCTAAATATATTTCATTTTTAGGTATTGCACAAGATACCTATCATGATAAAATTACTGTAAAGGAGTCAGAATTGAACCGGTTCAAAATTAATCGAGAAGATCTTAAAAAATGAATGTGTCACAAATTAGAACCTTTAAGATACAACGAGCAGAAGAACTGTCTCGACTCCACCGCTTTCTTCAACGGAAATTAAAAAATGCGACTCAGGCATTGGAGCCGTTAAGGGTCGCTGCCAATGAATTAATGAAAGAAGCAGAACTAAAGGATGGAAATCCAACATGGGGTTATAACATAACAAATCTTGTGTTACCTTTAGGTGTAAATAAACATATAGAACCCTCTGGAATAAAAACTTTAAGAGTTCGAATTGATTGTAATGTGAAATGTAATGTGGAACATTGGAATCAACTTGAAGATCCCTTTATATCCTATAATTTTGCTGCAATAATTTTTGGCGAGAAAGATAACATCAATTATTCTATCTGTTGGCATGTTGACAAAGATTGTGGAGATGATTCAGATGAACATCATCCGTTATATCACTTGCAATATTCGAACGGTTGCAGTCTTTTAGGAAAATCAAATACCAATTTTAATTGGGGGCACCTTGTGTATTTGGATAGCCCAAGAATTGTTCATTACCCAATGGATATTGTACTTGGAATAGGCTTTTATTTGACTAATTTCCATTATAAGGGCGTATTCGAAGAATATCTAAAAGATCCATTATTTAGCCGTTTATATAATCAAGCAAAAAATAAGATTCTAAAGCCATATTTTTTGAATATCGCTTCTCATTGGGATTGTGATGACAGTCAACTCCAATGGAAAAGTAGCGGTCTACTATGCCCTCATCTATGCTGAACAGACAAATATTGACATATTTCAAAAAATGTTGTGATGGTAAAGACAGTCAATTCGTTGATCGACTTATTATCATGACCTTTCTACGTCAACATAAGATAGACATCGACATCTTAAATACTGGTTTTCTATCAGATTATATAGATAATCAAAACATCTATTTTATAGACTTTATTAACGTTCTTAAAAGATATAATGTAACACTATCAATTGAAGATATTCTTGAACTATTTGAATTCGTTATTTCTCCTGCCGAAAAAGAGGTTAATGGAGCTGTATATACTCCTCTATACATACGAGAATATATAGTTAAAGAAACCTTAAAAAAATATTCAGATTTAGAACTTACGAAGATAAAAATTGGAGACCTTTCATGTGGATGTGGTGGTTTTTTTATTACAGCCGCTCTTTATATACATAAGAAAACAGGAAATCCAATACACAAAATAATTTCAAACTTTTATGGCGTTGATATCGCTTCCTATAGTATAGACAGAACGAGAATTATACTAAACTTGCTTTGTCTATCTTATAATGAAGATATCGTTGCCCAGCCGAATCTATATCAAGCAAACTCGTTGGATTTTAATATTTGCTTAATCGATGCGATTGCACAAAACCAAGGTCTCGATGTTATAATCGGGAATCCGCCCTATGTTAGTTCCTCAAAAATTTCGGAGGAGAGCAAACAGTTATTATGCAACTGGTCTGTAGCCTCAACAGGTAAAACAGATTTGTATTTACCTTTCTTCCAGCTTGCAATAGAAGCATTAAAACCCGGGGAGCACTTGGTTACATTACAGTAAATAATTTCTATAGGAGTCTAAACGGAAGAGCCTTTAGAGCTTACATGTCTGAGCATCGTTATAATCTACAAATGGTGGATTTTGGTTCCGAACAAGTTTTTAAAGGACGTTCAACTTATACTTGCATTTGCCTAATCTCAAAAGCAGAGGGAAACATCTCTTATTGCAAAAAAAATAGTCACTACCTGAATAAAATTTGTCAAACAGATTTCATTTACCTTGAGTATGAGAATTTAAATGATTTTACAGGATGGACATTATGCAATACAACTACATCTAATATAATTCGAAAGATTGAATCAACTGGAAGTCCATTGGGAGAGCTCTTTGATATAAAAAATGGATTTGCTACATTAAAGAATGATGTATATTTGTTTACTCCCATGCGAGAAACAAAGAAATATTTTATTCTTGAACACAAAGGGACGGAATATAAAATAGAAAAGGGCATCTGTCGGAAGGCCATCAAGCCCAATATATTAAAAACCGATTCCGATATAGATGGAAATTTAGAATATATCATTTTTCCATATATATTGGATACCAATAACAAGCCTGTGCTTATTGGTGAAGATGAAATGGGACTCAAATATCCATATGCTCTGGAATACTTGCGTAAGAATTATGAGATTCTAAAAAAACGAGACAAGGAATCGCGAACATATGCCTCATGGTATGCTTTCGGGCGTACACAAGCATTAAATATAATTGGCAAGAAACTACTCTTCCCTTATCTGGCAGATAAGCCTTACTTTGTTTTGACTGAAGACGAATCTTTATTATTTTATAATGGATATGCAGTTGTTGGAAATTCAACCCGCAAACTTAAAGTTCTGCGCCGTATCTTACAATCTTCTGTATTTTGGTACTATATCAAACATACTAGCAAACCATATGGAGGAAACTATTTTGCTTTAGCAAAAAACTATGTAAAAAAATTTGGTATTCCCAAGCTTACAGAAGCAGAAGAAGATATCATATTAAATCTTAGTCAAGCAGATTTAGATTCCTACGTTGAGAATCTGTATGGTGTAAACTTAAACATTTGAAATATGGATATCGAACAGAAATATCAAGTAAATCATTACCTCGTTTCAGCATTGCTTAATTATGTTGATAACAAGGAAATTGCTATCCCGGAGATTCAGCGTCCATTCGTTTGGGATGGCGCAAAAGTGCGCGACCTCATCGACAGCCTTTATCAGGGTTATCCAATCGGTTATATCGTTACTTGGCAGAATCCGGATGTGAAACTAAAAGATGGCACGACCTCGACCGGTAAGAAGATTCTAATCGACGGACAACAACGTGTAACTGCGTTAACAGCAGCAATACTTGGGCATACCGTAAAAAATACTGATTATGAAGATGTCCGCATTAAGATTGCCTTTAATCCCAAAGAAGAGAAGTTTGAAGTAAGCAATCCGGCTATTGAGAAAGATGTGACATGGATAGCCGATATTGCCCCTTATCTTAGTGGTCAACAAAGATTGAGAGAATTACGCGACTCTTATTGCGAGCTGAACCCTGATATGAGCGAAGACCGTTTTGAGGATATTCTTGAAGGGTTGAAAGATATTAAGAAGAAAGAAGTTGGAGTGATTCAGCTCGCAGGAAATCTTGATATTGATGCGGTAACAGAGATTTTCATCCGCATCAACAGTCAGGGGGTGCCGTTGAGTCAAGCCGACTTCGTAATGTCGAAGATTGCCGCCAATGAATCGTATGGAGGAAACCTTCTCCGAAAATGTATCGACCACTTCAGTCACCTCGCTGTAAAGCCTGAGTTTTATGGTAAACTTAAGGAGAACGATACAGAATTTGTCAATTCGGAATATTTCCAGCCGATAAGTTGGCTACGCAACGAGAACGATGACATATATGACCCTTCGTATGTAGATATTCTACGTGTCGCCTTTACTTACAAGTTTAGCCGAGGCAAGATGAGCGATCTTGTGAGTTTACTCTCAGGTAGAAACTTCGAGACACGCGGTTTTGAGCAAAGCATTGAGGAGAGCACTTACCGTGAGCTTAAAGCCGGAGTAATGGACTTTATCAATGAAACCAACTTCAAGCGTTTCATCATGATAGTACGCTCTGCAGGTTTTTGCCATACGAAACTCATTCGTTCACAAAACGTTCTCAACTTTGGTTACATTCTTTACCTAAAACTACGAGCTCAGAAGTACGCTCCTGAAAAGATTGAGAAATATGTACGCCGTTGGATTGTGATGGCATTCCTCACGGGGCGATATAGTAGCAGTCCAGAATCTCAGTTTGACTATGATATCAAGCAAACGGACTTACGCCCGTTTGAAGAATTCCTCAAAGATGTCGAAAACGCACGTCTATCTGATGCGTTCTGGGATGTGGAGTTGCCACAGCGCCTCGACACCTCTGTGGCAAGCAGTCCTGTTTTCAATGTTTTCCTCGCATCGCAATGTAAGATGGGAGTACGCGGATTCCTTTCAACTGATATAACAGTAAAAGACCTTATAGAACAGCGTGGTGATGTTCATCACATCTTCCCTCGTCAGTATCTTAAGGATAATGGACTCTCACGAGGTCAATACAATCAGGTTGCCAATTATACATATGTGCAATCTGAAATCAATATCAAGATTGGCAAGAAGGCACCGTCAGATTATCTTGGCTACGTTGTAAACCAACAATGCAATGGCGAAGAATGTAAGTATGGAGGTATTACAACTATTGCTGATCTGCACAAGAACATGGAAGAGAATTGTATCCCTATGGGCACTTCTGAAATGACACTTGCTAATTATTCCGACTTTCTTTCTCAAAGAAGAGCACTCATTGCCAAACGCCTAAAAGAATATTATTTTTCACTTTAACGATAGTAGTATTCACGAGCTATGCCATACGAAGATAGATATAAGGAGTTTGAGCAGTATCTTGCTTCCGGGGAACCGGGAGTGGAGGAACGTGCGCGTAACTGGTCGATGGCTATCGGTTTGCAGGATGTTGACCGGTTGAAGCCGTCGGAGTTTCTGCTTGAACAAGCCAATAATTTTAATTTGAATTAATCTGAATGCGATGTCGAAGAAGTTTGAGATACGAAATAGCACTGCGGAGTTCTTGATCTTTCAGATTGAGGGAAAGGAGGATGGTGTGCAGGTCGTGTACCGTGATGAAACTGTGTGGTGTACGCAGAAGGCTATGGCACAACTTTTTGATGTGGGTGTGCCAGCAATCAGCAAGCATTTGAATAATATTTTTGCCGAGGGTGAGCTTCGACCGGCTTCAACTGTTTCCAAAATGGAAATAGTTCAAGTTGAAGGTGACCGCGAAATCAAACGACAATTGGATTTCTATAATCTTGATGCTATCATAAGTGTCGGGTATCGGGTGAACAGCACCCGGGCCACGCAGTTCAGACAGTGGTGTACGTTTGTTTTGCGCCAGTTTGCCATCCGTGGATATGTGATTGACAAGAAGCGCATGGAGAACGGCTCGTTTATAGGCGAGGACTATTTCGAGCATTTGTTGGCTGAAATCCGCGAGATTCGCCTCAGCGAGCGGCGTTTCTATCAAAAGCTGACGGATATTTATGCGACAAGCATCGATTATAATCGTGATGCGCCCACTACTCGATTGTTCTTCAAGAAGGTGCAGAATAAGATGCACTACGCAGTTCATGGTCATACTGCCGCGGAACTGATAATTGACCGGGCTAATGCTGAAAAGGAGCATATGGGTCTCACAACATGGGAGAATGCTCCAAACGGGAAAATTGTCAAGCCGGATGTCAGCATCGCCAAAAATTATCTCAAAGAGAGTGAGCTGGAGGATATGGGACGAATTGTCAATTCATTCCTTGACTTGGCGGAGGATATGGCCAAGCGTCATATTCCTATGACAATGGAGGACTGGGCTAAGCGCATTGATAAGTTCCTTGATCTTACCGACCGTCCCGTTCTGACTGATGCCGGACATGTATCAGCCGAACAAGCTAAAGAATACGCTGAAACTGAGTTTGAGCAATATCGCGTCATTCAGGACAAGCTTTTCCAGTCTGACTTTGACCGTTTCAATGACGGCAATCTTATCCCATTGGACATAGAATAGATTTGTAAAGGATTTTGAGATGAAAGCATTGACATATAGTGCGCCGGGGCGGTTTGAGCTGATTGAGAAACCGAAGCCGGAGATTATTGATCCGAAGGATGCTGTGGTGAGGGTTACTCTTTCGAGTATCTGCTCATCGGACCTGCATATTCTGCATGGGGCTGTGCCTCAGGCGGAGGTCGGCATTACTGTTGGGCATGAAATGGTTGGTGTCGTTGAGGCAGTCGGCTCGGAAGTCTCCAAGATTAAGCCAGGCGACAGGGTTGCCGTGAATGTCGAGACGTTCTGTGGCGAGTGTTTCTACTGCAAACGTGGGTACGTGAACAACTGCACCTCCGGCGGATGGATGCTGGGGTGCCGCATCGACGGTGGTCAGGCGGAATATGTCCGTGTGCCTTATGCCGACAATGGTCTGACTCCGATTCCCGATAACGTGAGCGACGAGCAGGCATTGTTTGTCGGCGACATTCTTGCCACGGGATATTGGGCTGCCAAGATTTCCGAAATTTTCGAGGAAGATACCGTGCTGATTATTGGTGCAGGACCGACCGGTTTATGCACGCTGGAATGTGTGCAGCTGTATCAGCCACATAAGATAGTCGTTTGCGAGGCTAACAGGAGCCGCCGACATTTCGTGCGCCAGCATTATCCAAATGTCAAGGTAATCGAGCCGACAAAATGCCTTGGTTTTCTCAAATCGATTACTGATGGTCGTGGTGCCGACCGTGTCATTGAGGTTGCCGGAAGCAAGGACACCTTTGAACTGGCATGGCGTTGTGCCCAACCGAATGCCATCGTCACGATTGTCGCTCTCTATGAGAAGGAGCAGATATTGCCTTTGCCGTGGATGTATGGCAAGAACCTTACGTTCAAGACCGGCGGCGTCGATGCCTGCGACTGCGACAAAATCATGCAGCTCATCTCCGAAGGCAAAATTGACACTACCCGATTGATAACGCACCGATACTCTCTCAGCCGTATTCAGGAAGCTTACGACCTTTTTGCCAACCGCACTGACAACGTCATCAAAATCGCCATCTATCCGGATTAAAGAAGATAGTCAAATGTTCTAGACATCACAGCAACCACAAAAGTGGGGAGAAAATATGATGTAGTAGGGAGGAAAAGTATGATATGCCATACCTTGACAATCAAAAGCTTAATGCGGGACAAAAATTACACTCAATAGTCCAACATATCAGACTTCTATCAAGGCGGAATCGTTGAAGTTGGCGTTTTCACCGCAGAATACATAGCCGAGTGGATTGCTGACGAGATGAGTGTTGCCAATCATCATGTCGGTGGGATGATGGGAGTGACCGTAAATCCATGCCTCGATTCGACTGTCAGCTATGTAGTTGCCGAGTTCCGTGGCGTATGCGGCGTTCAATACATCACCTGCGTGTCTTTGTTTGAGAGCGGAGAAGGTGGGAAGATGGTGAGTTACGACAACTATCTTCTCCGCATCGCTCTCGTCGACCGCCCGCTGGATGAACGCAAAGTTCTTTTCAAACTCATCGTTTATGTTCTGTGGAATCAAGCGACGCTTGTTGTAGAGAATTTGCGAATAATCGTTCATGCCATTCTGGATAGCAAACTCATCGACAACCGGTATTCTTTACCACAGCGTTGAAAGAATGAAATCGACATTGTCGATGCGTACCACCTGATTATGATAGTAACCAACATTTGTCAGAAACATCTTCTGCCAGCTTTCGCCTTTTGCCGCAATGTCGCCGTTATTATAAAACTCATGGTTACCTGCAATCATCAGAACCTGACGATAGTTTTCAGATGCCCACTTCCAGAACTTGAGATGCGGAATGGTTGAATCCACAAGATACCCTACATCACCGGCTATGACAAGCACATCGCCGACCGGTTCAAGCGGCAGCGACTTCATGAAGCGCATATTTTCATGAAACTCCATGTGCAGATCGGAGCAATATTGTATTTTCATTTTCAGGACTTTCTTTAGTTTTGCCTCCGATAGGATTACACTTTTTCGACCGAATAGATCAACCTCCGTTACATTTTTTCAAACGAATAATCTGAGGATTGTTACACTTTTTCAAACGAATCAGCTTAAGTCCGGTGTAATCACATATCTTCCAAAGTCAATAGCTTTGTTTCTACGTCATATTTCATAAGAAGGCATGACTTGATGCGCTCTACTTTCTCCATGACTGCTTTATGGTCATAGTTACGGTACTGGCGCTTTACTTCGGCGACAACAGCAGTCTTGTCATCGACCTTGATGCCGACTATATCTATTTCGTTGGCTTCCTTACCTTTTTTGCGCTCCCACCACGAGCCGATGTTCATATACTCATGGCTTTCCATCATTTTGAGCCGGAAGTATTTTTCAAGGATATGACCGGAATATGTCGGATAATCTGACGCAACAATCTCACGAAGGCGGTCATAATTGCCCATTTCAACCAGTGTCTGGTTGCGGTCGAAATAGTTGAACCAGAATTTCAGGAAATTGTCAGTTATCTCATATTGCACATTCTGCGAACGTGGTTTCGACATAATAGGACGTACCCGCTTGATAAGCGAATAATCCTCAATCAATCGTTTTAGATGACCCGCCACAGTCACCCCTCCCAATGCGCTTTCAATCGCGCCCTGAGTGTTCGTCCCTGATGCGATACAGCTGAGCACGGAGAAATATAACCCGTAATCCTTGCCGAATTCCTCAATCAGCAGATTGCGTCCTTCATCTATAAACGGAGAGTTCTCCCTGACTACATATTCGAACATCCCGTCAATCGACAAATTGGTATCCTCGCACAAAAGTTCTATATACTTCGGTACACCTCCGGTAATGCAGTAAAAAGCCAGCAGTTCATCATTGGTGTAGTCTGGACGGAAATCCCGCATAATCTCCTTCATTGTCTCCGTTCCGAAACCTGACAGACGTATGGTAGCATCCGCCCTGCCAAACAACGGCTCATGGTAACTTTCAAAAATCTTGTGCATCATCGAATACACCGAACCCATAAGCAGAAGATTCACATGCGTATCGTTGCGGTAAGTATCCCAGATATTCTGCATGTCGCTGAATACCGAGGGATTGACATTGAAGAATTCCTGAAACTCATCAATAATCAGATTAAACTTGCGGGTCTTCGCAAGTTCCATCAACATCTGGAACAGTGACTTGAAAGTCTTTATCTCCGATGGTACATAGCAGTCGAGAGCGTTTGAGATAAGCCCGGCGAACTCTTCGCACAACGCAGCCTCGTTTTTACGACTGACAAAAAGATAAACCGTAGGATATTCCCCCCGCGTGGCGTGCAGGGCGAGCGATGTCTTGCCGATGCGACGCCGACCGGTTATCACTGTCATTCTCGACCGGGATTCAAAGGCTCGCCCTTGTATCCGCTTTAGTTCTTCAATTTCCTTAGTGCGATTATAAAACTTCATATTTTTGTTACCACGGTAATTATTACCACAGTGACAAAGTTATAAATAATCTTTGAGATGACCAAATCAAATTAGGATATATCCCTGAAAAACGCTATCTTTGCGGGTACAAAAACACAGGCCTGAGAAGGTCTAAATTAGCGAATTATAGAAGGTATAACGGAGCGATTTCGGGCTTTTGTACCCGAAGTTTCGCAATCAGCTGAGCGACAACGTGTTCTACGCACTGCATCGGCATATTCTACCGTACTAGTCAAACTGTTAATAAAGGTTTTCGACGATAAATGGACTCTATTATATTGACGCATAACCTTGCTTCCTCAATTGGCCTTTGTAACACTTATTAGCATTGGTGTACCTTGTTATTGCTCATGTGTGATATTATATTTGCAGCATGAAGAATGAAAAGGTAAAACTTACATTAGAAGATGGCCGTATTGTCGATGCTCAGGCCCCGCTAATTGTATCCGCAAGCCGCGCCACCGACATTCCGGCATTCTACAGTGATTGGTTTTTCAATCGTCTAAGTAAAGGATATGTAAGATGGCGTAATCCATATAATGGAAGGGATTCGTATGTATCTTTTACCAATACCAAATTCATAGTATTTTGGTCGAAGAATCCGAGGCCGATACTGCCGTTTTTGCCAATGCTCAGACAAAAAGGTATTGGATGTTATATTCAATATACACTTAATGACTATGAAGCTGAGGGATTAGAATCGGGTGTACCGTCTCTGCTGGAACGAATTGAAACATTCAAACGGCTGGTTGATGAATTGGGTTTTGGATCAGTCGTTTGGCGATTCGACCCTTTGATTTTGACAGATAGTATTTCAAAAGAAGATTTGCTACATAAGATCAATAATGTAGCATACAGATTACGCGGATATGCAAAGAAACTGGTGTTCAGTTTTGCTGACATATCGTCGTATCGTAAGGTTGGCCGCAATCTTCGTGAAGCAAGGATAAACTACCGCGAATGGACTGAGGATGAAATGGTTGATTTTTCACGCAAGTTGGCAGAAATGAACCTCGGTCTTGAACTTGCGACCTGTGCAGAAAAAATTGACCTGTCAGAGTTCGGAATCCGTCATAACCGCTGTATCGACCCGGATCTAATATGTAGATTATCTCCTGAATTGGCACCCATCATACACAATTTAAAAACAGACAAAGGCCAGCGCACACTTTGCGGTTGTATTACATCAAAGGACATCGGCACTTACAACACCTGCCCACATGGATGTGCATACTGCTACGCCAACACGTCCCCCTTCTCCGCCCGTCAAAATTACCTTATGCATCAACGTAACCCCGACAACGATTCAATTCTATGAAAAACAAAACAGCGCTTAATTATATCCCTCGTATCAATGCCTCCTGGTTATCGTTTGAGGATGTTTTGGAATTGGCATCTCGGAGTGAGACTTTTGTAAGGCTTACTTTTCGCGGTACAAATCCAGTGGTATTTACAGTAACTTAAAAAATTTTTCTCGTACATTAACGCTCTATCTCGTTCCCTCCATGCGTTTGTTCAGCTTGCAGTAGCTTTTTCATTCGGTTTGGGCAAACAAGTTAAAGAAGGTAATGATATATCTCGACAGTCGGGTGCGTCCTCAAGTATCGTTAGGGAATTAGTAAAGACGCCACCAAGGGAGGCTACGGCGTTGCTTGGTGGCGTTATATGTTTAGACTTCTATGAGGGGCAAACGTTGTCATCGCAGTGGGCAAGGCACTCTACCCCACTGCATTAGTGCTGCAATCTCACATTTTTGCAAACATTTCTATGTCGCTCATGGCGTCTTCTGCTCTGCCTGATAGTTCTGCATTATCCATAACAGAAGTCAGTGCAGTTAAAACTTTCTTGCTGTCTATCTTTCCATGTATTCTGGCTAAATGACCGAGGCAGGTTATAGCAAGCCCGCGCAATTCGATATCCCGTTGCGACTTGATGATTTCAATACATAGATTCTCAATCCACTCCGGGTTGCTGCTCGACATTGTAAGCATCAGCAACAATTTGTTGCAAAAACTTATGTCTTCATCCGTCAACAGACAAGACCTGATGATGCTTTCCAGATCAGATAGTTTTTTACTGTCGTCCATACTCTTTTCCTATTGCCTTGACCGAATAATAACAACGTCGCCAAATAGAATTACATCCACAAATCGGCTAATACCTTATCCGTTTGTGCTTGATGTAGCTTTTGTGAGTTGGATAAGATCGGCGTGTTGCCTGAAGTCCGACAGATAGAATGATAGTTTCGGGTATTGCGCCAATAATGGCTTTACTACATTTATAAATGTAATAAGGTCATACACAATCAGATCAATATAACTGTTTTCGGTTCCAGCAGCTCCGCCTACGACCTGTCCGAGATTCATCGGCTCAAGTATCTCATCAGATAATCTATCCTCAATGTCATGGCGAAGCTTCAGAATGTCACTGCTGTCAGTATCATCAGGATTCGGGAAAGCGATAAATACGACCTGTGCTCCAAAACTGTTGACATGGTCGAAAATATCTGTTGAATCATTATAGTAGTCAGCTATAATGGCATCAAGACACGTAGAGCCGATTATTACATCGTAGCGCAGTTCGTCGCTTTCCTGCGGATTCAACCGATATGTACTGTAAATCTGTTTAGGATCCTCAAAAAATTTTCGGTCGTGAGATTCTAATGTCGTTTTAATATGTGTTCTTAGCTCGGGTAATGGAATCATTCCGTCCTCAGGTTCTGCGACCCGCTCAATTCCGTCGATATACTTAAACGAGATGCCCTCGCCGAGAGTGTTCTCCAGTATAACCCACATTGCACTGTCGCTTTCATTCTCAGACAGCGCATTGAGATTCTTTGCATAGTACGAAATGTGGAAATTTCCGGAGCTTTCGATAAATGACTCCTGCACCATTATCTGGGCTGTATCTATGTCGGCGCCATACATTCTGAAGCCGAAGGCTGCGTCAGTACCTCGGTTGAAGGGATAGAACTTCCATTTAGCTTTCAGGCTCTCAGGCATGCACGAGATAATATAGGGATAGATGAAGAATAGATCCGGCCATCCTTCCACCGAAAAAGAAAACTCGTTGTCGCCCCCTATGTTGTAGTTCATATTCTCCGATATCAAAGCTGCACCCTCGCGGACAAATGCCATGAACATCTCGGCTTCTTCGTGACTCTTGGGATGGACCATTTCTGACAGTTTCTTCTCATTATCCACAAACCAGTTCCAGAATCGTTCTACACGTCCGGCCAACGGTACATAGATATTGCATTGGCGTATGAAGTATCGTGTATCTTCATCTTCCGGGTTTAGTTCATAGGCTTTGTTGAAATACCAGAGAGCATCTGTGTTATTGTCAAGACCGTATTGCGAATAGCCCATCCTGAAATTCCAGAGGGCATCCTCTTTACCTTCTTCCCTTATGGATTCGAGTAGCTCTACGGCTTTGTCGTAAGCGGTAATATTATTGTAGGCTCTTGCCAAAGATCCGATGATATCATAATCACGATCTTCCGCAGGAATCCGCTCCAAGGCATCAATGATTTCATGATGACGGTCAGATTCGTGCCATTCCTCTATCTGTTTCTTTATATCTTTATTCATAAAGTCAATCAATATTATTGTGGTGTTATTCTTCTGGATAAGCAATTTTCAATGACTCTCCACTAAGAGCTATACCCTTGCTGAGAGTAATGGGTAGTTGCTGGTCCTCCGAGAAGCCTATAGTCTCGCCGTCATTTAATGTAACATCATACTCAAGTACATAAGCTACCATATCCAGGACAAAATCCCTTATATCTCCGAGTTGAGCATTGGCATAGACCTCGATTTCCTCTTTACCGAATTTTCTCAGACCATAGGTGTAAATTCCGGGGATATCGCCGTTACGGAAAATACCAAACCATACCCAATCAAGAATCGGCAACACATCATCATGAAGGCTCTGAGCAACCATGTGGTAGAATTGAGGCTCATACACAGCACCGTCTGCGTAGACCGCTACGGCGTTTTTTTGTTTCAGGCAAGCATCTATGATTTTTGTAGTTACCTTAGCCCTTTCGATCAAATTGTCATCGGAGCCTGTTGCTGCAATAAGTATCTGCGCCTTATGGGATTTCGTTACAGATTCAGCTTCAGGCCACATATAATTTGCGCCGGCGTACTCTTCGGCCTCTCCATTAGGGACGGGTGCAGGGATGAATGACACCGCGAGAAATCCGTCGCCAAACTTTTCTACTAATGTATCTGTTGAATCTCCGTCCTCCTCTATTGCAAAGTTGATATCCCATTCATCCTTCAGGTCTTTTACAAACTGGCGAGAATCCCAATTAGGTTCTGACAAAAGAACGAATGATACAAAATTACCGAGTTCCTTATTATGTTCGTCCATATCCGGTGGTGTTAAATATCTTTTTATCTGATTATTCCACGTATATCTGCCCCACGCTGATTCGGGTTTCATGACTTATAGCATATACCGCGATTACTATCGGGACAATGAAAGTCGGCATCCTCACATATTACGGTAATTGTGTCGGACCCATTCCAAATATTCGGGTGAAATAATCAAAAAAACTCCATAGCGAAACTATGTTTACATTTATCCGCAAAGTTAATAAAATTTTCTTGGAATGATAAAAAGATTGCAACAACTATATAAAACGTAGCCTTAAGGATGTATTCTTATCAGTATTTTTCATTGTTTTAAGGATTTAGAATTATACCATTGGGGGGGGGGGCAGTTTTTTAGAGTACATTCAGTAATATGGGTATTATTATACGTGATTTTGGTTGACTTATTATAGAATCATAGAATAACTTTGCATCGAGATAACACATTCTATCAGCTTATGAAAAAACACCGTATTATACCATTTATAATGGCCATGATGTCGATAACAGCATGTGCCTCATGCTCGATAGAGAACAATGAGCCAATCAATGATGATCCGATAACCGAAAAACCAAATCCCCAGCCGAACCCGGAACACCCAACAGATAATAAAGGAAAAGTATTGATAGCATATTTCTCTTGTACTAATACTACAAAAGGAATAGGCGAATCAATAGCAGAACTCACCGGTGGGGAATTATATAGAATCGAGCCACAAACTCCATACTCGGCAGCAGACCTTGACTATAACAGCGACTGCCGCGCCAATCGCGAGCAGAATGATCCGTCAGCTCGCCCGGGTATTATGCGAAGATGCGAAAATCTTGTTGACTATGATGTGGTTTTCCTCGGATATCCGATATGGTGGGGTGAAGCTCCACGCATCATCAGTACGTTTATTGAGAGTGGTGATTTCAACGGTAAAACCATTATTCCTTTCTGTACTTCACATTCAAGTGGTATAGGCAGCAGCGACCGCAACCTACATCCACTCGCGCCGGAAGCGGAATGGATAGCCGGGCGGAGATTCCGCGGTAATGAAGCAAAAGACGATATTGAAAATTGGATTTCAGAACTCGGCATCAGCTTTAACAAAGACAACGATACAGACAATGCCAAATATCCACTCTCGAAGACAGGATGCAACAATACGCCTTAGCAGTGGTTACGATATGCCGATTATTGCGCCGGGACTTACAGCGTGGAATCGTGGATATTCCCGGCGCAAGCAATCCAAAACATATGAACGAAAGTATCTCAATATTCGATTATGAGCTAAGTGATGAAAATCTGAAACGTATCGCAACTTTAAATCGTAACAAAAAAACACAACTGATATTGATGAAAAAAGTAAAGATCACAGTGCTTAGATGCACATTCAATGAAGACATGGCTAAAGAATACGCCGAACCCGGACTCAAACCTTGTTCAGTTCTAAAAGAGGGGCAGGTATTTTATGCAGGACTCGGCAAACCAGAGGGCTTCTGCGACGGAGCCTGGCGCACCATTCATCCATACGTATTCGCCCTTGCAAACGGGGCTAATCGTTTCTATTTCAACGACTGGGTTCGCCACGACGGTATGGCCATAACTTGTTGTAACGACGGCCTGCGACCCGTGTTCTTCAAACTTGAAGTAACAGATGAAGAAATACCGTCGCCCTTTGTTTGAATTAATAGCGACAGCCATTGAATAATTACAGTAACAAACTTTTGTGGCAGATGTGATTATTTCGTAATTTTGCAGAAACGAATTGCAACTCCCAATATATGGCTAACACCTTATCACAAGCCGGACTCTTTTTAGCAGCATCGGCGATTATGCTTTCCTCATGCAGCTCGCCTGCGTCAATGGAAATCAATGTTTCAAATCCATCTGATATGGCTATAAACGGTGAAACCGTAGAGATTCCCGTTTCCGATATCATTGAGCGCCTTGGTAATGGCTATTACAAGGTAGTATGTGATGGCGAAGAATTGCCTTCGCAGCTTACTCACGACTCATTATTCGTATTTCAGGCAAATCTCGAGCCAAAAGCCTCGACTCGGTATACCATAACAGTTTGTGAAAGCATGCCTGTATATGACAGTGTAGCCGTAGGCCGGATTTATCCCGAACGTGCCGACGACATCGCATGGGAAAACGACCTGGTAGGCTTCCGCGCCTATGGACCTGCGACCCAAGCCAAAGGCGAACGAGCATTCGGATATGACATTTTCTTCAAGCATCCCAACAAACGCCCGATAGTAGCCGACCTCTACGCTGCCCAAACGAGCCGCGAAAACTGGCATATCGCCGATTCGCTTCGCAAGATATCGAAGGAGCAGGCCGAGGAGTTTATAAACTCGTTTACTTACCACAAAGACCACGGCCTCGGCATGGACTGCTACGCCGTAGGCCCTACTCTCGGCGATGGTGTTGCCGCCCGTTTGGTAAATGACTCAATAGCATTTACATGGTGCTATGAAACAGCGGAAATACTCGACAACGGACCTGTAAGGTTCTCTGTACTGCTGAAGTTTGCGCCGGTCGACGGTGTTGCGGAGACCAGAATGATCAACCTCGATGCCGGAAAACACCTCAATGCTTGTACCGTTAGCTATTCCGGAATATCAGACAGCACCGAAATCGTGGTGGGCGTGCCGCGCCGTGATGACAGCCAAGCCATATCGGGCACTAACTATCTGGCCTATGCAGACCCCACCCAAGGCAAAGATAACGGCAAGGCGATGCTCGGCGTATTCGTTCCTGACAGAGACGTCGTTTTTGAAGAGCGAGAAGGGCATATCGTGCTTCGAACAGCCATTGCACCCGACGAAGATTTCAGGTACTATTTCGGTTTTGCCTGGGACAAGGCCGACATAAACGACATGACCGAATGGGACAGCTACCTGAAGTCTTTCAAACACACGCCACTAATCGTAGCTTATTGAGCAAACAGAATAGATAAAAACTAAGCGGAGCTAAACCAACAAGGTCTTGCTCCGCTTTTTTCATCAAAGTACGCCCGTAGGGAATCGAACCCTAATCTAAGGAACCGGAATCCTTTATTCTATCCATTGAAATACGGGCGCATTTTCAAAATACAGGTGCAAAAGTAATATTTTTTTTGTAGTTTTGCAAAAGAATTTACAATATATGAATGTCAAGATAGATCCTACATGGCACAAAGCCTTAAGTGCAGAATGGGAAAAACCATACTTCCGCGAGTTAACCGACTTTGTGCGCCGAAGATATAAAGAAACGCAGGTATACCCTGCCCCGTCGCGTATTTTTGCGGCTTTTGATGCCACACCATTCGATAAAGTAAAGGTCGTAATCCTGGGGCAAGACCCTTATCATGGACCTGGTCAGGCTCACGGACTTTGCTTTTCCGTTCCCGAGGGTATTGCCATGCCTCCGTCACTCATAAATATTTACAAAGAAATAGCCGGAGACCTGGGTGTTGCATATCCACAAGGTCGTAGCGGAAATCTTACCTACCTTGCCGAACAAGGAGTGCTACTGCTCAACTCCACCCTCACCGTCGAAGCTCACCAGGCCGGTTCGCATCAGGGCAAAGGTTGGGAAGAACTCACCGATGCCGCTATAAGGGCTATTAATGACGGTCGAGATCATGTAGTTTTTTTGCTTTGGGGGGCGTACGCTATCCGTAAAGGCGCATTTATCGACCGTGAGCGTCACCTTGTGCTCGAATCTCCTCATCCGTCGCCTCTGTCGGCCCACCGAGGCTTTTTCGGCAACCACCATTTCAGCCGAGCCAACGATTACCTTGTGGCACACGGTTCTTCACCAATCCAGTGGCTATGAGGGCGATATTGTTCACAATACTGCTTCTTCCATTTGTGGCCTTGTCGCAGGGACGCGTCAATACCATGACAGGGATATTTGACGAACGTATCAAATCGCTACAAATACGACTCGACGGCGATGACTTTGCTCCGGCAATAGCAATACTCGACACTGAAGACCGTATCCGTATTGATTTCGACCACCTTGCAGAGGACCGCGAATACTTCCGCTACTCCCTCACCCATTGCAATGCTTCGTGGGTGCCGTCGGGACTTGTAGACAGTGAATTCCTCGACGGATTCAACGAGGGTTCAATAGACAACTACGATTTTTCGCGGGCAACTACCGTGCATTACGTACACTACTCTCTTACGATTCCAAACGAACAAGTATCGCCCAAAATTTCGGGTAATTACTTGCTGAAAATCTATCGGGAAGACGACCCGGACAACACCTTGCTGCAATGTCGCTTCATGCTCAGTGAGCAGACCGCGCCCATACGCGTAGGAGCATCATCACAAACCGACATCGATTATAACAAAGAACACCAGCAGCTATCGATTACCATCGATACCGAGCAAAGCCATATCGATGATCCATTCAATGACTTGATTGTAATAATCAATCAAAACGGACGTCTCGACAATGAAGTAGCCCTGCGCCAGCCTCTCAAGATGCAAGGCAGCAATGTAGTATATGAGCATCAGCAGCCGCTTATCTTCGATGCCGGCAATGAGTATCGCCGTTTCGAAATAGTGAGCGACACCTACCCCGGTATGGGCGTTGCTGAGATAGAATATTTCGACCCATACTATCACTACAAACTTGCGACCGGAGAGAGGCGCGACGACGAACCATATTCATATGACCAGACGCAGCATGGCCGTTATTTCATACGTGAATACAATTCGACCAACAGCGATACAGAGGCCGACTATGGCGTTGTTCATTTCACCCTCGACTACCCCGACACGCCCGGAGCAATGATTTTTTTAGACGGCGATTTTTGCCAACGCCGTTTCGATGAAAACTCTCGCATGGTTTACAATCCTGCCACAGGGCTTTATGAGCGTTCGATGTTGCTTAAACAAGGAGCATACAATTACCAGTACCTCATAGTTCCGCCCGGAGCCAAGCGAGGATACACCAACAGAATAGAAGGAGATAAATACCAGACTGTCAACGAATACAGCGCCCGTGTTTACCACCGCCGCAAGGGTGAACGGTATGACAGACTGATCGGTTTTGGCGGATGTAAAACAGCAATCTGACATGCTTGAAATACAAGATACATTAGTTAGTCTCGACTTGGCCGAGCGCTATTTTTGTTGCGACCTTGAAGCCTGCAAAGGCCAATGCTGCCTCGACGGCGATGCAGGCGCCCCTCTCGACAACGGCGAGGCGGATAAGATACGTAGTATCCTGCCTGAGATATGGGATGATCTATTGCCTGCTGCCAAACAAGAAATCGAACAGAACGGAGTGAGCTATATCGACGAAGAAGGCGACGAAGTTACAGCCCTTGTCGAAGGCGGCTTATGCGCATTTGCATGCGTTGCCCCTGACGGTTCGTGGCGATGCGCGATAGAGAACGCTTACCGAGAAGGCCGTATTGATTTTATGAAACCGGTGTCGTGCCACCTATATCCGGTGAGGTTGAAAAAGTACGATGGCTTTACAGCAGTCAATCTCCACCGCTGGCGCATATGTAAGGCTGCCGAAGTTCTTGGCCGTGCCAAGGGAATCCGTGCTTACCAATTTCTCGAAGGCCCATTACGCAGACGATTCGGCGACGAGTGGTATGACGAACTGAAACTGACGTGCGAGGAATACAATAAAATGTATCCCGACGGAATGCCGAGATAGAATATAGTACATACAGCCTGACTCATTTAAACTGTAAGATATGACTCTCCGATATGTAATTAGCTTGTTTGCAGGTACCGCCATACTTGCTACGACGACTTCATGTACAAATAAAAACTCAGTCAAAACTGAAATACTTGAAAGTGTAGAATGGAATGTATCCATTTACAAGTCTGTGCAGTTTAATGACCCATTTACCAATGTAAGCACCGAAGCCAACTATACTGTTGCAGATACAGCGAGTGTAAATGAAAGGCTGCAGAGCGTCAAGCCTGAAAACCTTACTCTCGACTGGACCATACCCAACGCCGACGGAACTATATGGTTGGTAGCATGCGAAGGAGAGCCGCTATTGACTGAAACCGTGGCAGTGAACGAGGCAAACTCAATCCCGGCCTACGGTGATAATATTCAAGTGGCGTTTAAGTTTTCGGATGCCCCAAAATGGGCGCGGATTACCGGTGAAAATATTGGACGGAGATTGGCTGTGTTTGTTAACGGCCAACTCATGAACGCCCCTCAAGTGAACAGCGAAATAACTTCAGGTAATTGTTCGGTATCAATCCCTGCCGAAAAGATTCATGAATACCTGCCGAATCTCGATTTAAACAAGCTAAGACAATAATATCTGTATCAGGAGGTAAGAATTAGGATTCACAACTTAGCTTGCCTAAAAGAAAGAGCCGGGCCTACTCTGTTATATTTTGTTAAGGATTAGCGCGTTTTTAACAAAAATTCTTATATTTGCCGATTATTAGACCCTATTACATCTATTTAATATGAAATTAAAGCTCAAAAAAGGTTTGAAGCTTGCTATTGCGGGTGCGCTACCGATTGGAACTGAGGCAATAAAGGCTGATGTTTCATTGTTTGCAGTAACCCCCGACGATTTCCCGGGCTTTGTACCTAAGGTTTGTGTTCGCGACGGAGACGAAGTTGCGGCCGGATCAGCGCTGCTCTTCGACAAGAACCATCCCGAGGTAAAGCTCGTATCACCGGTGACCGGACGTGTACGTGCGGTCGTGAGGGGTGAACGACGCAAAATATTGCGTGTCGAGGTAGAAGCAGCCTCTACTACTGCCACAGCTCCGGCTTTGACTAAAGCGACTGACGGAGAAAGCGCCCGACAACTCCTTGCGGAATCAGGATTGCTCGCAATGATGCGCCAACGTCCCTATGATATAGTACCTAATCCCAACGATGAAGTTCGCGATATCTTTATAACGGCTCTCGATACTGCTCCCTTAGCAGCTCCGTCGGCCGTTTTTTCGTCGCTTTTCTCGAAAGAGGACCTTGCTGCCGGTATCGAATTACTCAAAAAGATAACAACCGGCAAGATATATCTATGCTACGGACAAGACTGGACTTTCGGTGATATTCCCGGCGCGGAAATGGTAGAGGTCGAAGGTCCGTTTCCTTCAGGTAACGTAGGCGTGCAGATTGCGAACATCGCCCCGGTGAACAAAGGCGAGATTGTATGGACTCTTGATTTCACCACGCTTGGTCGCATAGGACGTGTAGCAAAGGGTGAGGCTCCCGAATTCCGCACCATGGTGGCGCTCACAGGTCCGGAAGTCGCTACTCCGGCATTGGTCGAGACTACAATCTGCGCACAGGTGACAAACATCCTCGCCGGACATCTTAATAAAGACGAGCATCACCGCCGTATAATCAGCGGTAATGTATTTACAGGAATTGCTACCGGAATGGATGGGTTCCTGCATTACCCCTACCGACAGTTGACAGTTATTGCCGAAGGCGACGATGTCGACGAATTCATGGGCTGGGCTTCTCTTGCCCCGTCGAAAATGAGCGAAAGCACATCGTTCCCGGGGCATTTCCTCAGTCGCAAATTCCGACCCGACGCACGCCTCAACGGCGGACGCCGTGCTATGATAATGAGCGGGCAATACGACAAGGTAATGCCTATGGACATACTGCCTGAATATCTACTCAAAGCTATTATTTCAAAAAACATCGAGGATATGGAACGTCTCGGTATCTACGAAGTCGCACCCGAAGATTTTGCAGCGGCAGAATATGTGGATACATCGAAACTCCCACTACAACAAATCGTACGCGACGGCCTCGACTATATACGCAAAGAACTTGAATAAAGATGGCATCACTACGTAATTTTCTCGATAAGATAAAGCCCAATTTCGAGCCGGGCGGCAAACTGCATGCCCTGCACTCGGTATACGACGGCTTTGAGACTTTCCTCTATACACCCCGAACAACTTCAGCCCTGCAGGTGCAGTACACATACACGATAGCATCGATGCAAAGCGCACCATGATTATTGTTGTAATGGCGCTTATGCCATGCTTCCTGTTCGGCATGTACAACACCGGCTACCAACATTGGCTGGCTCTCGGAGCTACCGAGTTCCCATTCTGGAGCCTGCTGTGGTATGGCTTCCTCACCATATTGCCACGAGTTGTGGTTGCATATGTCGTAGGCCTGAGTATAGAATTTGCATTCGCCCAGTGGCGCAAAGAAGAAATTCAGGAAGGCTTCCTCGTGACCGGTATTCTTGTACCGATGATTTGCCCGGCCGAAATTCCATTATGGATGCTCGCTGTAGCTGTAGCATTTGCAGTTATTTTTGCCAAAGAGGTTTTTGGTGGTACAGGCTATAATGTAATGAACGTGGCACTTGTTACACGTGCATTCTTATTCTTTGCCTATCCGGCACAGATGTCGGGCGACAAAGTTTATGTTGCCGGTGCCACACCCTTTGGTTATGGCACAGCACTGCCCGACGGCTTTGCCGGTGCGACCCCATTAGGACAAATAGCCACACAGAACGGACCTGACATTACCCTCACCGGTATCGATGGTCACATTATCGACACTTGGCAGGCTTTTCTGGGCCTGATACCCGGTTCGTTTGGCGAAACATCCACTCTATGCATACTCATCGGTGCGGCAATTCTTCTTGCTACCGGCATTGCTTCATGGCGCATTATATTATCGGTGATAGCCGGTGGCCTTGTTATGGGTTGGATTGCCAATACATTTGCCAGCCCGGTCTATCCTGCGTCTTACATCCCCGCCTACGAGCAGTTGATGCTTGGCGGCTTTGCATTCGCAGCCGTATTCATGGCAACCGACCCGGTAACCGCTGCCCGCACCACAACCGGCAAGTATATCTATGGATTCTTGATCGGCGCTATCGCCATAATCATACGCACCTACAATAACGGTTATCCCGAAGGTGCTATGCTGGCTGTACTGCTGATGAATGTTTTCGCACCACTTATCGACTATTGCGTAGTGCAGGCCAACATTCGCCGCCGCCTGCGCCGTGCTAACGCTAAAACCGTAAACGAATGAATAAGCAAAGCAACACATACACCATAATATATATTATAGTTATGGTTGTAGTCGTAGGCGCGGCTCTTGCGTTTACGTCGATATCGCTAAAAGACCGCCAGCAGGCTAATGCCGATGCCGACAAGATGAGGCAGATACTGGCAAGTGTAAATGTTGAAGTATCTCAAGACGAGATAACAGACGAATACAATCGACTGATTACAAACACCTTTGTTGTCGACAGCGAAGGCAATCGAGTAGCAGACGCCCCCGATGCCTTTTCAATCAACGTGGCACTTCAGAGCAAGGAAGCCACCGACAAACGTCTCTTACCAGTATACGAGTGTACACTTTCTGACGGTAGTGTAAAGTACATCCTGTCGATGTACGGCGCCGGCCTTTGGGGGCCGATATGGGGCTATGCCGCTGTCGACTCCGACGGTTCAACAGTATACGGTGCATATTTCGCACATCAGGGCGAGACTCCTGGCCTTGGTGCTGAAATCGAAAAACCGGCCTTTAGCGACCAGTTCCAAGGCAAGCACTTACTGTTCGACGGCAATTTCAGGCCTATCGAAGTAATCAAATCAGGGATGCCTGCACCCGAGAATGCCGACTATGTCGACGCTATCTCAGGCGGCACAATAACAAGTAAGGGCGTGGCTTCAATGATCGATAATTGCCTCGCTCCTTATGGCGCGTTCCTGTCCAAGCTCGCAAACAACAATTAAAAGCCGGAAAACATGTCAAACAAAAGCATACTATTCAATCCCTTTTCCAAGAACAATCCCGTACTCGTACAGATTCTTGGCATCTGCTCTGTGCTTGCAGTAACAGTAAAACTCGAGCCGGCTATAGTAATGGGGCTTTCGGTTATAGCAGTCCTGGCCTTTAGCAACGTGATTATTTCTTTGATACGCAATACAATACCTACTAACATCCGCATTATCGTACAACTTGTAGTTGTTGCAGGTCTTGTAGTTATCGTATCGCAGCTCCTACAAGCCTATGCATATGATGTAAGCAAACAATTGTCGGTATTTATCGGACTGATTATTACAAACTGTATTCTCATGGGCCGCCTCGAGGCTTTTGCCATGGCCAATAAACCATGGCCCTCGTTTCTCGACGGAGTCGGCAACGGTATCGGTTATGCAATCATATTGATAATCGTAGGCTTTTTCCGCGAACTGCTGGGATCGGGCACACTGCTTGGTTTCCAAGTTGTTCCCGACAGTTTCTATGAAGCCGGTTATGTAAACAACGGCCTGATGATATTACCGCCGATGGCTCTAATTACCGTAGCCTGCATAATATGGGTACACCGCAGTCTCAACAAAGACCTGCAGGAAAACTAATTGTCGAACGCCCATAAAACATGACAAAATGGACAATCTAAACTTGTTTATACGGTCGATATTTATCGACAACATGATATTTGCCTACTTCCTTGGCATGTGCTCGTTTATAGCAGTGAGCAAGAATGTCAAGACAGCATTCGGCCTCGGCATAGCGGTAACTTTTATGCTTACCATAACTCTGCCTATCAACTATCTGCTCGAAACATATGTGCTACGTCCCGGTGCGTTATCGTGGCTTAGCCCCGATTTTGCAGATGTAGACCTTAGCTTTCTGTCGCTTATTGTCTTCATTGCGGTTATCGCATCAATGACCCAGCTGGTTGAAATGGTTGTGGAAAAATATGCTCCGGCACTGTATTCGCAACTGGGTATATTCCTACCTCTCATTGCTGTAAACTGCGCTATTCTCGGAGGCTCTCTGTTTATGCAGCAGCGTGATTTCGGTTCGGTATGGACCGCTGTCTGCGCAGGTGGCGGTTGGGGACTCGGCTGGCTGCTTGCAATTACCGCCGTTGCTGCCGTCCGCGAACGTATAGCTCAGTACTCCAACGTACCCGGCCCGCTCAAAGGTGTAGGCATCACATTTATCATCACTGCGCTGATGGGTATTGCCTTCATGAGCTTCCTCGGTATCAAGATTTAAAATAACTCATACGACAGTTTCAATGACACTTACATATATCTGTTGCCAGCTCGACCAATCGGCCTGGCTTACCGTGGAAGCCGGTGTCGGCTTCTTTCTCGGAGTTACATTGTTGCTGGTAGTGATATTGCTGATAGCCAAGCGCTACCTCGTGCAATCCGGCCCGGTTGAAATCACTATCAACGACGACAAAAAGATTACGGCAACTGCAGGTAAGCCCCTGTTGTCGACCATGGCAGACAACAATATTTTCCTGCCGTCGGCTTGTGGTGGCAAAGGCAGCTGCGGCCAATGCCGCGTACAGGTCACCCAAGGCGGTGGCGACGCGCTGCCGACCGAAGCCGTACACTTTACCCGCAAGGAACTCAAAGACAACTGGCGTCTGGCATGCCAGTGCAAAGTCAAGACAAATATGGATATCACCGTTCCCGCATCTGTACTAAGCGTGAAGGAATGGGAATGCGAGGTGATATCAAATCGAAATGTGGCCACATTCATCAAGGAATTTATTGTAGCTCTCCCCAAGGGCGAACATATGGACTTCATACCCGGTTCATATGCACAGATCAAAATTCCCCCATATGAAATGGACTATGCCAAAGATATCGACCGTAGCCTTATTGGCGACGAATACCTGCCTGCATGGGAAAAATTCGGTTTGTTCGACCTCAAGTGCAAAAACACGGAAACTACCGTTCGCGCCTACTCTATGGCCAACTATCCGGCCGAAGGCGACCGAATCATGCTCACCGTGCGTATCGCCACACCGCCCTTCAAGCCAAAACCCGAAGTAGGATTCCAAGATGTGATGCCCGGTATTGCATCAAGCTACATATTCTCGCTCAAACCCGGCGACAAGGTAATAATGAGCGGCCCCTACGGCGACTTCCACCCTATTTTCGATTCTACAAACGAGATGATGTGGATCGGCGGTGGCGCAGGTATGGCACCTCTTCGCGCCCAGATCATGCACATGACCAAGACACTGAAGACTACCAACCGCAAGATGAACTTCTTCTACGGCGCCCGTGCGCTCAACGAAGTTTTCTACCTCGACGACTTCTTGAAACTCGAGAAAGAATTCCCCAACTTCAAGTTCCACCTTGCCCTCGACCGACCCGACCCTGCAGCCGATGCAGCAGGCGTAGCATACACCCCCGGTTTCGTGCACCAGGTAATCTACAACACCTACCTCAAGGACCACGACTCGCCCGAAGATATTGAATACTACATGTGCGGTCCCGGCCCGATGAGCAAGGCCGTAGAGGGCATGCTCGACAGTCTCGGCGTTGACCCGGTAAATATCCACTACGATAACTTCGGCGGTTAAAATTGCTGAAATTATCGTAGTATCACACTAATATCTCGTAAAAAGTGGTGCTGTTGCAACATATATTGAAAAATTAGGGTTATCTCAGTTGACGAATTGACAAAAAAATTTACTAACTTTGCAAACGTCACGACAGACCGGCCCATCCGCAATGTCGGCAACAGCATAAAACATACAAACACTATTATACCAAATATAACACACAAACTAATGAAAAGAGTTTATACATTCGGCGACGGCCATGCAGAAGGCAACGCACAAATGCGCAACCTCCTCGGTGGTAAAGGTGCAAACCTCGCTGAAATGAACCTCCTTGGCATGCCCGTGCCTCCCGGCTTCACTATCACAACCGAAGTCTGCAATGAGTATACACAGTATGGCCGCGACGAAGTTGTAGCACGCATCAAAGAAGATGTAGAAAAAGCTATCGCTCACGTTGAGAGCCTGACCGGCAAAAAATTCAACGACCCTGCCAATCCCCTGCTCGTATCAGTACGTTCGGGTGCCCGTGCTTCTATGCCCGGCATGATGGATACCGTGCTCAACCTCGGTATGAACGACGCTACCGTTGAATCTCTCGCAGAAAAGAGCGGTAACCCCCGCTTCGCTTGGGACAGCTACCGCCGTTTCGTACAGATGTACGGCGACGTGGTTCTCGGCATGAAACCCAAAAAGAAAACCGACCTCGATCCCTTCGAAGAGATCATGGACAAGGTTAAAGAAGAAAAAGGCTACAAACTCGATACCGAACTCGACGTTGAAGACCTCAAGAACCTTGTAAAACTCTTCAAGAGCGCCGTTAAAGAATATACCGGCAAAGACTTCCCCGACAACGCATGGGAACAGCTTTGGGGCGGCATCTGCGCCGTGTTCGACAGCTGGATGAACGAGCGTGCTATCGTTTACCGCCGCATGAACCAGATTCCCGAAGAATGGGGTACTGCAGTAAACGTTCAGGCTATGGTATATGGTAACATGGGTAACAACTCTGCTACCGGTGTTGCTTTCAGCCGCGACGCTGCTACTGGCGAAAACCTCTTCAACGGCGAATACCTCATCAACGCTCAGGGCGAAGACGTGGTTGCCGGTATCCGCACTCCCCAGCAGATCACTATCGAAGGTTCGAAACGTTGGGCTGCCCTCCAGGGCATCAGCGAAGAAGAGCGTGCTGCCAAATATCCCTCGCTCGAGGAATCTATGCCCGTATGCGCTAACGAGCTTTTCGCAATCGCTGCCAAGCTCGAAGACTACTATCGCGACATGCAGGATATGGAATTCACCATTCAGGACGGCAAGCTCTGGATGCTCCAGACTCGTAACGGCAAACGCACAGGTGCTGCCATGGTTAAGATTGCCATGGACCTTCTCCGTGCAGGCCAGATCGACGAGAAGACAGCTCTCATGCGCATGGAGCCCCAGAAACTCGACGAACTTCTCCACCCTGTATTCGACAAGGCTTCGCTCAAACGTGCAAACGTTGTAGCTAAAGGTCTTCCCGCTTCTCCCGGTGCAGCTTCTGGCCAGGTAGTATTCTCGGCTGAAGATGCTGAAGCATGGTCTGAGAAAAAACGCAAAGTTATCCTCGTCCGCATCGAGACTTCTCCCGAAGACCTCCGCGGTATGGCTGTTGCCCAGGGTATCCTTACAATGCGCGGCGGTATGACATCGCACGCTGCCGTTGTTGCCCGCGGTATGGGTAAATGCTGCGTTTCAGGTGCTGGCGAAATCAAAGTTGACTATGTTGCCAAGACCGTAGAAATGGGTGGCAAAACATACAACGAAGGCGACTGGATTTCACTCAACGGTTCTACCGGCGAAGTTTACGACGGTCAGGTACCCACCACAGAGCCCGCTCTCGACGGTGACTTCCTCGCTATCATGAACCTTGCCGACAAGTTCACAAAGACCCTCGTACGTACCAACGCCGACACTCCCCGCGACGCTCGTCAGGCTCGTAAATTCGGCGCTCAGGGTATCGGCCTCTGCCGTACAGAGCATATGTTCTTCGAAGGCAACCGTATCGATGCCGTTCGCGAAATGATTCTTGCCTCTGACCTCGAAGGTCGTCGTACTGCCCTCGCAAAACTCCTGCCCATGCAGCGTGGTGACTTCGAAGGCATCTTCGAAGCTATGGACGGTTTCGGCGTAACAATCCGCCTTCTCGATCCCCCTCTGCACGAGTTCGTACCTCACCAGACCGCAACTCAGAAAGAGCTCGCCGACAAACTCGGTATCTCTCTTGCTGAAGTTAAGGCAAAAGTTGACTCGCTCGAAGAGTTCAACCCCATGCTCGGTCACCGTGGCTGCCGTCTGGGTATCACCTACCCCGAAATCACCGAAATGCAGACCCGCGCTATCATCGAGGCAGCTCTCGCATGCAAGGCTCGTGGCATCGACGTTCACCCCGAAATCATGGTGCCCCTCGTAGGTTCACTCAAAGAGCTCCAGCATCAGGCAAACGTGATCAACGCTACCGCAGTGAAAGTATTCGAAGAGAAGGGTGATTCAATCCCCTACCTCGTAGGTACTATGATCGAGGTTCCCCGCGCTGCTCTCACCGCAAACCAGATCGCCGAAGTTGCCGACTTCTTCTCGTTCGGTACAAACGACCTTACCCAGATGACATTCGGCTTCTCTCGTGACGACGCTCCCAAGTTCCTCAAATTCTACAAAGAGCACGGTGTTATCAAGACCGATCCGTTCGAAGTACTCGACCAGGAAGGTGTTGGCCAGCTCGTAGAAATGGGCGTTAAGAAAGGTCGCAGCGTTAAACCCGAACTCAAAGTGGGTATCTGCGGCGAACACGGTGGCGAACCCTCATCGGTAATCTTCTGCGCTAAACTCGGCATGAACTATGTCAGCTGCTCGCCCTTCCGTGTGCCTATCGCACGTGTAGCCGCGGCGCAGGCTGCAATTGAGGACTAATCCCTTCGTCAGAACGAATAATTCCATAACAAGGTCGGGATTTCAAATTATTGGAATCCCGACCTTTCTTAATCTCTCTATCGAATATGTCAGAAGCTGAAATGAACGCCTATCGGTTCAACTCCGGTCAAGAACCGACTGATGAAATGCTCGCCCAGATAATGCGCGAGGTGGCCCAAGAAGCTAAAAAGAGCAATGAAGAAGCCGCTAACAAGTATCTTGAAGATATGCGCCGAGAAATGAAAGCAGATGAGGCTAAATGGGCCGAACGCATAAATGAAATAAAGAATGGCAAGCATTGAACATAAACCGGAATTGATTATTATTGCCGGACCTAATGGGTCGGGCAAAACTTCCATTACCCAAAAGTTTCTCCATCATGAATGGGCGGAAGGCACTATGTATATCAATCCCGACCAGGTAGCCAAAGATATGTTCGGCGACTGGAACAATGCGGAGGCCGTTTTGAAAGCGGCTAACTACTGTTCTGAACTACGTGAGAAATGTCTCACAGAGAAGAAAAGCCTTGTATTTGAGACAGTCTTTTCAGCTCAAGATAAGATTGACTTTGTGATTCGAGCAAAGGAAGCTGGTTTCTTCATTCGCATTTTCTTCATTTCAACTTCTAATCCGGCAATCAATGCCTCCCGAATTGCCAATAGAGTAATGAAAGGCGGACACGACGTTCCAATCACAAAGATTATTTCGCGTTATTACAAGTCTATTAGAAATTGTAAGACAGTCGCATCAATTATCGACCGTCTTTACGTTTATGACAACTCAATCGATGACGCTGACGCCCGCCCCCTATTCCGCATCTCGGATGGCCAAGTAGCCAAGCAATACACAACCGAAATCCCCGAATGGGCATTAACATTACTCTCTGACAAGTTATGACACAAAATGAGATTGACCGCGCGAGCATCGAAAAAGCCAAAGCCCTTTTTGCGACTGGCAAAGCGTATGAACTTGAAGTCGGAACCACAGCCGGACTTCAGGCCATTCACAGCGCACTCTTTGATGGCCTTTATCCCTTCGCCGGCGAGATTCGCAAGTTGAACATTTCGAAGGGCGGATTTCGTTTTGCCAACTCTCTTTATCTCCTGCCGGCACTCGAGGCTATCGAGAAGATGCCGGAAACGACGTTTGAAGAAATCATCGCCAAATACGTCGAAATGAACATCGCCCACCCCTTTATGGAGGGAAACGGACGAGCCACACGCATTTGGCTCGACATGATGCTTCGCCGCTCGCTGGGCAAAGTCGTTGACTGGCGCCAAATCACTCGCGAAGCCTATTTGCAGGCCATGGAGCGCTCCCCCATCAACGACCTCGAACTGCGCTACCTCCTCCAAAACGCCCTCTCCGCCGAAACCGACGACCGCGACGTAATTTTCCATGGCCTCGACCAATCATACTACTACGAAGGCTACGAACCGGAATAATTTGCACTATCAATGAAATATATTTCTAAGTACGTTTCCCTATTTTTGAGATTGTGTTTCCCAGCGTTTCCCAACTTGTTTTCCAAAGGAATAATCAATTACCTAAACATGAGCAGAAACACCACACTATAACCCATTAAACCTATAGGAGATCGCAATTTTGATAACGGTGGATTATCTCAACGCATGTCAACTTTACGTCGCAACAATCGCTGTTACTAAATTTTATAATGAGTTCCGGCTGAGGTGACGATTGCTGAAGCCGGTGCTCTTGATATTACGCCAAACTCTTAGGTTTTATAGATTAGTCAAAGTATGAGTATTTTTAACAATCAGCTCGGGATATATATGTCCGATGACGAGATCATATTATATAATCTTAACAAGGGTCTAATTTCTGGACCAATGTGCATTTTAGAGAAGAATGATAATATTAAAGATACTCGGCGAACATTATAGTAATTCGTTATCAAGACATGCTGGGAAAAGCAAGTTGTGAGACTGCTCATAGTAGTTTTATTGCTTGTTTGCCACTATGAAAAATAGGCATAATACTCCACTCTTCCCGGATTTATCGTCATTCGACCCATGAAGATATGGGAGTTTCACGTTTCACATACTTGCCGTCTTTTTTAACATACCAGATTACATCTCCTGTGCACCAACTTGTTCTTCTAAACACAGCTATCAGATTATTGGCATAGCAGATGTCAGTAATCAGTGGAAAAGATGTAAACCACCAATACCCGCCCCAATGACCGTAATCAGCAGGAATATACTTCCTGATTTCACTCAGGTTTTTTTTATGGATTTTTTGTATATTATCATTTTTAATCAATCCCCCGGCGAATATCGACAATTTCTTTCCGATATCCGAAGTCAAATATAAACCACCTTGCGGCAACGGTGGAGTTATACTATCGACACTATACTGCTCATCTTTCATTTCAGGGATATAGCTCGGGAATCCCAAATAAGACTTTGCAAATACCGTATCGACATCTAAATCATATCTTTCAACCTTTATATATTGACGTGTAACATAATGTAGCATTGAAGCTTCTTTCGCCGCTTCGATGTTCATAATCTCGGTTTCGCTACGAACTATCATCCTAATAAGACTATCATTAATCGTAGCCTTTGATGCAACACTATCAGAATACACTTCCCAATCCCGAATAAACTCACTTAAATCACTCCTGGTCAGTTTCTGATACTTTGACAGAAAAGATTGACCGCCACATGCAAGAGCTGTCGTGCAAATTAGCAATAACGTTATTATCCTATTCTTCATAGTCGTCAATTTATTCATCAGTTTCAAGTCTGTTTCCAAGCTTATCTATCCAATACCAATTGGCGCTTACCCAATAGTGGTATTCTCCATTGCTGCCTTCTACTTCCTCAAGATGACCACTGTCGGTCACTTTTGCCCTGCCCTCCTCAAATGGGAATCCGAACGCAAAACGTGGAGATATTATCACCTCATCATTTTCTGTAGCATAACCTATCCGGCCTTCCTTATCTACAATCCGGTAGGCACCGTCCGATACATAATCATCGCCATTATCGTACTGAAATGGCCTAAATCCAGCCTCTGCAACTGATTGATGATGTCCGTCTACATCAACAAAAACGGCTGTACACACTGCAAAGAACAATATAGCTATTGCACCTGAGATACCGCATACTATCCTCTGACTCTGTTTCATAAGCCTATCGTCTGAACTACAGCAAAGATACAACTAATTATTGATATTCAATGCGATATATAGCCAAAAACTCAGAATAGACAACCATAGCCCCACATTCTTACAATTCTCGCTACATTTGTATACAGTTTCACAGTCACTGATTGTGTATTTATTGATGTCGAGGGACATTTCTCCGCACATGTTTTGACGATGAACGAACCGAAGCCGCAGCGATATACGTTTCTGCCGTGAGCAAGGCTGAGCCTGTCAGTTGTCATAAACTGGTCGAGCCTTGTCGAAGCCTATCGTTGCAATATCACACGCTATTTATGCTTTAGTCACTCCCATTGGATTTGCAGATATTCAAATTTAGATTAATATCGGGTAATTTTGATTAACTTTGTAGTCTTAAACAATGATATACTACTATGTTTATTGCTATTCTAACTTATAAGAAGCCTCTTGAAGAAGTAGACCGCTTTCTTCAGGCGCACCGCGATTACCTTGCTTGTCATTATGCATCAGGCGATTTCATCACCTCGGGTCCTCAAAACCCTCGTACCGGAGGTGTGATAATGATAAGGGCCAATAGCCGAGCTGCTGTTGACGCTATCATTTCGCAAGACCCGTTTAATATCAATGGGATTGCCTCTTATCAGATTGTGGAGTTTACTCCTACGATGTTTTGTGAACCGAGCCTTGCCGATATTCTAAAATAAGCCATAACATGACGAACGAAATATATTATGTCCTGCTTCCTGACTTCGCTTCGCACGAAATGGTATATCTCATGGAGGCTATAAGCAGTGACGAGCAACAGCTGAAGTCAAACCCCAAATATGTAAACAAAATTGTGGCGCAGACATTGGAGCCTGTAACTGCAATCGGGGGCATCCGTGTGTTGCCCGACTATTCTTTTGAGAATATGCCGGAAGATTATGCCGCACTCATTTTAATTGGCGGTTATGGCTGGCTTACTCCGATTGCCGATAAGGTTGCGCCCATTGTACACAAAGCGCTGGACAAGGGTATAATTGTCGGCGCAATCTGTAATGGAGCATCTTTCATGGCTAAGCATGGATTTCTTAATGGCGTAAGTCATACCGGCAATGGTATAGAGCAACTAAAACTGTGGGGAAAAGAGACTTATACAAATTCGAAAAATTACGTACACCAACAGGCAGTATCCGACGGTGGCATCGTAACTGCCAATGGTTCAGGTGTACTTGAATTCACGAAAGAGTTGTTGCTGCTACTTGAAAACGACACACCCGAGCGCATAGAAATGTATTATCAGTTCAACAAGCAGGGTTTCTGTGCTCTTTTCAAAAACTGAGTCTAATTCTAACGTATCTAAACGAGGAAGCAGAAATGAAACATAAAAGCATCCTATGTTTGTTGACAGTTGGTGCCATGGTGATTATGACATCTTGCAGCCAATCAGCAAATAATAACCAATGCTCCGCATTGGCAAACGATGACAGACCTCCATTGGAATACACCGATGCCGACAGAACGTTCAGTGTAGTGCTTGAAATTTCAAGCGACAGCCTGATGACCTGCAACAATAATTTTTCGGGGCAGGACAGCACTCCTTTGATATTGGACACAAGCAAACCTGATTTCCCGGATCTGCTATCCAATTGGTTTGCTTCAATGGACTCCGTTCAGATCAACCGACTCAAAACCGGCTCAGAACTTCGTATATCAGTTGGAGATGATGTTTCGGAGGCAACGATTGAAAAGGTTAAACGCAACCTCATAAAATGTGGAATTGAAAGAATGTCTATATCCAATTTCTGACTGTCGTGAAAAGAATATATATAGCATTTATAGCACTTGCAAACTTGTCGACACCATTCTCTTATGCCGAAACCGGCAATCTAACAGGAGCTTGGAAAGGGCCGAAGGATTTGATGATGAATGTGTGTGACGACAATCAAAATCAACAATACGTTTGTTCGTGCGGCATTTTTCGCACTTGGGGATGGGCGAACCTTTCCACAACATTTTCAAACGATTCGATTATAATAGTATCTGAGGAAATCGGTAACCCATTTGAGGGAAGATTCAAGATTGAATCTAATGACCGTCTTGAGGGGAACCTGACTATGGGGAATCCCGGAGACGAATGGTACTACAACGACAAGTGTGAACTCTTGAAACAGAAACCTGAGATGCCGGACAATCTCAACCATGCCCTTGAAGGAACTATTCTTCCTGCGGATTACGGCGTACTCTCGCTTGACCGTGAAATAGCACAGGAGGTATTGTCGACTATTGCACCGGGGTCAATCGGATATGCGGAAAAGACAGTTGTCGAAAAGTTGCTAAACGCAAAAACGCACCCCATTTCGCCCAAGGAAATGATTGGGTTCAAGCGAGTGCGTTCAATACAGATTGATGCACGCGACGGCATTTTCTCATATCCATATTTCAACTGCAGATTCAAAGAGATTGACGGAAAAATATTTTTTGAAAAAACAAAAGGAAGCCAGCGCAAATCAGGATTTCTGTATCAAAACAGTCCTGAATCACTCGTATTCCTTGGTGGGTGGAGCGTGAACGAAGACCCTCAAACCACTTATGGTAGTGAAAATTCCGTAGCCGGCACGGTTTACAAAATCGGCACTAATAAAGCGATAATGATATTCCCTACAGAGAAAAATCGCGTAGAAATTTATGAGTTTATAAGATAGTACCCGACGACTCTGTTGTGGCGGGCAATCCGGCCAGAATCATAAGAAGTGCTTCTCAAGCAAGTGCCGATTCGTAATGAATCAATAAAGGAGAACTATGAAAAAAACAATTCTATATATAGCAGTAAGTCTTGACGGTTATATCGCCGACCGTAACGGTTCTGTAGACTGGATAAAAGGTCAGGACGATTCTGTTGAGCCGGAGGATACATTTACCCCTTTCTTTGACTCGGTTGATACTATCATCATGGGGAAAAGGACTTACGACCAGATTGTGACGGAGCTTTCGCCAAATCAATGGCCATACATAGGAGCATCAACTTTCGTTATAACCCATGACGACAAAAGCATTGATACCGAACTCATCCACTTCCGCAACACATCCGTATGCCGACTTGTCGATGAACTTCGAGAACAGTCAGGAAAGAATATATGGATTTGCGGAGGTGCGCAAATTGCCGGACAACTTATTGAAAAGGATATGATTGACACATATCATATCGCTGTCATACCCGTGATTCTCGGTGGCGGAATCAAACTCTTCGAGACTACTGAGCATAAGATTGATTTAACGTTAGCAGGCTCCAAAGAATATAATGGCATAATCGAATTAATATACCACCGTAAGCAATCTTAAAATAGTTTTAATTAGTAATTCAACCGTATGGTTGAAGCAGACGGCATAATACTCGGCTCTCCGGTATATTCGGCAGATGTATCGGCTAAAATGAAAGCCTTTCTGGATAGAGGTGGCGTTATAGTTGCCACCAACCCCGGACTTCTTCGCCATAAAGTCGGTGCGTCTGTTGCTGCTGTACGTCGTGGAGGTGGAATGACTACTGTCGATACCATGAACCATTTCATGCTCAATAAGGAAATGATTGTCGTTGGCTCGACATACTGGAATATGGTCTACGGCAAAAACGTCGGTGATGTACTCAGTGATGACGAAGGTATGGCAAATATGCGCAATCTTGGAGAAAATATGGCATGGCTGATAAAAAAGTTTTCTAATGAATGAAGTAAGAATCATTAATTTATAAGTAACTCGCTTTGATTGAAAACGACGGAGTGTAGCGAGCTACACAACTGAGTATGAAAGCAAAAAGCGCCGCCGCCTCATCGAGATACACTGAATCTAAATAATATAAACTAATGTAATACTCCACCCTCGCAAAGACTTCTGTAAACATGAAAATATACCCGGACAAAGACAAAGCATTTCCGAATCCGTCGATTCCCAGCCTATGCTACATAAAAAATGTTGTAAAGAATCCGAGAATCATCATCGGAGACTACACATATTACGATGACATCGACGGCGCCGATAGATTCGAAGAACACGTAACACATTTCTATGATTTTATAGGTGACCGGCTGATAATCGGTAACTTTTGCGCAATTGCCAAAGGAGTTACCTTTGTTATGAACGGTGCCAACCATAGGATGGACTGCGCCACGACATACCCATTCTACATTATGGGAGGAAATTGGGGCGGTGCGATTGCTCCGGTAATGGATGAGTTGCCACTCAAAGGAGACACTGTCATCGGCAACGATGTATGGATCGGGCAGAATGTGACAATCATGCCCGGCGTACATATTGGCAACGGAGCCATAATCGGTACAAATGCCACAGTAGCCTCAGACATTCCTTCTTTTTCAATCGCCGTCGGTAATCCGGCAAAAGTCATACGCCGCAGATTCGATGAAGAAATGATAAGCCTGCTGGAACGTCTCCAATGGTGGAACCGCTCCATCGAAGAAGTTGACAAATTGATTCCTATACTATCAAATCCTGATATCGTTCAGGCAAAGACTGAAATTGAAGAATACCTGCGCAATCATAAATATTAGCTCTATTTTGGCGTAGAATTCAGTGGGGTAAATTATCATTTACCTCAACTGCCACAGCGCTTTACGAGCTTTATCCCCTACCCTATACTTTATTTTTATCCGAATTGCCGTTGCTCTCGGATTTTTCAATTTGCAGTTTTCCTTATCCGCGCATCCGCCTAACGGCTCTATTTCGTCTCGATTATTTATAAATCGATTCTATAAAGCACATGCATACACAGTGGAGAATCATCTGAAAGCTTAGGATGTGAAAATTCTCCGACTTTATACATTCCAATATTTTGCATTACTCGCTCAGACGGTGTGTTGATTTTAGCTGTGAAAGAATACAATTTATCTATTCCTTTATCCTTAGCCAATTCTAATACAGATTTCGCAGCCTCGGTTGCATATCCATTATTGTGATAATCAGCGGCAAGACGCCAGCCGATCTCTACTCCGGGAGTAAAATCTGCCTCAAAACCTATTTCGTGAAGTCCGACATATCCAATGAACTCCCCGGTAGACTTTACTTCCACTGCATAAAGACCCCAGCCATTTTGATTGAACTCATCCTGAATCCGATTATAAAATTCCTCAGTCTCGGATTCTTTAAGAATCGACGGGAAATAACGCATAACCCGCTCGTCCCTATTAATTGCGATGAACAAAGGCAAATCTTCCTGTTTCCACGAACGTAAAACAAGCCTTTCAGTTTCAGTAAATATCATAACAAGTTTAAACTCCTATATAAAACTACACAACACCCCTCGCTAATAGTGCTTCTACTATCTGAGGTAGTAGTGGCGTTGAATTATCATTGACAATCAATGTCTGAGGAACAGGCTGGCTAATTGGATTTTCATCAGCTTGCTGCGATGCTATTCGTGCTTTAACTTGGTCGGCAGTCATGCTATTGCGGCGCATCACTCGCTCAATGCGAATCTGTTCGGGTGCTGTTACTCGCCATTCCTCATCCATATCGTCTATCATGCCACTGCTATGGAGTATTGCAGTCTCGGCAAAAACGATTTTAGAAACCTGGCAAGAAACCCATTCGGCAAAACGTCGACGCACCGCGGCATGAACGATAGCATTGAGTATCTGCAATTTCTCACTATCCGCAAAAACTATTTCAGCAAGCCTTGCCCTATTTATAACATTGTCGGCTACAACCTCGCTGCATATCTCTTCACGAAGACGCTCTTTTATAATCTCGTCCTCGTCCATCAATGCCTTTGCTTCGCTATCACAATCAAAAACCGGGTATCCCAAGATACGCAGTATACGGCTGACAACAGATTTGCCCGAACCTATACCGCCCGAGATTCCAATACATGTTTGCTTCATCAGTGTCGTTCGATAATATATTCGGCACTATCAGCCGAGAGTTGCACATTCTGCAGATGAGACGGCACATCGCGTAATTTAAGGCGTATCATCCTGGAACCGCTGAGCGGATTGATATTATTATAATCTGCAACGACCCTAAAATGTACATCACCCTTTGAGTACGAGCTCATAGGCACCATAAAGAACACATCTATCTGAGCCGGGAATGTGATAAGTTTGGTATTTTCGGGTACATTGACAGGCTCGATTACAACCTTACGGCTCTTGAATATCATAGGCTCGACCTCAAATGTGATATCGATACTATCAGGAATCACTCGCGATCTCGGCGGCCCTACAAGCTTTACTCGTTGTGTAGTAGTCTTGTCAAGACCGATAATTCGAACCGGTTCGGTTGATACTCTTGTATAATTATCCGGAATCTTGCATCCCGGAGCCATAAAAACACTTACTGTATCAACCGACAGTTTCGGGCGTCCGGCCAATGCCGCCTGGGGGCCGGGGGTAACTTTATAATCAGCCTTCACGGGCAGCATGTAACCTCTATGCGTTGTAAATGGCAAAGAGATTGTATCGGGATACACCACACTTACTTGCGAGCCACCGGCGGCTGTACGTACAAGCGCTTTAAGGTCGGCATTATTGAGCTGCAACATGCCATTACGTGAATAAGCACGGAAATCAACATTCACCGACGGTGCTCCGCCGAAACTCATCTTGAGCAGTTGTGTACCCTTAGCCCTCAAGCTCACGCTGAGAGCATCAGGTCCCGACGAAATAAGCGTAACGCTGTCGGGTACATGAGTGATTTTGAGCGGCATACGCACATCACTCTGTTCTTCTTCGTTGAGCGACAATACCATCCATAATATTGCCGAGACGAAGATAAAAAGTACAAACATAAGCACATCGCGTCCACGCGGCGATCTAAATGCTGCGGAAACGCGATGTAAATATCTTTGTACGGGCGACACTCTTACTTGTTATCGCCGTTCTGGGTTGCCTGGTTCGCATCGATGGCCGAGGGATATACCGAGCCTTTGTCTACGCGAATGGTAACGCCTTTGGTAACTTCTACGATGAAATAAGCCTCAGCTACATCTTTGATTTTACCAAAGATACCACCGGCGGTAACGATATCGCTACCGGGCTGAAGGCTGTCTCGAAATTTTTTGATCTCTTTCTGACGTTTCTGCTGGGGACGGATCATGAAGAAGTAGAAAATCACAAAGAGGGCAACAATCATAAGGATGCTGCTCAGGCCGCTACCGGCACCGGCTTGTTGCAAGAGAATAGTAGGAGTAGTCATATTGATGTTTTTAGTATTTTTCCGTTAATGAAACTATTTATTTATAACACCTTCCTCGTTCAGAAGTTTGATCACGTTGTAAAGTACGCCGTTTATAAACTGTCCGCTTCGGGCTGTGCTGTAGTCGTTGGCGATTTCGATATACTCGTTGAGGGTAACCGGAACAGGTATCGAGGGATAATTTATTATCTCGGCGATAGCTGTCATCAGTATCACGATATCCATGAATGCGAGTCGTTCTGAATCCCACTGGTCCTTATTGATGAAGCGGTCGATATACTCGCGATAAGCTTCGCGATTTTTGACTACGTATTCAAACAATTGCGCTCCGAATATTTCGTCATCCGCGTTCATAAATTTCGGAAGGATTACGACCTTTCCGTAATTATTGGGATCTGCCGTAGTTTCTGCATCATCCGCAGCCGGATATGTGCGACGGATTGTTTTGAGAACAAAAGTTCCCATTATCTGCAAGTCATCATTCCAGTATACCGACTTTGACTCAAGGGTCTCAGACAACTCATCAGACGGGAGTACAATCGTACGCATCACCTCGCGCCAGAATGAAGCATCAGCAGCAAAATCGCCGAGATTGCTTTGCATATATTTTGAATATATCTCCGATGCAATGATTCTATCAAGCAGATTATCAAGCATGGCATCGCTGTCTCGCCAGCTTGAAGCATCTGCATCGGTATTGTCGCTGAGATACTCTTCCAATTCGGGACACTCTCGTAAAGCCTTGACAAATAAATTGTCGACAAAACGCATATTAGGATTCAAATCCTCGGGTTTGGGCAGGTATTTGTTCTTAGCTTCCTGGAGTCTGCGATTCTGAACATCTGTAAGCAAAACAGGAAGATAGAGCAATGCGTGATACAAAGTATAAGCCTGCGAAAGCGAAGTATTAAGCTCGTTCTTTGCTTTTAGATAGCTTGCCTTGGTATCGTCAAACGAATTGAGCGTGCCGATAAACATATTCAGGCCGGCCTCAAGACCTGCATGACTGAACATTGCATCGCGACGCAATACTCGCTCTACACTTTTGTTCTTTACAATGATACTTGCAAAAAGCGTGGTCCAGAAGTTAACGTCGTCCGACAACTCAAGCTTACGTTTACGCTTATAGGTATCATACAGAGGTGTTGCACTTATAGCATTGAGAAGCTCTATCAGTACAGCGTCGAAGCGATCGAGGCGATTACGGTACTTATCGAGTGCCAGTTGTACTGCAGGGTCGGTACGCAATGCTTTGCCTACTCGGTTTTTCTTGATTACAGAATCAGCATCCAGCGTAACACCGGAATTTACACCAAGGTGCAGGCCTGAAAGTTTAAGCAACAGGAAGATGAAATCCAGATAAACCGAATAAGCGAATTGTTGGTCAGGGGTCGTTTTTGCAGAATCGGGAACGGCTTCCAGACGGAAGTCACTGCGAGTAAGTAGATATGAATAGAGGATTTGAATTGTCTTAATCCTTATTAAACTACGGTTTATCATATTTGAATGTTCTACGTTTACTTTTTACAGTGCAAATTTACGCACTTTTTTTGAATTTAACGCGTAAAAAGGCGATAAAAAATTATACGTCTCAGATGTGTTGGCGTTAAGATAAATCTCAGATGATTTCGAGATTGTCGGCAAGACGCTGTCGCACAACCTCGTACATCATCACACCCGCAGCCACACCTACATTAAGTGATCCTATATTTCCAAACATCGGAATCGCCGCACGAGTATCAGCTATGCGTAATATTTCACTGCTGATTCCGGTACCCTCTGCGCCCATTACCAAGGCAACAGGTGTTGTATAGTCGCCGGTAGTATAGTTCTGACTCGATTTTTCGGTTGATGCTACAATCTGACATCCGCTTTCCTGAAGATATTTCACAGCCTTTACAAGTGAGTCTTCACGACAAACAGGGATATGGTTCAAAGCTCCGGCAGAAGTCTTCACAGCATCCGCTCCGACCGAAACGCTGCCATGTGCAGGTATTACTATAGCGTTTACACCGCAACATTCTGCCGTACGGGCTATAGCACCAAAATTTCGCACGTCGGTTATGCCGTCGAGTACGAGGATAAACGGAAGCACGCCGTCGTCGAACAGCATCGGCATCAGATTATCAAGCCGGGCATATTCGATAGCCGACATCATAGCAATCACACCCTGATGATTCTTACGGGTTATACGGTTGAGGCGTTCTTCAGGAACTACCTGCATCGGTATTCCGGCAGCTCGTGCTTTATGAGCCACCTCGCTGCGAGCATTCTTTACATATATTTTATCGATAGTGCGTCCGGCTTCGATAGCTTCGAGCACTGAATGTATGCCGTAGATAAAATCCATTGAATGGTATGTATGTTTTATGTTTTTATAATCTGCCCAACACTATCAAGAGTTGTGGGCAAGGAGTTTTCGTGCGTTTGAAATAAGCGACTCTGCATTGGCACGCGCGGCAGAGTCTTCTGCATTGCCGCTGATCATCAATGCAAGTTCGCCACAACGTTCACTTTCGTCAAGCAGCCTGATGCGCGTATTGGTAGTGTTTTCGTCGTCTTCTTTGAATACCTTGAAATGACGTGTTCCCATTGCGGCAACGCCCGGCAGGTGGGTAATTGTAATCACCTGAATATATCGGCTTATAAGCGCCATGGTCATACCCATACGACCTGCGATATCACCGGAAACACCGGTATCAACCTCGTCGAATATAATCGACGGCAGCTTGGTGCGCTCGGCAACAATGCTCTTAATAGTCAGCATGAGACGCGATATCTCACCGCCGGACGCAGAACCTCCGATAGGCATCGGCGTCTGATTCTTATTGAACGCAAACAAGAAGCGCACTTGATCGAATCCGTCAGGAGTCAGTTTGCCTTTGCTAATCTCTATAGTGCAACGAAGATTGGGCATTCCAAGCGGAGCGGCACGGCGGCATAATTCAGCGACAAAATCTGCGGCTGTCGCAGACCTGCGTTCCGAGAGTTGCTGAGCCAGTGTTATTGCTGCTTTTTTTGCTCTTTTAGCTGCAATTTCAAGGGTGTGAAGTATATTGTCTCCGTCATCGAGCGTATCAATCTGCGCCTTGAGACGGTCGCGAAGTGCAATCAAGCCATCAGTATTGTCTACATGATGCTTTAATTCAAGAGAATACAAATCGCTCAGGCGAGATTCAATTTCCTGTAGGCGCTCCGGATCGGCAGCTACATTTTCATTGCTTTCCGCAAGAGTATCGGTAATATCCTGAATCTCAATACGAGCAGACTCAAGGCGTTCGGCAAGGAGTCTGTAGTCCACTACCCTGTCACCCTCGCCAAGAGTATCAGCAAGTTTTTCGAGGGCATCTACAGCCGATGAAATTAGGTCGAGGGCATTCTCCGAGCCTTCGCTCAGTGGTTCGAGTGCAGCACTGAGGTTCTCTTTGATCTCGCCTACATTTGCAAGTATCTCTCGTTCCTTCTCAAGGTCTTCGTGCTCGCCCGGCATAAGGTTCATATCGGCCAACTGCTGATATTGAAACGACAAGAAATCTGCATCATCACGGTTACGCCGTAGCATGTCCCTTGTATCGGTATACTTTTTAAGTGCTTCGCGAAACGCAGCAAAAGCCTTGCGGTAATTGGATAGCAGTTCACCATTATTGCCAAGTATATCGAGCACATCGAGCTGGTATGCCTCGGTAGTGAGCTGCATATTTTGATGCTGCGAATGAATATCTACAAGGTGCTCGGCAAGTTCTCTCAGCAAAGGCAGTGTGACCGGTGTATCATTGACAAAAGCCCTGCTACGTCCTCCCGGAAGAAGCTCCCTGCGCAATAGGCACTCGCCTTCGACAGGGTTGTCGAGATTGTTATCCTTAATAATACGCTCTACATCGGGGGCATCTCCAAGAAGGAAGATAGCCTCGATAACCGACTTGCGCTCCCCTCTGCGGACGGCCTTGGCATCTGCCCGGCCTCCAAGCAGTAGCGAAAGTGCTCCGAGGATAATGGATTTACCGGCACCTGTTTCGCCGGTGATGATATTGAACCCGGGGGCGAAATCGATATCAATCTCGTCGATAAGGGCGTAATTGCTTATATGCAGGTTTTTTATCATCTTTGATTCTCTTGTCCTTTCTTAATCTTTTCAAGCCTTTCGCTCTCGGTAGGATAAATAGGCTCGAGCATATTGTATACTTTGCTGCGCTCGTCGGCCGGCGCTTTGGAATAAATGTTCACAAGCTCGTCGAGCTTGGCATCTTTAAACAATGACAGTGCTACCGACATGGGCGCTACTTCGTGTACTTTCTTGATAGTTTCGAGACTCTGCGTTACTGCCGCTCGACCTTTGTCGACCGATACCGACATCTGATCGAGGCCCTGGCGATGGTACTTATATATCATATCGCGAAGTTCTGCCGTTGCCGGATCGGTAAATGCCGATAGAACAGCACTTCGGTTCTTATTGTCCTCAAATGCTTTCCAGCCGGTTTCGCCGGACGATTGAGCTTGCTGAACAATCATCGACAAGCGGTCGAAATACGGATCGCCGCCATGGGGTGAAAAAGAATCGAAATCTACAGCGAGTATCAGATAAGCATAGAAATTCAGTATCTGCGTAAGCTGACTTTCCATATTATTGACTGAGAAAACCAGCGGCTCGTTTTCGCGATATGTAAACTCTATCTTAGTATCCTTGAAGTTGATCAACGACGAAGTGTAGCTGCTATTATAGACCGGCCTGAGCGACTGAACCTGCAAATCGCCTTTGAATGTGTCATCGACATATTCCTTTACAGTAAGAAACAGTCGACACTCAATTTTTTCATTTGTGGCAAACTGCGTGTTTGTAAACGTTGTGGTATTTACATAGTCGCTTATCGCTTGTTTGAGAGTCTCAAAAACTTGTTTGTTACCCGAAATCTGATCGGCATTAACAGTAACATCGCATTTAAGTTCCTGGCCAATGGCCAGAAACGGCGAAAGCAGTGTCAAACATACCGCAATCAGGCTTCGGCGTAGGAGAGAGTGTGATACAATCATAGTTTCTGTATGCAGTCAAAAATATCAGCGGCTACTTCGGCCTTGCTCTTAAGGGCAAAATCGAGTGTCTCCAAATTGCTGTCGGCAAAGAATACGCTCACCTTGTTTGTGTCCGTACCGAATCCGGCACCGGCATCAGCAAGACTATTTAGTACAATCATGTCGAGATTCTTGCGACTTAGTTTTTCTTCGGCATTTACCTTGCCGTTGTCGGTTTCGAGAGCAAAACCAACCAACACCTGCCCGTCCCTTTTTGACCTTCCAAGAGTGGCGGCGATATCAGGGTTCTTGACAAGGGCGATAGACTCTACATCTTCGTGCTCACGCTTAATTTTTTTGTCGCGGAAATGCGCCGGGGCATAATCGGCAACAGCAGCCGCCATTATGGCTATATCTGCATCCTTAAATTCGCGCTCGGCGGCTTCAAGCATCTCCCTGGCACTCTCTACATCGATTTTTGTCACAGCGGGGTTTTCGCAATGCAAACCACACGGGCCGCATACCAATGCTACTTTTGCACCTCTACGAGCAGCCTCTTCTGCAAGGGCAAAGCCCATCTTTCCTGTAGAAAAATTGCTTATATACCTTACCGGGTCAATCCGCTCTACTGTAGGGCCTGCGGTAATCATCACCTTCTTTCCTTTCAGAGATAGTTCTTGAGGAGAAAAGAAATTATCCAAGACCTTGGCTATACATTGAGGTTCCTCCATGCGTCCGCGACCCACAAGGTGACTTGCAAGCTCTCCAACCTCGGGTTCGATGATATGCACACCGTCGGCCTTGAGTGTGGCGAGATTACGGGTTGTTGTAGGATGCGACATCATATCAAGATCCATTGCCGGTGCAACGAACACCGGGCAACGAGCCGAAAGATACGATGTTACGAGCATATTGTCGGCAACACCATTTGCCATTTTTGCGATAGTCGAAGCTGTCGCCGGAGCTATCACCATGGCATCGGCCCAGAGACCGAGGTCGACATGCGAATGCCACTCGCCTGTATTTGCTGTAAAAAACTCGCTTATAACAGGTTTTCCGGACAACGACGACAATGTGACAGGCGTTATAAACTGCTTGCCGTTAGGGGTAATGATAACCTGCACTTCTGCTCCGGCTTTTACAAATTCGCGCAGCAGAACCACACTTTTATAAGCGGCAATACCGCCGCTTATACCCAGTATGATATGTTTACCTTTAAGATTTTGCATTATTCTTTTTAGTTCGCAGGAACACCCGTGTAAAGGCTTTCTTGGTATTGCGGGGGAAATCGCCACCCATTATCCAGCTATAGTACCCGTTGTCAGTGGCAAGCACATCTTCGGCTATACGACCTTTGTATTTTCCGAAATTGATAACCTCGCGCCCTTTTTCATCGTAAATCATACGCCCCATGATATCAACATTGCGGTTTGCCGAAGCGTATTCGGCAAGTGCGCCAATTTCAGTGGGCACATCATCGTAGCGCTCAAGCTGGGCAAGAAGCACTTCCATAGTCGCACGTGTGTCGGCAAGCGCACTATGGGCTTCCTCGAGGTCTTTTCCGCAATAATATTTGTAGGCGGCGACAAGTGTTCGAGGTTCCTTCTTATGATATATGGTCTGCACATCGACCATACGTGCTTTAGATATATCAAAGTCAACGCCAACGCGCTCAAACTCCTGGTCGAGAAGCGGCACGTCGAAGCGGTTGCTGTTGAATCCGGCGATATCACAATTGCTTAGCTGCTGGGCAAGCGAGTTTGCAATCTGACGGAAAGTCGGCTCGTTGGCCACATCTTCGTCGGTGATATGGTGCACCGCAGTCGATTCCTCGGGAATATGCATCTCGGGGTTTATTCGGCGAGTCTTTTCTATAACACGCCCATCGGGCATAAGCTTTACAAATGAAATCTCGACAATACGGTCAGAGGTAACATTTGTGCCGGTAGTCTCGAGGTCGAAAAATACCAGCGGACGGGTAAGTTGGAGTTTCATCTGCTATTAAAATTCACCTACAGTCATGGGCATAAGAAGCATCACAAGCTCGGTATTGTCGGGCTCTTCGCTCGGACGGAATACACCGGGGCGGCCGGCATCGCCGAGGTTAACGATTACTTCGGGGCTCTTGATTGTGTTGAGAATCTCGGTGAGGTACGATGCGTTGAAGCCGATTGTAAGCTCATTACCTGTATAAGAGCAAGGCACCTGCTCGCGAGCGCTGGTGCAGAGGCTCGGGTCGTTGCTCTTGATGAGGATAGACTCGGGAGTGATGCGGAACTTTTCGAGGCCGCCGTCTACTTCAACAAATATTGCAACACGGCGTACTGCATCGAGCAAACCGGCACGGTCTACGTTGAGAACGTTGGTATTGTTGCGAGGAATCACGCGGTTGTAGTCCGGATAGTTACCATTGAGGAATGTGCACTGGAAGGTGAAGTTACCACTCTCGATTACAGCGCTGCGGCTGTTCATCGTGATATTGAGAGTTTCATCCTTGGCAAAAACATTCTTGATGATGTTGGCCGGTTTCGAGGGAATAACGCAGCTGCCGGTAACTCCGGGGGCTGTGCGTTTATCGATATAGCGCACGAGCTTGCGGGTATCTGTAGCAACGAAAGTGATGCTTTCGGGAGCGATGTCAAACAGCACACCCTGCATGATTATACGATATTCGTCATTACTTACGGCAAACATCGTATTGTCAAGTCCGGCAATCATCTGCTCAGTTGCGATGCTGAACGAAATCGGCTCACCTGCGCTCTCTGGAGCAAACTCGGGTACTGATTTGCGGGAAGGCCAACAAACGAATAGTGACCGCTTTGGTATGTGAGTTGCATCTCGAGCGTATCCTCGTTGAGGTCTACGGTGACACCCTGGTCGGGGATTGCCTTAAGAAGCTCTACCAGTCGGCGGGCACCAAGGCAGACACTTCCGTCGCCTTTTGCTTTCTCTACCTCTATGCGGGCAGTGAGTGCGTTCTCCTGGTCACTACCGGTGATTGTGAGTATGTTTCCACTCAGGTTGATAAGGAAATTATCGAGGATGGCAAGGGTATTTTTCGAATTAATAACCTTGCTCACTGCTGAGGTGGCATTGTATAGAGCTTTGCTCGAAACGTTGAATTTCATATCTATAGATGTTTATTTTATTTTCAGAACGTGGACTAATGCAACATTAGTATTTCAACCTACAAATTTAAGCATAATTCCGCAATGTAACAAATTAAAAACAGCGTCGCAAAACGGACAAACCGTTTCACGACGCTATAGCTTTGAGGCAGTGATGTTACTTTGCAGCTTCAAGAGATGCCTTGCGGAATTCTTTCATGAGTTTCTCGAGCTGGAGAGAAGCTTTGCGGGCACGAGTACCTGCTGCTTTGTTACCTTTTTCCTGCTGGAGAGCAGCATCTGCACTGAAGGCTTCATAAGCCTCTTTAATCTGTTGGAGTAATGCTTCCATGGACTGATTTTTAAAGAGTTGGAAATATGTTGATGTTCACGTTTTTATTCGTCTTCATACTCGGTTGTATCGACTATTCCGGCCTCGGCAAGTGCCTGGCGGCGCTCGCGACATGTACCGCAACGGCCACAGTGTTTCTCAAGACCGCGGTAGCACGAGTACGTGGTCGAGTAATCGATACCGAGTCGTTTGCCTCGCGTAGCGATATCCACTTTACTGAGCAATGTATAAGGAGCCTTTACAACAATGCCGTCGTATGTTCCGGCTTTGACAGCCTCGGACATCGCCTTCACAAATACATCGCGACAGTCAGGATAAAGGGCATGATCACCGGCATGGTTGGCTATCATCAGCGCCGACAATCCCCTGCTCTCTGCAAGCCCGGCGGCTGCAGCAAGCATTATTCCATTGCGAAATGGAACTACTGTTGATTTCATATTGTCGAAATCATAATCACCTTCGGGTATTGCATCCGGCCCTTCGAGAAGCGAACTATGGAAATTGCTGCCGATAAACGACAAATCGATTTCTACAAGTTCGATACCGAGTTTATTACAGTGATACCTCGCACACTCGAGTTCACGGGCATTGTGGTTCGATCCGTACGAGAAATTGACGGCAAGATCGATTTCCGGCGCATATTCATAGAGCATGGTAACAGAATCCATGCCTCCGGAGAGAACTATAAGTGCGTTCTTAGTCGGTCGGCTCATTTCTTAAATGTATCTGGGAAGGCTGCGAGAAGTCGCTGACGCACCAGGTCCTGGTGGTCGGCATCGCCATAGTTAGCAAACGGGATAATAGAGATACCTCCGCGCGGATTAAAATCGCCGCGCACTTCGAGATAACGGGGACGCATCAAGGCCACAAGGTCTTTCATTATTATATTCACACAGTCTTCATGAAAATCGCCATGATTACGAAAGCTAAACAAATATAGCTTCAAGCTCTTGCTTTCCACCATTTCGATATCGGGGATATAGTTGATTACTATATGACCGAAGTCCGGCTGACCCGTTTTAGGGCATAATGAAGTGAACTCGGGGCAATCGAGAGATACAAGATAGTCGTGCTCGGGATGATTATTTTTAAACGTCTCGAGCATCTCGGGAGCATAGTCGGTAGGATACTTCGTACCGGCTGACCCCAGAAGAGTACATGATGATAATTCTTCTTTTTTACGAGACATAATGATTAACAATCCTTTCTTTAGCCCCTCCCAAGTGCACTGTATGTCACTTATAGAGGGATTTTATTTGGCAAACATACAAATTATTTTGCAACCCGCAAAAAAAATCATATAAAATGCCTCAAAATTATGATAAAAACCTAAAAATTTTTATAATTCCTCGTTTAAAGTCCCTCAAATTATGCCTCTGAGGTCCATTAATCGGTCTATGCCGTGTCTGTTGCAGTAGTCTGTAAGTCCTTCGATAATATCCATAGTCACGCGGGGGTTGACAAAGTTGGCTGTACCAACCTGGATTGCACTCGCTCCGGCCATAATAAACTCAAGCGCATCGGCCGCACTCATGATACCGCCAAGTCCGACAACCGGCACTGAAACGGCATGAGCCACCTGCCATACCATACGTACGGCGACAGGCTTGACCGCCGGACCCGAAAGGCCGCCCGTTATTGTCGACAGTATCGGCTTACGGCGCTCCACGTCAATAGCCATGCCGAGAAGTGTATTGATAAGCGAAACAGAATCTGCACCTGCAGCCTCTACAGCCTTGGCAATATCTACGATAGATGTAACGTTCGGAGATAGCTTCACCATTAAATGACGTGGCCATACTCTGCGAACAGCCTCTACGACCGACGCCGCCCCATCGCAAGTTGTACCAAAGGCCATACCGCCCTGCTTCACATTAGGGCACGATATATTAAGCTCTATCGCCTTAAGACCTTCAAGTTCGGCAAGACGCTCGGCACACGCTACGTAATCCTCGATTTTAGCGCCCGACACATTTACAATAGGCACAGAGTCGAGACCCTTGAGGTACGGCCATTTGTCGGCAATGAAATGATCAACGCCGGCATTTTGCAGACCAACACAATTCAGCATGCCCATAGGTGTTTCGGCCATTCGAGGATAATCATTTCCCTGACGGGGCTCAAGCGTTGTTCCTTTTACGACAAAGCCGCCGAGTGCATTGAGATCGATAAAGTCGGCATATTCTTCGCCGAAACCAAATGTACCCGAAGCCGTCAGCACGGGATTTTTAAGCTCAAGACCATTGAGACTGGTTGACAAATCTACCATGACAACATATCGAAATTAAATACCGGGCCTTCTTTGCAAACGCACACATTGCCCTTGACAGTTTTTTCAACACAACACAGACATGCACCAACGCCGCACGCCATCATATTTTCGAGTGACACCTCTCCGGCAAGGCCACGCTCGCTTGCTGCCTTATAAATTGCTTTCATCATAGGCTTCGGGCCACAGACTTGCACATAATCATAATCTGCCGCAAAACGGGGATGCTGAGTCACAAGTCCATGGAAACCGCACGAACCGTCGTCGGTACATATATGAATTGGTGCAATCTCGGAAAAGCGCTCTATTATGCAGGCATCAGGAGCTGTACGCATACCAAATACCACCTGAACATCACAACCGGCATCAACAAGCATACGGGCCTGATAGTAAAGAGGTGCTATTCCCACGCCGCCACCAACAAGCAGCACTCGGCTACCAGCTGCGAAACCGGATGTAAAACCATGACCGAGCGGACCTATGATATGCAGACTGTCGCCAACCTGATAAGAGGCAAGCACCTTAGTCGCACGCCCGACAGGGGCAACAAGCAACTCGAGAGTGTTCTCTGTACGATTGTAAATAGAAATAGGACGGTTTAGAAGAACTCGAGAGCGGTCAACCCCTACCTCGACAAACTGCCCCGGGAGCATTTGCGGCATCGGACTCCCGTCGAACTGCTCCAATGTAATAGCCACCCATCCCGAAGGTAGATGAGATATAGCCGACAGCCGAAGCGTTATATCATATTTCTTCATAATAGAGTACGAAAAAGCCGATGGCATATCTCTGCTATCGGCTTTATGATGTGATTGGTTTATTAAGTAGTGGCGGGAACGAGAATTGAACTCGTGACCTCCGGGTTATGAATCCGACGCTCTAACCAACTGAGCTATCCCGCCGTTTTGCGAGTGCAAAGTTAGAGACTTTTTTACAATCCACCAAATTTTTTTCGAACTTTTTTTTCAAAAAAAATTGTTTTATGGCTTTTTCAAGCGATTTTCTCCTTGTTAATATAGCGAATTTGCGCCCTCCGGTATTGCATCAGGGGGTGTTTTGTTGTACCTTTGTATCAGATATGAAGATAAAACTATTATGTATGGGCACAGTGCGCGACAACGCCACAGCCCAGCTTGTGAACCGATATGCAGCCCGAGTGCCTCATTACTGGCCTTTCGAGCTGGTTGAACTCGCCGATGTAAAACTCGGAAAAGGAGTTGCCGACCCCGCTCGTCAAAAAGATGCAGAAGCCGAGCGATTCCTTTCTGAGATCAGCAACGGTGACTTCGTTATACTTTTCGACGAGCATGGCCGGGAAATGACATCACGCCAACTTTCTGATTTTATAGTCCGCAAAGCAAACGAACTGCCTCGGAATCTCATTTTCGTTATCGGAGGCCCATATGGATTCGGCGCGGCCATGCACAACAGGTCGGATATGAAACTATCGATGTCGCAGATGACCCTTCCTCACGAGCTCGCCCGCCTGTTTGCCGCAGAACAGCTCTACAGGGCCGGCACAATATCGCGCGGGGAACCATATCACCATGATTAGAGATAGGCATCACCATTTGGCAATATTTGGCTTTTTTCGTAACTTTGCATTTGCAAAACAAAAAGCATGAAGATACTCGTAACAGGAAGTAATGGCCAGCTCGGTCGCGAGCTGCAAGGACAGCTTGACAGTCGTGCACCAGGCTCGGCTGTATATATCGATATCGACACCCTCGACCTCACCGACAGGTCGGCAGTGGAGACTTATATGCGCTCAGGCGATTTCAGCCACGTAATCAATTGCGCGGCTTATACCGCCGTTGACAAGGCCGAAGAAGATAAAATGCAGTGTTCGGTAGCAAACGTCGATGCGGTATCCAATCTCGCCCGCCTGGCCGATGAACTTGGATTCAAGATTATACATATATCAACCGACTACGTTTTCGACGGCAATTCTTGTCGCCCCTATCGCGAAATCGACAAACCGGAGCCTCTTTCGGTATACGGTGTTACAAAGCGCAAAGGCGAGACGGCCCTGATTGGCCTCGCCCCGGACAGCATGATCATACGCACAGGATGGCTGTACTCTCCCCACGGCCATAATTTCGTTAAGACAATGCTCGAACTCGGGCGTCGCAACAGCCAGTTGCGCGTGGTAGCAGATCAGATAGGCACACCAACTTATGCAGCCGACCTCGCCAAGGCAATAACCGACATATTACTTTCGGGGCATTGGACTCCGGGAATATTTCATTATTCCAACGAAGGCGTGGCTTCGTGGTATGATGTTGCAGTTGCCACACTCGAATACTGCGGCATGGAGGACCGCGCTGCAGAAATCGTACCCATACCCTCGTCCGATTACCCGCAGGCAGCAACACGCCCACTGTTCGCAGTACTGGACAAATCTAAAATTAAAGCCACTTACGGCATAAGAATACCTCATTGGCAGGCATCGCTGCGTCATTGCCTCGACCGCCTTTTGTCAACTAAATAACACATGGCCTCACTACAAGAAGAAATAAACCGTCGTCGCACTTTTGCAATCATTTCACACCCTGACGCCGGTAAAACTACTCTCACCGAAAAACTTTTGCTTTTCGGTGGCGCTATACATATCGCCGGAGCTGTAAAAAGCAACAAGATAAAGAAAACCGCGACCAGCGACTGGATGGAAATCGAGAAACAACGCGGTATATCGGTTGCGACATCGGTAATGGGTTTTAACTATGGTGATTATAAAATCAACATTCTCGATACCCCCGGCCACCAGGACTTTGCCGAAGACACTTACCGCACGCTCACTGCAGTAGACAGCGTTATCATTGTGGTCGACGTAGCTAAAGGCGTTGAGGCACAGACTCGCAAACTCATGGAAGTTTGCCGTATGCGCAATACTCCTGTTATTATATTTGTAAACAAGCTCGACCGCGAGGGCCGCGACCCCTTCGAGATTCTCGACGAACTTGAAGCCGAACTGAAGATATCAGTCCGTCCGCTTTCGTGGCCTATTAATATAGGAGCCAAGTTCAAAGGCGTATACAACATCTATGAGCATGCTATCGACCTTTTCACACCCGACAAGCAGAAGGCAACCGAGCGCGTAGAAATAGATAATGTAAACGACCCACGTATCGACGAAGCCGTAGGCGAAAAAGATGCACAGCAATTGCGCGAAGACCTCGAACTTATCGAAGGTGTATACCCCGATTTCGAAGTAGACCGTTATCTCGAAGGCCGCCTCGCACCGGTATTCTTCGGCTCTGCACTCAATACTTTCGGTGTAAAAGAACTTCTTGACTGCTTTGTAAAGATAGCACCTGCACCCCGCCCTATCGAGGCAATCGAGCGCACCGTCAAACCGGAAGAAAACCAGTTCAGTGGATTTGTATTCAAGATTCACGCCAACATGGACCCCAACCACCGCAGCTGTATCGCATTCGTCAAAGTATGCTCGGGACGATTCGAGCGCAATGCGCCCTACAAGCAGATGCGTACCGGCAAATCCATGCGTTTTGCCGCTCCCACCGCCTTTATGGCACAGAAAAAGAGCATTGTCGACGAAGCCTTTCCCGGTGATATAGTCGGTATACCCGATACCGGTAACTTCAAAATCGGCGACACCCTTACCGAGGGCGAAGAAATACACTACAAGGGCCTGCCGAGTTTCTCGCCGGAGATGTTCATGTATATCGAGAACACCGACCCCATGAAATCGAAACAACTCGAGAAAGGTATTCAGCAATTAATGGACGAAGGCGTAGCCCAGCTGTTTATTCACCAGTTCAACGGCCGCAAGGTCATCGGCACTGTAGGACAGCTGCAATTCGAAGTAATACAATACCGCCTCCTTCATGAATACGGCGCACAATGCCGCTGGGAACCGATGTCGATGTACAAAGCTTGCTGGATTGAGAGCGACGATGCCGCAGCTCTTGAAGCTTTCAAAAGACGCAAACACCAGTTCATGGCTGTAGACCGCGAAGGTCGCGACGTTTTCCTTGCCGACTCGCAGTTTGTACTCACAATGGCACAAAACGACTTCCCCAAAATCCGCTTCCACTTCTCGAGCGAATTCTAAAGCACTACGAGACAGGACCTATACTTACTGCAGAACAAAAGTATAATCCGTCTGAAAAGAGCCGGCTTGATTTAATTAGTCAAGCCGGCTTTTTTAGATAGATACATCAAAAGGCAAAAAAAGCAGATCACAACTATAATGCCGGTTCTTTCCTGAAATTAGATGGTGTAACGCCGGTTTCGCGGTGAAAGAATCTACTAAAGAACGTGGCGCTTTGAAATCCCAGCTCCTCTGCAATAATATACATCGGCTTATCTGTGTGCAAAAGCATTACTTTAGCCCTTAATATGCAGTGAGCATTCAACCAACTCATTACGCTTCGGCCACTCTCTTTCTGCACAACGGCAGACAAGTAATTCGGAGATACACATAAGTATTCTGCGTAACTCTTTACTGAACGTGGCAGATTTTCACTTTGATGAGCATCAAGAAATCTTTGGAACAACTCCTCACTACGGCTTCTAACCTTCGGATTAGTTTTCTGCCGCTGCACGTCGATTTGTTGAATATCGTAAAGTAACGCTGTCTGTAAATGAGATAATGATTCAACCCTTTGAGGGCATTGTATTGTAATCCATAGTAAATCAACATAAGCATGCAGTCGCTCATAGTCCTCAGGTGTCAGGCAAAGATGTATGCACTTTTTAATTTCTACAGAAGAATTTTCAAATGATATGATTACTCCGTCAAAATCATCAGACACCATAGGTATGCTTATATAATTATGTTGCGGAATTACCAACACATCACCTTTCTTTAGCTCATAACCTCTAAGATTGATTTCAAAGGTTGCGATTCCGGATGTTATCAACACGATTCTCCCCAACATTACGTATTGAGGAGTCCGCACCATATCCATGATTCTTGTATCGATCGCCGAGTTTAGACTTCTCATTATGGCAAAATTGCCCGAAACACATATATTGGGATTACCCTTTACATGTTCAATCAAGATTGAAAGGTTTAACGGCATAGTCATATAAAAACCAAAACATGTGCAAAAGTACATGTTTTTTCGTAAAATATAAAACTAATAATTCATCGACAATAGAAATAGTACATATCTGCATAGAATTAGGCATCTGAATTTTGACACACCATCCGTAATTTTGCATTATCAAAATAAACAAAACACTTTCAACAACATGATAAAGTTCATAAAACACTACTCTTTGGAAATCTACACCGTGATTTCTATGGCTCTTATCGTAGTGGCCGCATTGATAGGGAACTTGTCGTTTCTTCAAAAAATGATCGTCATCGACGTCTTTCTGTTCATCCTACATGAATGGGAGGAAGGCCACTATCCCGGCGGGTTCATCGATATGGTTTCTAATTTAATCCAACGGGATGTAAATGCCGAAACAAAACGCGCAAGTCGTCTGCCTTGCGGAATCTTCTTGCTCATCCTGAGTGTAGTGCCATTCATATTTTCCACAAACCCGATGATAATAATGGCATTGGCCACGTTTGGTATAATCGAAGGAATAGTGCATACTGTCGGCATCCGTTTATTCCGCAGAAAGCACTTCTACACTCCGGGGATGGCTACAGCGTGGCTAGAGTTTGCTGTCAGCATAATTATTATAGTGTACTTGGCAGCCAATCATCTCAGGCATTGGTATGATTATCTTGTCGGCCCCCTCTTCATGATAGCGTTCTTTGCCAGCCTTCAGAAAACAATGACATTAATGGTCGGTATTAACTACTCCGATATGCCAAAATATGTAAAGGCCCAATGGAATAGGAAAAACTGACACACCTTACCCGGTTAATACTCCAATCAGAACGAAATGCCAATAGAGGAAAAACTCGTTTGTAAAAAACTATTCCCCCAAAGTATCCATTTTGTTTGTCAGATTGCGAGTTTGATGAAGTTTTTAGGCTCTGAATGGTCGGGTGTTGGGAATAATTGTCTATATTTGCAGACATATTGACCTCAGACTGTAAAATAGTCCCTCAAATTAATAGTATATGCATAAACTATCTATCCCATTTCTTTTCATCCTCTGCCTTTTTGTAACTTCGTGTAACAATGACGAACCCGGTGATAAGACCAAAGATATTATCATGTCTGTTTCAGAAGAAACAGGTATAATGTACGACATTTTTGACGACAAACGAGAACATCCAATTGAATGTCTTCGCGTTATGGACGAGGATTTTCCGGGCGAGTGGCGCAATCTGTCGATGACTGCTATCGAGGGATTTGATTATGAGCCGGGGCACATGTACACCTTGAAAGTACGCCGTACCATTCTCGCCAATCCGCCAGCCGATGCGAGCGCCTACACATACCGTCTTCTTCAAATCCTGGAAGACAGAATATGGCCCGAAGAGCCAAAAGATGACAATAAGTTAATTGTCAACAAGGAAGAGGACATCTCATATGAGGATAAATGCCCTTATCACATCTACAACCTTTATAAAGATGCGTTTGTAATCGACAGCAATGGTAAAATGCATTACGCCAACTACAAGGCCGGCGACATTGTGCTCGATTTGAGTTACGCCGCTATTAGACTCGAGTTTGCTATCGATTCAAGTTCGCCCGATTTTATCGAGTTCAATAGACCCGGCAAGAAAGCGAACTGGGCATATGTTCTTTCGCCCTTGACCGACAAAATTGAACGAGTAAGCCTGACAAGAGGATCTCTGTATCTCAAAGACGTGATTTCGCAGGAATTATACGATGAGATCGCAAGCAAATATGAAAGCGGGAAAACGCTTGAATACGACCTCGTGCTCGCCAACAGCCGCCATTACGGTCTACAAAAAGTGCACTTTACCATAGGCAAAGAATAGAGCAACGAACTCAACGCTTGTTTGAGTTTTTCGCTCTCTTTGCTTTTGCCTTTATTTTGCATGCTTCTTTCTCAAGACAGCGTATTATCTTATCTTTAGGCATTTTAGGATTCGCAAACAGGAGCTTCAAGATATAGTTTGTATATGGCTTTATATCATCATCCGGTCCGAGACCTACTACTTTGCGAATCTTAGCCTGAGCTATCGGTAGACGTACAGAGAACATTGAGGTACGCTGTTGATCAAGCTCAGCCGATGCATTGCGGATAAATTCTACCTGCAAAGGCATCCCGTGACCGGGCGCAAATGATTTGTTGTCGGCATCGATTAGGGTAAGAAGCCTATCAAACCTGTCGCGCGAAGAACATTTAAACTGTAGTTTTCTTAATTCTTCCAAAGTCATTTTCTCCGCCTTCGGCCCCCAGCATTTAGCCGCTTTATGATTGACAATCAAGAAGATTACTTTATCGATAAACTGTGATTCATAACGCAAGCGACGCAACGCGGCATTAATTAGTCCAAGCCCGCGATGCTCATGCCCTGTGAAATGAATTTTTCCGTCTCGACCGACATTCGAGCCTATTGTCTTTCCCATTTCATGTAGCAACGCAGCCATTCTCATCACCGGAATTTGCGGCATCTTTTCGAGCACAGCCAAAGTGTGCTGCCATACAGTACCGATATGGTTGTCGTTTTGCTCGATATCAAACATGGGCACTAACTCGGGCATAACATAGTGCATAGCACCTATCCGGCGCAACATATCCATTGCCCTTGCCGGGTTTGAACCATTTAGCATCTTGTCGAACTCGGCCTGCATACGCTCTTTGCGTACAATTTCAAGCCGATGCACATTCGACTTCATGCCTTGATATGTGCCCGGGTCTATTTCCCAGCCATAGCGGGCCGCAAGCCGGACAGCACGAAGTATTCGCACCGGATCGTCGTCGAATGTCGAGTCAGGGTCATCGGGAGTTCTTATTATATGATTGTGAATATCATCTATACTACACCCGAGAATATCGAGCATCTTGCCTTGCGATATATCGTAGTATAACGCATTGATCGTCAAATCGCGACGTTTACAATCCGCCTCGATCGAGCCAAATACCGTTGTCGGGTCACGACGTGTCTTGTCGGTATATTTTTCGGCACGCGTCTGCACTATTCTATCTCATCATCAGGAAATTGCGTCAAACGCAACATCGCAGTGCCGAACGTGGGAAAAGTAACAGGTTTCTTGGCCGTCAGCCCTCTGTCATAAATCCACATAGCCAAATCGATACCGCCGCCGGGCAAGGAAACAGCCAGATCTACATCTTTAATCTCACAACCAAGAATTTCGTCGCGACAACAGCCTCCGACAGCAAACACATGATTCTGCCAGCATGTACCGTCGATAAGATTGCGAATATACTCTAATATTTCGTGATAATGACCGATTGTCATGAATGATCTGCAAGAATGATTTCACCAAAAAACTCCGGTCTGTGAAAATCCGGTTTTTCCGTAACAATAGGCGACCAGCTCAAATAATAAGGCGGATTAGCAGCCGAACAGCAAGCCTGGAAATTCGCCCTGAACTTCATGCCGGGTTCGGGCGTCACACCGATTAGCGACCATGGTATCGACACCGTGAGAATCCAAGTATCGTCTTCCAGATTCTCGAAAACAAAAGGTTCATCGGCATGATATACCGGCTCTCGCTTAATCCGGGCGATATCAGCAGGCTCAAGCCTTGTCGAATTAGCCCTGTCGATACGGTGCGAAGCTTTCACATAGCCCAATATATTGAACTCAAAATTGAAATACTCGCCACCTTCAATCGGCTGTATAAAAAACTCGACACACGAATCTTCGCTTACCGCCTCCTGATTTGCGAGATGATTGCATATCAATGGCGCACCCTTTGTGGTGAAGATTACCTGAATGGCATCGTCATTATAACTAATTACAAATGATGCATCAACACCGCCGCGCATGCCTGCCCAGCCGTTGTCGCATGCTATCTTTTGAGCCGGATCGTTATACTGTCGAATCCAATCGGATTTGCTACAAAGGGAACTATGAGAGTCTTGGAATCCATATTGTCAGAAATGTTTATCGAGCAGTCCCATGACCACTCCGACTACAGCCATACCCAGTAGCACAAATGCTATGATACGATTTATAAGCTTGAGCGACCGCACATTGATTCGTTTGCCTAAATGACTGACAAGCGATGTCACTCCGTACCACCAGAGCAAAGCTCCGCCAAATATTGTTGTATATGCTATGATATGGTGATGAATCTCGAAATCAGGCAAAATAAAGTTGAACCGGGCAAAAAGACCGATTATAAAAAACAGTATCAGAGGGTTGGAAAATGTGAGCAAAAAACCACTTCCAACATCACTCAGGTAGCTTGACGCCTGAGGCATGGCCGTCTTGAGTGCCCTTGTAGGATTCTTTCGATAGAGGTACAAACCAAACGCCCCAAGTACGATACTGCCGATAATCTGAATCCAAAGCTGATGTGCATCGATAAAATCGGTGATAAAGCTGAGACAGAAACCGGTTAGAAGACAGTATATCAGGTCACTGAGGGCAGCGCCAACACCTGTAAAGAACGCCGGCCAGCGACCTTTGCTAAGTGTTCGTTGCACTACGAGCATGCCTATAGGGCCCATTGGCGCCGAAATCAGGGCACCGATGGCGATACCTCGGACTAAGATGTATAGTATATGCTCCATATTACAAAATCAGAGCAAAAATACGCATTTTATTTGCAATACCCAAATTTTCTTTTCGAATGGATACATATTATATTGATATAAAGCGCTTACTCCGTTTCTGCTTGCAGGCTGTCGGCATGGCTTTTACTCCTTGTCACAAGGTATACGCCACTAAATATCAGGACGACCGCAAAAGCCTTGGAGATACTGAATGAATCCATACCAAGCACTATTGCCAACAAGGTGGCCACGATAGGCTGAATGTAATTGTACATACCTACTACCGTAGGCCTCAGATTACGCTGACCTGTTATGACCAGTGAGTATGTAAAGTATGTAGCGCCAATCACGACAAACAATATCGCCCCGACCTCTGTCAACGAAAGCGAAGCCCAGCCGGTGCTTGCAAGGTCTGTAGCCGAAAAAGGTATAAGACACAGGCTCGCAAATGTAAACATCCATTTCATCACAGTTACCATTGAGTACTTGCTGACGAAATTCTTATAGAAAACAAGGTAAAGAGCATAACTGAATTGTGCAGTCAACACCAGCAAGTCTCCTAATACATGGTTGTCACCGGCAACAGTAACCGGATGATTACCGCAAATCAGCAATATAGCACCGGCAGCACCGGTTATTATTCCGGCGACTTTCATAATCGTTATAGGCTCTTTCAGCACGAATGCAGCCAAAATCATAGCCCACAGCGGCATACTCGTTGTTATAATCGATGCATCTGCCGGAGATGTTAGTCCTACACCCGATATAAAGCAACCTTGATTGAATACTATAGCCAACAATGCGGCTACAAACAGACGGGCAAGATCCGGCATTGGCACTTTCTCTTTAGGCTGAAAGAATGATGTCAGCCAGAACAGAATCATCGCACCGATAATACGCAGGTTCGTCATTACAAATGGAGTGACGATACCACCGATAAATACCAGCTTGGCAAATGGCGACATCAATCCCCACATAAAATTTGCAGAGAACATTGCCGCATGCCCCTTAAGTTCTTCCTTAGTCATTGATGCTATCTTTGTTTTCGGCGACCAACACAGCTCCGGCTTCCGAATTACCAACTACCTGCTGCGCAATCTTTTTATGTTCGTACAATTGGTATGAGTTGATTACATTGTGCCATATACTGTAGAAGCCGCCGACAACTGCCGTTACCGGGGTAAAATAAGTATAACCAATCCATATGGCAAGGATTGTATTCTTTTGCCCGAACGACTGGCCTGCAGTAATCTTATCATTATATCGAGCACCGATTTTTCGGCCCAAATAGAATTGCAGGCAACAGCATACCAATGATACAACCACGAGCCAAAGTTGAGTGGCAACATCAACATGACTGTGCACTATACTTCGCGCTGTTACCGCTGTTGCCAGCGCAAGCGCCACGGTCCACAGATAAAACGACAAATCCTGGTAGCTCCCCAGTTTATCATACAAACGGCGAAAAGCATATCGCAAAACCATCGCAGCAAAAAACGGGGCAAGAAGTAGCGGGAAAACCTTGCTCAGAATCAACAGCGCCGATGAAAATACCGACATACCCGGATTTGGATGCACGAAAGGTACCAAGGCCGGTATCAATATGGCCGTAGCCAAATTTATCAGAATCGTATATGTAGTGATATTATATACGTCACCGCCAAGTTTCTTGGTTATCACAGCACCGGCTGTCGCTGTCGGGCAAATCATACATATCATCACCCCCTCGAGCACAACCCTCAGATTACTCTGCGGCATTGCTATAAGCACACAACTCACCAACGAAAAAAACACCGCACTGTATAAGAAGCACCCATAAATGCCACTTTTGCAAGCGTAGTTTACAAGGGCCTACCCTACAGTAAGTAAGGAAAAGCATCGCAAAAATCAGAAGCGGCTGAACAATGCCTATCATATTGTTTACAAAAGGCTTAGTCGGAGCAAGAAAGGGTATGTTTACATAAACAAAATATGCAGCAACCCCGGCGAATATAGCTATGATAAGAGCCCAGTCTTTGATAAATCTCACAATATTCATGCTATTTTCATTAATTGTGGTGCAAAATTACTACTTATTCATGGTATATCGTGACAGTTTGAATATAAAAATTGTTTAATCACAGTGATGACAAGATAACTGAGTTTGCACGGTCGACCAACGACGCATCAAGCGAGGAAAGATATATTTGCGTCGTCAATTCAGAATCATGCCCCATTCCTTCGCTTATAACACTTATCGGAATACCCTTTGATTTAGCTACTGATGCCCAACTGTGTCTTGCCACGTACATGGTAAGCGGTATTTCTGCTCCTATAAGATGGGCAATCCTTTTGAGGTTATGGTTGATGTTGTATGCCACATTTCGATATGCGCATATCTCGTTGACACTCCTGCTCTTGATTATATTCAGCAGATAATGAGAATTCACGTTTGGATACCGGTCGACTATGCTTTGCATTTCATCGGTCCATTTTATCACAAGGCATTTGCCGGTTTTGCGTCTGCGATACGACAAATAGCCATTTCTCAGGTCTGACTTTTTCAAAAAAGCCAAATCAATAAAGCTCATTCCCCTGAGATAAAAACTCATCATAAACATATCGCGGGCAAACTCATAACTGGGCAGGTCTGACAGGTCGAGGTTTTTAAGTTTTTTGATTATTGATATCGGCAGAGCACGTTTAATTGTTTTATCTATACCTGTATATACTCTGCGAAAGGGTATTCGGTTGTCGGTAACCCCCTCCTCCACCGCTTTATTATATACCGCCCTCATAATCCTCATATAAAACGAAATTGTATTGGCAACAATACCTCGCCTTTGCAAATATGCCTCGTACGATTCTATCAACTCTGAATCGATATAATCGAGCATTATATCTTTGCCGTCTCTGAATCGGCGGAAACTATTCAAGGCGGCCTTGTAATTTTCCGCAGTTCTGTATTTACCATTCATTCGAAGCAACAACATCAGACGTTCCATATATGCAAACACCGAATATTCCCTGATGTAGCGGTTATACTCGGTCAGCACATCCTCTACATCATGTGCCACAGTGACGGTATCGAGATACCGCTCTATACGCTCTATTCGTTCGATATCGCGCCGGATATACATCCTTGCCCTGTGCAGATATTCAGACCTTTTAGATTTCAAACCCGGCACAATCGATGATTTTTTATCATTCCATTCGTCGTGAAATATTCTTATGTCCGTTGCTATACTGCGCACCTTTTTACCCAATGCTACTTTGTAATAGATATAGCCTTCGCCGTCTGCAAAAGCCGCCGGTCGGTACTTTACTGTAATCGTTATCATATTGTTTTGGATGTGTTTGTTAAACTACGTTTCTGCTTTCTATAGCATGCCAAAAATAAAAATTATACCTCATGAAGGCAATCTCAATAATTCTGACTAACTTTGCAGCGCCATAGTATAGATGTCGTTTTTTCGACCAACCCATATGACAAGCAAAGAGTTTGACAAATACTTCCGCATCTTGTACCTGCCACTCGGCATGTACGCGTTGCGCATTGTCGAAGACTCTGATGTCGCCGAAGACCTTGTTCAAAATGCCTTTACCAATGCTTGGCAAAGCGTTTGCGACAGAAAAGACATCGATAACTTCAAAGCGTTTATGTACCGAAGCGTTCGCAATGAATGCATTTCTTACCTGAGGCGCAAAAGAGAAACCGTCGGAATAGATGCTGTTCCCGAGTATACCGACGAAGTTGCCGACACGTCAGTCCGCGATGCCCGAATATGGAAAGCTATCGAAGAACTGCCTCAAAAATGCAGGGAAGTTTTCCTGCTGTGCAAGCGCGACGGCTTGAGCCATGAAGAAATAGCAGAAGAACTCGGAATCTCGGTAAAGACGGTTAAGAATCAGATGACAAAGGCATATAGCCGATTACGCGAGGCTCTTTCCGACGGCCACAAACCATTTTTTCTACCTTTTCTGTAAAATTTTTCGCTTCAGCATAGGACTATTTTCCCACATCCGCGTCATAAGAGTAAAACCAATCAGAAATGAAAAGAATTTTACTCATCACATTGGCGCTTATCGCCCTTTTACCTCTATCCGCACGTCAACCTCAGACCGGTTATCGAGGCTTTTTAGAATGGAACAATTCACTCCGCTCCGAACCCTCTTTCATCGACATCAACAAGAATGAAATCGTATACTACAGCGGTGTATCAACCACTCATGGCTACCAGATTACACCTATCTGGTTCGCCGGAGTAGGACTATCGGTAGAAAACAACCGCAAATACGACAATTACATCGTTGCCGCATACGCCCAGGGACGTGCCGACCTGCAGTTCGGTCGATTCACACCCTTTGCCGAGGCTCGATTAGGATATAGCCTCAGCGATGGCGGTGGCGCTTATTTCTCTCCTTCGATCGGCTACCGATTCAACTGGGGACGCAAACTCGGTATAAATATAGGAATAGGAGCGACTCTCAAAAACATAAAAACCGAGATTGTTAATCTTGTGACTTCTCCCGAAGGTTATTTGACCGCAGTAGTCATCGGTTCGAAGCGATACAACAAAGGCTATTTCTCTTTCAGAGTCGGTATAGATTTCTAACAAAACCCTATGGAAAATAACGAAGACATTTCTTTTATCGCTCGGCATTTCCGTGAAGGCCGTTTTTCGACCGACAAGGCTTTAAAGCTCATCAAGTCTACCGGCACTTCTTTCTGGACTCCGATTCGTATTGCTGCAGCATCTGCCATATTGGTAGCGTTGAGCGCTACTGCTGCACTTCTGATTCATAACACCTATTTCAACGCGCCCGGCGTCCTCCCGGAGACGACCGAAATCGTCGCACCCGAAGCTGTCGTGCATGTAATTGACTTCGAAAACACTCCATTACCGGTTGTGACTGCCAAGATTAGCTAAGTTTATGGCGTGGAGATAATAAATATACCCGAAAATGCCGATGATTATATGTTGTCTCTACATTACGAAGGCAACGCTCTCGACCTCATTGATACAATCAACGTCATCCTCGGAACTTCAATGGAAATTGAAAACCAATGAAAAGCATTGTTTTAGCTATTATCATATTCTTATTACCGATAGGGGTTTATGCGCAAAAAGTAAGTATCAAAGCCATAGACCAGCCGGCTGCAACTGTATTCAGGTCAATAATCGAACAGACCGGTAAGAACTTCGTCTACTCATCCGAATTGCTCGAGGATGTGCGTTTAACCCTCGACGTTCACAACAAACCACTCAGGACTGCATTGGAAGAAGCTTTTAAAGGCACAGATATCGAATTTAAAATCAAAGGGAAGAATGTGATTCTGCGTCGTAAAAAAGCGAAAAAGTTGAAGACTCTGCCTCATACATATCATGCTCCCCAGCTCGATGAGCCGTCTAAAGATGCTCGTATGCTCGATGAGGTTATCGTAGTCTCGCGCCTCGAATCACCGGCAGTAGAAACACCCGAAATCGGCGCTAAAAAAATCACAATCGAAGACGTGAGGAATACTCCGGTGCTTTTAGGTGAGAACGACGTTATCAAAACTATTCAGGCCCAGCCCGGTGTTGTCGAAGGCACCGAAGGTCTTGCAGGTATGTACGTGCACGGTGGCAATGCCGACGAAAACCTATTCATGCTTGATAATGTACCTCTATATCAAGTAAACCATTTTGCAGGTTTCTTCTCGGCTTTCAATCCTGAAATTATAAGGTATATCGATTTTTTCAAGACTTCCGTACCGGCAAAATACGATGGTAGATTATCGTCGTTTATGGATGTAAGGCTAATGAACGGCAATACCGACGGTCATCATGGTACGGCAAAGCTCGGCTTGACATCGGGAGCACTCAATATTTCCGGCCCTATCGGTAAGCGCACTACATATCTCGTAGGCCTGCGACGTTCTTGGTACGATGTTCTCACGATTCCGCTGTTAGCTCTCGTAAACGCTAAAAACGAAGACGAGAGTATCAGGTTTCACTACTATTTCATGGACTTTAACGCAAAGCTTTCTCACCGTTTTTCGTCCAAAGCCAATGCGTTTATAAGCTTCTACTACGGCGACGACATGCTCCGCACCGGCTATGATTCTTATAATTTTTATAATAATGATATCCATGACCTTGATAAAGAACGGTATAATTTCAACTGGGGAAACATGGTAGTGCAAGGCGGCTTGAATTACAGAATCAGGCCGAATCTCGTATCGGAATTCACAGCTGCATATACACGCTATTTTTCGAGTATGGAACAGACCTACCGTTTCGAAAGCGACAAATCGGCAGACAAAGTGGTACAAGCGTCTTCAAACAAGACAAAAAACAATATCAACGACTGGATATTCCGTGGCGATTTCGACTGGCAGGCAGGCGATAATTCGAGAGTGCGATTCGGACTAAACTATGTGCGACACACTTTCTTGCCCGGGCATACAAGCAAAGAGCATAATTATAATGATTACAAGGTTAGTGTCAAGGACTCCACTTGGGCTTACGGGGCAAACGAATTCAACGCATATATCGAAGATGACTGGAAGATAAACGAACGATTCCACCTCAACGCCGGTATTCATGCATCGCTGTTCAACATCGACAAAAAGACTCATCATGGTATTTCGCCGCGCTTTTCAATGAGCTACAAGCCCAAAGCCAATATTGCAGTCAAGGCTGCCTACACCCGTACCGTACAATATGTGCACCAGGTCACACAGAGCTATCTGGCCCTACCTACCGACCATTGGTTGCCGATTAGCGGCAATCAGGTGCCACAGACTGCCGACAAAGTATCGGTAGGCGGGTACTGGCAATCAAACGATAACCATTTCTCGGTATCGGTAGAAGCTTATTACAAACAAATGCACAACCTAATCGAATACTGCGATGAGTATTATCTCAAACCGCCGCTCGAAATATGGAATGCCCGCCTGACCTCGGGCAAAGGTTCGGCAAAAGGTATCGACTTCAAAATTGAAAAGGTATTCGGACGCCTGACCGGACATATTTCTTACTCACTTGCATGGGCCGACAGGACATTCAAAGAGAAAAACAACGGACTCACCTACCCTGCCCGCTTCGACAACCGTCACACTATAAATATTCTTGCAACGTGGAAGATCAATAACAAAGTTAGCCTGAGCGCTTCGTGGGTAGGTCATTCCGGCAATCGCTTCACACTCATGCCGCAGGTGTGGGAAGCGCCCGTTTTTGACAAAGAAAACACGCGTTCTGATGTAGCACTACGCACTAAGGTCAATAATTACCAGCTGCCGTTTTACCACAGGCTTGATCTGTCGTGCGAGGTAAAAAACAGTCGCGGTTTCTGGACTTTCGGCTTGTACAATGCTTACTGCCACATGAATACCATTGCTATAAAGCGAGGGGTAAGAACCGAAACCAGCTGCTCTTCGTATCCGTATGGCTGTACCGTCAAATCGACTCCTGTATTCCAAAAAGTTAAATTATTTCCTATTATACCGTCAATTTCATATACATGGCAATTCTAAAATATATCATAGCTATTTTCTGTGCAATCTGCCTGAGCGGATGTTTCGAGGATTTCAATCCCGACATCGAATCCAAGCCTGTATTATGTCTTAATTCTCTAATAAAGGCAGGAGAACCTATCTATGTGAATTTATCGCATTCATGGCTTTATACCGATACTACAGCCCGAAAAGACCACTCAGTGTCCGACGCGATAGTCACAATCTATGCCAACGGCAATATCGTGGATGATGATTATATACCCGCCGAAAGTGATCACATCCGTATAGTTGCCGAAAGTGAAAAATACGGCCATGCCGAAGCCGAAGTTACCGTGCCGGTCGCAGTACCTATTAAATCACTTAAATTCAATCCAAAACGCATCCAAGTTTCAAAAACCGAATATAGCAATTACAACTTTGACTGTTATGTTACTTTCTTTTTAGACATTGAGATAGAAATAGAAGACCATGCCGGCATCGACAACTTCTATGAACTCTCATACAAAACTTTTAGGCCGAAATCAGATAATGAAGTCTTATATAACGATGACGAATTAGTCAGTGATTATATTAATCTATTTCTCGGTGGCATCAATTACGATACAGAACCCATATTCAGTGAGCACATCGGGGTTTTCGAATCTGCGATGGGTAGCGATGCCTACGGTTTTTCATACTTCACCGACCGCCAGTTTTCAGGCAAGAGTTATATCCTCCACCTCGAATGTACAAATTGCTATTACCAGATGGTGGCAAACAACTGGAACCCCGACTTACTCAATTGTGGCTATGAAATAGAACTACGGTCTATATCCCAAAGCTACTATAATTGGGCCAATTTTTTGTGGCAATACGACGACGGCCCCTTGGGTGACTTCAGCGAAGTCGGGTTTGTTAATCCAATGTCCGGATATAGCAATGTATCATCAGGTGCAGGTGTAATCGCAGCACAATCGTCTTATAAGCAAACCATCAACTTGCGCGAATTCTTGGGAAAAGCAATCTCAGATGCTTACAATAAACAAATAGAGACCACCCAACAGTGATTAGCCTACGATTGATGTAAATCGCTAATGGCTTACGAAAGTACTGTCAGATTTTTTCTATGATGATTCATTGGCGAAGTTATCTCTATGAAATTGCTTGGTACAACACCAGGCAATTTTTTTGTGACAGTTTTTCACACCATAAGAGTAGTGTTTCGAAAGCATCGTCGATTTCTCATGGCTTAAATACTCAAATGTGAGTATTGCCCAAATTAAGCAAAAATAGTAATTTTGCATCCATAAAAACGATATTTGAAATTTATGATGCGAAGAATACATTTGCTTATCAGTGTTTTAATGACAATGGCGGTTTCAGCGATTGCAGCCGCAAACAATGTAACAGACGCAAATATAGGCGGACACGTAATTGACGGAGAAAACGGAGACCACATGCCGGGATGTCTCGTAAAAATAATCGATACCGGTATGGCTACGATGACAGATGCCTCGGGGCATTACATCTTCCGAGATCTTAAACCGGGTGAATATATTGTCGAGGTTTCGATGATGGGATATGCTACAGAGCGAAAATCGGCCACAGTTTCTTTGCATGAGACTATGGAATTGAACTTTAATATCCTGCCTGACGCCTTCATGCTTGACCAAGTTGTTGTAACTTCTTCAAAATCCGAACTACGCCGACGCGAAAGCCCTTCGCTTGTGAATGTTGTATCGGCAAAAACATTCTTCAATGTCGGTGCTTGCACCCTTGCCGACGGTCTTGACTTCCAGCCCGGCGTACGAGTAGAGAACGATTGCCAGAACTGCGGCTTCACCCAGGTACGCATCAACGGCCTCGACGGTCACTATTCACAGATATTGATGAACTCCAAGCCGGTATTTTCAGCCCTTGCCGGCGTATACGGCCTCGAACACATACCTGCAAACATGATTGACCGCGTTGAAGTAATGCGTGGTGGTGGTTCTGCCCTATTCGGCTCATCTGCAGTCGGTGGTACGATTAATATTATCACCAAAGACCCCATGTCGAATTCCGCCAAGGTTTCCCACACCCTTACTTCTATCGGCATTACCGGTGCGCTCGACAATAATACAACCATGAATGCATCGGTCGTAACCGACAACAACAAAGCCGGTCTATTCATATACGGCCAAAGCAGGTATCGCGACGGTTACGATGACAATGGCGACGGATACACTGAAATAGCCCAAATCAAAACTCAGACAATAGGAACAAGAGGCTTCCTCAGGACAAGTGCCGATACCAAATTGACATTGGAATACCACAATACCCACGAATACCGCAGGGGCGGCGACCAGCTCGACCAACCTGCTCACCTTGCAATGATAGCCGAGCAAGTAGACCACAATATCAATACCGGCGAGGCCACGTTCGACTGGTGGCTTCGCGACCGACGCGACAAGTTGTCAATATTCACAGCGGTGCAGAATACTCGCCGACAAAGCTATTACGGCTCTGAAATGGATCCGGATGCATATGGACGTACTACTGATGTGGTTGTCACCGCCGGATCGCAATGGAACCACCCTATCGACAAATTCATTTTCATGCCCTCCGAGCTCGTAGCAGGTCTTGAGTATTCATACAATCGACTCCACGATGTGACCGTAGGCTATGGTCACGACATCAAACAAACCGTAAACATCTACAGCGGTTATCTGCAAAACGAATGGAAAAATGAACAATGGGGATTCCTCATCGGCGCACGTGCCGACAAGCACTCTCTCATCAACAATGCAATAATATCTCCACGTGTAAACGTAAGATACAATCCGTCGAAGAATTTCAACTTTAGAGCATCGTATTCTACCGGCTTCAGGTCGCCACAGGCATACGACGAAGATTTCCATGTTGCAATCGTAGGCGGTGAGCGCGTCGTCACAGTCCTCGCTCCCGGTCTGAAACAAGAAAGTTCTCAGAGTTTCAGTCTTTCGGCCGACATGTATCATCGATTTGGCAATGTGCAGACCAACTTTCTTGTCGAAGGCTTTTATACCGACCTCCGCGATGTATTCGCACTGCGCCAGCTCGACGGCCTCGATGCCAACGGCAATGCCGTGCTCGAGCGTTACAACGGCTCGGGCGCGACAGTATTTGGCCTTAACCTTGAAGCCAAGGCATTTTTCTCAAGTCATTTCGACATACAAGGCGGAGTAACACTCCAACGCAGCCGATATAAAAAGCCCGAAGTATGGAGCGACAACCCCGATGTGCCGGCTGTAAAGAAAATGTTCAGGACTCCCGACGTATACGGATATTTCACCGCCAACTGGGATATTACCCGCTCTCTTAAGGCAACACTAACAGGAACGGCAACCGGCCCGATGCTGGTACAGCATCTCGTAGGCTCGGGCACCGATGTAGATATGGCCGTAACGACACAAACATTTTTTGACGCTTCGGCAAAATTCACATATACCTTCAGGCTTTTCTCGAGGGTAAACCTCGACCTGTCAGCCGGTATAAGCAATATTTTCAACTCATACCAGCGAGATTTCGACACAGGTCATCTGCGAGATTCCGGATATATATACGGCCCCTCGATGCCGCGCAGTGTCAACGTAGGCTTGTCGATCGAACTTTAATCAGCAAGTTACTGAGCGGTCGAATTTTACGTAGCTCTGCTCGGTAGGTTCATAACACGGGTCATCCCACAGTCGACTTGAAATCATGAGGTCGGCACTGATGCGGTTACATGCGATAGGCACGTTGTGAACGCGGCACTGACGCAGAAGCATTTGAATGTCAGCCTCGTGAGGCTGTGGGCTGAGATCGTCGATTAGGAATACGGCAAGGTCGATTTCTTTGCGTACCACCATTGCTGCAATCTCGGCATCACCTCCAACAGGGCCGGAGTTCATACACTCCACATCGGCCTCGATACCGGCTTCGCGGAATGCGTCCTTTATCAGTCCGCCAGTTGTACCGGTGCAGATCAATTGATGTTTGGAAAGATATTCAGCATTGTATTTTACCCAGTCTACCATATCGGCTTTTCGCTGGTCGTGCGCTACAAGCGCGATATTCAATCGTTTGTTCATAATAATTGATGAATATAAACCTAATTAATCTTTTATCCTTATATATTGGCAGTAGCAATTTTTCATACCACAGCCAATAATAATAACAAACGAAATCCTATCCGGTTCATTTCGACAAACCGACAGCTAAACCAAGGGCCTGCAAACAGATGATTTGCAGGCCCTTGTATAATAGTAATGGAAAATTTATTATTTTGCTTCCCAACCGAGAGCTGATGCACCGAGTACAGCTGCGTCGGCTTCTTTAAGTTCGCTCAACAGTACTTTAGCCTTACCTTTGTACATCGACAGGATGTTGCGGTCAAGGGCTTCCTTGAGCGGACGCATCAGCAGGTCTCCGCTCTTGGCAAGACCGCCGAATAGTATAAATGCCTCGGGCGAAGAGAATGTGGCCATATCCGACATAGCCTCACCGAGGATAGTACCGGTATAATCGAAAATCTCTTTTGCCAGGGCATCACCTTGAATTGCGGCATCATATACATCTTTTGATGTAATGGAGTCGGGGTCAAGATTGCGAAGAGAAGAAGGCTCGGTGCGAATCTCGAGGAATTCGCGTGCAGTACGAGCCACGCCTGTTGCAGAGCAGTATGTTTCGAGGCATCCCTGACGACCGCAGTTACACTGACGTCCGGTATGACGCTTTACACACATATGTCCAAGTTCACCGGCAAGGCCATCGTGACCATACACAACCTGACCGTTGATTACTATACCGGAACCAACGCCAGTGCCAAGAGTAATCATGATAAAATCTTTCAGACCACGAGCTGCGCCATAAGTCATTTCGCCGAGGGCGGCGGCATTTGCATCATTTGTCACAGCTACGGGAATACCGAACTTCTCGCTTACCATTTTAGCAAGAGGAAGCGAAGGCCAAGGCAGATTCACAGCATCGTCGATACATCCGGTATAGTAGTTTGCATTAGGTGCGCCTATACCTATACCTTGTACTTTGTCGGTGGCGTCGTTCATTTCAATAAGACGGCTCGCCTCGGTATATAATTCATCAAGATAATCCTCGAATTTAGCATGCTTTACTGTCTTAATCGAGTTGCTTGCTATAACATTTCCACGAGCATCTACGATACCAAATACTGTATTGGTACCTCCTATATCAATGCCAAGAACGTATGGTTTCATGGTGTCTGGGGTGATTTTGTTTAAGTATGATTATTTTTCTCCAAAGTTACATCATTTTTAGTTATTTCGCACATAAAAATATTAAATATAATCATAAAACATGTAAAAAGATAATATCCGCTACTCTATCCTATTGTAAATCAAGCTATCGCCACCACTCCTATTTAACACAGAATCAAAAGTGGAAAATGGAATAATCAAGTCTATAAGATGTTCTACCATAACAGTTTGTTTTTGTTTCGATTTAAAAGTGACTTGTGTTAGTTAGAAAATCCTAATTCGACATTAATAATTATTAATCAGCGATGTAAGAATATCTTTTTTACTTACTTTTGTAGTGGAATTTTTAAGGTAAGAACAAAATTGAATATCATTAGTAACCATCACGGGGCAGTAAAGTCGCCTTCGTTTGCATTATCTATAACACCAATTGCACTGCTACTATTATTTCTTTTAGGCATAATAGTATTTGCAGGTGCAGAGTACATATCGGATTACAGTGTTGTAGCACTGCTATTATCATCCGGAGTAGCAATTTCGCTTTCATACTTTAGTGGCAGTCTTTGCCGTAGGGGTATGAAAATCGGTTTGCACCGAAGCGCACGTCAGATTCTGCCTGCACTACCTATGCTGGTATTTATCGCCATGGTATCGGCAACATGGATGCTATCGGGCGTAGTACCCTTATTAATCGATTATGGCTTGCGCTTGCTTAACCCAACGTTTTTTCTCGTTATCAGTTGCATAGCCTGCGGTATCATATCTGTGCTTACAGGCAGTTCCTGGAGTACAATAGCTACTATTGGCGTGGCTTTTATGGGCATCGGCACAGTAATGGGATTTCATCCGGGCTGGGTTGCCGGAGCTATAATCTCAGGTGCTTATTTCGGCGATAAGATTTCGCCCCTAAGCGACACCACTGTCGTAGCATCATCTGCTTGCGGAGTAGATCTTTTCAAACATATACGGTATCTTATGCTCACGTCGATACCTGCAATGGGTATTGCATTAATCGTGTTTATGACTGCCGGCATTTTTACAGAAACATCATCGCAGATAAACGCGAACGAGGTTTGCGGACTACTCGCCAATCATTTCAACCTCACACCGTTTGTACTCATTATCCCGGCCATTACATTAACTATGATTGCACTGCGCGTGCCGACGCTTCTGGTTCTCTTATGCAGCGCAATGCTCGGCTTGGCCGGAATATTTGTATTTCAACCCGGAATAACAAGCTGGCTCGGTGTAACCGATCTCTCGACCGGATTTATATCCGCAGTCAAACTCTTGTGGAGTGAAACGGCATTTGCTACAGGAAACGAACTATTCGACCAGTTGGTATCGACATCAGGAATTACAGGCATGCTATCTACTATAGCCTTAGTTACAAGCGCAATGTTTTTTGGCACTGCAATGATTGGCACCGGCATGTTGTCGACATTGACCCGCACTCTCACCAGCAGAATCAAAGGCCGCCTGCCACTTGTAGGCAGTACTGTAGCTTCAGGATTGTTCCTCAACTGCTGCACAGCCGACCAATATTTATCTATAATTATCGGAGGCAATATGTACCGCAACGCTTATCGCCAGACAGGTCTTGAGGCTCGCTTGCTTAGCCGTACTCTCGAGGATTCCGTATCGGTTACATCTGTTATGATACCATGGAATTCGTGCGGCGTAACCCAATCGGCAGTACTTGGCGTTGCCACCGTAACGTATCTGCCATTCTGTATATTCAATTATTTGTCACCGTTGATGTCGCTGTTGATGGCTTGGACCGGCTTTAAAATACGCCAGTCATATAATGTAAATCAGAAAAGAACCAGCGAACTTAGCGAAAAGCTTATCGCATGAATCGTATGCGACGCTGTCATTAGACGGTAGTCGACTTGCCCGCGAAAGCCATAGTTCGACGTGAGATGCCACTCAATACCGGCTCCGGCCTCGGCTGCAAACCCAAAAGCGGCGGAGTTGACATTGTATTTGTCAACCCACCTTACCGGGCCTATTTCAGAGTTACATACTACAGCCAATTTGGGGCAAGGCAATCTGAAATGAGCAGCCGCGCCCACCGATAATGAAACCGAAGACAAGGGGGCATAGTAACGCCCTTCGGCTTTTACCGGCATCGAAAAACCATGCAGAGTTGCCGATAGGCCCCAATGCTCTGACATTGGGCACCGGAAACGGGCCGACATTCCAAATCCTGTACAATATTGTCGGCCCGCAGGATTGTTTAATACAAATAGAGCTTCGGAAGACACTGCCAGAGATGGCCTGAAGTCGCAATCGACAGAAGATTGCCAGGGCGATGGCATGCCGAAAATCTTACGACTGACAAAATATGCCAATTCCGTAGAAAGGATACCGGTCACGGCACCGGCAACCACATCAGAGCCCCAATGACGGCGCGACACCACCCTCTGGATACCTACTGCAGATGACAAGGCCTGTGCACCAAGACTCCACCATGGGCTGTAACGATATAGTTCGTTTGACAACACTGTCGAAGCTGTGAAAGCCCAAGAAGTATGCCGCGACGGAAACGAATTATTCTCGGTTCGGTCTGGTCGAAGTTCGTGTACACCATGTTTGAACCCTTCGGTAACGGCAGCATTTATGACTACAGCCCCGCCTGCAGCCACAACAGTATGAGGCAAACGCCTATAAATCGAATCATTATTCTCTTTAGCGAAAGAAACTATCGTGATCGACAACAATAGCAGGGCTGTAATCAGTTTTTTCATTTATCAAGAGCTTTATACACAAGCGAGAATAAATGGGGGCGGATATTGCATTTGTTAAATGCTGCATTATCCCTTGTAGGATAAACCCGATTGGTAAGGAACACAAATATAAGGTCTTTTGTAGGGTCTACCCAGAATACCGTACCGGTAAAGCCAAGATGACCGAAGACCTCGGCAGAAGCCTCGTCGCATGTCGGGGAGTATTCAAGATTCTCGGTATCGGGCTTGTCGAAGCCAAGTCCCCTACGGCATGTCGGGCTTTTATCAGTAGTAAACAAGCGAGCGGTTGACTCAGACAAAATCCTTGAGCCACCGTAAATACCGCCATTGAGCAACATCTGGCATACTTTTGCAATATCCCCGGCATTAGCAAAAAGACCTGCATTACCCTGGACACCGCCTGAAAATGCTGCCAGCTCATCGTGAACGTGACCTAAAAGCACTTGCTTGCGCAAAAACCTATCGTGCTCTGTCGGAGCTACGTTGGACGCATCGGTCCATGTGAGAGGACGATAACCGGTGCGATAAGCGCCAACCGGACCAAAAATCTGCTCGGTCATAAAAACATCGTGACTTTTGCCGGTAACACGCTGCTCGATATCCATGAGCAAACAGAAATTGAGACAAGAGTAATTGTAATTCTTATTGGCTCGAAGGGGGATATCGTATATCCGCTTCATCACTGTATCATAGGTCAGTTTGCCGGTAAAAATACCCTTTGCGGCCTCTATCTCAAAACCGTTGCCACGCACTTTTTTTACAATATCCTGACGCATTTTAGCGGTATTATTGGCCCAAACACGATTATATACTTTGACCGTATGAGCCTTATCACGTCGGGGACGGATAAGTTTGCCGGTATAGCTGTTGTTGTCGATCATTACATCAAACATATTGAGCGAGGCCGGCATACCGCTCTGGTGGTAAAGCAATTCGCGCAAGGTAATACGGCGCTTGGCCGAATCGCTGAGCTCGGGAATATATTTAACGATACTGTCGTCAAGAGCAATCAGCCCCTTGTCGTATGCTTTCATAATGCCCGGCAGAGTGCCCACGGCTTTGGAAACGGAGGCGAGGTCATAGACTGTGGTACGATCAACGTGCGCACTTTCAGTTGTAGACAGGCGGCCATAGGCTTTGTCGAGTACGATTTCACCGTTTTTAGCCACAAGAACCTGACAGCCGGGTATTGCTCGACTACGGATAGCGTTCTTTACTGCTGAATCAATGCTATCGGTAAGCCAAGAAGCAAAGCCCTGGGCAACAGGCGATGAAAAGCCAAGCCTGATCTTGGGCAATGAAATGCCTTCGCCAACCTTTGCTACCCCTTTTAAATTTACAGGCAACTTGCCCGAGACTTCAATACCGCCGAACAAAGCCTCGGCACCACTGATACGTGCTGCCGCGATATCGTCGTAGGCAAGTACTACAGCTTTGCACTTGGGAAGCGAAGCCGCAAATTTTTTCATTTTATAGGGGTTGACGAAAAATACAGCTACGACATCTTTCGATGAAGATACGAGTCGGGCAAAGGTTTCGCGCGAAGTGGCATTATCATTATAAACAGCTGCAATAACGACATCGGGATTTGTGGCTTTGATATCTGCATAATGTGCGACGGTCTCAGCAAAGTCGTTGACTGCCTTTGCGCCGATATTGACGACTGATACTTTGGTCGTAGACAATGGGAGTATCGACGACTGATTCTTAAGCACTGTAATCGAAGCTGCTGCAAGACGCTTTATAAGCGCCTCTGCTTCGGGAGAATTGATGGCTTTGCATATGCTATCTGTAGAACCGGGAGTTTTACGACCGGCCTCGAGTAAATATTTGTAACGCAACAGGCGTTTGCATCTTTCCTCGATAACGGCAGGTGATATCTGCCCGCTTTTGACAGCATTGAGTATCGCGGTAATATCGGCAGCAGGGTTACTTGGGCATAATAATACATCTGCACCGGCCTTGAGGGCCGCAATAGATGCATTTGCCGAGTTTTCGCTTGCCCCCTTCATACCAAGAGCATCGGTGTATATAAGGCCGTTGAAGCCAAGTTCCTTGCGCAAGAGTTTGTTCGTAATCAACGATGACAGAGACGCCGGCGTGCCCGAAGAATCGAGGGCCGGTACTGCGATGTGCCCGACCATTATACCGGAACACCCTGCGTCGATATACTCTTTGAAAGGTACAAGGTCCATACTGTCGAGACGTCCACGGCTATGGTCGACCGACGGCAAAGCCTTGTGAGAATCGACATCGGTATCGCCATGGCCGGGAAAATGCTTTGCAACAGACTGTACTCCGCCGTCTTCGAGACCTAAAGAATATGCAACGGCAGCCTTGGCAACTCGCTGCGGGTCTTCGCCAAAAGAACGGAATCCAATTACCGGGTTAGCAGGATTCGAATTGACATCGGCATCGGGGGCAAAATTAACATGTACACCGGCAAGACGGCATTCACGAGCCATTTCGCGACCATAATCGTAAATCAATCGATAGTCGGATATCGCACCAAGCGCCATATTTTGCGGAAACCTCGGGCTATCCGGTATACGCATCGACAGGCCCCATTCGCCGTCAAAGGTAATGAGGACCGGTACGTTGGCAACGGTTTGGGCGTAGGCATTCATGGAAACATGTTCGGCTGCAGAACCTTCGGTAAACAGGAGGCCGCCACACCCCTCGCGCTGAATGAGGCGGCGAATGGTGGCTTTGGAAGCATCGCCTTGAGTAGGCACCACCTTAGGAAAAACAAGCTGGGCAATACGCTGACGTTCGGTAAGAGATGCATATACCGAATCGGCCCAATGGTCGGCCTGAGCCTGACGGTGGCGGGTAAGATTCGGCATAACAGATGCAGATGCAGCAACCGTAGAAGCCACAAATAGAGAGGATAGAAAAGAAACAATATGCTTCGACATGGGCTTAGTCTTCTAAAGTCCAACGATTTTCGGCACTTCCCTCGAGTGGTTTTTCATGGCCTTTCCCGGTTGTGAAATAATCGAGCAAGTCGTCGTATACAAGCTTTGGACTATCTACAACTTTCGATCCGTGGGTGAGGCCTGTCATATAGTCTCCACCTTTGGCAAGATAATCTATTGTAGCTACACGATAAGTTTTGTCGGGGTCGAGTTTGCGACCGTTTATCATAATTTCCTCAGCCTCGGCATCATAGCCGTCCTCATAAACCACATGCACATTGGCACTTACGCCGTCACCACCGCGACGAGCCATGACATCGAATACATCTTCGAGGTCAGAACCTTTGACATCGAGCACAGTTATATAGTTGCGGAATGGAAGCATGTTGATTATATGGCCTTTCGAGAACTTGCCTTGGGGCAAACCGTCGCGCAGGCCGCCTTTGTTTGTAATAGCAAAATCAACGCCGTCCACAAGTTCACGACCACGCATCAAAACGTAATCGGAAAAGAAATTGAGCAGTTCGGTACTGCTATTGTCGAGCTGTCGCTCGGTAGTACCAACCCATTGCTGCATAAGCGAATCGACACCGGCAGAGTATTTGCTGATTGTAGCAGCGAGCTGTTTGTCGGTATAACCGTCGTAACGGCTATCGATATCGATAAGCTCATAATCAGGATATGAATCCGACCCAAGGTTGTCGAGGTCAATCTCAATCTTACCAAGTTTGCGACCGGCTTTTCCTGTCTGTACAACAAGTACGGGCTTATTGTCAAGATTGCGTAAATGAGAACGACGGTTTCCACGTTCGGTAGCAGGATCGATGACATCGTGAGAATGTCCGCCGATGATGATATCGATATTGCGCGAATTGACCGCCAAAACAGAATCACCAACAAGACCTGCAGGTGTATAACCAATATGCGACAATGCAATGACGGCGTCGACCTTGTCCTCGTCCTTCAATTTTTTAGCAGCCGCATTGGCGGTAGACACAATCGGCTGAAACTCGAGCCCGTCGTAGTTGCCCTTGGATATCATGCCATCGGGATTGAGATTGACACCTATAATACCAATGCGCTTGCCGTCGTATTCCTTTATAATAGATGATACAAACTGGTCTTTCAAAGGGGTGTTCGAAAGATCGTAGTTGGTCGAAAGCTTTTCGGCATTTGAAATTGCCAAAACCGAGGCCAAAGAATCAATGCCATTGTCAAACTCATGATTGCCAAGAATACGCACATCGACACCGAGCTCGTTCATCACCTCCTGCTCTACTCTGCCTCCATAAAGATAAAAATACAATGTGCCTTGCACGGCATCGCCTGCATCGACAAGGAGAACATTGTCTTCGGCGGCACGAACACTATCGATTACGGCCTTGCGGCGCATAACACCACCGAGATTGCCTCGGTCGGGGTCGATTTGAGAATGGGTATCGTTGGTGTGCAGAATCACGAGTTTGTGATTCTCTTTCTCCGCACACGAAGCCAGGGCCATGGCACAGCATATCGCCAGACCCACATTAGAGATAACTCTACGTTTCATGTCATGAACTTATTTGCATCCACAACCTGCGACAGGCATCTTGTCGATACGCCTCTGGTGACGGCCACCTTCGAAATCGGTGGCAAAGAACGCATCTACGCACTGGAGAGCAAGCTCGGGCTCAATAAAACGCCCGGGCAGCACAAGAACATTTGCATTATTGTGCGCACGCGCAAGGCGAGCAAGTTCAACCTGCCAGCACAGAGCGGCACGTATACCCTGATGCTTGTTGAGAGTCATGCTGATACCGTTGCCACTGCCGCAAACAGCAATAGCGGGATACACTTCACCAGCCTCGACAGCAAGCGCACAAGGATGAGCAAAATCTGCATAATCACAGCTCTGGTCGGAGAATGTACCGAAGTCTTTATAGGCTATTCCCTGCGACTCAAGATAACCAATGATGACATTTTTCAGTTCATATCCCGCATGATCGCAGCAAAGGCCAACGGGAACGCCAGATTTTAGGATACTCATAATTATATGGTTTTAAGATATTTACAACATTATTCGTTTTACAGAAAAACAAATCTCAACAAAATTAACAAAAAAAATTTGCTAAAAGTGCATTTATATAAAAAAAAGTTTGTAACTTTGCAGAGCAAAACCGAAAGAGGCCCCTCAAAAGCCCCAACAATCGGAAACAGCAAGCCCAGGTGGCGGAATGGTAGACGCGCTCGTTTCAGGTGCGAGTGCTGCGAGGCGTGCAGGTTCGAGTCCTGTTCTGGGCACTGTAAAATCCCGTAACTCATTGAAAATCAAGAGTTGCGGGATTTCTCTTTTAATTTTTGTCCTCCTTTTGTCCTCCTATTTCAATTCTACGGAATTTTCGTCCTCAGCGCAGCCTTGATTTTCCCTCAAAAAGTCGTTCCGGCATCCTCGATTTTACATCGGAGGAGACATGAATAAAGTTAATGAGTGTTAAAGTTTGGCTACTTTATAAGCACTCCTTATCATCTTCAAGCATACCCTTTCATTATTTTTCAGGTAGGTTCAAGTCTGAACATCGTTACATGGTCGGGCAACCGATTCTTATGCTCGCTTACCGAGCATCTGCTTCTGCGTTTGGTATTGCGTTTAGGTCTGCATTTGGGTCTGCATTTGATTTCACATCATGTCACGCATAATCATTTGCGCCGACTGTTGCCTCCTGAACGACCTACTACCTCACATTCAGCAAAGCTCTCACCGCAGGGAACAGACTTACTAATCATGTCACGTCAAAATCCTGTCAACAACCCATGACAGATTTATTGATATGTAACCGGGTGGCGTGACCGATATGCCCGGTAAATCTTATGCCATACCCAAACCAAGAATTGCCAGCCGAGCCTTAAAACGGTTCGGACTATCCATAAACAACCCTTCGCTGAAAGTTTCAGCAGATACAGCCCGAATCTGAGCAGCAGGAATATCACCGTGAATACCGGCACAAGGAAAATCATAAGCAGAAGTTCAAACATGACAGACTTATTTTTATACGTCCCAACACTATTATTGGAATGTAAATATACTAAAAATCAGCGAATTAAGCAAATTTTAAGCCTTAAAAAACCTTATAAATCAAGAGTTTGCATCGTTTTGTCGTGTCTCGGAACTTCCATTTCTTTATCCCTTGAAGCCTTGATGATTTCTTCCCTGAAAGCCATAAAGACATTATGCGTTGCTGACTTTGTGGCATACATTTATTATGACTGTGTTCCATAATGAAATACTGATATGATGATAGTTTATATTGCAGGCTTGATATTACATAGGCAATAATGTTGGATAGCATTATCAATTTGTCACTTGATGGAATTAAGTTTATATTTCTTGCAGGCATATAGTCTTGATGTCATACAGGATTATAGCCATGATGCCTTGCAGAGATATAGGGATAATCAATAAAAGGTGTCCAAACTGCATGATTGGTATTGTTGCAGGGAGTAACTTCGTGGGTGAATGAACAGAGGACGGGAGTGTACCAGTGTTACAGAGTTTAGGTAGCAAGTTGTGCTTTTCTCCGTACAAAACCAAGTTTTGACCGTAGAAAAGCGACTTGCCGACCACTCCGTGGCGGTGGGAAATCACTTCGTACCTCGTGAATTAATCTTAGAATATGAAGCAGCGTACCGAAAGATTTGAGATGAGACTTACTCCGGAGGAAGCAGCCGGAATACGTGAAAAATCAAAACGCTACCATAGCGTCAGCAACTTTATAAGAATGGCAGTCAATGAGTTTTCAGACACAGATGCCAAAACCCGTCTTGAATTGTGTAATGACACAGCCAGACTGTGCAGGAAATTTCAGGACGAACTCTCATGGATGGGAAGCAATCTCAACCAGGCGGTCAAACGTGCCAACGAGCTTGCTGTTGCAGGGCTGTTATCCGAGAGTTATTTCAAGGATATACTTGCCCCCATGATTGAGGGCGTGGAGAAGATGATTAAGGCAGTCAAATCGGAACAAGCTGACATTGCCAGAAAAGCGATAAGACTGAGACCATAAACACAAGTCTTTATGACAGTATGGCAATATCAGAACAAGACATAAAGATACCAAGACATATAGACATTAAGCGATGATAGCGACTATTCTTCCGTCGAGTGCCAATTTCCATGCTGTCGCATACAATGAGAAAAAAGTGGCAAAGGGTGTGGCGCGACTTCTTGAAATGAGCAATCTCGGACATATCGGCGTGCTTTCAAAGCCGACTGCAAAGGAAATGCAGGATTATATGATAGCCTACTCTTCCAGAAATTCAAGGATAAAAAAAGCACAGTTCCACCTTGCCATTTCTTGTAAGGGGCATGAAAAGACAGAGGAAGAACTATTGCAATTCGCCCACGAATATCTCAAGGAAATGGGCTATGGGAACGAAGGTCAGCCGTTGTTGGTATATGCTCATACCGACACTGACAACACACATATACATATAGTAACATCCAGAATATCTCCGGACGGAAAGAAAATCAGCGACCATCACGAAAGAGTGCGTTCTCAGGCAGTACTCAACAAACTTGTCGGCAAGGATGTCAAGGCGAAAGCCGCAGAGGATCTTGCTGCTTCACTCGGCTATTCATTCTCTACCTTTGCTCAATACAAAGCTCTTATGACCTCAATGGGGTATGAGGTTTATGAAAAGAACGATATTGTATTTGTCAAACGTGACGGAGCGGTTCAGGCAAAGATTGGATATGCAGATATATGCGGCAAGTTCCATAAGGTGCAACTTGACAAGACACGACGCAGGCAACTGTGGGCTATGCTTAAGAAATACCGTGATGTGAGTGCCGACAGGAAAGAACTCCAGGCAGAGGTGAAGCGGAAATTAGGCATAGACCTTGTTTTCTTTGGCAAATCGGATAATCCCTACGGGTATATGATAGTTGACCATGCCAACAAAACTGTATATAACGGAGCTTGGGTATTATCCATTAAGTCGCTCCTTGATTTCACCACTCCTGATGACAAGATGGAGCGTATTGATGCCTACATCGACAGACTTCTTGAAAACAATCCTACAATAGACACATGGGGCATAAACTCAAAAATATTCCGCTATAACGCCTTCATACGGCGCGGAGTGCTCCACTACCGAAATACTACACGCCCACTCAAAGGTTTCATGGCTGCAACCATTCTTAGAAATGACAAAATAAAAAGGATAGAATCATTTCAACCGACAACTGCGGCTGAACGGGATCTGCTGTGCAGTATATATAAGGTGAACGAGCCTGAACTTGTAACTATATCTCAGAATAAAAGCCAACACTATTATAATGATGTTGACAAGCTGCGCCGGTTATTTAACGATGACAGCATAGTTAAGCTGCGTTCCGAAATACGCAACGCCGGGTTCTATATACGTCAGAGCGGAGAGGATTATTTTGCCATTAATTTCTCATCCAAGCAAGTAATCAACCTCTCGGAAGAGGGATTTGATTTGAAAAGGCTTGCCCGTAGAAAGTTTAGAAATGCAAGTCCGGCCAAATTATCCAACCGAGGACTGCGCGGAGCCGGCAAGGGACAACTGTCTGCAAAAGCCAAAGGTCTGCGCGATGCAGCTTCCGGGCGAGGCGAAAACCGGGAATGGGAGGTTGGCTACCGTGGAAATTATGACAGGATTGATGATGAAAACAGCCTGAAAGTATAGCGTCGGAATTTTATTACCATGCCAATATTGTGACATAGAGTCTTGAAGACAATCGCCTTTGATGTCTTCAAGGCTCTATTCCTATATAATATGTCATGTTCAAAACATAAAATGATAATGTCTTTAAGAAAGGTGTCCAAAGTGGCCTGTTGCCATGCCTCCGGATAATAATTTTGCGTATAAATAATTCAAACGGACCACAATGGACGAATCAATCATCATAACATTTGCAAATCAAAAAGGAGGCGTAGGGAAAACCACCCTTTGCGTCACCTTCGCAAACTTTCTTGTCAAGAAAGGCCTTCCGGTGATTGTCGTTGACTGCGATTCACAAGAAAGCCTCGCACAACGGCGTGAAAGCGATTTGAAACGCTATGGTTCTGAAGAAGTGGAAATCCCTTATGAGGTGCTGCCGTTCTCGCTAAGCAAGGAGGACGCACTGTTCAATTTCATAGGAAACATCCGCAAGACCCGATGTGTGGCAATCTTTGATTCTCCCGGCAACCTGAAACAGCAGGGACTTGTGACTCTGTTTGCCAATTCCGACTATATAATATGTCCTTACCATTATGACCGCACCACTATTCCATCGACCGCCACATTCATAGCGTTTATTCAAAATCTTAAAAAGGCTATGGGACGAAAGATGACCGCAGAGCTTATCCTTGTTCCTAACAGACACGATGCCAGAGTAGGCACAAAGACTGAACGGGAGCTTTGGGAAGAGACAGGCAAGACCTTCAGCCGATATGGACTTGTGACACCGCGAATAAGCATGAAAGCAGACATGGAACGATTCTGCACGCTTTCAGATCTTGACGGTCAACTGGAAATAACGCAGGAAGCCTACGACCTTATATATAACAAGATATTCGGACACCTTGAAATTGAAACAAACAATGGATAAGCCAACATTCCCTGATATAGATGGACTGCTCGGAAGCATACGCCATGTCGCTACCCCTGTCGGACAGCAGACGGTGTGCGATGAACCTGACGGGACAACAACCAGGCCCAAAGAAAATATACCCGATAATGAAAATCCGGAAGACCCGGCCGGAATGTGGGACGCTTTCATGGCAAATCTTTCAGCATACGGATTCAGGGAGCGAAAAGATGAGCGGAAAGTCTGCATGATTGACAAAGATCTTGCCGATTCTATTGATGAGTGCGACATTGACCGCAAATGCCGTTCCGATGTGATAAACGCCATCGTGAGAACATTCGTCACTGTATATCTTCCCCGGCTTAGGGCATACAGGAAGAAAAGCAAATCACTTCTTGATAACGATAACACCAAATAGATATGAAAAAGACAATCTGGACCGACGACAGTATTGCCTATCTTAAAGAGAACTATCCGTACACAACGGACACGGCAATAGCCCAACATTTATGCGTCAACCGAAAGACCGTATCACTTAAAGCCAAAGAACTCGGTCTTGAAAAAGGTATCAGACCCGAATGGCTTGATTTGGCGGAAAGGGTACGCGAACTCCACGGCTCTCACTCAAATGCTGAAATCGCTGCCATAACCGGCATATCGTCACGCTCCGTATCAAGAATAGTTGCCGTCCTCGGCCTACGGCGCACCAAGAAAGAAGAACAAAGTATCCGTTCCCGTATCCGTCAGGATATTATGAAACGAGAGAAAAGACGTGTGATTTTTGGTCTGCCCCCAATCACGAAAATAAAGGTTGTTACAAACAAGCCGAGGATAAAAATGCGCCACTCACTGAAAAAGGCCGGCTATCTGGTAATCCGTGGTCAGAATGTCATGTATTACCACCCCGACATGGAGCGCGACCATTCACGCGAGGATATAGGCCGCAAGCTCGGATTGAGATTCGAGCCTTGGGATAACTGCAACGACAAACTATGTGTAAATTTCTGATACAATGCTTTACGGACAAATAATAGTTTTACTCATCATTCTGCTGGCTCTGTATTATGCCGGAATGATAACGATGGATATTCTGGCCGCCAACAAAGCAAAAGCAAGCGAGGATGCTAAGGCCGAAGAGACCGAAATCGACATATCCGGACTTGCAGAAAGTTTTGAACCGGTGGAGATAAAGCGCATTATCACGAAACCGACACCGGAAATTTCTAAGGACGCTCCATCGAAATATAAGGAACCGATCATGACAAACGGTTATCCGGTGGATAATCTTCTCTGCAAGACCAATAAAGCCGCTGACACAGGCATGGATAAAGACCTCGCTGATATAGTTCACAGATGCGAGTCCGCTGCCTGACATCGACTGACTTACCGCTAACCTTATTTGTATCACCCGATACCTCTCTCCCCGAACCGATGCCTTTATTGAACTAAGTTGTCTTTACTGCCCGACACTGCCTTTAACGCCCTGCATTGCCTTTAACGCCCGATAACCTTTTCAAGAACTTATCAATCAGCGTATATGCAGAAAATCAAATCAAAGTGTCAGCGTGCTATCTCACGCCTCGGCAACTCTGCCTTCGCCCGTAAGGGTATGCTTGCTATGGGCGCGGTGATGCTCACCGTGTCCGACATGATGGCCGCCAGCAAGGGTGCGGCAGGCTTCACCAAAGCCACACAGGAGGTAAGCTCCTACCAGACCCCTGTCTCCAATCTCATGAAGGCTATCGCCGCAGTGATTGTCCTCGTGGGTGCCTTCAACGTCTATTTCAAGATGCAGAACGGCGACCAGGATGTCAAGAAGACCATCATGCTCACCATCGGAGGCTGTATCGCCTTCATCGCACTGAGCGAGGCTCTTCCGCTCTTCTTCAAGTAAGCAACCGCAGATCCATACAGTCATGGCGATATACAACGACGGCTATCCGGTTTACAAAGGGTTACAGAAACCACTGGAGTTCATGGGAATACGCGGACGTTTCCTGACATTGGCGGCTGCCGCCATAGGAGTGTCCTTCGTGGGGTTCATAGTGTTCTCCATCGCATTGGGAAAGCTCGCGGGGTTTATCGCCATGCTTGTAATGGCCGCCGCAGGGCTGGTGACAATATATGTCAAGCAGCGCGGCGGACTGCACAACAAACGGCGTGACCGTGGAATCTTTATTTATCACAATTTATTCAAGCATTGAATGGCAAAGGAAAATAAAAAAGTCTTCGACGGGATATACGCCCAGTTGGAGGAAACGGACGGTAATGTCGTGCTGTTCGACGCAAAGGGGGCCCCCTCTGTCATCTTTGAAATGACAAACCCTGTTCTCCGGCTGTGTACCGACTCGGAGCGGTACATGGTATTTCAGGACGTGCTGGCTAACATCGTCCAGACGCTCGGCGAGGGCTATGCCTTGCAGAAACAGGACATATTCTGCCGCCAGCGTTACCACCGCGACGTGCCCGAAGGTGCCGAGTTCCTGACCCGGAGCTATTTCAATTACTTCGAGGGCCGTGAGTTCACTGAAATCACAACCTATCTTATAGTGACACAGGAGGCGCAGCGCGGACAGTTCGTGCAATACGACCCCAAGAAATGGCTCGACTTCCATTCAAAGGTCGCCAAAGTTGACGACATTCTCACCGAGAAAGGGATAAGCCACCGCAAGCTGACAAAGCCGGAGGTCAACGAGTACCTGCACCGCTTCATGGCGTTCCATTTCCAGCACGGGCCATTCTCCATGACAAATTTCAAGGCTTCCGACGAATACCTGCGGACAGGCAACCGCATTATCCGCTCATATCCCCTTGTGGATATTGACGAGATAAATCTCCCCTCGGTAGTGAAGCCATATATCGAGATGAGCGTCAACGGCTATCCCGTGGCTACCGATGTGTTCTCCTTCCTTGCCGAAGTGCCCCACGCCGACTGCGTGGTGTTCAATCAGGTGGTGCAGATACCGGGCCAGCGTAAGCTGCTCCGAAAACTGCAAGGAAAGGCGAAGCGTCACGGCTCCATGCCCGATCCGAGCAACAAGATAGCGAAAGCCGACATCGAGGAAGTTCTCAACATCCTCGCTGTTGACTCTTCCCTTCTTGTCAACACCAATTTCAACATCATAGTGAGCTGTCCTCCCGACAAGGTTACACCGGTCACATCGTATCTTGAGACCAAACTTTACGAGTGCGGCATAATGCCGTCACGCACAGCCTACAACCAGCTGGAGCTGTTCATCAACTCCTTTCCGGGCTGCGCCTACGGCTTCAATCCCGACTATGACCTGTTCCTCACACTGTCGGACTCGGCACTCTGCCTTTTCTTCAAGGAACACCTAAAAGGGTGCGAGGACACGCCTCTCACCACATTCTACACCGACCGCCAGGGACTCCCGGTGTGCATAGACATAACCGGCAAGGAGGGCAAGGTGAAGATGACCGACAACGCCAACTTCTTCTGCATCGGGCCAAGCGGCAGCGGCAAATCCTTCCACATGAACAGTGTGGTCAGGCAGCTGTTGGAGCAGAACACCGATGTCGTGATGGTCGATACCGGCGACTCCTACGAGGGCATCTGCGGCTATTTCGGCGGCACATATATCTCATACTCAAAGGAGAAGCCTATCTCCATGAACCCGTTTAAGGTGACACGCGAGGAATACGAGCAAAACTTCGGGGAGAAGAAGAATTTTCTTAAATCGCTGATATTCCTGATTTTCAAAGGCAACGAGGCTCCCTCAAAAATTGAGGATATGCTTGTCAACCAGACCATCGTGGAATATTACGAGGCATATTTCAATCCGTTCACATCTTTCTCCGACACCGAGCGTGAGGGCCTGCGCCAGAAATTGCTTGTGGCGGCCAAGATGGAGGACGACTACGAGAAGTTCGCCACCGATATGCGTGACATCGAGGAACAGATAAACGCCCCTGAACCGGAGACCAAGACAACCGTCCGCGCCCTCATACTCCCTTCGGAGGAACGGCGCAACAAGATTATCCGCCAGTGCCGGGCACTGCGGGCCATGATTGTTGACCGTGCCACTACCGAGGCGGAGAAAGAGAAAGCTGCCTCAAAGATTGAGGTGTATAAGAAAGAGCTGCACGAGACCTCTATGCTGATGAAGATTGACAAGCAGATAGACCACATGGAGGAGCAGAAACGCCGCCTAAAAGTGCCGTCGCTCTCCTTCAACACCTATTACGAGTTCGCCCTTGAACGGATACCGCAGATCACATCGCTGGAGAAGATACATTTCGACATACGCGACTTCGCCGCTATCCTCAAACAGTTCTACCGTGGCGGTGAGCTGGAGGTGACGCTCAACTCCGACCTTGACACCAATCTTTTCGACGAGCGGTTTATTGTCTTTGAAATCGACAAGATAAAGGATGACCCGGTGCTTTTCCCGATCATCGTGCTGATAATCATGGACGTGTTTCTTCAGAAAATGCGTATCAAGAAAGGTCGAAAGGCCCTGATAATCGAGGAGGCATGGAAAGCGATAGCCTCGCCCACTATGGCGGAGTACATAAAGTTCCTGTATAAGACTGTCCGCAAATTCCACGGCATAGCCGGTGTGGTGACACAGGAGCTTAACGATGTGATTGACTCTCCCATCGTAAAGGAGGCGATAATCAACAACTCCGATGTGAAGATATTGCTCGACCAGTCGAAGTTCAAGGACAGGTACAGCGATATAGCGGCCATACTCGGACTGACACCTATTCAGAAACAGCAGATATTCACAGTCAACGCCCTCAATAACAAGGAGGGACGCAACTACTTCAAAGAGGTGTGGATATGCCGCGGCCAGAACTCCGATGTCTATGGCGTCGAGGAGCCGCCGGAGTGTTACTGGGCCTACACCACCGAGCGGGCCGAGAAAGAGGCTCTGAAAATATATCTCCGTCATTACGGCTCCATGCAGGAGGCGATAACCAACATCGAGGCCGACCGCAAGAGAGCCGGAATATCCAAATATCTTGATTTTGCCCGTAAGGTCAACCAACAACAGAAAGTAATGTCGCTATGGTAAATCCAATACATAATTCACAGTATGCCTTGCGTAATATCATGCTGATTATCTGCGTGGCGTGCTTTTTCGGCACTGCCTCGGCATGGAAAGTGGTGATAGACCCGTACTGTCTGAAAGCGGTGACAACCAATCTCGCATCGCAGAAAGCCATAGAGGATCAACATAACAAGAGACTCGACTCCATATCCGCAAAGCAGAACAAGCTGGAGCAGTACACCGTGAGCATGGCTACCATCACTGAACTCTACAAGGTGACTATGGAGAACATTTCCGGCTTCGGCACCGAGAGCAAATATTATGTGGAGATAGGACTGTGCGCCTTCGACATAGTCAAGAGCGTGCCGGAGCTGGTAAAGACCGTGAGCAAAGCCAAGTTCACCAACAAGGCACTATGCCTTAATGAACTCGGCAACCTCACAGCCCAGACACAGCAGCTTGTGGCAGACTTCATCAACATAGTCAACAACGGCAAGGTTCAGAATCCCCTCAAAGGCCAGGCTACCGCCGCGACCAAGAGCGACGGGTACAATTTCCTTGACCGCTACGATCGCCTGACGGTAGCAAACAGGATATACACCGACCTTCTCGAAATCCGCTACAAGGTTCAGGCTATGATGGCTATGGCTCAGTACGCCACAAAAGATGACCTGTTTTTTGCAATAGACCCGGAGGGCTGGGCCAATATGAAAGTCATGCAGAATCAGGTCGGTATGCTGATACTCAACTGGAACGGACTGCGGATTATAAAATGACGGAGCCATGATGATACGGAAACTTACAACTCTCGCTCTTGTGGCCCTGCTTCTTCCCTTCAAGTCATTTGCCTTCGACTTTCCGAAAGACCTGCCGACATTCGAGGCTCTGATGGCTCTGCACAAGGCTGTCAAGAAAGATGAAGACCAAGCGTTGGCACGCATAGCCACGAGCTTCGGGGAGCAATCGCTTGTCACCAAAGGAGCGGAGAAGTTCAATGATGTACGCTCGACGCTCGACACCAAGCTCAACAACGCATACTCATACGTTGTGCTTGCCGCTGCCATATCCTCGACCGCCAGCTCACTCTATCTGCTGACAAAGGAATACAAGGACTTTACGGTAAACACCTACAAGTATGTGACCAAAAAGCCCTTTGTCTCGTGGTACTATGCCGACGCCAACCTTGCCATAGCACGCGAGATAAAGCACGCCCAGAAGCTATACGCTACCGTGGCCGCCTCCGGCATAAACCTCATGAAAGCCTCGATGGACGAGAAGATGAATCTTGTCATGTCCCTGAAGGACACCATAGAGAACGCCCGGCGGATTATCGACAACGCCAACCTGTGGTGCTACCTCATGACAAACTGCGGTTGGAAGCCTGACTACATCTGGGAGATACTTACCTCCGATGTCAAGGACGAGATCGTGGGAGCGGTAATCAACAAGTGGAACCAATAAACATATACCGATCATGAAATTCAGAACTATCACCGCATTATCGCTCGCCCTGCTCATCGCGGCAATCCCGGAAGCAATATCGGCCAAGACACCCTCAATCCATGATGACCAGAAAGAGAAGCAATGGCTCTCGATGGAGAACGGGCCGTGGGACTTCGCTCCCGACTGGTACTATTATTTCCTGCACAAGAATTATTCCGGAGCGGAAATGTACTGGAAGTGGGCCGGCTTCAAATCAGGCTACCGCGTCCGCTTCAAGGAGGAGAAATCAAATGTCAAACGCATCATGCCCGTGCGTGTCACGGCGGAAGAGACCCAGCGGCAGAAACTCTCTAAGGTGGAGAAAGAGCGTGCATACGTCGAATCGCTCTACAAGGAGGAACTGGCACGCGAGGCTGACCGGGCTGTCGATGTCACCTATTCGATCTACAAGGACGAGTTCAGCCGTATGCAGGACTGTATCGCCGACGGACTCCTCTATTGCCTTAACAAGAGCAAGGGGAAGATGAAGTATCAGGTTGACGAGCTGTCACGCCAGAACGAGATTATCTGCGCCAATATCGCCTATATCCATAAACAGGGTGTCGGCTACGGGCTGGAGAACGCAAAGCGTCAGCAGGCATACGAGGAGGCAAAGGCCGAGATGGGAAAACTGGTGTCGCGCACCGCCCGCCTCGCGGCAGTGGCAGCCACCCATTACTAACATTAACCTGACTAATTGAAAACTATATGACTTTATTATCAATACTCTGCACAATGGGGCTTCCGGCTATCGACCAGAGCCTCGACAAGCTGCTTGTGGCGATGGAGGCGTTTCCGAATGTGGCGATTTTAGGTGACACAATCAGCTTCGCCCGTATGCTCGGACTGTTGCTCGCCCTGTGCGTAGGTTCTTACGAGTGCTGGATGATGATGCTCGGACGGCGAGGCATGGACGTGATGAAACTGCTCCGCATCATAGGCATATCAATGTGCATATCATCTTCCTCATGGATATGCTCGGCTCTCCAGATGCCCGGCAAGTCTTTGGAAGCAACCACTAAGTCAATGGCTATGGCGAAGAACAAGGAGGTCGCGGCACTGGAGCTGAAAGTGGCACAGAAGCAAGGCGAGTATCTTGAACGCCTCCGTGCAGTGCAGGATTCAATATCCACGGCGAAACAGGTGGCCGCAATCGGCGAGGACGCGAACTGGTGGGACAAACTCGTGTATAACGTGGAAAACCTCGGCGAGACCATCAACAACTACGCCCAGCGTGCAACGGTGGCCGCGGAGACAAAGGTAAGCGAATGGATAAACGACGTGATACGCTTTGTCGGGGAGCTGATTTTCCAGATGTCCTACTACGGCATACTTGTGGCGCAGAGGATATTCATAGCGATAATGATTGTGTTCTGCCCCATAATGTTTGCTCTTTCCCTCGCTCCGCCGTGGAACTCGGCATGGAGCCAGTGGATGTCAAAATTCCTCTCCCTCACGTTATGGGGCTTCGTGACATATATGTGCCTGTACTACATAGACTTCATACTGATGTATAATCTTCAGGAGGATCTGGTGGCCTACAACCACCTGTTGCATGGTGCTGTCAACTCATGGGAGCAGATAGGCGCGCTCGGTTTGCAGGGCATAGGCTCCAACTGTATGTACGCTATGGGTATGCTTGTCGGGGCCTATATCATACGCTTCGTTCCCGAAGTCGCCTCTTGGCTCATACCCGGCGGTGTCAGCAGCGGTGCCGCTTCTCCCTCAGGCAGTGTCGCTATGGGTGCGGCGATGATGGGCGGTTCGGCGGCTCTCAAAGCCACCAACGTGACCCGCAATGTGGCCGGTTCAATCGGCGCACAGGCAGGAAGAAATCTGAAACATACCCCTTAATCCGACAAACAAGATTATCATGCTGATAAAATCCCTTGAACAGAAAACACGGCTCGCAATGATGACGGTAATGGCAACCATAATAGGTTGCGCCGCCATCTGCGGGTTCACCGTGTGGCGTTGCGTGTCGCTCGTGACCGAGGAGCGCAAGCAGATATATATTCTTGACGGCGACATACCGTTCCTTGCCGAGCGTGCCGGACTTGAAGCCAATTTCATCATGGAGGCGAAAGCGCATATCCAGCTCTTCCACCAGTATTTTTTCAATCTCCCTCCCGACAACGACTATATCAAGTGGACTGTCGGCAAGGCCATGTATATGGCTGACGGCACAGCCCTGAAGCAGAAGCAGGCACTTGACGAGAACGGCTTTTACTCCGACATCATATCATCTTCGGCGGTCTGCACCATAATCTGTGACTCTATCCAGTTCGACGAGCATACACGCAAGTTCAGCTACTATGGGACGCAGATTATCAAGAGGCGCACGCGCGATCTAAAACGCACCATGCTCACCACCGGCTATGTGGAGAATGTGCCACGTACCCAGAACAATCCCCATGGACTGATGATAACCAACTGGCGTACTCTTGAAAACAAAGACCTTGACTATTAAAACCTGACTTATGAAATCCCTCAGACAAACTTTCAGCGACAACCGAAGGAAAGCACATGGCGCAATACGCTCATGGCTTCGGCCGAAGATGGGTGCCATAGGCACACGCTACCGTCTGGCCGCACGGATCAGAAAGGTCAATTCATGGGCCACGCGACACCCTCGCCGGACTTTCGGCTATGTCGTCGGCTCACTGTTGATGATACTCGTGTGCGACATAATAGTGACCGGGGCGCGGATGGAATCACAGGAGCCGGAGCTTCAATCCATCGCTAAGGTCGAGCCTATATTCAGCGGCTTCCGCACCATTCAGGCCAACAAGGAGGCGCAACGCCGACGGCTCATGGAGATAACAGGCGACGGTCAGGCGGTAAAGCATGAACTTGACTCCCTTATCGCCATTCCACGCAAGAGCCATGACGACTCAATAGGCATAATACGCCGGTACAGGCAGCTTGAACAGATTGTAAAATCCCTCAAACATAACGATAACAATGAAAAAAATTAATTTCAGACAACCGAAGTATATCTTCCCTGCGGTGATTTTCGTGCCGCTGTGTGCGCTGATATATTTCGCTATGGAGACTTTCGGCGGCGGTGGCGACGACACCCAGACCGTGGCGACAGACCGTATCAATTCCACTCTGCCGGAGGCCAACGCCGAGGCTCCCGGTGACAAGATGTTCGAGATGTCGCGCCGCTTCGGAGACGAGGACGCCTTTACCGCCGTGGGCGCGCTCGGCGAGGAACAGGAGGAACGCGAGGCTCTGGAACACGGCTACACCGAGGACGAGCTGAACCGTCTCGACGCGGCCGAGGCTGAGCGTATCCGTCAGCAGCAGGAGCTGGAGGAACTGGAGCGTTCCCTTGCTGAATCGCGCCGGCATATAAACTCATACGCTTACGGCGACGGCTATAATCCTGCCGACTATGAACCTGCCGTTGACCCCCGGAGCGAATATGCACGCGACCTTGAGGCGATACAGCAGCGCAGCTATGAGCGTCAGAAAGCTATCGAGGCCGGACTTGGCATAGGACAGCCCGACCCGGAGGAAGCCATGCGCAAGCACCGGGCCGACTCCATAGCAAGAGCGCGTGAGATAGAGCGTGAGAAAAACCGACCCTTGCTGGTGCTTAAATCACGGGAGACCAATGCCGACAAGTTCAATACCGTGGGTAGTTCGACCGATAATGTCGATGCTCCGCTTATCCGTGCCATGATCGACAAGACAACAAAGGCGCACGAGGGCACGAGGCTACGTTTCAAGTTGCTTGACGATGTGACAATACATGATGTGAGGCTTGCCAAGGGCACATATCTGTACGGCACTGTCACCGGCTTCGGCCAACAGCGTGTCCGCGCCGCCATCACTTCAATTCTTGTAGGCGGAAAGTTCCTGAAAGTGAACCTTTCGGTGTTCGACAACGACGGCATGGAGGGCTTCTATGTCCCTGAGTCCGCTTTCCGAGATTTTATGAAAGAGGCGGGTGCCAGTACAGTGCAGCAGAATATCAGCTTTGAGTCAGAGAGCGGCTACGGCTCAGGAATATCCGGCGAGGCCATCGCTTTGCAGGCTCTCCAGAATATGTATAACTCCGCGACTTCCGCTGTGTCGGCCAATATTCGCAAGAACAAGGCGAAAATCAAATACAACACCATCGTTTACCTTATCAATTCAGACGAAGCATATTAACCGGTAATCAACCAACCCATTATGAAAGATAAAATTATTGCAGCGACACTCGCGCTATGCGCTGTCGTAATCCCGGCGACCGCCAAAGAGAAGGTCCTTGTCAACTCGGAAGTGACAACCCATATCGTCATGCCTGAGAATATCAAGATGGTGGACTTATCCACCACAAAGATTATCGGCAACCAGTGTGCCGACAACATCGTGCGTATCAAGCCGTTCATAGAATCCGACTCTCTTTCCTCCGGCTACCGCGAGGGGGAGCTGATGGGGACGTTGACGCTCATAGGTGAGCGTCACCTCGCGCAGTACGACGTGGTATATACCTCCGTTCCCTCCCGTGCCGCCTCCATACACCGCGTTCCATATTCGGGCATGGACTCGTACATCAATCCGGAGGTATCAATGCCGCAGTCGGAGATGGCCCGCTATGCCTGGGCTGTCTATGGCAGCGGACGCAGGTACAACCAGGTCGTGTCTAAGGCTCATGGCATGAAGGCGATTGTCAACAACATCTATTCGATAGGCGATTATTTCTTCATCGACTATTCCCTTCAGAACAGCACAAAGATAGCATACGACATCGCCGAGGTGCGTGTGAAGCTAACTGACAAGAAGGAGGTAAAGGCCACCAACTCGCAGACAGTGGAGCTGTCGCCGGTATATTCGCTGAACCTTGCCAAGAAGTTCAAGAAAAGCTACCGCAACGTGCTTGTGCTCGACAAGCTGACTTTCCCGGACGAGAAGGTGCTCCGCATCGAAATATCCGAGAACCAGATAAGCGGACGTGTCATAACCCTTACCGTGGAGTATGATGACATTCTCAACGCCGACGGCTTCGACTCCGACATACTCAAAAATCTGCCGTTCAACTATTCACCTCATATCTATAAATAATCCGGCACTATGAAAAAGATACTGTTCGCAATCATCTGTGCGGTGGCTTCTATCACGGCCACCGCGCAGGAAAACAAGATAGCCGTCAACGCCGGCTTCCTGTTTCCGTCAACTCTCAACGCCACCGTTGGCTACGAGAGATCGTTCACCTACGGCAACGCCGTGGAGGTCTATGGCGAGATTGGCAATCACTGGAAATCGGGCGAGGGTCAGTTTTGGAAGGGGTACTATTGGGACGGGGGCATAATCTACAAACACCGTCTGCACCGTTACAAGAACGGCAGCTTCCGTGTACGCTTCGGCCCTCAGTTCGGAGCGGTGGAGAGAAAGTTTTTCATTGGTATCGAGGGAGGCTTTGAATACAACTATGTGTTTCAGAACGGATGCGAGTTCTCGATCATACAGAAGAATAATGTGAATTTCCTGCATGGCGACACGTTCCGCAACGGCCTCATGCTCGGATTCAAGATACCGTTCTGAAATCAGCCGAACAATTCCGAATGGGAGCCGAGACGCACAAGATTGATCTCATCTGTGTCCGGGTCAAACCATATCAAAAGGAAATCACCTTCGATATGGCACTCCATGTGGCCGGCATAATTCCCCGTCAGAGGGTGAGGACGGTTTTCCTCCGGTATCGGCTCCTCATTTTGTAGCAACTCCAGAATCCTGAACAGTTTTTCAACCTTTTTCGGATTATTGTGGAAACGCTTGTAGTCTTTCTTGTATTGAGTGCCGGGTTTGAGTTTTTTCATAATCCCATGGATTTTTCCATCGCCTCAACCGAGGAAAGATTCAGGGCAGGCTCGTTGCGGAGACGACCGCTTGCCGCCTCTTCCATTGCCTCAAGTGTGACAGCATTAGGTTCGTGGTATGCGGCATCAAGGAGAACAGTCTCAACATAATTGTTAAGGCTGCGGTTCTGCCGTTTTGCAAGCTGCTTCAATCTGTCAATGAGTTCCACGGAAAGGCGGAAGCTCTGGTTCTTTTTCAGTGCTATTTCCATATCCATATTATTTTATACTGCAAAGTTAGTGTAAATGTATTACAAAAACAATAATTCTACCATATAAGTTCCCAGACTATGGCTTTTGAAGAAACAAAGGAACAGCAACAGATGTATAACTACTTCCGTAGCTGTATCTACATATTCCTGATTATCGAGATTGTGATGAACCTGCCTATCACGGCTGACAACCGCGTGACGCAGTTCATACTCGACCTGCTCGGACGCTTCAAGGTGTTCAACTCCGTAGCCGGGTGCAAGGTTGCCGAACTTGTCTGCATCTGTGTGGTATGTATCGGCACCAAAGCGAAAAAGGCGTTGAAGTTCAATCTGAAGACTATGGTGGTATATCCGGTGCTTGCAGGTCTCACTCTCGTAGGACTGTGCTTCATCTTCCATCACGGCACATGGGGTATGTCGATGTTCGGTTTTCCTGCAAGCCGCGTCCTGTATGCCTTCTGCTCGGTGGTCGGCACCATGCTCGTACACCAGGGACTCGACGGTATTGCCAAGTATTACAACCACAAGGTCGGCGAGGACAGGTTTAATTTTGAGAATGAATCTTTTGAACAGTCCCGTCAGGAGGTCAATACCCCTTATTCAGTGAATATCCCGATGATATTCTACTGGAAAAAGCGTATGCACAACGGCTACATCAACATTATCAATCCGTTCCGTGGTACGATTGTGCTGGGTACTCCCGGCTCCGGCAAGTCTTTCGGCATAATAGATCCGTTCATAAGGCAGCACGCACGAAAGGGCTTCGCCATGATGGTATATGACTATAAGTTCCCGACGCTTGCCAAGACGCTTTTCTATCAGTATTGCAAGAATTTGCACTACGGCAATCTGCCGAATGGGTGTGGTTTCCGCATAGTCAATTTTACCGATGTGGAGTATTCAAACCGTATCAACCCCATCCAGCGTAAATACATTCCCGACCTCGCGGCGGCTTCGGAGACGGCGGCCACGCTTCTTGCCTCGCTCAACAAGGGCGGTGGCGAGAAAAAGGGCGGCTCGGAGGCTTTCTTCACCAACTCGGCAGAGAATTTCCTCGCGGCGATCATCTATTTCTTTGTGAATTTCCACCCGACAGGTTTTCTGAAAGGGAAAAAACTGAAACGCTATATATCGCACGAGGGCAAGAAATTGGAGCTTGTGATACGCAACTGGGACGATTTCAACGCTCTGGACGAGAACGGCGAGGTCATGCTTGACTTTGTGAATGAGAACGGGCGTGACGTATCCACCGACGAGGACAAGATGTTCGTTGACCTTAACGGCTTCTCCTATATCGACCGTATGGGTAAGCTGATACTGATTGACCGCTGCTGGTATGAGGACGAGAACGGAAACGAGGTTGAGCCGGACACTATCACAGGTGAGTTTTCGGATATGCCCCATGTGCTGTCGTTCCTCGGACGCAAGTATTCTGAGGTGTTTGACATTCTGATGATGGACGATAAGATAGCCTCGCTGATGGCTCCCTTCAAGTCCGCATACGAGAACAAAGCCAACGACCAGCTTGAAGGTATGGTGGGTACTCTCCGCGTAAATGCCGCACGGCTTGTATCCCCTGAAGCCTATTGGGTGTTCACCGGCGATGATTTTGACTTGAAGATTTCCGACCCGGTGAGTCCGAGCTATCTTGTGATTGCCAACGACCCAGAAAAGGAGCAGGTCATCGGCTCTCTGAACGCTCTTGTGCTTAACCGTCTGATAACCCGTGTCAATTCCAAAGGCAACATCCCTGTCAGTATCATAGTTGACGAGCTTCCCACGCTGTACTTCCACAAGATTGACCGACTGATCGGTACGGCACGAAGCAACAAGGTTGCCGTGACTCTCGGTTTTCAGGAGCTTCCGCAGTTGGAGGCTGACTACGGCAAGGTGGGTATGCAGAAGATTATCACGACCTGCGGCAACATATTCATGGGTGCGGCACGAAACAAGGAGACTCTTGAATGGGCGCAGAACGATGTGTTCGGCAAGGCGAAGCAGACATCGACCTCAATCACCATAAACGACCAGAAAATTTCCACATCTATCTCCGAGAAGATGGACTATCTTGTTCCGGCGGCGAAAATCGCTGATATGGCTACCGGCTGGCTTGCGGGTCAGGCGGCACGTGACTTCACGGCCACCGATGAAAAGATGCTGTCGCATTTTGACATCGAGGACTCCGAGGAGTTCAAGACAACCAAGTATTTCTGCAAGACGCACTTCGATATGGCACGTATCAAGGAGGAGGAATCCAACTATGTGGAGCTGCCTAAAATTTATTCTTTCGACAGTGAGCGAGAGAAGGAGATTATGCTCAACCGCAATTTCAAGCGTGTCAACCAGGAGGTGGCCGATATGGTGAAGGAACTTCTCGGCACTGAATAATAAATTACTTATCATGGAAACTACCGCCAAAATATCCGTTCCCCTCTCGCTCCGCTTATCCGGAAGTGCGTTGAAGATTATCGCCATTCTCTCGATGGTGGCCGACCATTGCGCCTACTTCCTTATGGAGCCTGACACTCCGATGTACGACTGTCTGCGATGTATCGGCAGGATAGCGTTCCCTGTGTTCGCTTTCCTTGTTGCCGAGGGGTTCGCACATAGCCGCGACCGTATGAGATATTTTCTGATACTGTTGCTTGCCGGTGCAGTCAGTGAATTGCCGTGGTATCTGCTCAACGGAGCGGACGGCACGCATAATGTCATGTTCACTCTCTCCCTCGGAGTTGTGGCACTCGCCATATTCGACCGTATGTGTGAACATGGGCCGCTGTCGTTCATCGGTATTTCAGGTATCGCTGTTCTGGCATGGTGGCTCGGAACGGATTATGACTGGCGCGGAGTTCTGATGATAGCGGTGTTCTACATTCTCCGGCACCAGACTATGCGTCCGTGGCTGGAGCGTTCATCGACAAATTTTCCCTCTCAGGCTATTCTTCAGATTATATTCACGTTTCCTTTGATGGCTCACTACGGCATAGCCGGTGCGTTGCTCGCCTCCGCAATAATCTTCCTGTATGACGGCACCCGTGGCTTCATACGAAGCAAATCGGCCAAATACAGCTTATATGCCATATACCCCGTACATCTGATGTTGCTATCGCTATTCAGTTGATAACTTAAATTCAATTTTTATTGCGTAGCAGGATTTGGCATCTGTGAATACATATATTCCTGTCTCGGCCTGTTCGTTTCGGACAGGCTTTTTTATAGGCAGTCTCCTCAAAATTTAGTAAATTTGCAGTCTAAATCAGATAAGTACGCAAAATGACTAAGGCAGAAATTGTAAACGAGATAGCGAAGACCACAGGTATTGACAAGACAAGTGTTCTTGCAGTGGTTGAGCAATTTATGGTTGTAGTAAAAGACAGCCTCGCACATGGAGAGAACGTATATCTCCGTGGCTTCGGCACATTCCAAGTTAAGGAACGTGCTGAAAAAACCGCACGCAACATTTCAAAGAATACCACTATCGTAATCCCGGCACATAATATCCCGTTCTTCAAACCATCGGCCGAGTTCAAAAAGGAGGTGGCTCAGTGATATGGAACAGGAAAACCAAAATATCGAAAGTGCGGTTGAAGAACTGACTCCCGACTGTAACTGCCATTGCGAGGGCGAATGTCATTGCCATAATTGCTACGAGAGACAGCCGGAGATTTTCGATGAAAGTGACATCGACCGCATAATAGCCAACCTTAATGACTGGGATTGAGATATGAGGTATAAATATTGTCCCGAATGTGGCGCAAAACTCAACGGACGGCAAGCTGGTGATGACGGGCTTGTGCCGTACTGTGATATAATATTTCGTTCACTCGAATAAAAAACTTGCAAGATAAACGGGTAATACAAACGCGACAAAGATGAGTAGCGCCAACTGTTGATTAAATCGTAGAATTGTTCTCCTGATTAATTTTAAGGTCAGTTCTACGCCGAAATTTTATTATAGTGTTATCCCCGTTTGTGTTTGCTTGCCACCACATTACTGAACTGGTGAGTTTTGTTACTTTATAATAATAGTTTCCGGCCCAAGGATCTTCACTGTCAAGTTCACCCACTAAAGTCAAATCCAACAAAGGTTGATTGTTCTCCATATATCGGATACTCCAGTTGTATTCTTTGTCGAATAATGGTTTGCCGTTTGCTGTCAGATAATATGTGGTGATTTTTCCATAATGACCACCATAAGTCCCCTCAGTCAAATCAGGAGCGGCAGTTATATCGTAAATGCAGTTTCTTTCAGGAGTTTGCGAGACAACCTCCCATTGCCCGGCCAAAAGATTCAAGTCGATGATTTCCACATCATCCTCATCGCTGCAACCGGCAATGCCAAATGAAATAAGCGAGAGTAACAGTGAGAATAAAAACTTATTCATAATGAAGAGATTATTAGTTTAAGATAAAACGCCGAAATGCGCCTTTTATTGCGATACAGATGGCAGAATCGGACAAAGTACCTATTCGGTTAATGCCTCCATATCGCTACTAATGCACATAATTATTGTCTTTAATGGAGCATCCTGTGCAGTATATTGGATAGCCATAATTTCCTTCGATGTACGGATGTCTGAAATAATCATACAAGGCATCAAATTCAGTATGAAGTTCAGCGTTTTGGTCAATGGCTGAATTGGTAAGGAGAACGATTTGTGTATTTTTTAGGTTCTGTTTTTCAGTTCCAATCATAGATGGTCGAGATATAATGGCCCTGACTTCAGGATATGTCAAATCGCTGCCAATGACAAAATATGCAGTGGAGCCATAAGTTTAGACTTGAATCGGTGTTCCTGTCTATTATAAGGGTCGAGCTATCTGTGGTGCCGGTGTATACTCCAATATAATTTTGCAAGCAGAGGTGATGTGACTATCACCTTGCAAGCCTGCCGAGTCAGTAATAATATGCTTGCCATTTGCCGATTTATTATTGGCAGAACAGGTTGTAAAGGCGATTGCTACCCACAACATGATAAAAAATCTGAAAAATCCCATATATTTGTTTATTTATCTTATCCCAGCTTATTGCGGAGTTTACGGACTTCGGTATTTACAAAGCCCATAATCTCTTTCCCTAAAAGGAATTGTTCAGTGGCGAACCAATCGGGGTTGCCGTTGTCTTGCTGAGTATAATTTTTCTCTGAGTTGTCTATCGCATCCTGGAGACGTGCCGGGTCTCGTTGATAATCAAATCCGCCTGCGATTTGTTTATTGACATACGCCTTGACAGATGGTTGTTCTTCAACATCTTCTTTATCCGGTCTGTCTGCATAGTGATGGTAATATAGCCATACTTCAAAGCAGGGGTTGCTTTGCGCAACATTCCATGCCTCATACGGTTTAGCCTCGCTGTATTTCTCAGTTATCCGCGCGTTCATATCCTTGCAGAAATCTCTGAGAGGTGCGATCTTACCCTCTTTCTCCCATGAATCAGTGTCTATCGCAAACCATATTTTATCCCGTTGGAGATAGTCAATCGTATGTTTTCTTGTATCGCCAAGCAAGATATGCTCGGCAAGCTCCATCAGTTTCAAGGGGTCTGTGCCTTCTTCAGGAGGTATGACAATCAATTCAAGATTGGAGGACAATCCTTCAAAAAAGCCGAAATAATCCGGCTCAGTGCCTTTCCCCTCACAGACTATATAGATCTTGCTGGCATCTTTGGTCGGCTCACTCTTGCTGTAATCTTTCCTACGTGTAATCATATCACCATTTCAGATCAGAGAGATTAGACAGGAACGGTATGCCTCCGTAGCGGCCATTGAGATAACCATTTTCGATATTCGCGGTTTTGTGTATATTGTAGTCGCTCAACGGATAAAGCTGTGTTGACTGGTCAACATCCTTCTGCGCAAACCATATCTCATCGGGTCGGAAAATGGATTGGTCAAGCAGACAACTCTCATGTGTGGTGAATATTATCTGACCTTTGGCATCACGGTTCTCCGATATTTTACTCATAAGAGTCTTTATCATTATAGGATGTATGCTCCTTTCTATCTCATCTACAACGAACACATTGTCGCGTTTGAGAATGGCATAAAGCAGAGGCATATATTCTATAAGCCTGCGTGTGCCGTCAGACTCCATATCCATTTTCATTTCCACATCGTCACCATTATAATTGGTGTGGACGGCAATAAGTGTCTTTATATAAGGCACGCCATCCTCGACAACGATGTTTGAAATCTCATTGTTATGCGCCTCCATGAGCATCTGTGGTGAGCCGGGATGTTCTTTAGCGGCGTTGATAGCCTTTGTCATAGTAGTGTTGCCACGCACTTCATCTTCATTCAGAATCTCTTTTCGGACACCAAGTTTGGTTATGCCCGTTTTAAGTTCCGGCATGATAGAATTTACAAGTTCCGCAAACTCACTGTCTCCGTCAAGCACATGGGGAAGATAGCCTATCCGCATAGTTGGCAGGACTACCTGCAATCGTCTGATCCAGTCGTATGCCTCCTTTACAGTCGGTAACTCTTCGGGGTAATACTTACCAAAGAAAGACAGGGCGAGCATATCCGGACGCACAATCCTGTTCATCGCGTTCATAAAGACCTCGATGAAATCTTCCTTGCCACCGGGACGCAGATAATCGCCGGAGACATTTATATCATTATCCTTACGGCTGAATATCCTTATGTCTTTGCTTTTCTGGCTGAGAAGCAACTCCTCCTCAAATACTTCCTGACGGTTGAAACGCAGATGATAATAGAATATTTTGCCCTCTGTAAAGAATTCGACAGCAAGTTCAGACGGAGTATCCTTTCCGTTCTCATCAAGTTTGAAATAGAGATCTTCGGCAATATCCGCCTCGCCCATCTTCTCGGCCCCGACCAATGATTTGAGCAAGGCGATACATTTGAGGAGGTTGCTTTTGCCCGCACCGTTTGCTCCATATATGGCACTCATGCGCAATGCGGTCACATAACCACAGGTCATTTTGTGCCATTCGTGGCTATGGCTCTTGCTTGACGGGAAAGTATTGAACTCAACCGCGTTCTTAAACGACATGATATTTTCTGCTGCGAATCGTAGTAGCATGGCTTATTCCGTTTGTTATTCACGGCAAAGTTAGCAAAATATATCTATTTGCACAAGCTATTGCCGATTAAAATATATTATTCAGTTAAATTTTAACGGAATTACAGTGACAATAGTTCACTCATAGTTGCCGGAGCACCCTTATCACAGCACGGATATAGCCGGGATCTTCGGCATAGCCTATCTTTTTCAGCCACAGCAGATAATTTCCTCCCTTATATCGGTACTGTACTTTTGTGTAGTATGCTTTAACCGATTCGGTCCAGTGGTTGAACTCATAGTATTTGCCTGTCCGTGGATTAGTAAGCCCGAAAAGGTTGTGCTTGTTGCGGCAGACCGGAGATTTGAACCAACCTGTTTCAAGTATTGCCTGTGCCAATACTATCTTCGGATATTTTATGCCGTTCTTTTCAATCTCGGCAATCAAATTTTGAATGGTGAGAGGTGGCAAATTATCAGCGGCAGCTACTCCCTCACGTGATTTTCTCACCATGCCAGCATTGCGAAATGCAATTTGTATAGAGTCAGGATTTTTCACTGACATAGCCAATTCTCTATTCTCTGTATATCCCACGTTTTCAGGCTCTTTGATATTCACCACGGCTGGAGGTGCCTCAATCGGTGTCTCTTTTGTGATTGTGTGAAACTGAGCCATTGACACAGAGGGGACTGCAATCATGGCTACTGTAATGAGAAATGTGTCCAAAGTGCTCATGTACGAAATTCTTGTAAAATAATTTTGTCATCGACAAGTGGTTGACACCACGAAATTAATCCCCAACAAGAAACCGCATGAACAATTCGGACACAAATTTAACAAACAGGCTCCCATTGGAACAGTTGGCGAAACTCGGTCTTGACCGCGAAAAGGTTGAGAAATTGCCGCAGGAGGTAAAGGAGAAGCTGATTAACGGTGAAGTAACTCCACTTATGGAGGTCACGTTACCGGCCAGAAATGGCATGGTTATCTCATTACCTCTCAAACTCCAACTCGCTGCCGATAAGGACGGCAATCCCACGCTGATCGCATATCCCGTTCAGCGTGAACTGTCGGTTGACAGAAACAACGAGCTTCGCTTGTCGCAACAGGAACTTGACGCACTGCGACGTGGCGACGTGTTGCAGAAAGCCATCGACATCAACGGCGAGAAGACTCAGCAGTATCTCCAGCTCGACCCGGAAACGAAGTCAATCATCCACCGCCGCATAACCGAGGTGCAGATTGAGCAGAAGTTGAAGGACATGGAAAAGGTCAACGACATCGAGCTTGGCTCCCAGCAGAAACAGCAGGCACGCGAAGGCAAACCGGTGGAACTGTCGGTAGGCGGCGAAAAGGTATCGGTCGGCATAGACCTCAAGGAACCACATGGCTTCAAGGTCGTAAAAGGCGACCTCAAGGAGTGGGAGCGACAGCAGAAACTCCGCTATGACGAGCAGCACCCCGAATATCTCGGACTGGTAATGACCGACAAGAACCGCTGGGAATATCAGAAAGTTGTCGAGCATGACTCTAAGGAACGCGCCATCAGCCTCGACCCAACGCAGAAAGAGGAACGGAAATCCGGCCTCAAACGCTGACGCACATGGCAGCTTCAAGAAAAAAAGAGCCGGGCCAACTCTCCGTAATGGATCAGTTCGACCGCATGAAAGAGAAACACCCCGACGCCTTGCTACTTTTCCGCACCGGCAGCACATACGAAATCTACCGTCAGGACGCGAAAAAGGTGTCAGAAATTCTCGGTACACCAGTCTCCACGCGTACAGTCGGCAAAGAGAAGAATGTCGATGTGGCATCCTTCCCGCACGAAGCACTCGACACTTATCTGCCTCGGCTTGTAAGAGCCGGAATGAGAGTGGCTATATGCGAGCAGCTTGAAGACCCCAAGCAGAAGAAAAAGGAGCAGGAGGCGAAGCACGGGGAGACTACATCACAACAACCCATTAACAAAGAATCCGATATGCCAAGAAAAAAGAAAGAGAAGACTCCCCAGGAGGAGCCTGTAAAGACCACAAAGAGTGCGGTCGATGAAACGACCCCGAAAGAGAAGAAATCAGAATCCCAATCCGCCACCCAGGGCGAAGCCACCGAGCGAAAGCCCCGTGAGCCTCAGATGGTGACTGTCAACGGCGACAAGGTGACACATGGTCACGCCTACCAGAGCAAGACGAACCCGGAGGACTGGTATTTCACCGCCAAGATCAACGGCCAACAGTTGAAGCCGCAGAAGATGGATCCGGCAGACCTCGCCGCCTATCAGCAGAAAGAACTCACGGTGCCGCAGCTCATGGAACGCTACTATCCCACCAAACTCATGCCGAGGGTGCCCGATGTCTCCTATCAGGTGGCGAATGTGCTGCCCGGTCCCGAGGGAAACCTGACTATCGACAAGTTCAATGTCTATAAGGAGACCGACGAGACCCGCGCCGACTACGGCAAATATAAGTTCTACGCACAGGTGGGAGACAAGAAGATGTCAACAACCGCCTCACGCGAGGACCTGAACGCATACTTCGACCGCGTGGCAACTCCCGGACAGCTTGTGGAGCGCAACTTCGGCGACCGTCTGCACCTGCAATCCCACTACGAGCAGTTCAGGCTCCCGGAGGGCATCGACCCCAAAGGTATCCGTGTCGCAAAGGACAAGGAAGATGGAAAGTGGAAGGTGTCGGCCGACCTCGGCGAAGGACGCGGACGCACTTCCCGTCAGGAGCTGTCCTTTGACGACGGCTATTCTCTATTCAAGACGAAGACCGCCACACGCGAGCAGATAGCCGCAAAATATCTCACTGAGGAGATAAACACCAAGCTCGCCGCCCCGCTCTCTATGGAGAAATCAGCCTCCATGAAAATGTAAAACCGTTTCCCAACAACACTTAAAAGAATACCACTATGGCAAAATTAGAATATGACGAGCTTGTGCAGCTCCTTCAGGACGGCAACATCGGCTTCCTCCGCTTCATGCTTGAAAGCGACAATGCGGAGTCTTATCTCGAATGGTGCGAGCTTCACGGCATCGAACCCTCGGAGGAATCCGCCGAGTTCTATTACGATGAGACCGAGATCGACATGCTGGAACGTCAGCTGATAGACGACGAGGATTATGGCATCTGGAACTAACGGCGCGTCCAACAGTTCAGGCCAGCAGGCCCTCGACCGCTTCGCCCAGATGATGATCGAGCGTATGGAGAAGATGAAGGGCTCGGACTGGGAGAAGGGCTGGATTGGCGGAGCCTCCTCCGCCGGCCTGCCCCAGAACATCATGGGTCGCAATTACTCCGGCTCAAACTCCTTCTTTCTCCAGCTGCACACGGCGGCGCAAGGCTACGAGCTTCCAGTGTTCCTCACATTCAAGCAGGCACACAACTTCAAGGCCCATGTCCTCAAAGGAGAGAAAGCCTTTCCGGTGATATACTGGGACATGATGGTGCGAGACAAGGACGGCAAGAGAATATCCTCCGACGAGTACCGCGCCATGAGCCGTGACGAGCGGAAAAATCTCGACGTGATACCATTTGTCAAGGCGTTCCCGGTTTACAACATCGACCAGACCAATTTCCGTGAGGCACAGCCTGAGAGGGTGCAGAAACTACTCGACCGCTTCAAGGTGCCTGAAATGCGCGACACACAGGGTATGTACGCCCACGGCGCACTCGACCGCATGGTTGCCGAGCAGACATGGCTCTGTCCCATACAGGCCGACCGCAAGGAGAAAGGCGCATACTATTCCCCCTCGCGTGATATTGTCGTGCTTCCCATGAAGCAGCAGTTCAACAAGGGCGCGACTCCGGAGGACATATACCGCGACGGCATGGAGTTCTATTCGACCATGCTACACGAAATGACACACTCCACCATGACTCCCGAAAGGCTCAACCGTGAGGCGGGCGCGAAGTTCGGCGACCCGAAATATGCGAAAGAGGAACTCGTGGCCGAGCTTACAGCAGCCATGATAAGCCACTCTATGGGCTTCGACTCCAGAGTCACCGACAACTCGGCGGCCTACCTTGATTCATGGATAGGCGCGCTCCGGCAGGAGCCGAAGTTCATCGTGTCCGTGATGGCCGATGTCAACAAGGCTTCTGAAATGATACTCGACCGGGTGGACGCACAGCGCATATCGCTCGGCGAACAGCCTTATCTGGCGAAGAACGACCCTCTGATGGCTCCTTTGGAGGACGAGATATGCCCGTTCAGGAACGCTGCCATAATCAAGACCCGCTCCGGCGACTTCGCCCTGCGCGCCTCATACAACGGCGTCGATCTCGGCATGAAGCCTATCGAGCGTTCAACCGCGAGAATGTATTTCCAGCTCACCGACCAACGCGAGAAAGATATATTCCTCGGAAGCGCGATACGCAAGAATTATGAATCGGAGATAGCCGGCATCGACCGCCGCGCCTCCAAGTCACTCTCAATCGTCTGAAGCTATGGCACCGGCTGACTATAAGGTCAAGTTCAAGGAACTTAAATCGCGTGTGGGTATTGATGATGTCGCCTATTCGCTCGGCTACCGCCTCGACCGCAAGGCAGGTGTGGGTCGGTACATCGAGCTTGTGCTGGGCGAGGGACGCGACAAGCGCGACACAATCATCGTCAGCAACCGCCGTGACAAGGCTTCGCAGACTTTCTTCCGGCGTGACGGCTCAAAAGGTGACGTGGTGTCGTTCATACGCGAGAATCTTTCATCTTTCAATGTCATCGGGCTTACCGAATGGCAGAAGATAGCGAAAGTGATGGCGCAGTTCGCCAATATGCCGGAGCCGGATTATGACCGCGACCGGGATTATGTACGCTCGGCATCCGCGCCTCAGGTGTTCGACCCTTCGCGCTACCGTGTCAAGGAGCTGGACGCGGCCAATATCCCCCGGCTGTTCGCACAGCGCGGACTGTCGGCAGATACGGTCAAGGCTCTCGCCCCGTTTATTTCCCTTGTGTCTGACAGGCGCAACGAGAATTTCAACGGCTACAACATCGGCTTCCCCTACACGGAAGCCGGGAGCGACAAGACTGTGGGATATGAAATCCGTGGCATGGGGGGCTACAAGTCAAAGGCTGCCGGCACCAATTCCTCCACGGCGGCGTGGGTTGCCGACCTGTCGCACGGCAACAACGGCCTCGTGCGTCATGCGTTCTTCTGTGAATCCGCCTTTGACGCTATGGCTTTTTTCCAGCTGAACCGGCCCCGGTTAGGCGAGGATATCGCCCTTGTCTCCCTCGGCGGCACGTTCTCTGACCGTCAGGTACTGGGCGTGATGGAGCGTTTTCCAAACGCCCGTGCCTACGACTGCTTCGACAACGACCTTGCCGGACGCATCAACGGACTCCGCCTCATGGCTCTTGTCGAGGAGATACCGCTGAAAATCACCAAGACGCCGGAGGGCTTGATGGTAGAGGCCAAAGGCAAGAGTTTTCCTGTGTCGCCCGACCGCTCCGCCTACACCCAGTTTGAGCCGCATATCTCCGTGCGTTACCGCATGGGGCAGTGGCAGCCGCCTAAGGACTTCAAGGACTGGAACGACTGTCTGTTAGGTAAACGCACCTCAATCAAGATATTCCCCCCAAACATGACCGTGACGATAACCTCGCCGAGCAACGCGCCTCCGGCTTAAAAATATGACTGACCGATGAAGACTATCAAACCGAAAACAGCCCTGCTCGCTCTATCCCTCCTTGTCATTCCGGGAGCGGACATGATGGCGCAACAGACCGACCCGACGCTCACGGCGGCGGTGATAGCGCAGACTGTGGAGCTTAACAATATCCACAAGAAGCGCAAGTCAACCCAGGAGAAGATCATCGCGGCTGAAGCCGCCGTGACTGTCGCCCTCGACCGCGTTCACTCCGTGGAGAACAAGATGCTTGAGTATCTTTCCAACGCCCAGGGTGCCATGCAGAATCTCTATCAGATAAAGCGTGCCGGTGAACTGGTGCTTACAGAGATACCCAAAAACTGCGACCTGTTGCGTAAATCAGTGCCGGGACACCTTAAAGGCACGGCGATAGCGGTGCTGGTGTCCGATGAACTGACTGACGCGGCCGCACAGATGGCGGCTCTCTATCCCTTCATGCAACAGCTTGTCACTTCTGGTAGCTACACCGTGACCGGTGCTGACGGTAACAAAGAAAAGCACAAGGTCAATCTGCTCAACTCCGCCGAGCGGTACTATGTGGCAAACGAGGTGGTGACACGTCTGGAGACAATCAACACCGACCTGTGGCTGCTGGCGTGGCAGATACGCACTCTCTCATGGAACGACCTGTGGTTCTCGCTCGACCCCGACGGCTGGGCCTCGGTGATGTCGGGAAAGGCTATTGCGGAGACCCTTGTGTGGGAGTGGAACACGATAAAATACAGATAAACGAACTATCAACAACATTTTTTACATGGATACAGAAACAAAGATTATCGGCCGTTGCCCTGTGTGCGGCGGCAATGTGGTGAAGACCTGCAAGGGCTACCGCTGTGAGAACAATACGGGGGAGGACGGCAAGTGCGGACTCTTCATCAACGGGGTTATCGGCAACCGCAAGATGGCAGATGCCGAGGTCGCGGAACTGCTGGAGAAGCGGAGCATACTGCTCGACGGCTTTGCCACAAAGGAGTGGAAGACTTTTCCGACCGTGCTTGTCATGGCGGCTGACGGCTCTATCAATATGGAGTCGGTGGTGGCACGCTGCCCCGTTGCGGCGGCGAGATCCGCGTGGGCGCAAAGGCGTTCAACTGCTCCAATTACCGGCAGGAGGGAAGTCCCTGCGACTTCGTGATATGGCGCAATATCGCCGGACACCTCATGACACTCGATGAAGTGCGCGAGATATGCGCCGATGGTGTCACATCCCACGAGGTCGAGATGTTCGGCGAGAATGGCTCTGTCTATCGCCGCAAACTCGGCTTATCTCCCGACAAACTAAAGGTCATCAAGGTATGAAGCCGGGAACGAAACTTGCCATACTGCTCATAAGTTGTGTGGCTATGTGGGGCGGCATAGGATATGCCTTCCACTATTTCGGCCAGCCGTCGAAACGGGCGCAGTCAGTGGCGGAGAAGGCATTGATGGCCTCGGTGGATAATCCGGAGTCGGTAAAGGTCATAGCGGTCAGCAAGCCTGACAGCGTGTTCGGTCGCAACTACATCAACAACGACGAGAAAATGGCGATAGCCATGTCGATGATGAAAGTCAACGAACAGGTCATGTCCCGGACAGACGGGCTTCAGAACCTCGATTTTGAGGACAACGCTGTTTCCGAGCTTGTCGGCCGCCAGATGTCGGCGATGTCCGCTCTACGCTCGATGGTGGGCTTTGAGACTCCTGACGCTCCACGCAAGCCGTTCTCCGGCTGGAAAGTGAAGATAGAGTATGAGGCTCTTTCTGAAAGCGGCTCTCCCTACCGCTCGGAATACTGGTTTATCCTCGACCGCGACGCACAGTGCGTTGTCAACTCATTTGAAATACCTCTTTTATAAATCCCTAAACTGAATACAACGATGAAAGAACTACTTGATCAGATCGAAACACTCACAACTACATTCCAGAAAGATGCCTGCTCCCAGCTCGACAAGGGCAACAAGGCCGCCGGACTCCGCGCACGTCGCGCATCCCTCGAATTGGAGCCTCTTCTCAAACGCTTCCGCAAACTCTCGCTGGAAGCCGCCAACAACAAGGCTGAATAATCCGCCCTCGATAGGACAATTTCTTTGCTGTCAAAAACCGGGACTCCCTGTGCGTGAGCATGGGGAGTTTTCATTTATTTAATCCAACCTTTTTTCAGTACCCGGAATGAATAAAAAGGACTGTATATGATGAATAAGCAACTCAGTAGAAACTGGTATCTAAGTGTGTCTTTATTTCGACTTATAAAATAATTTATTCTTAATAAAATACCTGAAGGTATCAATAAGGCAATCAGCATCCAAATAGACATTAAATCACCCCAAGGCCATAAGTGAAACGAATCTACGATAGCACACGCTGCAATATAAACGAACAAAAAGATATTGCAAAGTGTGAACATTAGATATAATCGCTTGAAATTATGAATTTTACTACAATTAATTTTCATCGTATATCTCCTTTCTGCCAAAGCAGTCATAGTAGGCCACCGCATATTAAAATGATTGAGCAGACCAGTATCAGATTTGTTATCCCATCGGGAGAGTCAAAGTAAAATATCATCGTAAACATTCCAAAGAATACGATTATCACAGATGCCAGTTGCTTGCCTATATTATCCATTGCTTAATCAATTTTTGAGTTTTGCATCTTTTCCATAAACTCCTCTTTGCCGACAAAGTGCTGTGCACCAAAGACACCGCCACCAAATTCAAAAACTGTTGAGTCATTATAGACTATAAAGCACTCGTTATTATTGATGCTGTCTTGCTCATGGAGTGTTAAGGGTTTATCGTAGAAGCGGTAAGAAAACATACCCATCCCAATCCGTCGGAATCGGATAGTGGAATATCTCCTGTTAGTGTAGTTATCAACATCGATTCCTATGCAACCGCAATCTTTCAGCCATCTTTTCAACTCTTTCGTATCCTTGTCGCTTAAAACAAAAGGATGAGATTTATCATTATCTATCTCAAAGACTAAGCGAGTGCTGTCGGGGAGCATATTGCGATAACGGTCAGCAATATTCCTCATCCAAAAACCGTTCTCCCCTTGGTAATTGTCAGCCATGATGAAAGCATCGCATTTTTGTGGGGGTCGCGATAAGAAAAATGCAATAATCCCGACCATAAGCACATCAACAATATGTATTACTAAGAAAATCTTATCTTCTTTAGTGCGCCTTTTGATTGCCTTTACAAATGAATATATCCAAAAGCCGAGAAGTGGAATTGTAATAAAAAAAGCCGCAATAGCAACGTATAGTACATATATAAATATAAGAGAGTCAAAAAAATCATCTTCGGCAGATGCAATCATCAACACAAACAGCCAAACTGTGACCAAAATCACAGCTACATATCTCATGAACCGCAGAAATGCCGATTTCTTGTTCATAGACTGATTAAATCCATTGTCATTTACGGTTTTCATCGCTTACCGTATTTCTTTTTGAGATACTTTCTCCTGTTTGGTGAATCTTTCCCTTGATACACTTTGTTTTTGTCAAACACTGTCCAGCTATCTCCGTCATGAAAATCAATCTTTTCAAAGCTCATAGGGTCAGCTCCGACAATAATTGAATCTTGATAGAAAACATATTTGTCATCTTTTCCAAAGTTGAAATCTCCTCCACGAAGTGGGTCTTTTTTGCCAGATATGGATCTATATGATGAGACTTCCACTGGCATAAATGTTTGAGGATTTGCTCCCGGCAGAGGCTTAGACATCCACCAAATCTTATTTTTGTCTTTATACCAATTATTCTCAATATGCTCGAATGTGGCTACATCAGCCTCCGGAAGTATTTTGAAATCAAGGTCATATATATTGGTTCCGTCATTGTACATAACAGGCCCAACCATCTCTAATTTAGTATAGTCCTTTATTTGAGTAGGCACCTTGCCTTTATAGGCACGGTTCTTGTCTTGACCTATTGCAAAATCTACGACCTTGAATGTCGCCGGGTCTGCCATTGGCACAACTTCACCATAGCAATACACTTTATTTTTATCTGCGGCATAGCAACGGTCTTGCCATGATTCTACATCAATAGGATGAAATGTCTGATAATCAATATCCGGTATAACAGTGCCATTCATATAATATCCGTTATACTTATCCTTTGCATAACTGGATTCTTTACCCGATGAATATTTCAGGATTTCAAAAGAATCCTTGTCCCTAATATTGAGAGCGTGTGGTATCATTGTAAAAATCATTCTTGTCTTCTCCTAAACGGTAGCGATGGACTTTGAATGATGAGGCGTCTGCTCCTTTGATCAAATTCCCCGAAATATAGACATGCTTATCATCGGATGCATACCAATTCCCTAATGTTTTGAATGAACTGCCATCGGCACCCTCAATGATATCTCCTTCATAAAAAGCATGTACTGCGTCGCGTCCATAATCATCTTCAAGAGCCTCAAACGAGTTTGGATCTGCGGCAACTTTGCGTGAGTTATGCCCATTACCTTCATTCCAAGTATGCCATGTTACTTCCTTACCATCGTTTTTATAGCCAACTGTGCAGGATGATAGATTTAAAACCAAACACATCAACAGAGTTGCATAAAAGATATGTATTTATTTAGACTCATGGTTTTTATTCACTTTCGTGTTTGAACTTGATGGTTTTCTTTGTGTTGCGTTTGGGATATTTGACTTTGATTGTTTGAGGCTTATTGTAACCGTCGGCCTCTATT